>Ga0164241_10000034_pt1 | contig 358428 bp, 349 predicted proteins | sample OricomyardsoilBY_FD_108780 | JGI IMG/M metagenome (GOLD analysis project Ga0164241, IMG submission 108780) | Backyard soil microbial communities from Emeryville, California, USA - Original compost - Back yard soil (BY) | ecosystem: Environmental > Terrestrial > Soil > Unclassified | place... | reverse complement strand
GCACACGAGCTTGGCGAGTTCACCCAGCTTGGGGAACGTGAACGCGCGCTTGCGGACGTCAAAGAACTTCTCCTTGAGGTCGCTGAAGTTGACCTCCGGGTGCTCGTAGAGCAGCCACATCACCTTTGCGGCGTCCATGGGCGAGCCGCCGCCCACCGCAATGAGGGTGTCTGGCTTGAACGCGCGCAGAATCTCGGCGCCGTCCTTGACGGTCTTGATGCTCGGCTCCGGCTCAACGTTGTCGATGATCTGCAGCGACACGTTGTTGGCGCGGCGACGCAGCACATCAATGACCTTGTCCACTATGCCTATGCGCGTCATGGTGGCGTCAGTAATGATCGTGACTCGCTCCACGTCATCCATGTCTCGCAGATACTGGATGGCGTTGGGTTCAAAGTATGTCTTCGCGGGGACCTTGAACCACTGCATGTTGTTGTTCCTCCGGCCAATTCGCTTGACGTTGATGAGGTTCACCGCGGTCACGTTGTTGCTCACCGAGTTGTGGCCGTAAGAGCCACAGCCCAGGGTGAGCGAGGGCAGGAACGCGTTGTAGATGTCGCCGATGCCGCCGTGACTTGAGGGCGAGTTCACGATCACGCGGATGGCCTTGACACGCCTACCGAACTCACGGATCAGTTCTTCGTCCGTAGCGTGAATTGCAGCCGAGTGGCCGAGCCCGTGAAACTCCACCATCTGCTCCGCGAACACGAGTCCATGCTCCGTGCTCTCCGCCCTCAGTACGGCGAGCACGGGGCACAGCTTCTCGCGCGTGAGCGGCTCAAGTTCTCCAACCTCGGAGACCTCCACCAAGATGATCGACGTCTCGTCCGGAACGGTGAAGCCGGCCTGCTCGGCAATCCACTGCGGCGACTTACCAACCACCGTGGGGTTGAGCTTGGCGCCACTGCAGTTGCTTCCCTGTGCGGTAACTCCAAAGATGAATTCCTCCAGCTTTGCCTTCTGGTCCGTGGTGGCGCGGTAGGCGTGGAGGCGATCGAACTCGCCAAGCGCGGCGTCATAGATCTCCGCGTCAATGATGACGGCCTGCTCGGAGGCACACACCATGCCGTTGTCGAAGGCCTTGGAGACCACGATGTCGTTGACGGCACGCTTGAGCTTGGCGCTCTTGTGGATGTATGCGGGCACGTTGCCGGCGCCAACGCCCAGCGCGGGCTTCCCGCAGCTGTATGCCGCCTTGACCATCGCGTTGCCGCCCGTGGCGAGGATGAGCGCAACTCCCGGATGGTTCATGAGTTCGCTCGTGGCCTCGAGCGACGGCACTTCCACCCACTGGATGCAGTCCTCAGGCGCTCCGGCCGCTACGGCCGCGTCACGAACCACTTTTGCTGCCGCGACTGATGACTGCTGCGCGCTGGGGTGGAAGCCAAAGATGATGGGGTTGCGAGTCTTGAGTGCGATGAGCGCCTTGAAGATCGCGGTTGACGTGGGGTTGGTGACGGGTGTGATGCCAGCGACCACACCCACGGGCTCGGCGATCTCGGTGATGCCCAGCAAAGGATCCTCGTTGATGATGCCAACCGTCTTCATGGGACCCATGGAGTGGGTCACGTGCTCGCACGCAAAGATGTTCTTGACGGCCTTGTCTTCAAACACGCCACGACCGGTCTCCGCAACGGCGAGCTGCGCGAGCACGCCGTGCTGGTTGAGGGCCGCCACCGATGCCTTCTTGACGATGAGGTTGACATCGTCCTGCGTGAACGCGTCGTAGGCCTTGAGCGCCACGAGCGCCTTGCTGACCAGGGAATCGATCGCCAGGGCCACCGTGGTGGTCTCGCGTCCGGTCTGCTCCGGGGTGGTGGTGGTCATGATGTTCTCTCCTCCGCTTGCGTCTATATCGACGGTACGGCGGTGAGCGGCGGTTCTCGCCGGTCAAAAGTCCCAGGGACCTTTGGCCCGGCAAGCGCAGATGAGCGGGGCTAGTTAGGCCGCGTACTCCTTGAGAGCAGCGAGAATCTGACCCAAGCCCTTCTTGGCGTCCGCAAAGAGCATGCCGGTCTTGGGGTCCGTGTACAGCTCGTTGTCGAGCCCCGCATACCCGTGCCCCATGGAGCGCTTGATGACAACGATTGACCGCGCCTTGTCCACGTCCAGAATCGGCATGCCGCTGATCGCGTTGCCGGGCCGCCGTGCGGCCGGGTTGGTGACGTCGTTCGCGCCCACAACCAAAGCCACATCGCACGTGGGGAACTCGGGGTTGACGTCGTCCATCTCGGCGAGCTGCGTGTACGGGACGTCGGCTTCCGCGAGGAGCACGTTCATGTGTCCGGGCATGCGTCCGGCAACCGGGTGAATCGCGTAGAACACCGTGATGCCGCGCGCGGCGAGCGCCTTGCCCAGCTCCCCTGCCTCGCGCTGAGCTTGCGCCGCAGCAAGGCCGTAACCAGGGATGATGATCACTTTCGAGGCATACGCGAGGCGTAGCGCAACGTCGTCGGCGTCAGTTCTGCGCACTTCGCCGCCCGACGCCGTGGCTGGGTCCACTGGACTGTCACCAGTGCCGAACCCGCCAATCATGATCGACAGCACGGACCGGTTCATGGCGTCGGCCATGAGCTTGGTGAGGATGGTGCCCGATGCCCCAACGAGGCCACCCGCAACAATCAGGATGTCGCTGCCAACCACAAAGCCGGACATTGCCACCGCGAGGCCCGTGAACGCGTTGAGCAGTGACACCACTACTGGCATGTCCGCGCCACCGATTGGCAGCACCATGAGCACCCCAAAGGCGAGCGCGCCAAGAGTCAGCACCACCATTGGCAGCACGCCGGGTGCGGCGATGAGCCAGGCCGCGCCAAACAGTGCTGCGGCGGCACTCACGAACGTCAGTAGGCGCGAGCCAGCAAACGCAATGGGTGCGCCGGAGACCCAGCCTTGCAACTTGCCAGCGGCAATGAGCGACCCGGAGAACGTGATGGAACCAATCAACAGATCCAGGCCAACAAAGATCACCACCGACGTCGGGATCGCCGCACGGTCGCTGCCGTTGAGATCCACGACCTCAAACCACCGCAGGAGCTCGGGGAACGCAATGAGCGCGGCCGCGCCGCCGCCCACCGCGTTGAACAGTGAGACCAACTGCGGCATCGCCGTCATCTTTACGCGCCGCGCCCCAACCGCACCCACCACGGAGCCAAGCGCCGTGCCCGCGATCAGTGCGGCCCAGCCCCCGGCGGTCACCGCGAACGTCTCGTCGAATGCCACGAGCGCAACGGTCGCAAGAATGGCCAACGCCATGCCACCCGCGCTCAGCAGGTTCCCTTTGCGTGCGGTGGCCGGGGAGCGCATCATGTGCAGGCCAATAACAAAAGTCGCGGCCGCTAGCAGGTAGATGAGGCCAACAACGGTCTGCAGGGCGGTCACTCGGCCGCCTCCCGCGGTGCGTTGGGCGATACGTCTGGAGGCCCGTCTTCGCGCGGTTTGGCGCGGAACATCCCCAGCATGCGGTCGGTGACCACGTAGCCACCAACCACGTTCATCGCGGCAAAAGCCGCGGCCACGAACGCGAGCACGTAGCCCAACGGCGTGTGCACTAGGCCAGCGATGAGAATCGCGCCAACAAGCACCACGCCGTGGATGGAGTTGGCTCCGGACATCATGGGCGTGTGCAGCGTGGCGGGGATCTTGGAGATCACCTCAAAGCCAACGAGCAGCGACAGCACAAAGAGGCCAAGGTCGGCCATCAGTTCCGGGGTCATGGCATCACCAGCATTCTCGAGATGACTTCGTCGGCAGGATCGATCTTCAGTTCGCCGTCCGTGACCAGCGCACCAACAACAGCCGCGATGTTGCGCGCGTAGGCGTCTGAGGCGGCCGGTGCCATCTGCTGCGGCAAGTCTCCAGCGGCGATGAGCGTCACGCCGTTTGCCGTGAGGTCCCACGTGTCGAGCCCCACCCCGGCAACGTTCCCGCCGAGCGGCCCGGCGGCGAGGTCCACAATCACGCTGCCGCGGCGCATGGCCGCCACGGTGTCCGCGTCCACGAGCTCCGGCGGCTTGCGCCCGGGCACCTTCGCGGTGGTGATGACGATGTCGAAGCCGGCGATGGCTGCGGCCAACTCTGCACGCTGAACCGCCGACTCCTCAGCGGTGAGTTCGCGCGCATAGCCGCCGTCCCCCACCGCGCTGACGCTAGTGGCGAGGAACGCCGCGCCTAGCGACGTCACCTCCTCGCGGGCGGCGGGCCGGACGTCATACCCGGTCACCCTGGCACCAAGGCGCCGCGCCGTGGCGATGGCTTGCAATCCGGCCACGCCTGCACCAAGTACCAGCACCGTTGCCGGCTTAGCCGTCCCCGCGGCGGTGACCATCATGGGGAAGTAGCGGCCGTACGCGGACGCCGCCACAATCGCCGCGCGATACCCGGAGAGGCTCGCCTGCGAACTCAGCGCGTCCATGCTCTGCGCGCGGCTCAACTGACGCGGCAAGCGGTCAAGGGCGATGACGTGCACGCCCTTGGCACCCAGTTTCTCGAGCACCTCGGGTTCTCGCCACGTGTCTAACAAGCCCACCAGCGCCTGGCCGGGCTTGAGCGCTTTGGTTGCCGCAGCGTCGGGCCGTCCTACGCCGACTACAACCTGACACCCAAGCGTCACCTTGCGCGTGGCGAGGGTGGCGCCCACGGCCGTGTAATCCGCGTTGGGGAAGCCCGCGCCTTCGCCCGCGCCCTCCTCGATAGTGACCTCGAGCCCGTCGCGGACCAACGTGGCAACCACCGCCGGGGTGAGGGCAACGCGCGTTTCAGACGCGGCCTCTTTGAGGGCGCCAACAGTGACAGGCATCCGGGCTCCTTACCTCACTCGGAGACTATCGTTCTGGACGCGTCACCTCTTGCACCGTGACTTTTGGCCCGTGTCGCGCGAGCCGGCAACGCTTAAGGCCCTACACGAACCAGCTTCTTGTTGACGAACTCGTCCGCCGCAAGCAGCCCCATCTCACGCGAGGTGCCGGAACGCTTCACGCCGCCAAAGGGCAGTTCGGGGCTGTCCGCGAGCACGATGTTGACGTAGACCATGCCCGCGTCAATGCCGTTGGCCACGCGCTCGGCCTGCGCCTCGTCGGTGGTGTAGACGTACGAGCCCAAGCCATACCCCGTGTCGTTCGCGAGCGCCACGGCCTCGTCCTCGGAGGCCACGCGATAGATCGATGACGCGGGCCCAAAGAGCTCCTCGCGATAGATGTCGTTCTCCGGGGTCACGCCCGTCAGCACGGTGGGAGTGAAGAACGAGCCCTCGCGCGTGCCGCCCGTGACGAGAGTGGCGCCTTGCGCAACGGCGCGCTTGACCTGGTCCTCGAGCCGCTCGGCCGCGGCGAGCGAGGAAAGCGGGCCAACCGTGGTGTCCTCGGCGAACCCATCGCCCACCACTTGCTCCTGCATCGCCGAAGTGAACTTCTCCACGAACTCGTCGTAGAGCGAGTCGATCACGATGAAGCGCTTGGGTGCATTGCAGCTCTGCCCAGAGTTGTCCAGGCGCGCCTCGGCGGCGGCTTCCACCACTGCATCTAGGTCATCGGTGGAAAGCAGAATGAACGGGTCCGAGCCACCCATTTCCAGGGCGACCTTCTTGAGGTTGGCTCCGGCGACTGCGGCAACCGCCGCGCCAGCACGCTCGGATCCCGTCACCGAAACACCCGCCACACGCGGGTCCTCGATGATCGCCTTTGCCTGCTCGTTGGTGGCGTACACGTTGACGAACGCGCCCTCTGGGAAGCCCGCGTCGCGGAACATCTGCTCCATCGCCGCGGAGGATTCGGGGCACTGCGGCGCGTGCTTGAGGATGATGGTGTTGCCCAGCACAAGGTTGGGTGCCGCAAAGCGTGCTACCTGGTAATACGGGAAATTCCACGGCATGATCCCCAAGAGCGGGCCAATGGGCGCGCGCCTGATCACTGCCGTCCCCTCCCCCAGAATCTCAAAGGGCTGGTCTGCGGTGATGGTCTCAAAGTTGTCCGCGTAGTACTCGATGATGTCCGCGGCAAAGTCCACCTCGCCCTCCGCGTGGGACAGCGGCTTGCCCATTTCGCGCACCACGATTGCGGCGAGGGCGTCCCGCCGCTCACGGTGCAGCTCGGCAACCTTTCGCACCAGCGCGGCCCGTTCAGCGGCCGACGTTGTGCGCCCCCACGTGAGGTACGCCGAGTTGGCAGCGGCGATGGCTTGGGCGATCTCGGCGTCGGTCGCGGTGGGATACGTGGCAAGCGTCTCGCCCGTGGCGGGGTTGACGACGGCGTAGTCACTCATGGCGGTTTCCTTAGTTTCGGGTGGGAATGAGCGTGTACTTGGTGGACAGGTATTCGTGGATGCCTTCCAGCCCGCCTTCGCGGCCAAGCCCGGAAAGTTTCACTCCCCCAAACGGTGCCGCGGCGTTGGAGACCACCCCAACATTGAGGCCCATCATGCCGGTCTCCATGCGGTCAATCATGCGGTGGCCGCGCGCAAGGTCCCTGGTAAAGACGTAAGACACGAGTCCGTACTCGGTGTCGTTGGCGAGCGCCACGGCCTCGTCTTCGGTCTGGAAGGTCGCGATGGCGAGTACCGGCCCAAAGATCTCGGTGGTGAGAATGTCGCTGCCGGGCTGCACGTTGGCAACCACGGTTGGCGCGTAGAACGTGCCGGGGCCATCCAAGGCCTCGCCGCCCGTGAGGACGCGCGCGCCCTTAGCCACAGCGTCGGCCACAAGGGCGGCACTGGTCTCAACTGCACGCGAGTCGATAAGTGGGCCAATGCTCACGCCGTCTTCCGTGCCGCGCCCCACCTTCATGGCGGTGACCCGCTCGGTGACGCGGCGCGCAAACTCGTCGGCAACCGACTCGTGGACAATGAAGCGGTTAGCCGCCGTGCACGCCTGGCCGATGTTCCGGAACTTCGCGATGAGCGCGCCCTCCACGGCCGCGTCAAGGTCCGCGTCTTCGAACACCACGAACGGCGCGTTGCCGCCCAGTTCCATGGATACCCGGAGCACGCGTTCCGCGGCCTGCGCAATGAGGGTGCGGCCCACCTCGGTGGACCCCGTGAAGGAGAGCTTCCGCAAACGCGGATCGGCAATGATGGGCGCGGAAATCTCGCGCGAATGGTGTGTGGTGATGACGTTGACCACTCCCGCGGGCACGCCAACCTCCTCCAGCACCTTTGCAAAGTAGAGCGTGGTCAGGGGCGTGAGTTCCGCGGGCTTCACCACCACCGTGCAGCCTGCCGCGAGCGCGGGCGCAATCTTGCGCGTGGCCATCGCGAGCGGGAAGTTCCACGGGGTGATGAGGAAGCACGGCCCCACGGGACGCTGCGACACCACCATGCGGCCCGTGCCCTCTGGATTGAGCCCGTAACGGCCCGTGACACGCACCGCCTCCTCTGAGAACCAGCGCAAGAACTCGTTGCCGTAGGCAACCTCGCCGCGCGCCTCGGCAAGCGGTTTGCCCATCTCGAGCGTCATGAGCAGCGCAAACTCGTCGGCGCGCTCACGGACCTTCTCGAACGCCGCGCGGAGCAGTTCGCCGCGGACCCGCGGCGCTGTAGCAGCCCACTCGTCTGCGGCCGCCACCGCCGCGTCCAGCGCGCGCATCCCGTCATCCGCGCGAGCGGCCGCGATAGTGCGGACCACGTTGCCCGTGGCGGGGTCGCTCACATTGAGCGTCTCCCCCGCCGCGGCATCCACCCACTCGCCGCCAATGAAGAGCTGGTTGGGAACGGCCTCCAGCAGCTCGTATTCGGTGATGTTGAGTGTCTCAGTCATGACTGGCTCCTCAGCGCCTCAGCAACAACGTCGAGGCCCTCGTCAAGCAGCTCGTCGCTCATCGACAGCGGCGGCAAAAAGCGAATGACGTTGCCATAGGTTCCGCACGTGAGCACCACCACGCCTTGCGCAATACAAGCCTTGGCAACGGCCGACGCTAGGGCCGGGTCAGGCTCAGGACCGTTGCCAGTGCCGGTTCCCGGCTTCACAAATTCCACCGCGACCATGGCTCCGCGGCCGCGAACGTCGCCCATGCGGTCATCGGCAACCTGCAACTTGAGGAGGCGATCCATGAGGGTCTCGCCAATCTGCTTGGCGCGCTCCAGGAGCCCGTCGTTCTCGAATGCCTCGATCGCCGCTAGCGCCGCCGCGCAAGCGATGGGGTTGCCGCCGTACGTGCCGCCAAGACCACCAGCATGCGTGGCATCCATGATCTCTGCGCGCCCCGTCACCGCGGCAAGCGGCAGTCCGCCCGCGATTCCCTTTGCGGTGGTGATGAGGTCAGGGACCACCCCAAAGAGGTCCGAGGCGAACATCGAGCCGGTACGGGCGAAGCCCGTCTGCACCTCGTCGGCGATGAACACCACGCCGTTCGCCGAGCACCACTCGGCGATAGCTGTCAGGAAGCCGTCCGCGGGAACGATGAACCCGCCCTCGCCCAGGATGGGCTCGATGATGACTGCAGCAAGGTTTGTGGCACCCACCTGCTTGTCGATCACGCTGATGGCTCGCGCGGCGGCCTCCGCACCCGTGAGCCCATCGCGGAAGGGATACGAGACTGGCGCGCGGTAGACCTCACCCGCAAACGGGCCAAAGCCGCTCTTGTACGGCATGGACTTTGCGGTGAGCGCCATGGTGAGGTTGGTGCGCCCGTGATAGGCGTGGTCAAACGCGACCACGGCCTGACGCCCGGTGTACTTGCGCGCAATCTTGACGGCGTTCTCCACTGCCTCGGCACCGCTGTTGAACAGCGCGCTCTTCTTGGCGTGATCGCCCGGCGTGAGCCGGTTGAGCGCCTCTGCCACCGCCACGTACCCCTCGTAGGGCGAGATCATGAAACACGTGTGCGTGAACGCGGCCACTTGCCGCGTCACGGCCTCCACCACGCGCGGGTTGGAGTTGCCAACGCTCGTGACCGCAATGCCTGAGCCCAAGTCAATGAGTGAGTTGCCGTCCGCATCAACGATCACTCCGCCGCCAGCCGCGACGGCGGCAATCGGCACCGTGTGCGCAACGCCAGCCGCCACAGCCGCCGCTTTGCGCTCAAGGAGGGCACGCGAAGCCGGCCCCGGTATCTCGGTGACAACCGAGCGCACCTGGGGCAGCGTCGGGCCGCCAATTGGGGACGTAACTGGAGCCATACTGCCGAGCGTAGTCACGCGGTGACCTCGGCGTCGGCCACAGCAAGGGCGGCATCAAGTACGCCAAGGCCGCGGCGCAATTCGTCCTCGGAAATGATGAGCGGCGGGGCCACGTGCATGCGGTTGAAGTGCGTGAATGGCCACACCCCACCCGCTTTGGCGGCGGCGGCGAAGGCGGTCATTGGCGCGTTGGCTGGGCCAGACGCGTTGAACGGCACGAGCGGCTCTCGCGTCTCGCGGTTGCGCACCAGTTCCACGGCCCAGAACAGACCGCTGCCGCGCACCTCGCCCACGCTGGGGTGGCTGGTGAGCCACCCCTCGAGGGCGGGGCGCACCACGCGCTCGCCCAGGTCCCGCACGCGCTCCAGGATGCCGTCACGCCGGAACACGTTGAATGTTGCAACGCCCGCCGCACACGCCAGCGGATGGCCCGAATACGTCAATCCACCAGGGAAGACGCGGTCATCGAACGCCTCGGAGATCGCGTGCGAGATGACCACGCCGCCAAGTGGCACGTAGCCCGAGTTGATGCCCTTGGCGAACGTGATGAGGTCTGGCACCACGTCCGTGGTCTGGAACGCGAACCACTCACCAACGCGGCCAAAGCCCACCATCACCTCGTCCGCGATCCACACGATCCCGTACTTGTCGCACAGCGCGCGCACGCCCTCGAGGTAGCCCGGCGGCGGCGCCAACACACCGTTGGTGCCAACGATGGTCTCCATGAGGATGGCGCCAATGGTGCTCGCGCCCTCCAAGATGATGGTCTGCTCAAGGTGCTCCAGCGCGCGCTGGCTCTCCTCTTCTGGCGTGCTCGCGTAGAACGCGGACCGGTACAGATACGGGCCAAAGAAGTGGACGACGCTGGGGTCGGCAGGCTCGTTGGCCCACCTGCGCGGGTCTCCGGTTGCCGTAATGGCCGTGGTGGTGTTGCCGTGATAGCTGCGGTACATCGTGAGCACCTTGCGCTTGCCCGTCACGATGCGCGCCATGCGGATGGCGTTCTCGTTCGCGTCCGCGCCCCCGTTGGTGAAGAACACCTTGGCGAACGTCTCGCCCGCCACTTCAATGACGCGCCGCGCCAGTTCTCCCCGCACGTCCGACGCAATGGCTGGCTGGATCGTGGCGAGCGCTCCCGCTTGGGTCTGGATTGCCTTGACGAGATCCGGGTGCTGGTGGCCGAGGTTGAGGTTCACCAGTTGGGACGAGAAGTCAAGGTAGTCCTTGCCGCCGTCATCCCAGAAGGTGCTGCCCTCGGCACGGACAACGTTGATGGGGTTGAGGGTTGCCTGCGCGCTCCACGAGTGGAAGACGTAGCGGGGGTCGTTGGCTGTCATGGGGTCCTCAGTACTTTTTCAGTGGTTGCTCAGTGGTTGCTCAGTGGTTGCTCGGGAAGCCAAGTTCGATCTGCGACTCGCTTGGCTGCGGCCAGCGCGTGGTGATCACCTTGGAGCGCGTGTAGAAGTGGATGGACTCGGGCCCATAGATGTGGGAATCGCCAAAGAGCGAGTTCTTCCAGCCGCCAAACGAGTACGCGCCAATCGGCACCGGGATAGGCACGTTGATGCCCACCATGCCCACTTCGATGTCCTTCTGGAAGGCGCGAGCCGTGCCGCCGTCGCGGGTGAAGATCGCCGTGCCGTTCGCGTAGGGGTTGGCGTTGATGATCGCCACTGCCTCGTCATAGGACGCGGCCCGGACTACGGACAGCACGGGGCCAAAGATCTCGTCGTCGTAGACCTTCATGCCCGGCTTGACGTTGTCGATGAGGCTTGCGCCAAGGAAGAAGCCGTCGCTGTCAAACCGCGTGGTGGTGCCGTCCATGACCACGGCGGCACCCTCGCCCTGGGCTCCGGTGACGTAGCTGGCAACGCGGTCGCGGTGCTCGCGCGTGATGAGTGGGCCCATGTCCGTAGCGGTATCCGCGCCATCGCCAATGCGAAGCGCGGCGGCGCGCTCGGTGACCTTGGCGATCACCGCGTCGGCCGTTTCGTCACCCACCGCAACCAGTACGGAAATGGCCATGCAGCGCTCCCCTGCCGCCCCGTATGCCGCGCCAATGGCAGCGTCGGCTGCGGAGTCAAGGTCAGCGTCGGGCATCACGATCATGTGATTTTTGGCGCCGCCAAGTGCCTGCACGCGCTTGCCGTTCTTCGCGGCGGTCTCGTAGATGTAGCGCGCGATGGGGGTGGAGCCAACAAAGCTCACGGCGCCGATGCCGGGTGCCTCCAGGAGTGCGTCAACGGCCGTCTTGTTGCCGTGAATCACGTTGAACAAGCCCTTTGGCAGGCCGGCCTCTTCCCAGAGGGCGGCGATGAAGTTTGCCGCGCTTGGGTCCTTCTCGCTGGGCTTGAGAATCACGGCGTTGCCGCACGCGAGCGCGGAGGCGCTCATCCACAGCGGCACCATCACGGGGAAGTTGAACGGCGTGATGCACGCGACCACGCCCACGGGCGCCTTGATGGTGTGGACGTCTACGCCGCCCGCCACGCCCGTGGAGTGCTCGCCCTTGAGCAGGTGGGTAAGTCCCGCGGCGAATTCCACGTTTTCGATGCCGCGGCTCACCTCGCCCTTGGCGTCGCTGAGAACCTTGCCGTGCTCGCGCGTGACGATGGCGCCCAGCTCGTCTTGGCGCTCAACGAGCAGCTGGCGCATGCGGAAGAACACGTCGGCCCTTCTTACGAGGCCGGTTTCCGCCCACGCCTTTTGCGCAGCGGTGGCAATCTCGATGGCGTGCGCAACCTCGGCCGTGGTGGCGAAGGCGACATCGCCCGTGCGCTCACCGGTGGCGGGGTTGAAGATCGCGCCGGTCTGGGCGGCCTCACCATAGGGCTGGCCGTCAACGTGATGTAGCAGGGTCATTGCTGTTCCTTTGGAGTGACGTACACCTTGCGGATGGTCTCGTGGACGGTCCAGACGGTCTGCTGACCGTCGTGGAGCCGCACCACGTCGCCGGGTCCAATCTCGATGCTCGGTTGGGGTGGGTCGGTGAAATCGATGGTCGCGCGGCCGTGGAGTACCACAAAGAGCTCGTCGGCCTCGGTGTCCGTCTCGGTGCTGGGTGGGCATTCCCAGACGCCCACCTCGAGGCCGTGCCAGGTGCCCAGTTCGCCAGCGGCGTTGGTGGGATAGACGCCTTGCTTCATGAGTCGAATCCCAGCTTGAGGGCGTCGAGCGTCTTGAGCAGCGCGTTGCGGCGGCCGTCGCGGTGATCCGCGCGGTTGAGTGACCAGCGGGTGGCGTTGATGCCTACCGTGGCGAGCGGCTCCGGCGGGAACGGGGTGGGCCGCTCGCGCACCATGCGCGTGCGCACGCGCTCGCTGTCTTCGCCGTCCAAGAGATCAAGCATCACGTTGGCGCCAAACCGCGTGGCACCAACCCCAAGCCCGGTATAGCCAACGGCATAGGCGACGTCTCCTCCGCGTGCCGTGCCAAAGAACGCAGTAAAGCGCGTGCACGTGTCGATGGCCCCGGCCCAGCGATGCGTGAACGTGATGCCCGTCAGTTGCGGGAAGGTGGTGAGGAAGTGCGCGGCGAGGCGCTCGTAGCTCTCCGGCCGGTCCTCATACGCCCGGCGCACCTTGCGGCCGGTGTGATAGATCGCGTCGTAGCCGCCAAAGATGATGCGATTGTCCGCAGTGAGTCGGTAGTAGTGGAACTGGTTGCCAGCGTCCCCGATCCCCTGGCGCCCCTCCCAGCCAATGGACCCCAGCTGGGCCTCCGTGAGGGGCTCCGTGGCTAGCACATAGTCATACACAGGCACCGTCATGAGCCGGTTGCGCTTGAGCAGCGCGGGGAAGGCATTGGTGCCCAACGCGATTTTGCGCGCGGTGACGCGGCCGCGGTCTGTCACCAGCGTCGGGCCGTCTGCTACGGCGCGAACCGGCGTGAACTCAAAAATCTGCACACCAAGCTGCACGGCTACGCGCGCGAGCTCCACCACGAGTTTGGCCGGGTGCACTAGCGCGGAGCCTTCGTCATCCAGGAAACCCGCCATATACGTGGGGGAATGCACAAGTGCCCGGACTTGCTCGGCGGTCATGGCATCGGGCCCAAGAGCTTCCACCTGGTACGGCTCCACGGCCACCGTGAGCGAGCCGTTGCGCTCAAAATCAACGTCCATGTTGTAGCGCCGAACGGTCGCCTCGAGCTCGTCGAGATTCTCGAGGCCCAGGCGCGTGAGCGTCTCCATTTCCTCGGGCCAGCGACGCTCGCCGTTGTCCTCGCCGTGGGTGAGGCTCGCCTCGCAAAAACCGCCGTTCCGGCCCGACGCTGCCCAGCCAACGCGCCTGGCCTCCAGCACAATTACGGACCGGCTGGGATTGCGCTCCTTGGCGAGGATGGCGGTCCACAAGCCCGAGTAGCCGGCACCAACAATCGCGAGATCAGCGTCAGCGTCCGCGTCGAGGCGGGGGTACGAAGGGCGCGCCACATCGTCAAGCCAGAAGGGCGTGAGTTTTGAGGGAGCGAGAGCCGCTTGAACCGCAGCGGCATCCGGAGCCTGGCGTTCGAAGACCGTGGCGACCACGGGTTATCACTCCTGTCGGCCGCGCGATACGCGGCAACAGTGCTCATATAACCCTGCGCAGTGGCAGATGTGCAAGTGCAAGCCGAACCCGGCATCGACCCTCCCCCCACGTTGTGGTAGCTGAGCGGTGAAAATGGCCGCATTTTCACCGCTCAGCTACCACCAGGCATCGGAGGCAATCTCCCGCTAGACTTGCGGGGACATAGTGCTATGCCTCACCAGCGCCAGGCCGGCGGTGGGGCCACTCCGCAGCACATGGACTCGCCGCCAGGCCGGGCGAGCGGAGAGCATCATGGCAATTTCACTTAATCGAGAACGAATCAACCAGCTCATCGACGAGCAGACTGAACTTCTCAATGCAAACACTCAGAAGTCGCGCGAGCTGTACGAGCACGCGTCGCAGCACCTGAGCGGCGGCGTAGCGTCCAGTTACCAGGGGCGAGACCCGTGGCCCATCTACATCGCTTCCGGCGCGGGAGACCGCATCACGGACGTTGACGGCAACGAGTACTACGACTTTCACAACGGCTTTGGCTCCATGGTGCAGGGGCATGCGCACCCGGCCATCGGCGAGGCGGTGGCCAAGCGCTTCCCGCTGGGCACGCACTTTGGCGTGGCCACGGAGGACTCCGTGATCGTGGCCGACGAGCTGGCGCGCCGCTGGGGACTGCCCAAGTGGCGATTCACCAATTCCGGTTCCGAGGCCACGATGGACGCCATTCGCATCGCGCGCGCCGTGACAGGCCGCGAGACGGTGATGAAGATCTTCGGCTCGTACCACGGGCACCACGACACCGTGATGGTGTCCATTGGCGTGGAGTACGACAAAATTGGCGACCGCGAAAACTACGCGTCGCTCGCTTACGGTGCCGGCATTCCGCAGGCGACCGTTGACATGACTATCGCCGTGCCGTTTAACGACGCCCCGGCCATGGAACGACGCATTGATCGGCTTGCCGCTGAGGGGCGACTGCCGGCGTGCGTGATTATGGAAGCCGCCATGATGAATCTTGGAGTGGTGCTTCCGGAGCCCGGCTATCTCGAGGCGGTGCGGGACATCTGCACGCGTCACGGGATCGTGTTGATCTTTGACGAGGTTAAGACGGGCCTGGCTATTGCTGCCGGCGGCGCCACGGAGAAGTTCGGGGTCAAGCCGGACATGGTGACGCTAGCGAAGGTGCTGGGCGGCGGCTTGCCGTCCGGCGCTATCGGCGGAACGGAAGAGGTCATGGCCGTTGTCGAGGATGGCAGCGTCTACCAAGTGGGCACGTACAACGGCAATCCGCTGTCCATGGTGGCCGCGCGAGCCTCGCTCGAGGAGGTCCTGACCCCCGCGGCCTATGAGCACCTCGCCGCGCTCAACGATCGCATCGTGAGCGGCTGCCAGGCGGTCATCGACAAGTACGACCTCCCGGGTTATGCCATTGGCATTGGGTCCAAGGGCTGCGTGACGTTCGCGACCACCAAGATCGTGGACTACGAGACCTTCAAGGAAAACCAAGACGTGCCGCTGTGCGACCTCGCGTGGCTGTGGAACATGAATCACGGCATCTTCATGACGCCCGGCCGCGAGGAGGAGTGGACTCTTTCTGTGATGCACACCTTCGAGGCCGTTGACGAGTACGTGCGGGTGTTTGACGACCTCGCGGCGGCGATTACCAAGTAGGGCCGCGGCCTCGGCGCCGGTGACTCCCAACGATGCTCGGTGTTGATGTGACGCGTGGGGCCCAGAATTGCCCGCTACGAGTACCATCCGTCACTTGCGTACCCAGCACCCTTGGGAGTCAACGCGCGGGGTGACGTGCGCGGAGCGTCGGGCACGGTGAAGGCTCTTGTCCCGTAATCCCTCTGGGCGGTGAAAATTCTCCGCCCAGGGGGACTGACAGGCGCATCGTCCCCTCCGGCGGTAAAGCCGGCGGTGCGCAGGAGCGGTGCGGACGAGAAGTGCCACGCACGAGCGGTGCGCAGCACCCCCGCGCGCCAGCCGGCTACATCACGTTGATGCCGTGCGCGGCAAACTGACCCTTCACCCGGTCCACCAACTCCGGAGACGGCGAGCGCGTCTCGCCAAGCAGGTACGGCTCGCCGCTCGCCTCCCACTTTGCGCGGCCCAGTTGGTGGAACGGGAGCACCTCGAGCCGCTCAACGCCGTCAAGCGTTTCCACGAACTCAGCGATCGCCTCCACGTTGTCCCACGCGTCCGTGAGGTCCGGGACCAGCACAAATCGAATCCACATGGTCTTGCCAAGGCGAGACAGGCGCTCGGCAAAATCCAGCGTCGGCTGTAACGGCCGCCCCGTCACACGCTTGTACGTCTCCGGGAGCCCGGACTTGATGTCCAGGAGCGTGAGGTCCACGTACTGGAGGTCGTCATCGGACAGCCGCGCGCCCAGGAGCCCCGCCGTGTCCAGCGCCGTGTGAATCCCCAACTCCTCGCAGCGCTTGAACACGTTCGCCACAAACTTGGACTGCAGCAGCGGCTCACCACCGGAGATGGTCAGCCCGCCGCCCGTGACCTTCATGATCTCGCGGTAGCGCGACACCCGGTCCATCACCTCGTCAACCGTGTGCCGCACGCCGTCGCGCATGCGCCACGTGTCCGGGTTCTGGCAGAACTGGCAGCGCATGCCGCAACCGGCCATGAACAGCGTCATGCGCGTCCCTGGCCCGTCCACGCCGGTGGACAGATCCCACGAGTGCACGGACCCGGCCAGGTGATCGCGCAGCGCTTCGGACGCCGCCATCTCTTGGTCAGCGACCACCATGTACGGCGTCTGAGGTGGGGACTCGACGATCATGACGGTTACCTAGAGCCCAGCGTGGAATGTCCGGCTCAGCACGTCGAGCTGCTGCTCGCGCGTGAGCCGCACAAAGTTCACGGCGTAGCCGGAGACGCGAATGGTGAGCTGCGGATACTTCTCCGGGTGCTCCATCGCGTCCTCGAGCGTCTCGCGATTGAGCACGTTGACGTTCACGTGGAATCCGTTGGAGACGTTGTAGGCGTCGAGGATGCCAACCAGGTTGGTGACCTGCTCCGCACGGTCGCGGCCCAGCCCCGAGGGCGTCACGGTGGTGGTCAGCGAGATGCCGTCCTGGGCTTGGTCGTACGGCAGCTTTGCCACGGAAAGGGCCGACGCCAACACACCATGGTTGTCGCGTCCATTCATCGGGTTGGCACCTGGGGCAAACGGCTCGCCTGCGCGCCGGCCGTCAGGGGTGTTGCCGGTTGCCTTCCCATAAACCACGTTGGACGTGATGGTCAGCACGGATTGCGTGTGGGTGGAGTTGCGGTACGTGGGCTGCTTGCGGATCTTCTCCATGAAGCGCGTCACCAGATCCACGGCAATGTCATCGGCGCGGTCATCGTCGTTGCCGTAGGTGGGGAACTCGCCATCCACCGCGTAGTCGATTACCAGTCCGGACTCGTCCCTCACGGGCGTGACCTTGGCGTACTTGATTGCGCTCAGTGAGTCCGCCGCCACGGACAGGCCGGCGATGCCGCATGCCATGGTCCGCAGGATTTCCTTGTCGTGGAGGGCCATTTCCAGGCGCTCGTACGCGTACTTGTCGTGCATGTAGTGGATGCAGTTGAGCGCGTCAACGTAGGTCTCTGCGAGCCAGTCCATGAGCTTGTCGAATGCGGCCATGACCTGCTCGTAGTCCAGGACGTCGCCGGTGGCTGGCGCCGAGACCGGCGCCACTTGCTTGCCGCTCAGCTCGTCGCGACCGCCGTTGATGGCGTACAGCATGGCCTTGGCCAAATTGACGCGTGCGCCAAAGAACTGCATCTGCTTGCCAACGCACATCGCTGAAACACAGCAGGCGATGGCGCTGTCGTCGCCCCAGGCGGGGCGGATCAGCTCGTCGGATTCGTACTGGATGGCGGACGTGTCGATGGACACGCGAGCGCAGAACTCCTTGAAGCCAAGGGGAAGGCGGTCGGACCAGAACACCGTGAGGTTTGGCTCCGGCGCCGGCCCAAGGTTGTAGAGCGTCTGCAGGTAGCGGAACGAGGATTTTGTGACGAGCGCGCGCCCGTCTTCTCCCATGCCGCCAATGGTCTCGGTGACCCAGGTGGGGTCGCCGGAGAACAGCGCGTCGTACTCGGGGGTGCGGAGGAAGCGCACAATGCGCAACTTGATGACAAAGTCGTCGATGATCTCTTGCGCTTGGGTCTCCGTCAGCACCCCTGCGGCGATGTCCCGCTCCAGGAACACGTCAATGAAGGTGGAGGTGCGGCCAAGCGACATCGCCGCGCCGTTCTGCTCCTTCACCGCGCCAAGGTAGGCAAAGTAGAGCCACTGCACGGCCTCACGTCCGGAGGAAGCGGGCCCAGAAATGTCGTACCCGTAGGTCAGCGCCATCGCCTTGAGTTCGCGCAGCGCTTTGATCTGCTCCGAGTTTTCCTCGCGGTCACGGATCACGTCCTCCGTGGAGCGCTCCATGTCCAGCTCGATGCGGTCAACCTTCTTGGCATCGATGAGCGCGTCAACGCCGTACAGCGCAACGCGGCGGTAGTCGCCAATGATGCGGCCGCGCCCATAGGAATCCGGCAGGCCCGTCACGATGTGCGAGGACCGCGCCGCCCGCACGTTGGGCGGGTAGGCGTCAAAGACGCCGTCGTTGTGGGTCTTGCGGTATTCGCTGAAGACCTTCTCGAGCGTGGGGTCAACGGGGTACCCGTAGGTCTCGAGCTCCTTGACCACCATGCGCCAGCCGCCAAACGGCATGATCGCGCGCTTGAGCGGCGCGTCTGTCTGCAGGCCAACGATCACTTCGTTGTCCTGGTCGATGTATCCGGGGCCGTGCGACGTGATCGAGGCCGGCGTCTTCCAGTCAACGTCGTAGACGCCCTTTTCACGCTCCTCCGGGAACATCGCGCTGAGCTTGTCCCACACTCCCTTGGTGCGCGGCGTTGCGTCCGCGAGGAATGAGCCGTCGCCCTCGTAGGGCGTGTAGTTGGCCTGAATGAATCCGCGCACGTCGATGCTGTCGCACCACTCGCCCGTGGTGAATCCGCGCCAGGCGTAAGCGCGGGGATCGCCCGCGTTGCCCGTGATGGCGTGGTCCCAAATCTTGCCGGTGTTGACGGCTTCTGTAGTCACTGCTACCTCCCAGGGTGGCGGGTCTCGCATTTCGATATCTCCACGGTAGGCGGCGGTTTGGCGGGAACCTTGGGACCTAAGTACCCGCCTTGATATGTCCCGACGCCGTGGCAGACTAGGCGCGCACACTCACCTTTTGAAGGGCTGGCAATGACGACGGCAACCCTCCTCACCAACCCGATCCGTGAGGGCTGGACCCTCACCCACACGGGCGGGGGCGCCCCCGCCTCCGTTACGGGGGTCACCCACTTCGCCGCCACGGAACCCACCGCTGGCGAGCGCGTAGACCTCGTCGTCGACGGCCCCCACAAGGTGATTGCTGTGACCCTCAATGGCACCGACCTTCCCCTGACTGCCGACGCGCAGAGCGGTTACCGCTTCGACGTGCGCGAGGCCATCGCTCCCGGCAGCAACCTCCTCGAGGTGGCCTTTGCCCCGGGCACCGAGGCAGCCGAGGGCGTCCGGATCGAGCGCTGGCGCGTGGCCCGCCTTGCGAGCGTGCGGCCCTTGGATGCCACCGGAACCATCAGCGTGGAGGTAGAACGCGCGTCCGACGCCCCGCTCACCGTGGTCGCAACTGTCGCCGGAGTTGGGGGTGACAGTGCTGAAGTGAGCATCACCCTTGAGCCGGGGGTCACCTCAGGCACCGTGGTGATGGCCGCGCCGAATGCTGAGCAATTTGGCGTAACCGTGGAGCTCCACAGCCCGGACGAGCACCTGGATACCTGCTCCTTGGCGTAGCCAGCCCGCGCGGATACGCCCGTGCGCTCGCGGTTGCCGAGTCTCGTAAGGAGGCGGCGGCTACCGCAGTCGAATCACGCGCACATCGTCACCGTGCAGCGCGTCAGAAGGACCAACTAATCGGTTGCAACTGTCCAAGGCACGCCGAGCGCAGCCGCGCCAGCTTCAGTTGTGGCAACCGTCTCGCCGGTCGCCCAAACGCCGCCGTTGCGGATCTCCGCGGGCGTCTCGTTTCCGTATTCGTCAACAACCAATGCCATGCCGGTTTCCGCGGGCGCCTGGATATCGGTGTCGTCGAGGGACTTGATGAAATCGCCAGCCGAGTACGACGGAACCACTGAAGTAGTAGAAGTGAGCGGAGTGGGTCCAGGCTCGCTAGTACCGAGCGCCGTGGAAACGCCAATCCCTGTCAAAACCGCCGCAGACGCTATAACGGCCCACACTTTGCGTGAAAACTCTTGAACCATCGCGGCCACCCCCTTGAGCTTTCAATACTGACCATTGAACCAAAGCTCCATCGATTTCCATATGCCTTGCCCCGCGCTTCTCCCAACCGCGCAACTAAACGATGAAACCCAACCGGGCGGACTCGCCCGCAAGCGAGCCACACCCGGGTGAACCGTCCTGGGTTTAGTTCCGATCTCTATTTGAGAGGATCGGATCATGCCAAGGAGATATCCGGACGATTTCCGGGACCGCGCGATGCGGCTCGTGGATGAGGCCCGAGAGGGCACCCATCTGAGCGAGTACCAGGCGATCGCTGTCGTTGCGGGGCGGCTGGGGGTGAGCGCGCAGGCGTTGACGAGGTGGCGGCAGCGGGCCCGGGTCGACGCGGGCCTGTCACCTGGGGTGACAAGCGAGGAGTCCGCTGAGCTGAAACGGTTGCGTCGTGAGAACGCGGAACTGAAGCGGGCCAACGAGATTCTGAGAACGGCGTCAGCGTTTTTCGTACGCGTATCGACCGTCCCACGACGAGATGATCCGATACGTGGACACGTATCGGGCTCAGTTCGGGGTCTTGGGCCTCCTGCCGCACACTTCGTGCGACAGAGTGTGGGTTCATCACCTCCCGGGGTTTTCGTGCCGCCACGTCCCGCCCGCGCTGCGACCGGGCGCTGCGTGACGAGCAACTCGTGGCCGAGATCACCCGGATCCACGGGGCGAACTTCTCCGTCTATGGGGTCCGCAAAATGCATGCCGCGATGAGACGAGCCGGCTGGGATGTTGGCCGTGACCAGGTCGCACGGCTGATGCGCGCAGCGGGTGTTCAGGGAGCACGGCGGGGCAGGAAGATCTTCACGACCGTGTCGGACCCTCGAGGTCCGCGTCCTGCTGACCTCGTGGAACGTCGCTTCACAGCGGACGGCCCTGGCCGGTTGTGGGTCGCCGACATCACCTATGTCGCGACCTGGTCCGGCTTCGCCTACACAGCGTTCGTCACCGACGAGTTCTCACGCAGAATCGTCGGCTGGGCCGTGTCAGGATCACTGACCACACAGGCACTACCGATGCAGGCGTTGAACATGGCAGCGTTCATGAACGACCCCGGTGAGGACCTCGTCCATCACAGCGACCGAGGCACCCAATATGTGTCTCTGGCCTACTCCGACCGGCTCACCGATCTGGGCATCACTGCATCGGTGGGATCCGTCGGTGACAGTTACGACAACGCTCTGGCCGAGTCCATCAACGCCGCCTACAAGACCGAACTGATTCGCGCCCGCAAACCCTGGCGCACCGTCGAAGAAGTCGAACTCGCGACCCTGGAATGGGTCCACTGGTTCAACACCGCCAGGCTCCATCAGAACCTGGGCCACCGCACCCCAGCAGAAGTCGAAAACGACTACTACGCTGACCAAACGAGAGCACCAACTCTCACAACTACCTAGGAACTAAACCCAGGACGGTTCAGAGAGGCGATTGGCGACGAGTGGGCGCCAGATCGTACTTCTAGGCCGCCGCGGCCAGCTTCTTCGCGCGCAGTCGCTGGATCACGACTGCGATCGCTGTTCCGATGACCGCACCCACGGCGGTGTTTGCGACGGCCAGCCCAAACCCGAGAGCAACCTCGCTTGCGGCTCCATCGAGCCCAAACGCGACATACGTAGCCCAGCCGATCGCGACAAGCAACACGATAAGCAACTTGACGCGCACTGAAATCGTCCAAACCAAGCCAACTACCAGCCCAACCAATAGCAATGTGGGAATCATAATATCCTCCTTGGTACCACTATAAGGAACTATAAGTGCGGTGGAAAGAGACCGTTCCACTGCAACCGCCCCATGCGTCGGCGATCCAGTAATTCGTTCGCGTTCCGTCCTCGTGGCCACTCACCTTGTTTGGCCAGAACTTTGTCCGGGTATCGATAGTCAGGCAGAACGTTTGGTTGAGGAACTCAGAAGTGCTCCGGCTATAGGCTTCGGTGCACGTCCGGCTGTACGTCGTTGCACCAGAGACCTTTGACCATCCCGTGCCGTTGCGCCAGAAATAGGTCGAGGCTGGTTGCGTGCTCGCGGTCACACACGAGCCGTTGTAAGTCCAGGACAGGTTCACCTTCGACGAGTTCAACTCAAGGCCGACTACGTCTTCATACGAGGTCTTTTGCCAGAGCGTACGAGTCGTGGATGCGAGCGCCACCGCTGAGTAAGTGGTTAGCTTTTGAGTTGAGACGTTCGCGTTGGGAGACTTCACCGAGTCCGTTGCTGTCGCTAGGCCCTCTTGGACCGACTCACTTTGGTCGAGAGCGATTCCCGTCTCCGTGACAAGCGTGCAGTTCACTAGGTTGACAGCGACCTGTCGTTCCTCGAACACCACTCCGGGATCCGACGTGTCCGCATCAGAGTCGGAGCCCTCGAATGAGCAGCCCAACCTCGTGGGGATTCCGTTGTATGTATGCGTTGTGACTTCGCCTCCAAGGTTTTCCTTGTAGTCGTGTCGTACCCAATCACCATCGCGGACAACTGACACGTAGTCCGATGCCGCAATAACCTCGCCGGCGTTGTCTGCAGACGCGGCAGAGACCATCCCTAGCGACAGGATTCCAGTGGTGATCGCTACCGCAGTTTTGCGCAATAGCATGCGTAATACCTCCCCCATGTTTTGCAGCACCGTTGCAGCACGCTCAATGTGGCACGGCTCCTGGCGCTTGTCAACCATGGTGTGTGGAACGTCTTTTGGCGGCGATCGCGGGGCTATCGGAGCGCAAACGAGGTCACCGCGGAGCAGTCCTCGCGGTCCGCAGGCGATGCTCACTCGGCTGTGCGCACATTGGCGGGCGCGCAGTTAGCACCCGCCTCAATGGAGTCCAGGGCTCGCCGGTCGGCGGTGTGTGAGGTCAATCACCCTCGATCTGGTCACCCCACCGGATTTTCGCGGGGGGGTACTTCCAACACCCCGGGGCCACCGGGGCTTGGCCAGTATCCACTGAAGGATCCACAAAGATGTCACTGCGTTCCACCGTTGCGGCTCGTATGCGCCGCACTTCCGCCGTTGCCCTGGTCCTTGGCGCTGCCGTCGTTGCGGGCGCCGCACCGGCGATCGCCGACGAGGGCGCTCCGAACTCACAGACCTGCTGGCTCAACGCTGACACTGACGCCTTCGCACGTTTCGACACGTATGACAAGTTCGTTGCGGCAAGCGGCGTTGCTCCGTCGCAGGGCGTTGGCGCCCGTTCAGAAGTTGAACCGTACGCCGCGTACGTGTTCGCCACGTTCTACGAGGACGCCTCGTACGGTGGCGCGAGCGTCAATGTGACGACGTCCAAATCAGCGATGTGCGCCGGCTACATCATCTACGGCACGGCCATGCCATCAGGCTGGAATGACCGAGTGTCCTCCTTCAAGGGCTACGGCACATGCAAGATCAAGTTGTTCTCGAACCCCGGCTACGGCGGTTCAACCTTTGGGCCGTATGCAAGCGCGAGCAGTATCGGTTCGATGAACGACGAAGCCTCCTCATACCAGGCGTCCGCATGAGCTAACGAACGTGAAGGAGCGCACCCCTGGCCCCGCACGGTGCTCCGCACGCCAATGTCACGAATTTAAGGGTCGCGACATTTCTTTGGTGAGGAGGTCTTCATTGATCACCGACGCCGAACTGCTCGCCCACCGCGGAAGCGGCGAGGGCGAGGCTTTCGGCGCCCTCGCAGATCGCCACGGCGCGATTATGTTGCGACATGCGTTCGCCGCCGTACGCGATGCAGACGACGCACAGGATCTCGTTCAAGAAGCGCTGCTCACCGCGTGGCGCAAGCGTCGCCAGGTGAGGATTGTCGACGATTCCGCACTCCCCTGGCTTCTGGTGACGTGCAAGAACCACGCCTCCAACCTCCTCCGCAAACGGTCTCCCAAAGCGACAGTCCCGCTCGGCGAGTCTGACTTCGTCGAATCCGCACCGACACCCCTCGAGCAGGTGCTCAACCAAGAAATGGTCGACTGGATCTCAGCCGGTATCGCACAACTCTCCCCCGATATGCGAACCGTTGTGGAGGCATGCCTGCTTGACGATCGCACCTACCAGGAGGTCGCGACAGACCTCGGGCTCCAGGTGACAACCGTCTCGCAGCGGGTCAGTCGAGCCCGCAGAAGCATGCGTGCTCGGCGCGACCTCGATGACGAGGGGGTACAAGCATGACTGAACTACTGAGCGACGCGGAGATCGCGCGCCGCGTGGAGTCCATCCGTGACCACGTCACCACACGCATCCCGGTCGAACGAGCACGGCGAAAGAAGCGCGCCTGGGTGGTTTCCGGTGTTGTTGCCGCGGCCGTCGCGGTTGCGGGTGCCGCGTTGGTGATCAGAGCGTCGGACGATGTCATTAAATACGAGGTGCGCTGCTACGAATCGGCTTCGCTTGAGTCTGACTATGGGCAGATGAAGTCGGATCTGTGGGTAGGGGAGAACGGAGACTCCGGACGGGGCGAGGTCGATCCGGCGGTCAACTGCGGCGACCTCTGGCGGATGGGCCTCGTCGGTCAACCAACTCCGCCAGCCAACCCGAACACGGCGAACTTTGAAGTGCCCGAACTCGTGGGATGCGAACTCGCAAACGGGATGGCTGCTGGCTTCCCGCGCGGGGACTCCACCGCATCCGCAACAGAGTTCTGCAATGAACTTGGACTCGCGCCATGCGAGTGAGCGGTGACCCGCTCGCTGGGCGAAGCGCGTGTCCTAAGAACGGGGGGATCCGGGGTTCTCGGGGGGCTTCGGATCCCTTTCGGGGAAACGGGGGTCCGGCGTGCAAGCGTCGGGCCCCCGTGGGCTGGACTGAATATGCCCTCTCGGGGCAGGGTGTGAACTTCCGCACCGCCTCGCAGGCTCTCAAATATGCTGATCGCGCTCCCATCGGCTCGCCACCCCCCGGCTGGCCGATGGGAGCTTTCTCTTGGGGCGTTGCCAACCGTCATGTTGCTTGGAGACCGACCATCGACCCCTAGAGAGCAAGGAGGCCCTCAGCATGAAACTCGCACGCGCACGCATCACCAAGTACAAATCTGTGGTGGACTCCGACTGGTTCACGCTCGAGCAGATCACCTGCCTTGTGGGAAAGAACGAAAGCGGCAAGACAGCCATCCTTGAAGCGCTCGAGAAGTTGAACGCGGCGCGAGGCGAGCGTGCAAACCTCGCCGAGACGGACTTCCCGCGTGTGCTGAGCGACGCCTACTCGGAAGACGAGGTAGCAGTTGAGGCCGTGGGGACCCTCGACGAGAACGAACTAGAAGAGTTGAGGCGACTCGCTGGTGACCCCGCAGCCGTCAAGGGCCGCGAAGTCGCCGTGCAAAAGAACTACGCGAACGAACTCAAGTGGACGATGCCATTCGACTGGATGGCCGCGACTCAGGCACTCCTCGCGAGCGGGTCACTCAGCAAGGAAGACGCCGCGCCTCTCGAGTCGGGCTGCTCAGATCGAGGCGCCGCCCGGAGATCTTGAGCACGTGCTCCACGAGATCTCGCACCTGACCGTCGGTGAGAATCGTGGGCGCGAGCTCGGACACCCCGCCCTTCGCGATGAACACTTGCGAGGGCCGGTTGATCCAGATCCCCTCAACCTCGGGGTCGTCCAGGTACTGCTGAAGCGGCCCCAAACCTGCCACATTGGAGAGAACGGTGCGCGCAGCGTCGGACCTATTGGCAACCGGCGTGACGGTGCGAGCAAGCGCCCTGTCATCCCACTCGGCGAGCACAAGGAAGTTGGCGCCGCGCTAGTACGCCCGTGCGCTCGCGGTTGCCGTCAGGGTGATCCCGTTCGCAAACGGCAGGAGTGCGTCGATCCCAAATAGTGGGTGCACCACAGTGCGCACGGTCACGGTTGCGGTGAACCCGTCAGCGGTGTACGCATCGACTACCTCGGTAGGCGGCAGGCCAGCGCGGTCCGCTGCCGCCGCGACGCGCTCCTCTGCGGTGGCTTTCACCGCGGTGGGCGAAAGGACGACCACTGCGCCGTCAACGGGCGCGTTCAGCTCGCCCGCGTAGTACCCACCGATGTCGAGGGAGTCGGCTGCGTCGAGCGCAACCTCGTCGGCAACGTGCGTGAGCCGCATGCGCTGCAAATGCACCTGGGTGGCCGCCGAGACCACCAGGATGAGCATGAGCGCGAGCACCGCAAAGCCCAGGGTGAGCAGCATGATGGTGCCGTCATCTCCGGTCTCGCTCCGCAAGCGGAGCCAACGTGCGCGCATCATGGCAGGTAGCCGTCCACGGGCGAGGATCCAGAAGACGAAACGGTGACGTGTGCCTGCGGCAGCACCGCACCGATGAGCGGCAACTCAACATCAATCGTGACCGCCACGGTGACATCGGAACCCGGTGTGAAGCACGGGTCTGCGGTGCACGCGAGGTCCACCGTGGCGTCGGTGGGGTTCACATGAAAGTCGGCCAACGTCGTTGCGAGTGCGGCTGCCGCCCGCTCACGCCCCGCGCGCTCCGCCTCGCGGTATGAGGACCCCTCCTGGAGCGCGTCCACGCCGCCAACCACAGCGGCCCTGCTGACGTCGCGCGAAACCGCCTCCGCAGCGAACGCCGCCTCTTGCACCCGGCCCAGCGAAAGCACCAGATAGACCACGGGGATCATCAACACAACGGCCAGGAAGACAAACTCAACTACAGCGGACCCGTTGTCGCCGCGCTCGTCCAACCGCCTCAGGACCGTCTCAATCACCGCCCGCCTCCTCTATGGCGTGCGCGGTGACGCTCATCGAACCCGCTCCAAAGAGACCCAGCACCGGAACTGGCGCCGTCAGCGTGACCTCCACCACGTCGCCATCGTCCACGGACTGCGCCGTGGCTGAGATGTCCATCCCGCCAAGCGCCGTCCTCGCCATTTGCTGCGCCCTATCCGCACCGTCGGCTGGTGTGAGGTCGGCGAGAGCGCCAACGTGAGCGCCCTCCGATGCCGAGGACAGCATGATGTTGCGCACGTGGAGAGTCAGCGTGAGTTGAAGCAAGCCTGCGGCGAGCACTACGAGCAGCGCGCCAACCAAGACAAAGTCGACAACGGCGCTGCCCGCGTCGTCAGCCGCCAGTGACCGAGTTGATCGCGGAGGTGAAGACATCGCCAAGCGCAGGGCCGGCTAGCGCCCAGATTGCGGCCACAAGGCCTGCCGTCATGAGTGTGATGAGTACCCAACCGGGCACGTCGCCACGGTCGTCTCTGAGAATGGACTCTTTTGATGTCATGGGTAGTAACCCCCTTCTGCCGCCGGTCTATCCGGTCAGGCGAATCGCAATCAATCCCGGGTAGATCGCGAAGATGATGGTGACGGGCAGGATCAGAAACACCACGGGAACGAGCATCACAATCTCGCGTTTCCCGCCCTGCTCCATGAGTTGCTCGCGTCCTGCGGCGCGCGCATCGTGGGCCTGCGCGCGCAACACGCCGGCGAGCGGCGTGCCAAGGTCCAGCGCGGCAACAATGCCGTCAACAAAGCGCTGCAACGGTTGGGCTCGCGTACGCACAGCCATCTCCTGAAGGGCGCGCGATAGCGGCTCACCTGAGCGCGCGTCGGTGAGCGCGCGGCGCAATTCGTGAGGCAAGGCGCCCGACGTTGTGCGCGCCACTCGCTCGAGCGCTCCCCTTGCGCCCTCTCCCGCAGCAACAGACAGTGCCAGCAGATCGGCGATGGTGGGCAGTTCGGCGATGATGCGCTTGGTGCGTTTGTGAGCTGCCTGCGTGAGCCAGCCATCCCTCGCAAGGGCACCCCCAACGGCGCAGGCGCCCACCAAGATGAGCAGAGTCACCAACGGTGCGTTGCGCGCAAATCGCAGTGTGGTCGCTGCCGCGAATCCGGCGGCGAGACCACATCCTCCCCAGGCCACTTGTTGAGCGCGAAACTGTTCCAGCGTCAGGGGCGAGCCCGAACGCTCAAGGCGGGAACGGACGTCGGCCGCTGACGAGCCCCACCGTTCAAGGACACGGCCAACGTCACGCACCACCGGCGCCGCGAGCCGAGCGGGCGCGAATCGCGGCCCGGCGTTGTGGGCAACCCATGCGCGGCCGTCCGCGGGCCGCACATACGGGGCGATGCGCGAGTCGAGGCTGGGCTGGCGGTCGGCATCCCACGCGAGGATCAGGCCAATGCCAATCGCCATCGCCACGCAGGCGAACACAGTTAAGGCGGTCATCGCAGCACCCGCGCTTCGTCGGGGAGGCGGCCGATGCTCACCATAAGCCGGTATGCGACCACGCTCGCCACCGCGCCCGCAGCAAGCACGGTGGCGCCTGCGGCTGAGTTGTAGGCGGCAACGCCCCCTGCGCGAGTTGCGAGCAGGGCGAGCACCACCCAAGGTGCGGCCACCGCGAGGCGCGCGGCATTGACCGTCCAGCTCTGGCGGGCTTCGAGCTCGCCGCGAGTGCGGGCGTCGTCGCGCAGAAATTCGCTGAGGGTGCGCAGCATGGTGCCAACGTCCGTGCCGCCCACCTCGCGCGTGATGCGCAGCGCCTCCACGATGCGATCCGCGATGGGGTCCGCCAGGCGGTCCTTGAGCGCGTCTAGCGACTCCGCGAAACGACCGGTGGCGCGAAAGTCTTCGGCGAAGGCTGTAAACGCTGGCCGCAGTTCCTCTGGCCCGCGCGTGCCCAACTGTGCCACGGCTTGGGGCAACGACAGACCAGCCCGAATTCCGCCGGAAAGGTGATCAACAGCGTCGGGCCATGCTGCGCGAGTGGTGCGGACCCGCGCGCGAGAGCGAGAATTCACCAGCGCAAATGGCGCCCGCGCGGCCATGACCGCAAAACATAACGCAACCACGGGCGAGCGCGTTAGCCCTGCTACGAGCAGGAAAACGAGCAGCGCGCCAACGCCGGCAACGGTCGCCAGCGCGGCGGGGGTCACGCCCGGCGCACCGGCACGCGTGAGCCGATCTTGCGTGCGCGCGGACCAGCCGTCGGCCCTCGCTAAACGGGATGGCTCCGGCGCCCAGAAGCTAGTCCAGACCAGAAACAGGCCGAGCCCGAGGGTCAGTCCCAGCAGCAGCGTCACGTCAGGCCGCCAGCAATTCGGTGAGCCTGTAGCCCGCTCGCGCAAACCGCTCCTGGTGAGGCGGGTACCCATCCGCTCGCTGCAGACCGCTGCCGCGATTTATGAAGAGTTGTTCGAGCTCCACCACGCCAGCCTCCACGCGCCCGGGGACCGCGACAATCTCGGTTGCGCGGCGGCGCCCGCGTGCATCCACGGCAAGGTGCAGAACCAGGTCGATGGACGAGGCAACAGTTGGCACCACAAAGCGATCCGACACGTTCTCACCCGCGAGTAGCGGGAGCGTGCACATTTTGACTACGGCGTCGCGTGCGGAATTCGCGTGGACGGTGCACATGCCGGGCACGCCGGCATTGAGCGCGATGAGCATGTCCAGCGACTCCGCCTCGCGCACCTCTCCAATGATGATGCGGCTTGGGCGCATGCGCAGCGCCTCCTTGACGAGGCGGCGCAGGTCGATCTCGCCCGTGCCTTCGAGCGACGGCTGGCGGCATTGCAGGGCCACCACGTCCCGGTGGGCCAACTTCAGCTCAAAGACCTCTTCGCACGTGATGATGCGCTCGCGAGGTGGGATGGATCCGGCGAGCGCGCCGAGCGCGGTTGTCTTTCCCGCTTGCGTCCCCCCTGCTATCAGGATGTTCAGGCCGCACACCACCGCCGCGTCGAGGAACCGCGCGGCCTGTTCCGTGATCGTTCCGAGCGCAACCAAGTCCCCCACCGTCTGTGCGCGCGCAACGTATTTGCGGATGTTGACGCTCCAGTGCTCGCGCGTGACATCCGGGATCACGGCGTGGAGCCGCTCGCCGCCAGGAAGGGACGCGTCCACGAACGGGCTGCTCAAATCGAGGCGCCGCCCGGAGATCTTGAGCATGTGCTCCACGAGGTCTCGCACCTGACCGTCGGTGAGAATCGTGGGCGTGAGCTCGGACACCCCACCCTTCGCGATGAACACTTGCGAGGGCCGGTTGATCCAGATCTCCTCAACCTCGGGGTCGTCCAGATACTGCTGAAGCGGCCCCAAACCTGCCACGTTGGAGAGCACCGTGCGCGCGGCGTCGGACCTATTGGCAACCGGCGTCTCGGTGCCAGCAAGCGCCTTGTCATCCCACTCGGTGAGCACCTCGTCAACGAGCGCGCGAATTGCCTCCGCGTCACGGACGGGATCCACGCCGCGGCGCCGGATCTCCTCGCGCACGCGTGTCTCTACTCGTGTCAGCGGGTCTACCCCCATGCGGAGAAGGTAGTGGAGACCGGGCATGACCGCAATGGCAACTGTGGATAACCCGGCCTCGCGGCCTGCCTCACCGTCACGAGGGATGCTCGCGCCACGCGTCCCTCTGGGCGGTGAATTTTCACGCTCCAGGGGGATGTGTCGGTGCCGCGTGTCACGATGGGGGCATGTGCGGCCGCTACGCGAACTTCCTCACCGAGCAAGAACTCATCGACGCCTTCGCCATCGCCACCATCGCCGATGACGCGCGCCTGTTCCCGCCCAATTGGAATCTTGGGCCAATGCAGCAGGGCATCATCATTCGCAATAGGCCCGACGGCCGGGAGGCTGAGCTTGCCAAGTGGGGCTTGGTGCCTGGCTGGGCAAAAGACCCGTCTATCGGCGTGAAGATGTTCAACGCGCGGTCAGAGACCCTCGCGGAGAAGGCCAGCTTCCGGAATGCATTCGCCAAGCGAAGGTGCATCGTGCCTGCTAACGGCTACTTTGAGTGGCAAGTCACGGAAGACGGCAAGGTGCCGCAGTTCATCCACCCTGCGGATGGCTCGCCGCTTGCGTTTGCCGGGCTCACGGAAGTGTGGCGCGCGTCCAAGGATGATCCGTGGCTCGTGACCTACTCCATCGTCACCAAGGCCGCGCGCGGCGAGATGCAGCAAATCCACGACCGCGAGCCGGTGATGCTCACCATGCCAAATGTGGACACGTGGCTGGATCCGGACTCCACACAGGATGACCTCTTCGCGGCTATCGAGGACCCCTCGCCGGAACTCACGTGGCATCCCGTGGACAAGCGCGTGGGGAACGTACAGAACAACGGGCCGGAACTCGTGGAGCCCAGCGGGCCGGCCAACAGCTAGGCAGTCAACAGGATCGCAATCAAATACAGCGCTGCGAACACCGCGAGCACGTACAGCGTCCACGAAACGATGGTCCAGCCAACGCTGCGCACATCCAACAGCAACCTGGCAAGCGCGGCGGTCAACCCTGGGATGAGCAGCCACAGCAGCAACCAAAATCCGGTGGCGCCCCCCAGCCCGTAGACGCCAACTGCCACCACGCCCCACGCAAGGCCGTAGTAACCAAACGTCGTGACGGCGCGGCGCGTGCTGCGCCACGTCTTCTTGTCGATCCAGGGGCCAAGGGTGAATGCGAAGGCCGGAATGACCGCCACCACGGCCACCGCGTAGAAGATTGCACCAATCGCTACCCAGGTGACGTCCGCCCACGAGTCGCCAACGTGCTTTGGCCCCAGAAACAGGCTGCCCACCCACAGCGGCGCAAAGATGGAGGTGGCGTTGCGCGTACTCACCCATGCGCGCCGGGCAGATCCAATCCGTTCAATCGATGGTGCGGGCTCTCTCACGCTCGTCTCACTCTCACATCGCCCGCGAGTACCTCCTGGAGGCCTCGCGTGGTGTCCACCATCAATCCGCCGGCTGGCGACAATCCCGTGGCCTTCCCCGTAACCAACTCACCGCTTGGGGTGTCCACGACGATATCCCAGCCGATGGTTGCGCAGGCCGCGGTCACCATGGCGGGGATGTCGTCTCCCCGCTCCCACGCGGCGACAGCGTCGCGCAGCTCCGCCACGAGCGAGCGCAACAGTTCCACACGATCAAGGGAAGAGGCCCCCAAGGTGGCGAGCGACGCCGCATGCGGCACCGGCAACTCAGCCGCAGACTGCGACACATTGATACCAATACCAGCAACGATGGCGTCCTGCCCCGTCACCACCTCGCAAAGGATGCCAACGCACTTGCGCCAGCGCCCCCACTCGGCAATATCGCGAGCGCCGTGCTCAACGACCACGTCATTGGGCCACTTGAGGAACGCGCCAACACCTTGACGCCTCAGGGCACGCACTGTTGCGAGGCCCACCACAAGGGGCGCCCAGCCGTAGTCCTCGCGGGGCAGGGAGGGCCGCAACACGTAGGAACCAGTGAGCGCCGCACGCGCCGGCGTTGCCCACGCGCGCCCCGCGCGTCCCCGCCCGGCCGTCTGATGGTCGGCAACGTAGGCGCTCAGGTGAGCCCAATCGTCGGGCCTATTGGAAACCAGCCCCAAGAGCGCGGTGTTGGTGGAGGGAGAGGTGGCAACGATGTCCAGGCGCGAAAGTGGGCGGCCGTCGCCAACTACGTCGTCAAAGTCCGCGCGCTGCAAGGGCGCGCGCGAGGCAGCTATCGCTGCGGGCGTTGCCTCACTCACGGGGCTAGGCTATCTGCCAGCCACAAAGGGAGTAACGTGACCGAACCCCGCAAGACCACCGCAGCCGCTCTGGAGCAGCTCCACGAGCGGGTTGATGCCGCCGTCACCACTCCGGAATCTGCCGCCCAAACAAAGCAGCACGCGCGCGGCAAGAAGACCGCCCGCGAGCGCGTTGACGCCCTGCTTGATGACGGCTCGTTTGTGGAACTGGACCGCCTCACGCGCCACCGCAGTCAGAACTTTGGGCTGGAGAAGAACCGGCCGTACGGCGACGGCGTGGTGACCGGCTACGGCACCATCGACGGCCGCCAGGTGGCCGTTTACAGCCAAGACTTCACGGTGTTTGGCGGCTCGCTTGGCGAAGTGCACGGGCAGAAGATCGCCAAGGTTCAGGACTTTGCGCTACGCACGGGCGTGCCGCTCATTGGCATCAGCGACGGTGGCGGGGCGCGGATCCAAGAAGGCGTTGCGGCGCTCACGCAGTTCGCGGAAATCTTCCGCCGCAACGTGGCGGCGTCCGGTGTGATCCCGCAGATCTCCATCATCTTGGGGCCCAGTGCCGGCGGCGCCGTGTACTCCCCCGCGCTCACGGACTTCATCGTGATGGCGGACGGCACCTCACAGATGTTCATCACCGGTCCGGACGTCATCAAGTCCGTGACGGGTGAGGAGGTCACATTTGAGCAGCTTGGCGGAGGGCAGACACACAACGTCAAGTCCGGAGTGGCGCACTACCTCGCCTCGGACGAGGACGACGCCATCAACTACGTGCAGCACTTGCTGCAGTTCTTGCCGCAGAACAACCTGAGCGACGCGCCCAGTTGGGACGCTCCGGCCGAGCTGGAACTGACCCAAGAGGACACCGCCCTCGACACCCTCATTCCGGACAGCGCCAACCAGCCGTATGACATGAAGACGGTCATCCAGGCCGTGCTTGACGAGGGCGAGTTCTTTGAGATCCAGCAGCTGTTCGCCCCCAACGTGGTGGTGGGTTTTGGTCACGTGGAGGGGCACTCCGTTGGCGTGGTGGCGAACCAGCCGCTTGCCATGGCCGGAACGCTGGACATCAACGCCGCGGAGAAGGCGGCTCGGTTTGTGCGCACGTGCGATGCCTTCAACATCCCCGTGCTGACCTTTGTGGACGTGCCGGGCTTCCTGCCGGGAACGGACCAGGAATACCAGGGCATTATTCGCCGCGGCGCAAAACTCATCTTCGCGTACGCCGAGGCCACCGTGCCGCTCGTGACCGTCATCACGCGCAAGGCTTACGGCGGCGCGTACATCGTGATGGCGTCCAAGCAGTTGGGTGCCGACGTCAATCTCGCCTGGCCAACTGCCCAGATAGCGGTGATGGGAGCGTCGGGCGCCGTCAATATCTTGCAACGACGCGCGCTTGCCGCTGTTGCCGACGAGGGCGGCGACGCTGAGGCGCGCCGCGCGGAACTTGTCGCTGAATACGAAGACGCGATCGTCAACCCCTACGACGCCGCCGACCGCGGCTACGTTGACGCCGTCATCGCCCCATCCGAGACCCGCGAGCAAGTGGTTCGGGCTCTGCGAGCGCTGCGCACCAAGCGCGCGTCCCTGCCGCCAAAGAAGCACGGGAACATCCCGCTGTGACGCGCCAGGAGGAGCTGCTCGCCGCCGCATCGTCGCTCAAGATTGTGCGCGGCTCCGTCAACGAACAGGAGCTCGCGGCGCTCGTCGCGAGCGTGGCGGCAATGGCATCCTCCGCAGAGGAGGAGGTGCCGGGCGCGCCCACCTCCTCGTGGATGGACCGCACGCGCACCATGAGCGGCAGCCGGTTGATGCTGCCGTTCAGCCGGGGGGATGCGGCGTGGCGGAACGCACTGAGGTAAGCCCGCGCGCACGCCGCCAGCTCATACCCTCTCGGTATCGGTGGCTGGTGGCGGTCATTGTGCTGATACCGGTGATCGCGCTTACGCCGTGGGTCATCGTGCGAGCGCAGACGTGGACCGATATTCACCCCGCCGCCGGGACGTTTGAGCACGCGGACGCGGTGCTTGTGCTAGGCGCCCGCGTCCATCCGGACGGCTCGCCGTCACCCTTCCTGCACGATCGCATTGCCGTGGGAGTGGACCTTTACCAGGCGGGATACGTAGACCGCATCATCATGAGCGGTGACGGTCACGATTCCTCCGGACTCGGTGAGCCCACCATCATGCGCGCCATAGCCGAGCAGATGGGGGTGCCCGCCGAGGCGATCGTTGAAGACCCCCTTGGCCTGGACACGTTCTCCTCGTGCGCGCGTGCCAAGAGCGAGTTTGGCGCGCAGTCCGTCATCGTGGCCACGCAGGAGTTCCACTCGTATCGCGCGGTGTGGCTGTGCGGCCGCGCTGGCCTGGCGACGCAGGGCGCGTTCCCGCCCATCACTCCCACCAAGGGCACGGTGGTGGGGAACTTGCGCGAGGTGCCCGCGGAGGCCAAGGCACTGCTCGACGTCATGAGCGGCCGCACCCCCGGCGGCTAGTAAGCGGGTGGCCAGCAAGTTGGCGGCAAGTAGAACCGGGCGCGCCAGCAACGTACTGTCAAGGCATGAGCCGCCCGTCCTACCCAGCCGTGGCCGTCACCGCCCTGGCCGCGAGCGCCGCCGCCGTCCTTACGCCAGCCCTCACCGCGCGTTTGGCAACCGTTGGTACCCGGCATCCCATAGCGTCGGGCACCTTTGAAAGGGCCGACGCTGCACTTGTGTTGGGCGCCCGGGTGTGGGCAGACGGCCGGCCAAGCAGGTTTTTGCGCGAGCGCGTGGTGACCGGGGTGCGGCTATACCGCGAGGGGCTCGTGAGCCACATCATCATGAGCGGCGCGGGCGAGGACTCCTCGGGCTACGGGGAGCCGGTGGTGATGCGGCGCGTTGCGGAGGCCGCGGGCGTGCCCGCCGACGTGATCATTGAGGACCCGCTGGGCGTGGACACGTACTCCAGCTGCGTGCGGGCGCGAGACGAGTACGGGATGCGCTCGGTGATCGTGGCGACTCAGGAGTTCCATTTGCCGCGTGCCGTGTGGTTGTGCGAGCGGCTGGGGCTCGAGGCGCAGGGCGCGTATCCACCGCCCATCCTTGGCGAGCACACCATCCGCGGGCACGTGCGGGAGTTGGGCGCTACCGCCAAAGCGATGATGGACCTTGCGCGCGGGCGCGTGCCGCAGGGCTGAACCCGGCTAGAGCCAGACCGCGAACCCCAGCACAGCCACCACCACGGCGAGCGCCCCTAGCACCACGTTGGGAACGATGTTCTCGCCGCGCTTCCGGTGAGTGCGAATGGCGCCAATCATGACGAGCAGCAGTCCTACGGCCGCTACGGGCGCGAGCCACGCGGCAATTCCGGTTAAGGGAGGCACAATCACGCCGACCGCGCCCAGCACCTCGGCCAGGCCAATACCGCGAATTGCCGCGGGCGAGTAATCGTCCGTCCAGTCCATGCCTTTGGCTTTGAGGCCCGCCTTGGGAGTGAACAACTTGAACGCGCCCGTGACCAAAAAGGCGGCTGCCAGCAGTCCGCCAAAGATCCAGTAGGCGATTTCCATGATTTTCTCCCTTAGCGTGATTTGTCCTGCCGGAGCCTATCGCCCGGTTAGTTGAGGGGTCAACGACTACACTGTTGTCATGGAAGCGGCAGTGGACACCGAGCGTGAGCGCTTGCTGTGGGCGCGCTATAACGCGCTGCTCACCACCGTGCCGGGCATGATCGACGAGCGTATGCGCGCAACCACGGGCCTCTCCCGCTTCCAATACATGTTGCTGGACACCCTCGCCAACAACCCCGATGGCCAGGTACAGCTCGCCGACGTTGCGCGCGCCGCCGATTCCTCGCTGTCCCGCCTGAGCCACGCGATCACGCGGCTCGAGGAGTTGGGGCTCGTGGAGCGCAAGGCCTGCGAAACCGATCGCCGCGCCTCGTGGGCCGTCCTCACCCCCGCAGGCGTCAAGGCAATGGCCAACGCTCGGGAGGCCCACTCTGCAGTCATGCGTGAGGTGCTGCTTGACAGGATTCCCGCGGGGCGCCAGGAAGAGGCGATCTCGCTCCTCACCGCGCTTTTGCCAACCGACGTTGCAGCGGCGTGCGAGTCGATTGACGGCGCAAACTCCTAGACAACCCTGGGGGTCATGCGGCTAAAGTAGGCGCGTGTCCGAAACGTTTCGCGCGCGGCGCGCTGCCTACTGGGACGCCGCAGTCCTCGCCCGCATGCGCATCGTGCAAATCATGCCTCTCGCGGGTTGGTGGCGAATTGGCGGCCTCGCGCTGATCAGCCTGGTCCTGGGCCTCTTGCCGCTCGTATTCATGCTTGCAACATCGGCCATGATCGGTGGGGTGCCGCAAGCCGTGGATGGGGGCATCGGCTCGCAACCGTGGGACCGCGTTGTTGAACTGTTCCTGATTGCCGCCGCCGCCTTTGTCGCGGGGCAGATCTTGGCGCCCGTGCAGCAGATGACCGGTCTCGCCGTGCAGCGCGCCGTGGACGGCAAGATCCGCGACCAAGCTGTCGCGGCCGTCACGGGCTCCGTCGGTATCGCCGCACTCGAGGACGGCGAGGTGCTCGCAACGTTCTCCGAGGCGCGCATGCGGTTCGAGAATAACTGGCACACCCCGGGCAACGCCGTAGCTGGAATGCTCTACCTGATTGCGCGCTACACCCAACTGATTGGGTTGCTCGTCATCGTGCTTGTGCTGCTTGGGCCGTGGATTGCGCTTGCGATGGCGACGGGGGTCATGATTCTGCGCGTTGGCAATCGCGGCGGGCTGCGCTCGTATTCGCGGCTGTGGCGGGACAATGGCCACCTGCGCACGCGCTACCGCTACTTCCTGGACATCTCCATGGGATCGAGCGCGTCCAAGGAGATCCGCGTCTTTGGCTCAATGCCGTGGCTGACCAAGGGCCACGCGAAGGCGCACAGCGACTTCGCCGACCCCGTGGACCGCGAGCGCCGTCGCATCTACTTCAAGCCGTACCTGGTCTACACGGCGATCGCGTTTGTGGCGGTGCTGTGGTCGCTCGTCTCGCTCACCACCCAGGCGGCAGGTTCCGGTACCGACCCTGGCGAGTTAGCGTCGGGCATCATGACGCTCACGGCCTTCACCCTTGGCCTGCAGGCGCTCATTGGTGCGCTCATGCTGGCGCGCGACTACCCGGAATCGGACACGTCCACGCAGTTTGGGATGAACGCGCTGAGCGCGGTGCGGGAAGTGGAGAAGGCGGTACGCGAGGCGGACACGGCTCCTCGCGGCACCCTCGATGTTCCGGCGGGCGCGCCCGTGCATTCCATCGAGTTCCGCGACCTGTACTTCTCCTACCCCGGAGCCGCGGAGACGGTGTTCGCTGGGCTCAACTTGACGCTGGAGGCCGGCAAGACCACGGCCATCGTTGGCGTCAACGGTGCGGGCAAGACCACCCTCATGAAGCTCCTCGCGCGGCTATACGAACCCACGTCTGGGGCCATTTTCATAGACGGTGTGAACATTGCAGACATCGAGCTCACGCAGTGGCGGCGCACGTTATCCGTGGTGTTCCAAGACTTTGTGCGGTACGAGTTCACGGCGGCGGACAACATTGCGATGGGTGCCGCATCCGATGTTCCTGACCGAGCCGCGGTGGAAGCGGCAGCTGCCAAGACGGGCATGCTGGAAACACTGTCCGACGCTCCGCACGGCCTGGATACGATCCTCGCCAGGGCGTACGAGGACGGCATAGATCTCAGTGGCGGCCAGTGGCAGCGCGTGGCAATTGCGCGCTCGCTGTATGCGGTGGACAAGGGCGCCCGCGTACTCGTGCTCGACGAGCCAACGGCGGCGCTGGACGTGCGCGCGGAGGCGGAGTTCTTTGACCAGTTCGTGACCCTCACCGAGGGCCTCACCACGGTGCTCATCTCCCACCGCTTCTCGAGCGTGCGGCGCGCGGACACCATCATCGTGGTGGAAGAGGGACACGTGGTGGAGGCGGGTTCCCACGACGTGCTCATGTCCACGGACTCGCGGTATCGCAGGCTCTTTGAGCTGCAGGCACGGCGCTTCCGCGAAGGGCTCGACGCCGATGACGACGCGGATGCCGCGATGATGGGCGGTGTGTGATGGAACTGTGGAAGGGCATTCGCGACACCGCCGCCTTCGCGTGGCGAGCGGGCAGGCTCAACTTCATCCTTGGCTTCTCGCTCATGATGGTGGAGCCGCTCGCCATGCCGGTCGCGGCCGTTGGACTACGCGGAATCGTTGACAACGCCATCGCCGGCGAGGCACGCACAGCGGTCATCTGGGCCGTAGTAGTTGCCGTTCTTGCCACCCTCGCTCTCACCGCGGGCCACTTCGCCCACATCTTCTACTTCAAGACCGCCGAGGACATGTCGGCGCTCATCGAACGCGACATCGCCGAGCTCTCCAACGGCTCCGTTGGCCTGGAGCACCACGAGCGCGCCGACTACGCGGACCGCATCGCCTACATTCGCCGCGAGGCGGACAGGGCCGCGTGGGGCACCGTGTCCACGCTGTACGGCGGAGTCGCAATCGTTGTGGCCCTGGTGGTGACGGGCGCGCTGCTCGCCACGTTGTCCCCATGGCTCCTGCTGTTGCCGGTTGCAGCCATCCCTCCGCTGCTGCTTGGACGCAAGGCGGAGACGGTTGCCAAGGCTGGGCGCGCCGCCGGCGCCCCCGCCACCCGTCAGGCGAACCACCTGTTTGGACTGCTCGCTGACGCCGGTCCCGTCAAGGAGGTGCGCACGTGCGGCCTCGAGGACGAGGTGCGGCGGCGTCAGCAAACCGCCTGGGACGAGGCCACTCGCCATGAATTGCGCGCCGAGTACAAGGCGGCATGGCTGCGCGCGGCGGGCCAGATCTTCTTTGCGGTCGCCTACGTGGGCGCAACCTTGCTGGTGCTGCGCGATGCCGTGCGCGGACACGCGACCGTAGGCGACGTGCTCATGGTGATCACGCTCGCCGCGCAAGTAAACAACCAGGTCACCGCGGCGGTGACGATGCTGCAGGGTCTCCAGCGGACCTCTTCGATGTTCGCGGAAATCCGCTGGGTGCGCGGCGTGGTGGAGCGCCAACAGGGCCGTCCTGCTGATTCGGCGGTGCCCGCCACGCTGACCTCCGGCATCGAACTCCACGACGTTACCTTCACGTACCCGGGCACCGAGACCTCCGTGCTGGAGCACGTTGACCTCACCATTCCGGCAGGTTCCACCGTTGCCATCGTTGGCGAGAATGGCGCGGGCAAATCCACGCTCATCAAGTTGCTGTGCCGCTTCTATGACCCAGATTCTGGCGTCATCACCGTGGACGGCACGGATCTTGCGCGCATGCCCGTTGCGGACTGGCGCTCGCGCATCTCCGCCGGATTCCAAGACTTTGCGCGCTTTGAATTCTCCGCCCAGCAGACCGTTGGCCTGGGAGACCTTCCCCACGTGGACGATGCCAATGCAGTGGCCGCAGCACTCGACAGGGCGCGCGCTGAGGACGTGATGCGCAGGCTCAGCAACGGGCTGGCAACCACGCTGGGCAAGTCCAACCTGGGCGGCACAGACCTGAGCGGCGGCCAATGGCAGAAGCTCGCGCTTGGCCGCGCGATGATGCGCGAGGCTCCCCTGCTGCTGCTCCTGGATGAGCCCACCTCCGCCCTGGACGCACAGGCCGAGCACAACCTCTTTGAGCAGTACGCCCTTGGCGCACGCCGGGTGGCGCAGACCACGGGCGCCATCACTGTGCTGGTCTCGCACCGCTTCTCCACGGTGCGCATGGCGGACACCATTCTGGTGGTGGGAGATGGGCGCATAGCGGAGTTCGGCACGCATGACGAGCTCGTTGCCAGCAAGGGCCTCTACTCCGAGCTCTACGCACTGCAAGTCAAGCAGTACTCGTAGGGCGCGGGCGCGGCACGGTTAGGCTCTGCGCATGGCCCTCCCGTTTGTCCTCGCGTCCCAGTCCCCTGCACGCCTGGCCACTCTGCGCTCGGCTGGGATAGAGCCGCACGTGATCGTTTCCCACGTTGATGAGGACGCTGTACTTGCCGCCGCTGGCACGCTCGCAGCGGCCGACGCTGTGCTCGCCCTCGCGCGAGCCAAGGCTGAGGCGGTGGTCGCCATTCACGCCCCCAACGCGATCGTCCTGGGCTGCGACTCAATGCTGGAGTTTGACGGCCAGATATTCGGCAAGCCTGCGGACGCCGCAACGGCGCGCGAGCGCTGGCGGTCCATGCGGGGAGCATCAGGCACGCTGCACACGGGCCATTGGTGCATCGACGCGCGCACCCCGCCACGCACGCCCAGCGGAGCCACCTCCTCAACGGTGGTCCACTTTGCCGAGCTCACGGACAGCGAGATCGACGCCTACGTTGCCACTGGAGAACCCCTCCACGTGGCCGGAGCCTTCACCGTTGACGGTCTGGGCGGCCCCTACGTGGAGTCCATCGAGGGGGACTATCACGGCGTGGTGGGCGTCAGCCTGCCTCTCTTGCGTCACCTCCTCGCGGAACTCGGCGTGGCTTTCCACGAACTGCGCGCCTAGCCAATTTGTAGAACGGCCACAACCTACGCCCGCGTAACCACGCCGTCGGGCCAAATCCGTTGTATATAACCTACAAAAGCACCCATATCCCGTAGTGTCGCCAGCCAAACTTGCCCGCCACCTACCAACAGGCTCGCTCCACACAAACCTTGGGCGCTACCGTTGCCAAGTGACTGCCTTCAACTCTGTGCTCATCGCCAACCGCGGAGAGATCGCAGTTCGTATCATCCGCGCCTGCAAGGACGCCGGGCTCACGTCCGTGGCCGTCTACGCTGACCCCGATCGCGACGCCCCGCACGTGCGCCTCGCGGACGAGGCGTTCTCACTGAGCGGCGCAACCGCCAGGGAGACCTACCTCGACATCGCCAAGCTCATCGACGTGGCCAAGCGCGCCGGCGCGGAGGCGGTGCACCCCGGCTACGGCTTCCTCGCGGAGAACTCCGAGTTTGCACAAGCCGTCATCGACGCTGGCCTCGTGTGGATTGGACCCAGCCCCGCAGCCATCGACGCGCTCGGCGACAAGGTGAGCGCGCGCCACATTGCGCAGCGTGCCGGAGCCCCGCTGGTCCCCGGCACGCCGGACCCGGTTGAGTCGGCACATGAAGTAATCGCCTTTGCGCAGGAGTTTGGCCTGCCGGTGGCCATCAAGGCCGCCTTTGGCGGTGGCGGCCGCGGCCTCAAGGTGGCGCGCAGCTTTGATGACATTCCCGAGCTTTTTGATTCCGCGACACGTGAGGCCCTCGCGGCGTTTGGACGCGGCGAATGCTTCGTTGAGCGGTTCCTCGACAAACCGCGCCACGTGGAAACCCAATGCCTCGCAGACAGCCACGGCACCGTAGTGGTGGTGTCCACGCGTGACTGCTCCCTGCAGCGCAGGCACCAGAAGCTCGTGGAGGAGGCGCCCGCGCCGTTCCTCACCGATGAGCAGAACGCCAAGCTCATTGATGCGAGCGTCGCGATCCTCAAGGAAGCGCACTATGAGGGCGCCGGCACGTGCGAGTTCCTGGTGGGCTCCGATGGCACCATCAGCTTCCTCGAGGTCAACACGCGCCTGCAGGTGGAACACCCCGTAACGGAAGAAGTCACGGGGATTGACCTGGTACGGGAACAATTCCGCATCGCTGCCGGCGAGCCCGTCACCATCCCGCAGGCGCCCCGCGGCCACTCGATCGAGTTCCGCATCAACGGCGAAGATCCCTCGGCCAACTTCATGCCCGCACCGGGCACGCTCCGCACTCTCAAGTTCCCCTCGGGACCGGGCGTGCGCGTTGACGCGGGAGTCGCTGAGGGCGACACCGTAGGCGGCAACTTCGACTCCATGATCGCCAAGGTCATCGTCAGCGGAGCCACGCGCGACGAAGCCATCCAGCGTGCCCGCCGCGCGCTCGCGGAACTGGAAATTGAAGGCATCCCCACCGTGGTCCCCTTCCACCGCGCCGTACTGGAGGCGCCAGAGTTCACCGCACCCAACGGTGCCTTTGGTATTTACACCACCTGGATTGAAACGGAGTTCGCGGCCACGGTTGCCTCGCTCGCAGCGTCGGGCCCCCCAACTGAAGCCATCGAGGAATTGGCTACCGAACGCGTCATCGTGGAGGTGGGCGGAAAGCGCCTCGAGGTAGTGCTGCCCGCGGCGCTCGCACAGGCCGGCAGGGCGCGCGCCGGTGGCCCCGTGCGCCGTGGTGCCCGACGCACTGGTGGGCCAACCCGGACGGCCAGCGGCACGTCACTCACCTCCCCAATGCAGGGCACGATCGTGAAGGTCGCCGTTGAGGAGGGCGCGGAGGTGGCTGAAGGCGACCTCATCGTGGTGCTCGAGGCCATGAAGATGGAACAGCCGCTCACCGCGCACAAGGCGGGTGTGATCACGGGCCTCGCGCTGACAGTTGGCGCGAGTGTGACTGCTGGCATGTTGATCTGCGAGATCGCAGACATTGCTGCCGTCGCCGTTGCCGAATAACGCAACACGAGACTTGCGCAAAACTAGTTCGCGGCCCTAGTCTCGGCTTGGCGCGTGTACGCGCCGCCCCCCAACACCCCAAGGGAAAGCCACCGCATGTTCGCCAACTTCCTCATTGGTCTCAGAGAAGGCCTGGAGGCGTCACTCGTAGTCGGCATCCTCGTGGCCTACCTCGTGAAGACCGAGCGTCGCCACCTCTTGAGCCGAGTGTGGATAGGCGTGGGCGTGGCGATAGTGGTGTCGCTCGCCTTTGGGGCACTCCTCACGCTCGGGCCGCAAGGCCTCAGTTTTGAGGCGCAAGAAGCAATCGGCGGCATCCTTAGCATCGTCGCCGTTGGCCTCATCACGTGGATGATCTTCTGGATGGCCAAGAACGCCCGGGCGCTCAAGGGCGAACTTGAGGGCTCCATGGAAAGGGCCATCAGCGTGGGCTCTGGAGCCGTAGTGGCCATGGCCCTGCTGGCCGTTGGCCGCGAAGGGCTGGAAACTGCGCTTTTCCTATGGGCAGGCATCCAGAGCGCGGGTTCCACCGCCCAACCGGTGATCGGAGCCCTGCTTGGCCTTGGCGCGGCCGTAGTGCTTGGCGTCCTCATCTATCGCGGCGCCATTCGCCTCAACCTGCGAGTGTTCTTCCAGTGGACAGGCGTGTTCCTGATTGTGGTGGCCGCGGGAGTGCTCGCCTACGGCGTGCACGACCTTCAAGAGGCGGGCATCCTGCCGGGACTCAACACGTTGGCCTGGGACGTCTCTACCACCATTCCGCCAACGTCCGTAGGCGGCACCTTCCTCAAGGCCATCTTCAACTTCTCGCCCCAGACCACCGTGCTGCAGGCGGTGGCCTATGTGGCGTATCTAGTCCCCGTGATGTTCTTCTTTGTTCGCACCGCGTTCGCCTCTGGGCCGCGCACCTCCTCCCCTGCCCCCAGCGCTCTCACGAGCGCCTGACAGCCAAGGACACCATGAATTTCCGCACTACCCTGGCGACAGCTGCGCTCGCCGCCGTTGGCGCCCTCGTGCTCTCCGCTTGCGTGCCGAACGATTCAACTGACGCCGCCAAGATCGCCGTGAGCGCCAAAGACAACGCCTGCGTGGTGGCCACTGCTACCGCGCCCGCCGGCGTGATCACCTTCACCGTGACCAACGACGGCTCCAAAGTCACCGAATTCGAGCTCATGGCGGAAGACGGCCTGCGAATCATCTCCGAACTCGAGAATCTGGGCCCCGGCATCACTCGCGATCTCGTGGTGCGCGTGCCTCAAGGCTCGTACTTCGCCACATGCAAGCCGGGCATGGTCGGCGACGGCGTATCAACCGCATTCGCGGTCACCGCGTCTGAATCCACCGTTGCGCCAAACGCAGACCGGGAAGCGCAACTCGCCACAGCGTCGGACCAATACATCCTGTACGTGAAAGACCAGGTGCAGACGCTCGTTGCCAAGACCGCCGAGTTTGTAGCGGCTTACAAGGCGGGCGACTACGACACGGCGCGCGGCCTTTACGCCGATGCCCGCGTGCACTGGGAGCGCATTGAGCCCGTCGCGGAGTCGTTTGGCGACCTTGACCCTAAGACCGACGCCCGCGAGGCCGATGTCGCGGAGGGTGAGCCGTGGACCGGTTGGCACGCCATCGAGAAGGACCTCTGGCCGCCGGCCGAGGGCTCTGGGTTCACGGATGCTCAGCGCGTGGCGCTCGCAGACGGCCTCACCGCCAACATCGGCACGCTCTCGGATGAGGTCAACGCGGGGGACTTCACGCTCAACGCCTCGCAAATCGGCAACGGCGCTCAGGGATTGCTTGACGAGGTGGCCGCGAGCAAGGTCACTGGCGAGGAGGAGACGTGGTCGCACACCGACCTATGGGACTTCCAGGCCAACATCGAGGGCGCCTCCGTGGCGTTTGGGGTCCTTAGGGACGTGGTCAACGAGTCCAATCCTGACCTCGTGAAGACCCTCGACACGCGCTTCGCCGACCTCAACGCCCTGCTCGCCAAGTACGGCTCGATCGACGAGGGCTTTGTGCTCTACACAACCCTCACGCCCGAGCAGGTCAGGGAGCTCTCCAACGCGGTCGATGCACTCAGCGAACCGCTCTCGCAGCTTACCGCTGCCGCCGTTTCGTAATCGTTCCGCTGGCCTGTAGAAAGAACTCATGTCCAAGCCTTCCGAGCAACCGCGCGAGGAGTCGCCCGAGGCGCCCAACGGCCCCTCGCGGCGCGCGGTGCTGGGCGTGGCCGGCGCGGTCGCGGGCGCGGCTGCGCTCGGCGGAGTAGGCGGATTCGCCGTGGGCAGGGCTAGCGCAGAGAACCTCACGCTCAACTCTTATAGCTTCCGCGGGGCGCATCAGAGCGGCATCGTGACAGCCCAGCAGGATCGCCTGCACTTTGCCGCGTTCGACGTCACGAGCAACTCGCGCGACGACCTCATCGCTCTGCTCCAGCAGTGGACCGTCGCCGCCGAAACACTCATGGCGGGCGGCGAACTTGGCGGCGGAGCCGTAGGTGGTGCGTACCAAGCCCCGCCGGATGACACGGGGGAGGCCCTTGGCTTGCCAGCGTCGGGCCTCACCATCACGTTTGGCTTTGGCCCCACCCTGTTCACCGCCGCCGATGGCACGGATCGATTTGGGCTCGCGAGCAAGCGTCCCGCGCAGCTCATTGACCTCCCGCACTTTGGCGGCGACATGCTCGACCCCGCGTTCACCGGCGGCGACCTCTGCATTCAGGCATGCGCCGACGACCCCCAAGTGGCGGTCCACGCCATCCGCAACCTGTCACGCATAGCGTTCGGCACGGCCGCCATCCGCTGGGCACAGTTGGGCTTTGGCCGCACCTCCTCCACCACCAAGGCGCAAGTCACGCCGCGCAACCTGCTGGGTTTCAAGGACGGCACGCGCAACTTGCACGCGGAAGACAGTGGCGACATCTCACACTTTGTATGGGCCGACGCCGGGGACGGCCAGTCCTGGATGGCCGGGGGCTCGTACCTCGTAGCGCGCCGAATTCAGATTCGCGCAGAGATTTGGGACCGCACGTCGCTCAAAGGCCAGGAAGACAGCATCGGCCGCACCAAGGGCTCCGGGGCACCGCTCAGCGGCGGCAACGAGTTCACGGAACCCGATTTTGCTCGCGAAGGCGCCAACGGCTCGCCGCTCATTCCCACGGACAGCCACGTTGCGCTCTCCCACCCGGACGCCAACAAGGGCCAGCGCATGCTGCGGCGGGGCTACAACTTCACGGACGGATCGGACTCGCTGGGGCGCCTCGATGCGGGGCTGTTCTTCCTTGCGTATGTGCGTGACCCACGCACGCAGTTTGTGCCGATCCAGAACCGACTGTCCTCGCACGACGCGCTGACGCTTGAGTACCTCCAGACCACTGGATCGGCGCTCTTTGCGGTGCCGGGTGGGATTGCTGCGGGCGAGTACGTGGGCGAAGCGCTGTTCGCCTAACGCAGGTCCCGCTTGGTGGCCCTGCCCCCGTCTCGCAGGTCCCGCCTCACGGCCCCGCCCAAGCCCCACTCCGCCCCGGCCCCGTCTCGCAGCTACCGCCTCGCGGCCCGCCCTCGTCTCGCAGCTCCCGCCTCACGGCCCCGCCCAGGTGTGGGAGGTCCCGGTTCACGCTCCAGGGGGACCTATTCGCCGTGAGTCCCTCTGGGAGGAGAAAATTCACCGCCCAGGGGGATGGTGGTCCGCAGGCATTGACGTTCGTGGCCCCACCCCGGGCGACATCGCAAGGTCGGCGGCCCTGCAACCCTCACGTTCCGGGCTCCGACCCGATACGACCCGACCCAAGCCCCACCCCGGCCCAAGCCCCACCCCACCCCGCCCCGGCCCCGTCTCGCAGCTCCCGCCTCACGGCCCCGCCCAAGTGTGGGAGGCCCGGCTTCACGCTCCAGGGGGACCTATCCGCCGTGAGTCCCTCTGGAAGCAGAAAATTCACCGCCCAGGGGGATGGTGGTCCGCAGGCGTTGACGTTCGTGGCCCCACGGCGCGCCACGTCGCAGGGTTGGTGGCCCTGCAACCCTCACGTTCCGGGCCCGATCCTCAGCCGCGCTCCCAACTGGCCCTACCCACCCCTACCTGGCCCGGTCGGCGTCCGTCATGTTGTGCAATCGCCTCGCGGCCTCGGCGATGGTGCCACTCAGCGACGGGTACACCGTGAACGAGTTTGCGACATCGTCAACGGTGAGGTGCTGCGCCACCGCAAGCGAGAGCGGGTAGATGTGCTCCGAGGCGCGCGACCCAACTAGCACCGCACCCAGCACCTGGCCCGTGACCGTGTGGCCAAAAATCTTCACAAAGCCCTCATCAATGCCCAGCATCTTGGCGCGCGGGTTGCGAGCCAAATCGAGGCGTGACACCTGGTAGAAGATGCCTCGCTCCTTGAGCTCGGACTCGCTTGCGCCCACGGTTGCGATTTCCGGCGCTGTGAAGACATTGGAGGAGACGGTGCGCAGGTCAATAGGCATGACGGCATCGCCCAGCGCATGCGCCATCGCAATGCGGCCCTGGGTGGCCGCCACCGAGGCAAGCAGGAATACGCCGGTGCAGTCACCCGCCGCGTAGACACCGCGCGCGCTGGTGCGGGACACCTTGTCCACAGTGATGTAACCGCGAGCGTCCAACTCCACCCCGGCCTCCGCGAGCCCAAGATCTGCTGTGTTGGGTGTGGACCCAACGGCCATGAGGCAGTGTGATCCCTCGATGACCCGGCCATCCACGAGGAACACGGCCACGCCGTCTCCCGTGTTGACCACCCGTTCGGCCCGCGCGCTGCCAACCACCCGCATGCCGCGTCGGGCAAAGGTCTCGGTGATGAGCGCGGATGCCTCAGGATCCTCGTTGGCGAGCACGCGATCACCAGACGACACGAGCGTCACTTGCGATCCGAGCAAGTTGTAGGCGCCCGCGAACTCCGCGCCTGTCACCCCGGAACCCACCACAATCAAGTGCTCGGGCAGCGTCGTCAGGTCGTACAGCTGCGTCCACGTCAAAATCCGCGAGCCGTCTGGCTCGGAGCCGGGCAGTGTGCGAGGCGACGCTCCCAGCGCAAGCAACACAGCGTCGGCCTCAAACTCTTCCGTCTCCGTGGCGACGCGGGTGGGAGACACGAGGCGCCCCGTCCCAGAGGCCACGCGGATGTTGTTGCGCTCCAGCCGTAGCGAGATGTCATGCGATTGCTTGAGCACCAAGGAGCGGATGCGCTCGTTGATGGCGGCCATGTCCACGCGCTCGCGGAGCCGTTCCGCGGCATCGTCCGGGGAGGTGATGCCCAGTTCCGGCGCACGGCCCGCGATGGTGAGCCATTCCGCCGTGGCGATGATGGTCTTTGAGGGGACAACATCGGTGAGGACGGCGTTCCCGCCAAGGCCCTGACGCTCAACGAGCGTCACCTCGGCTCCGGCTTTGCTGGCGACAATTGCCGCCTCATAGCCGCCGGGTCCTCCCCCAACGATCACTACGCGTGAAGTCATGCCTCCATTGTGGACGACGCCGGGGTCTCAGCGGAGCCAACGCCTAGCGATTAGGCTGGGTCGCATGGACACTGCCCTCACAGCCGCGGCAGAGGCCGCCTCCGTACTCGCCGCGCGCACGGGCGTTGCGCACCACGACATCGCCCTGATTCTGGGCTCCGGCTGGGGCGGTGCAGCGGATCTGATTGGCGAGGAGATAGCGTCCGTGGAGGCCGCAGAGATCCCTGGCTATGACGCGCACGCCGTAGCCGGGCACTCCTCCCTCATGCGTTCACTAAGGACGCCCGACGGCCGGGCCGTCTTGGTCTTGGGCGCTCGCCAGCACTATTACCAGGTACTTGACGCGGGTAAGGTGGCGCACGGGGTGCGGATGGCGGCGGCGGCAGGGTGCACAACCCTGGTGGTAACCAACGGTTGCGGTTCCTCGCGGCCGGAGGTGGGGCCGGGTTCCGTGGTGCTCATCAGCGATCACATCAACTACACGGGCGTGACTCCATTGAAGGGCGCCACGTTTGTGGACCTCACAAACGCCTACTCGCCGCGGCTCAGGGAGCTCGCCAGGGGAATCGATCCCAGTCTGGTCGAGGGCGTCTACATCCAATTCACCGGTCCCCAATACGAGACCCCCGCCGAGGTGCGCATGGCCACGGGCTGGGGCGCGGACCTCATCGGCATGTCTACCGCACTAGAAGTCATCGCGGCGCGCGAACGGGGAATGGAAGTGCTGGGACTGTCGCTCGTGACCAACCTGGGCGCCGGGATTGGCGGCGAGGCGCTGCACCACGGCGAGGTGCTGGATGTTGGCCGTGAGTCTGGGCCCCGCATCTCCCAACTGCTCGCCGACATCGTCGCGGCGATGGCATGAGCGCCGCGAGCGGCGATGCCTTGCTTGATGAGGCACGCGCATGGATCGCGGACGACCCCGACCCCGTGACCGTGGCGGAGCTCGAGGCGGTGCTTGACGCTATCGCCGGCGGTTCTGCGGAAGCGCTCACCGACCTCCAGGATCGCTTCAGTGGCATGCTGCAATTTGGCACCGCGGGTTTGCGCGGGGCGGTTGGTGCCGGTCCGCATCGCATGAACCGGTCAGTGGTGATCCGTGCCGCCGCGGGCCTCGCCGCCTATCTCACCGAGCAGATTGGGCCCGGCGCGGTGGTCGCCGTGGGGTTTGACGGGCGCCACCGGTCAATCGACTTTGCCATCGACACCGCTGCCGTGATGGAGGCCGCGGGGCACCACGCCAAGCTCATGCCGCGCATGCTGCCAACCCCCATGCTTGCCTTCGCCACACGCGCCCTGAACGCCGATGCCGGCGTCATGGTGACGGCCTCGCACAACCCTCCGCGTGACAACGGATACAAGGTTTACCTGGGTGGACGCACCGTCACCGACTCGGGCCAGGGTTCGCAGATTGTGCCGCCATACGATGCCGAGATTGCCGCGCACATTGCCGCAGTTGAGTCCGTTCTGGCCGTACCGCGCGCCTCGGGGGGCTGGGAGATCATCGCGGACTCCGTAGTTGACGACTACATTGCGGGCGCGGCGGCTGGCGCGGGAACCGCCCCGGATGACCGTCGCAGCAAGACGCGCGTGGTCATCACGAGCATGCATGGCGTTGGCTCGGAATGCATGACGCGCGTGCTCGCAGCCGCCGGATTCACCGACGTTTTTGAGGTGGCCGAGCAGGCAGTCCCGGATCCCGACTTCCCCACCGTCGCCTTCCCCAACCCTGAGGAGCCTGGGGCGATTGACCTCTCGTTGGCATTGGCTCGCGAAGTAGGGGCCGACGTTGTGGTCGCCAATGACCCCGACGCTGACCGTTGCGCCATCGCCACAGTTATCGACGGCGAGTGGGTCATGCTGCACGGCGACGTGGTGGGTTCGCTGCTCGGCGAGCGGGTGGCGGCTAGGAGGGCGCTGCTACGGATGGCCCCTGGCTCCCAAGTGCTGGGCAACTCAATAGTCTCCTCGCGTCAGCTCAAGGCCATCGCAGAGCGGCACGGCCACAGCCACGTCAACACGCTGACGGGCTTCAAGTGGATCAGTCGCGTTCCCGGCTTGGTCTATGGCTACGAAGAGGCGATCGGCTATTGCGTTGATCCCCAGCTTGTGCGGGACAAGGACGGTGTCAGCGCCGGCATCGTCATGGCCGCCATGGTCGCCGATCTCAAGGCAGAGGGCCGCACCCTCGCCGACGCCATCGACGACCTTGCTCGCGACTACGGCGTTTACCTGACTCGTCAGGTTTCCGTACGCTTCACGGACTTGGCTCAAATACCAGCCACGATGGCGCGCGTCATGAGTGCTCCCCCCGAGCAACTCGCAGGCTCGGCCGTAACCTCAACCGACGATATGGGTGAGGGATTCGCCGGCCTGTTGCCAACGTCGGGCCTGCATTTGGCGACCGCCTCCAATGCCCGCGTCATCATCCGGCCAAGCGGCACGGAACCAAAGGTGAAGGCATATCTGGAAGTCATCAAACCCGTAACAGACGGCGACGTTGCGGCTGCCCGCGCGCTAGCGGAAGAGGAAATGCTGGCGCTGGAAGCGGACGTGCGGACCGTGCTGGGGGTTTAGCCGCCAACACCCGTCAGATGAGTGCCTTGGTGTGCCACACCGTCTTGGTCTCCGTAAAGAACGTGATGCGGGAAACGGTGGGGGAAGGCAGGCCCGGCTCGGGCGGCAGCACGCGCTTGAGGGTGTCGGCTGCGGCAATCTGCAAGTCCACCCACTGGAGCGAGCCAGCCCCAGCGAGGTCCAGCGCGTTGACGTCGGCGTGGCTTGCGAGCCACGGCGCGATCTCCGCAGCCGAACCCGTAAGGATGTTGACCACGCCGCCGGGAACGTCGCTCGTGGCGAGTACCTCTGACAACGTGATGGCGCTCAGCGGCGATTTCTCGCTTGCCACCACAACGGCCGTATTGCCGCTCACGAGCACGGGTGCGATGACGCTCACGAGGCCCATCAATCCCTGACTCTCAGGTGCGACGATGGCTACCACGCCAGTTGGCTCGGGCGTTGAGAGGTTGAAGTACGGACCGCTCACGGCGTTGCCGTTGCCGGCCACCTGCACGTACTTGTCCGCCCACCCGGCGTACCAGACCCACGTGTCGATCGCGGCTTCTACTTGCTTGACAGCCGCGGCAGCTGAGATACCGTCCGAGAGTTGCAGCTCCTCCGCGAATTGGGCGCTGCGGCCCTCGAGGAGTTCGGCGATGCGGTACAGCACCTGGCCGCGGTTATAGGCGGTGGTGCCAGCCCAGCCGGAGAACGCCGCCCGCGCGGCAACCACGGCGTCCCGCGCATCCTTGCGCGACGCTTTGGCGGCATTCGCCACGAACGCGCCCTTGGCCGTGGTGACCTCGTAGACGCGACCGGACTCGCTGCGTGGGAACGCGCCGCCGATGTACAGCTTGTACGTCTTGGGAACGGGGAGGTGGCTCATCGCGTTGCCTTCCGAACTGTGCCGGCCGCTGGTCCGCTGGTGAGGTAGGCAGCCAGACCGTGGCGGCCCCCCTCGCGCCCGTACCCGGACTCTTTGTAGCCGCCAAAGGGCGACGCAGGGTCAAAACGGTTAAACGTATTGGCCCAGATGACACCCGCGCGCAACTTGTCTGCCACTGCGAGAATCTTTGAGCCCTTGTCCGTCCAGATGCCGGCGGACAGGCCATAGGGCGTGTTGTTCGCCTTGGAGATCGCCTCGGCGGGAGTGCGGAAGGTCATGACGCTCAGCACGGGGCCAAAGATCTCTTCCCGAGCGATGCGGTGGCTCGTCTCGACTCCCGTGAAGATGGTGGGGGCAAACCAGAAGCCCTTGGCTGGGATCTCGCACGGCGAGGTCCACCGCGTTGCGCCCTCAGCTTCGCCGATGTCCGAGAGTTCGCGGATGCGGTCCAGTTGCTCGCGCGAGTTGACCGCGCCGATGTCGGTGTTCTTGTCGAGGGGGTCGCCCAGCCGGAGCGTTCGCAACCGGTCCTTGAGTCGTTCCACCACTTCCGTCTCGATGTTTTCCTGGACCAACAACCGGGACCCAGCACAGCACACGTGACCCTGGTTGAAGAAGATTCCGTTGACGATGCCCTCGATCGCCTGATCAAGAGGCGCATCGTCGAACACGATGTTCGCCGCCTTGCCGCCCAGCTCAAGCGTGACGCTCTTGCCGGAGCCAGCCGTGGATTTGGCGATCATGCGGCCCACCGAGGTGGAGCCGGTGAACGCCACCTTGTTGACATCGGGGTGGTTCACGAGCGTGGCGCCCGTGTCGCCTGCGCCAGTGATGATGTTGACCACTCCCGGAGGGAGATCGGCCTGCTGGAGGATCTCCGCAAAGATGAGTGCGGAAAGCGACGTGGTCTCGGCGGGCTTGATGACAACGGTGTTGCCCGCCGCGAGCGCCGGCGCGATCTTCCACGACAGCATGAGCAACGGGAAGTTCCACGGAATAACTTGTGCCGCTACGCCAAGCGCGCGAGGGTTGGGTCCCACGCCAGCGTGCTCGAGCTTGTCCGCCCAGCCCGCGTAGTAGAAGAACCAGGCGGCAACGAGCGGAACGTCAACGTCGCGGCTCTCTTTGATGGGCTTGCCGTTGTCGAGGCTCTCCGCCACCGCCAGTTCACGCGCACGCTCTTGCACTAGCCGCGCGATGCGGAACAAGTACTTGCCGCGATCGGTGCCGCTCAGCCGGGACCACGTGCCGTCAAACGCCTTGCGGGCGGCGGCGACTGCTCGATCCACATCCGCCGCGTCTGCGTGCGCGATCTCGGCGATTTTCTTCTCGGTAGCAGGCGAGATGGTAGAGAAGGACTTTCCGCTGCCGGGCACAAACTCACCGTTGATGAACAGCCCGTAGGACTCGCGCAGGTTGAGGATCGCTTGCGACTCGGGAGCGGGTGCGTAGTCCAGGAAGCTCTGGCTGGATGCTGGCATGGTCTCAGTCCACCGTTACATAGTCGGGGCCGCTGTAGCGGCCGGTTGCAAGCTTCTGGCGTTGGAGCAACACGTCGTTGAGCAGGCTCGACGCTCCGAATCGGAACAATTCCGGCTGCAGCCATTCCTCGCCAACGGTCTCGGCAACGGTCACCAAGTACTTGATGGCGTCCTTTGAGTGCCGAATGCCGCCCGCAGGCTTAACGCCGATGCGCTCGCCCGTGAGAGCGTGCCAGTCGCGCACTGCCTGCAGCATGAGCAACGTCACCGGAAGGGTTGCCGCAGGGGCCACCTTGCCCGTGGAGGTCTTGATGAAGTCGCCGCCCGCGAGAATTGCCAGCCACGATGCCTTGCGCACGTTGTCGTAGGTGTTGAGCTCACCGGTCTCGAGGATGACCTTGAGGTGGGCGTATGAGCCGTCGTCGCGTCGGCACGCGTCCTTTACGGCCACGATCTCATCGAATACGCGCCCATAGTTGCCCGCCAGGAACGCGCCGCGGTCAATCACCATGTCGATCTCGTCCGCCCCTGCTGCAACAGCGTCTTTGGTGTCCGCGAGCTTGATAGGAAGCGCAGCGCGCCCGCTGGGGAACGCAGTGGCGACGGCCGCCACGTTGATCCCGCTATTAGGTCCAAGCGCCGCCACGGCGAAAGGAACCATGTCGCCATAGACACACACTGCAGCAACGCGCGGCGTGGACAAGTCCGATGGGTCGGGCGTCAACGCTTTCGCCACGAGCGACTGGACCTTGCCTGGGGTGTCGGCCCCCTCAAGCGTGGTGAGGTCGATCATCCCGATGATCGCGTCAAGTGCCCACGCCTTGGAGGTGGTCTTGATAGAGCGCGTTCCGAGTCCGGCCGCGCGAGCCTCAAGGCCAACCGCGTCTACGCCGGGCAGACCCTCAAGGTGCAGGCGGAGACTCTTCTCCGTGAGGTCCCCGCCGATCACATTGACCGCGCGCGATGCTGGCGCGAGGGCCACGTGTTGCACCGCGCTGGATGGGGATGCGCTTGTCACTTTGTCTCCTTGCATCGCACGTGCGTCAAAGGCGGCCGGACGGGTGGTTGCCGTAGTCCGCAACTCGTCGTACCCCTAGCCTATGCCGGTGAGGTGAGGCGTGGGTCGCGGGGGCGCCGCCCGCTAGAGCTCGCCATACGAGAGCAGCACCGCCTCGGCAAGTTCGCCGCGCTCCTCGTACGGCAAGAACGCCGACCAGGCAGCGGTGAGGGTGGCCTCAAGGAAGTCCTCGCGCGTCCAGCCGGCGCCCGCGAGCGCCGCGAATTCCCCGCTCATGGACACATTGGAAACCAATCGGTTATCCGTGTTGACGGTCACCGCAAAGCCAAGGTCGCGCAGGGCGTGGATGGGGTGCTCCGCAATTGACCGCGCCGCCGCAGTGTGCACGTTGGACGTGGGGCTGCACTCGAGCGCAATCTGCCGGTCGAGCGCATCTTGAGCCACCACGCCCAACTGCGGCTCGCCCGTGCCAAAGCCCTCGATGTCTTCCCAAATGCGCACGCCATGCCCCAACCGGCGAGCGGAGCCAAGGCCAAGCGCTTCGCGACAACTGTCCGCACCGTCGGCCTCTCCAGCGTGAATGGTTACGGGCATGAGCGCCTCCCGCAGCACCTGAAAGGCATCGCGGTGGAGCGAGGGTGGGAAGCCCAGTTCGGGGCCCGCGATGTCAAAGCCCACGCAGCACGTGCCGCGATTGGCGAGGGCCAGCTCGGCGATCTCCAACGAGCGATTCAGATGCCGCATGGCACACAGCAACGCGGACGCGCGGATCACGAGGCCTTCCTCGGTGGCCTGGGCGATCCCCTCGTCGATGCCAGCCTGCACGGCCTCCACCACGGCCTGTAGCGTCAGCCCGCCGTCGAGGTGCTGCTCCGGCGCGTACCTGAGCTCCGCGTAGATCACACCATCACGAGCAAGATCCACAACAGCCTCGCGCGCCACCCTGCGCAGGTTCGCCTCCGTCTGCATCACCGCCGTGGTGTGCGCAAACGCCTCGAGGTAGCGCACCAGGTCTCCAGAATTGGCGTTCTCCGTGAAGATGCGCTGCAACTCTTCGGGATCGGTGGACGGCAATTCGTGGCCAATCTCGGCGGCAAGCTCAATGACGGTGGCTGGCCGCAGCCCGCCGTCGAGGTGATCGTGCAACAGCACCTTGGGCAGGGCAAGAATCTCTGATTCGGTGAGGGTCATGCCCCCAGGCTAACGCCGCGCGCACCGGCCCCGCTCACCGTGGCGACGGCAGCACGAGCCACACGAGGCGGCTCCAGTTGCCCAGCGCTGGCAGCTTGTGGTGCGGTTTTGCGAGGGCGTCCTTGGGGAGCACGTGAATCGCGCCGGAGCCTGGCTCGTAGACGCGCAGCGAATCCTCGTCAGCACCCACGAGCAGCACCACGTGCCGTGGCACCGCACCATCGAGGCCCATGGAGACATCACCGCCAACGTACGCGGGTACTGGGATGCCGTCCCGCAGAGCGGCGCTCGCATGCGCAATGCCCGCGGCAACGTCCGAGGCCTTACCGTCGTCAACCACGAACCCTCTGAGCCGCACCCCCGCACATCTCGCCACGTTGTCGATGCGCCACGGAGGGGTGCCGAGCGCGAGCGGCCACGAGAGTGGACCCACCGCGGAGTGCGTGGTCGCCACGTGGGTGGCGTGCTGAATGGAATTCCACCGCTCCGTCACGGTCTGCGCGGGCCGCCTCGCCGCCACGCTTCGCAACACCTCGGGAGGCAGATAGCCGCCGATCACTTGACCCGTGACAATCCACAACGCGACGAAGGGGTCGGTGATCATCGCCATCAGCGTCATGCTCGCCGCGCCGCACGTGGTCTTGTCAACTTGGGTCGCGTGCGTGGTCCCCCATTTCACAGGCCCGACGCTTCCCGCCTTGAGCGGCGACCTCACCACCGCACGGGCGGGGGCTGGCAACGATGCCCACTTGGCCGCGAGCCCCGCTACGGCCGCTACTGGCGCGCCGGAGGCCACCGCCCGCTCGATGACGTCGCGATCCACGCCCAATTCCGCAACAGCGGCTTCGAGGGCCTTGCGGTCCGCGGGCTCGGCGGCGGCGAGCCTGCGCCCAAAGACGCGCGCGTAAACGGTGTCTTCCGGACGCTCACCTCGCTGTGCCAAGCCAGCCGCGCGGGCGACGGCCGCTGGGGACGTCCACCGGCGTCGGCCCCCAACGAGGTCCGAGAGCCGAGCCGCGACTGCCGTCACGTTCCATGCTTGGGTCAAGAGCGCGTGCCCACGGAGTCGAGCAGGAGGGTGCGTTGCACGGGCTCGGCGCCGATTTCGATGGAGCCTGCGCCGTCGCACGCCTCGGCGAGTGCCGCGACGCCGCGCGGCATGCGCTCGGGGGTCTCCGTGTGGAGCGTCATGATGACGTCTCCCTTGCGCACGGGATCGCCCAATTGCTTGTGCAACATGATGCCCGCGCCCGCCTGGACCGGGTCTTCCTTGCGTTCGCGCCCGGCGCCAAGACGCCACGCGGCGATGCCCAGCCCAAGCGCGTCGAGCCGAGTGAGGTACCCGTCCGCTTCCGCACGCACCTCTTCAACGTTGTTGGCAACGGCGAGCGGGGTGTTGGGATCGCCCCCTTGCGCGGCGATCATGCGGCGCCACGCATCCATGGCGCGGCCGTCCTTGAGCGCGTCAGCAGGGTCAACGTCAGTCATGCCAACCCCCACGAGCATCTCGCGAGCGAGCGCTAGCGTGAGTTCAACGACGTCCGCGGGGCCGCCGCCTGCGAGCACGTCGATTGACTCCTGCACCTCGTTGGCGTTGCCTATCGCGAGCCCAAGCGGTGTGGACATGTCCGTGAGGAGCGCGGCGGTCACAACGCCTGCGTCGGTACCAAGGTCAACCATCGTGCGCGCGAGTTCACGAGCGCTATCGAGGTCCTTCATGAACGCACCCGTGCCCACCTTGACGTCGAGAACCAGCACACCCGTGCCTTCGGCGATCTTCTTGGACATGACGGACGCCGCGATCATGGGGATGGATTCCACGGTGCCCGTGACGTCCCGCAATGCGTAGAGCTTCTTGTCCGCTGGGGCGAGACCCGTGCCTGCGGCACAGATGACGGCGCCTACCTCCGCCAATTGCTGGTGCATCTGCTCGTTGGAGACGTCCGCTCGCCAGCCGTGCAACGACTCGAGCTTGTCGAGGGTGCCACCCGTGTGGCCTAGCCCGCGGCCGCTGAGTTGCGGCACGGCAACACCGAATGACGCTACGAGCGGCGCGAGCGGCAGCGTGATCTTGTCGCCAACGCCACCGGTGGAGTGCTTGTCTGCCGTGGGCTTGCCAAGCCCGGAAAAGTCCAGGCGCTCCCCCGTTGCGATCATGGCGCTGGTCCAGCGGGAGATTTCTCCGCGCGTCATGCCGCGTTGCAAGATCGCCATGGTGAGAGAGCTCATCTGCTCGTCGGCAACCACCCCGCGCGTGTAGGCGTCAACGATCCAGTCAATCTGGGCGTCTGGAATGACGTGACCATCGCGCTTGGTGACGATGACCTGAACCGCATCGAATGGCTCGCTCATCACTCCTCCAGATTGTCGGGACCAAAAGCCCAAGGGAGCATCGAGTCCATGGTTACGGGTCCGTTGGGCCCATCAAGGAGCAAGTCCGGACCGCCGTGCTCAAACAACAATTGGCGACACCTGCCACACGGAGCAAGCGGTGCGCCGGCGGCGTCGACGCACGCGAACGCAATGAGGCGTGCGCCTAGCGCGTCTGTGTGCAACTTGGACACGAGCGCGCACTCCGCGCACAACGTGAGGCCATAACTCGCGTTTTCCACGTTGGCGCCGGTGACGATGTTGCCCGTGTCCGTCAGGGCCGCAACGCCAACCGGGAAGTGCGAATACGGAACGTACGCACGCTCACTCGCGGCCCGCGCGGCCACGCGCAGAGCCTCCCAATCGATAGCGGTCATTTCTTGTACGGAATGCCTTCAGCGGCGGGTGGTCTCGCGTGACCAACGAATCCCGCAACGGCGAGGATGGTCGCGAGGTACGGCAACATGGCAAGGAACTGCGAGGGGATCGAGGAGCCGATGATCCCAAGCTGATCCTTGAGCGAATTGGCAAAGCCGAACAGCAGCGCGGCCATCAGCACTCCCAGCGGTCGCCAGCGGCCCAGGATGAGCGCGGCCAGGGCAATGAAGCCCGCGCCGGACGTCATCTCCTTGCCGAACGCGAGCCCAGCAGCAACGGTGAAGAAGGCACCGCCGAGCCCAGCCACGGCACCGCCAAGCACCGTGTTGCGCACGCGTGTGCGATTGACCTTGATGCCAACCGTGTCTGCGGCCGTTGGGTGCTCACCTACAGCGCGCATACGCAGTCCCCACCGCGAGCGGAACACCATCACCGCAAGAATGGCCACCGACGCGTACATGAGGTACACGAGGAGGGTCTGGTTGAACAGCGTGGGGCCAATCACCGGGATCTTCGAGACGATAGGGATGGGCAGTTTGGGCAGCGGGTGAGGCTGGTTGAGCGCGGGATTCTCGCGCAGCAGGGTGCCAAAGAAGAAGTTGGTGACGCCCGCAACTAGCACGTTGAGCACCACACCAACAACGATCTGGTTGACCCAGTACTTGACGGAGAAGAGTGCAAGCAAGAGACCTACCAGCGCGCCGGCGATAGGAGCGGCAATGAGGCCCATATACGCGTTGCCAACCGCCGATGCCACAACCGCCGCCGTGAACGCACCGGCGAGCAGCTGGCCCTCGATCGCAATGTTGATGACGCCGGAGCGCTCACACAACAGGCCTGCCAGACCACCAAAGACGAGCGGCACCGAGAGCAGCACTGCTGACGTCAGCAGTCCGGTGATGTTGACGTTCGTCCCCTCCTTGCCCGCGCCCGCCCACGTGAGCAAGGCCGCCAGAATGACAACGCCGTACAGCGCTGCGGCCCACATGGGGAATTTGCGGAACGTCTGCACGCAGTAGGCCGAATAGGCCGCAAAGCCCAGCGCCACCACACACAGCAGAATCGCCGTGATCCTGGATGGCACTACCAGAATGGGCAACGTCATGAAGTCGGTGCGTGCACCGAACGAGAAGGACGTCTCCACCCCCGACGGCGTCCGGAGCCCAAAGAGCCAGAAGGCCAGCAAGCCAACTACGGCGAGCGCAATAGGTGCTCCCCAGCGCCTGGCAGAGGTGATGGTCACGCTTGGCACCGCGGGCGCCGAGGCTAGAGCGGTCATGCCGCCACCTCCTTCACTACACGAGGCGCAGGCAATCGGAAGAGGAATCTGATGAGCGGCGGTGCTGCGATGAACAGCACAATCAGTGACTGAATCACGAGCACGATGTCAATGGGCAGGCCCGCGTTGACTTGCAACGTTGGGCCGGCGGCCTTGAGTCCGCCAAACAGGATGGCCGCGAGCACAATGCCGAAGGGCCGGGACATGCCCAACAGAGCCACGGTAATTGCATCGAAGCCAATGGAACCGGCAATGCCAACCGTGAGTGACGGTTGGGTGCCGAGCACTTGCGCCGAGGCAGCGAGGCCGGACATTGCACCGGCGACCACCATGACGAGGATCGTCACTCGCGACACGCGCATACCCGCGGTGCGCGCTGCCGCAGGGTTTGCACCCACGGCACGGAACTGGAAGCCCAACGTGGAGCGCTCCATGAGCCACCACGCGAATACCGCGGCTACGAGCGCGAGCACAAACGAGAGGTTGAGCGCGTACTGGTCACCGAACAGTTTGGGATACATCGCTGTGGAATCCATGACGGGAGATTGAGGGTTGTCGCTACCCGGCCGCTGAAAGGCCTCGAGCGTGAGCAGATAGCTCACGAGATTGAGCGCCACGTAGTTGAGCATGATGGTCACGATGACCTCGTGCGCGCCCGTTTTTGCCTTCAGGATGCCGGGTATGAATCCCCAAATGGCACCACCGAGAGCACAGCCCACCACCGCAACGATGAGGTGCAGGGGGAACGGCAGGTGCCACATGAAGCCCACCATGGCACCCAGCGTTGCGCCCATCAGGATCTGGCCCTGAGCACCAATATTGAACAGGCCAGCACGGAAGCCGATGCCGATTCCAAGGCCTGCAAAAATGAGCGGCGTGGCAGCGGTGAGGGTCTGCATGAACGGTGCAATCTTCTGCGCGAACGTACTCGCGCCGCCGTTGTACACGGCGCCCTGCCAGATGGCGCTGTACGCGGAACCGAGCGCGTCGCCGATTGCGGCGAACGTGTCTCCTGGGCGCGAGAAGAAGTACGGGAGCGCCGCGCGGAACTCGGGATCCGCTATCAAAATGAGCACGCCGCTGAGGATCAGAGACGCAATAATCGCGAGCGCTATCAGGAGTGCTGAACTCTCGGTGATCTGCCGCATCACCGAGCGTGCGGGGGGACGCTCGCCGGCGACAGGCGGCTGGGGCTCCGCGGCGATGCCGGGAGCGGGGGCCTCGCTCACGCTGCGTCCTCCATCTTGTGGGCTCCGGCCATCATGAGGCCAAGCGTGTCACGGTTGGTGTCTGGCGGAACTATGCCCACGATTTGGCCGTGATACATGACCGCGATGCGGTCCGCCAAGGCAACCACCTCGTCAAGCTCGGCACTCACGATGAGCACCGCGGCGCCCGCGTCTCGCTCTTGAATGATCCGCTTGTGCACAAATTCGATAGAGCCAACATCGAGCCCGCGAGTGGGGTTCGACGCGATGAGCAGTTTGAGGGGCCGCGACAGTTCGCGCGCTAGCACCACCTTCTGCTGGTTCCCTCCAGAGAGCGAACCAGCCGTCATGCTCGCAGAGGGGGTGCGGATGTCAAACTGCTCCACCGCGCGCTGCGCATTCTCTTGAATGGCTGCCGGCTTGAGCGCTCCCGCCTTCGAATAGGGCGCCTTGTCGTAGACGTCGAGAATCAGGTTGTTGTAGATGGTGAAGGTGGAGATGAGTCCGTCCTCGGTGCGGTCCTCCGGCACAAATCCGAGGCCGGATTCGAGCACTTCACTGATGCTCAGTCCCGTGATCTTCTTGCCATCGAGCGTCGCCTTGCCTGCGGCCGGCTTGGTTGCGCCCAGCAGGGCTTCCGTGAGCTCCGTCTGGCCGTTGCCCTGGACCCCTGCGATGGCCAGGATCTCCCCAGCGCGCACCTCGAAAGACACATCGTCGAGGTGCTTGATCCCACGGTCATCGACAACGGTGAGCCCCTCAACCGTGAGCATCACATCAGCCGGCGTGGCCGGGCGCTTGTCAACCTTCATGATGACGGCGCGGCCAACCATGAGGGAGGCCAACTCTTCTTGAGAAGCGGTGGGCTCTGCGGTGCCAACGACCTTGCCGCGGCGAATGACGGTGATGGTGTCTGCGATCGCCTTGACCTCGCGCAACTTGTGGGTGATGAGCACCACCGCTGTGCCGGAGTCCCGCAACTGACGCACAATCTCGAGAAGCTCATCCGTCTCTTGCGGCGTGAGCACGGCAGTTGGCTCGTCAAGGATGAGCACCTCTGCGCGCTGGGAGAGTGCCTTGATGATCTCCACGCGCTGCTGGGCGCCAACGGGCAAGTCTTCGATGACGGCGTCGGGGTCAATGTTGAAGCCAAACCGCGCCGAGATTTCGCGCACCTTCTCACGCGCAGCGTCAATGTTGAGAAGTCGGAAGGGGCCGTTGATCTGCTCATGGCCAAGCATCACGTTCTCCGCCACCGTGAAGGGGTGTACCAGCATGAAGTGCTGGTGCACCATGGCGATGCCCGCCGCCATGGCGTCTCCGGGGCCGTTGAAGTCCACGGGCTTGTCGTCGATGAGAATCTCGCCGCCGTCGGGATCATAGAGACCGAACAGCACGTTCATGAGCGTTGACTTGCCCGCGCCATTCTCCCCAAGCAGTGCGTGCACCGCGCCGGGCTCGATCAGCAGATCGATCGAGTCGTTGGCGGTGAAATCGCCAAAGCGCTTGGTAATGCCCCGCAGTTCGAGTTTCACGTTTGCTCCTTTGCCACGCACTCTGACCAAGCCCAGTCAAGCACTAGGGGCGCGCTACGTCCACGCAGCGCGCCCCTAGCTTGAAGCGACTATTCGATAGCTACTTCGTCAGATGCTAGGACACCTTGACGGGGATGGACCCATCGATGATGCCGGCCTTCAGCTCCTCGAGCTTGGTGAGGACCTCTGCAGGAACAACTGCCGCGCTCGTGCCGAGGCCAACGCCGCCGTTCTCGAGCGTGCCAACGTAGTTCTCGTTGGAGAATCCGTCACCGAGGGCCGCGGCCTGCACCACGTCGTAGACAGCCGGTCCCATGTTCTTCATGACCGAGGTAAGGATGATGTCCTTGTAGTCCGTGGTGAGAGTCCAGTCGGAGTCAACGCCAACGATCCACGTGTTGCCAGCAGCCTTGGCCGCTGCTGCTGCGCCCAGGCCAACCGGGCCAGCGACGGGCATGATGATGTCCGCACCCTGGTCGATGAAGCCCTGCGCAAGGTTCTGGCCCTTGGTCTGGTCGTCGAAGTCGTCCGTGAACGAACCGTTCTTGCCGTCCCAACCGAGCACCTTGACGGAACCGCCGGTCTCGGTGTTGAAGTAGTTCACGCCGGCCAGGAAGCCATCCATGAAGATCGTGACGGTGGGGATGTTCATGCCACCGAACGTTGCAACGGTACCGGTCTTGGTGGACCCTGCCGCTGCGTAGCCCGCGAGGAACGCGGCCTGGTCGGTCTCGAACGTGAGGCCCTTGACGTTGGGGATGGCGGGGTCGAACGCGAAGTCGATGATCGCGAAGTCGGTGTCAGCGTTGGCCGTTGCGGCGGCTGCCGTGGCGTCTGCCAGCAGGAATCCCACGGTGATGATGAGGTTGCAGTTTGCGGAGACCATCGCGTTGATGTTGTTCGCGTAGTCGGCCTCGTCCTTGGACTCGGCTGTCTTCACCTGCACACCGGTGTCGTTGGCGACGGACTGCAGTCCCTCGTAGCCCGCCTGGTTGAACGACTTGTCGTCAAATCCACCGGCGTCGGAGACCATGCAGGCCAAGTAGTCGATGGGTGCTGCGGCGGTCGATGTGGGCGCCGTGGTCTCGCTCGGAGTGGTCTCCTCTGGCGCGCTGGCACACGCGGCGAGCGCGAGCGCAGAGACGGCCACAAGGGCGCCGAAGCGGATCGTGTTTTTCATGAGTGATTTCCTCATCGGTTGGGCCCGCGGGTAGCGGGCAATTGGTGATTCAACCTTACAGAGGGTTTGTTGCGTCTTCTCGCTCAACAGGTTGCGAAAAGGCTACGAAACGGCGGCAGAGCCTGGAGTTGCGGCGTCCTTGACCTGCTGAGCGGCGGATCTGCTCACCACGAGCATCGCCTCCGGGGTCTCCACCACGATGACGTCATCCAAGCCCACCACCGCAAGCGTGCGGCTCACGCCAACGGCAACCACACCGTCGGACTCAATAACCCTCACCTCGCCGCTACTGCCAATTCTCACTACGCCGTCCGCGTCAGGGGTGGCGAGGTCCGCGAGCGTTGCGAAGTCGCCAACGTCGTGCCAATCGAAAGTTGCTGGCACCACCGCGACCCCCGCTTGCGCCGCTACCGGTTCCGCGATGGCGTGGTCAATCGAGATGCGGGTGAGGCCCGCCCAGGCCTCGTCAAGCACGGCGTTGCGATCCGGGGTGTCCCACGCTGCCGCGATGCGCCGCACGCCCTGCTCCAGCAGGGGTTGCAGCCTCGCGAGGTGGCCAAGCAGCACGTCCGTGCGCACCACAAACATGCCCGCGTTCCACACGTAGCCGCCGCGTTCCAGCATGGCCGACGCCGTGGTTGAGTCTGGCTTCTCAGCGAAGGCTGCCACGCGCCTCACCCCTGGCGACAACTCCTCCGCCACCTCAATGTAGCCAAAGGCCGTGGAGGCGAAGGTGGGCGTGATCCCAATCGTGACGACGTCGCCTTGCGCCGCCGCTTGGACTGCGGTGCGAACGGCCTCGCGGAACGGCTCGGGATCCCGAATGACGTGATCTGCGGCGAACGAGCCGATGACGCGCGGCCCGTGGCGTTGTTCCACAACGGCAGCCGCGAGCGCAATTGCTGCCATCGAGTCCCGCGGGCTGGGCTCGGACAGCACATGGTCTGCGGTGAGACCGGGGAGCTGTGCGAGCACGGCCTCGGTGTGCGCAGCGCCCGTGACCACGAGCACCTCATTTGTCAGGGGTGCAAGGCGCTCCACGGTGCTTTGCAAGAGCGTGGTGCCTGTGCCAAGGAGGTCCAGCAGAAACTTGGGGCGCTCGGGCCGCGAGAGGGGCCACAGGCGTGAACCAACGCCGCCGGCGGGGACCACCGCCGTGAAGTCATCGATGGGCGTTTGCGTCATGGTGACCACATTATGATGGACTCAACCAGACCACGTCTTAACAGGGAGAAGCCCGTGCCGTCGTTGCCGACAATCTATCGCGGCCGCGAGGGCATGTGGATGTGGTTGGTGCAACGCGTTACGGGCATCGCGGTGTTCTTCTTCCTCCTGATTCACATCCTCGACACTTCCCTGGTGCGCATCTCGCCGCAGGATTACGAGGACGTCATTGGCTCGTATCACACGCCCCTTTACGGGATCGTGGAAGCTGGCCTGGTCGCGGCGATTGTGCTGCACGCGTTCAACGGCATCCGCATCATCCTGGTTGACCGCTCCACGTGGGCACTGCGCCACCAGCGCATGCTGTCCTGGATTGTGTGGGGCATCTTTGTGGTGCTGATGGCGGGCTTCCTGCCAAGGCACCTCGCGAGCGTGTTTGGGGGTGGCGCGTGACCACGGCACCCATCCTCACCCCCATTGCCTCGCGACGCACCATTGGCAAGGCGGAGCGCTGGGGATGGATCTATCAGCGGGTCTCCGGCCTGATCCTCATCGTGCTGGTGTTCACGCACCTCTTCTCGAGCCTCATCATGGGCGAGGGCATCAGCCAGGTTGACTTTGGCTTTGTCGCCGGCAAATGGGCCGACGCCTTGTGGCAGTGGTGGGACTTCGCCCTGCTGATCCTGGCCCTCACACACGGCGGCAACGGGATGCGCATGATCATCAATGACTACGCGCACGGTCGCTACATGCCGCACATCCTGCAGTGGGCGCTGCGCATTGCCGTGGTGGGTCTCGCGGTGCTTGGCACACTCGTGATTTTCACGTTTGATCCCTGCCCCACGGGCGTGGACCCCACCATCCTGCCTTCCTTCTGTGCCGACCTGTGAGGATGATCCATGGCCGAGTATGAATTTGACGTTCTCATCGTGGGCGCTGGCGGCGCGGGGATGCGCGCGGCGCTCGAAAGTTCGCCCCGCGCCCACACCGCTGTGCTCACCAAGCTCTACCCCACGCGCTCTCACACGGGCGCGGCGCAAGGCGGCATGGCCGCGGCGCTGGGCAACGTGGAGGACGACAACGTCGAATGGCACATCTTTGACACCATCAAGGGCGGCGACTACCTCGTAGACCAAGACGCCGCGGAGATCCTGTGCACGGAAGCCGTTGATGCGGTGCTGGACCTTGAGAAGATGGGCCTGCCTTTCAACCGCACGGACGATGGCCACATTGACCAGCGACGCTTTGGCGGGCACACCCGCGAACACGGCGCGGCCCCAGTGCGTCGTGCCTGCTATTCCGCGGACCGCACGGGCCACATGATTCTCCAGACGCTTTACCAACAGTGCATCAAGCAAGAGGTGGAGTTCTTCAACGAGTACTACGTGCTTGACCTCATCCTGACCGAGGATCCGCAAGCAGCCGCTCCCGGCGCCGACGTCTCGGTGGCTGGCGTGGTCGCGTTGGAGCTCGCTACGGGCCAGATTCACACGTTCCGCGCCAAGTCCGTGATCTTCGCCACGGGCGGCGCTGGAAAGGTCTTCAAGACCACGTCAAACGCCCACACCCTCACGGGAGACGGCATGGCCATCGCGCTGCGCGCGGGGCTGCCGCTTGAGGACATGGAGTTCTTCCAGTTCCACCCCACCGGTTTGGCGGGCCTCGGGATTCTGCTTTCCGAGGCCGCACGCGGCGAGGGAGGCATTCTGCGCAACTCCGAGGGCGAACGCTTCATGGAGCGTTACGCCCCAACCATCAAGGACCTGGCGCCGCGCGACATGGTGGCACGCGCCATGGCAAATGAGGTGCGCGAGGGCCGCGGTGCGGGCCCAAACAAGGACTACGTCTTCCTTGACCTCACTCACCTTGAGCCGGCACACATCGACGAAAAGCTGCCTGATATCACGGAGTTTGCGCGCACGTACCTTGGCGTGGAGCCTTACACGCAGCCCGTTCCCGTGTACCCAACGGCCCACTACGCGATGGGCGGCATTCCCACCACGGTCAACGGCGAAGTGCTGCGCAACAACACCGACATCGTGCACGGACTATATGCCGCGGGCGAATGCGCTTGCGTGTCAGTTCACGGCGCCAACCGGCTGGGCACCAACTCGCTGCTCGACATCAACGTGTTTGGCCGCCGTGCTGGCATCGCGGCCGCCGACTACGCAACCGGCCTTGCCGCCGCTCCCCCACTCCCAGCCAACGTTGACGAGGCTCTCAAGGCGAGCGTCGGGCAATTGAAAGCAAGTGTTGGCAAGCCGGGCGGCGAGAAGGTCGCTGACCTGCGCCGCGCGCTGCAGGAGACCATGGACCGCAACGTGCAGGTGTTCCGGGACGCCGCGTCCATGAGTGAGGCGGCGGCAGTCATCGCAGACCTCAAGCAGCGTTTCCCCAACGTGGCCATCCATGATCGCGGGGAGCGATTCAACACCGACCTCCTCGAGGCGATGGAACTGGGCTTCCTCATTGACCTCGCCGAGGTTGTGGTTGCCGGCGCACTCGCGCGCGAGGAGAGCCGCGGCGGCCACTACCGCGAAGACTTCCCCACGCGAGACGATGTCAACTTCTTGGTTCACACCATGGCGTACGCGGGGGCGGACGGCGTGCGGCTTGAGCACAAGCCCGTGACCATCACCAAGTACCAGCCCATGGAAAGGCGGTATTGATGAACGGCGGTATTGAGATGACTGCGACCGACGAGGCTGTTGGCACGATGGGCGACATCACGCCCATCGAGGTGACGCTGCGGATCAAGCGCCTCAACCCAGACGGCACCGATGAGCATGCGGCCGGCGAGGAGTACTGGGAAGAGTTCACGGTGGAGGCACACGCCACCGACCGCGTTCTTGACGCGCTGCACAAGATCAAGTGGGATCAAGACGGGTCGCTGGCCTTCCGCCGCTCGTGCGCGCACGGCGTGTGCGGCTCAGACGCCATGCGCATCAACGCAAAGAACCGGCTCGCGTGCAAGACGCTGCTCAAAGACCTGAACCCCTCGCGCCCCATCACGGTGGAGCCCATCGCGGGCCTTCCCGTTGAGAAGGACCTCATCGTGGACATGGAGCCGTTCTTCGCGAGCTACCGCGCGATCATGCCGTTCCTCATCACCACGGGGCCAACGCCGGAACGCGAACGCCTGCAGACCCCCGCCGAGCGCGCGCGCTTCGATGACACCACCAAGTGCATTATGTGCGCCGCCTGCACCACGGCCTGCCCCGTGTTTTGGACGGACGGCCAGTACTTTGGCCCGCAGGCCATCGTTGGCGCGCACCGATTCATCTTTGATTCTCGCGACGAGGGCCAGTGGGACCGCCTCGAGGTGCTCAACGACAAGGCCGGGGTGTGGAAGTGCCGCACGGCATTCAACTGCACGGAGGCGTGCCCGCGCGGCATCGAGGTCACCAAGGCAATCTCTGAGGTCAAGCGCGCACTGACGAGCGGCGAGATTTAAGCCGGCTCTTCCGCGGGCTCACCCGAGCGCACCGACTCGGCGGTGGGTTTTGGCGGGAGCACCTCGCCAGCCGCGATGCGCGCCTCGTGCTCCGTCACGGCGCCAATCCACGAGGCGGCAATCAGTAGCGTCCGCGCCGTCAGGTCCACGAACAGCATGAGCGCGATGATCGCCGCGAACGGCGCGAGCACCGAGTTGTTGGACGCCGAGGCAACGAGGAGTCCGCTCGCAGCCTGCAGTATCGCAAATGCGAATCCCGCTGCCAGAATGGTGGGGACCATGACGCGGCGCGTAGCCTGCGCCCGGCCAAGCACCAGCAGCACGAGCGCAACGAACACGCAGTCCATGACGAACCCAACCACGAACGCCACCACAGTCACCACCCACGCGCTCACGATGTCGTCGCCAAGCAGGCGCGAGACAAAGTGAGCCAGGTTCACGGCAATGACCTGGAGCGCGGTGCCAACAACCGCGAGTAGTACCAGGGCGAAGAGCACAATGATGTCGCGCAGCGTCCCAGGTATTTTGGTGCCCGCCGCATCGCCCAGCATGACACGTACCCCCGCGCGCAGCCCACGCATGTAGCGCGTGGCTGTGTAGATGAGCACCAGGAATGCGACGAGTCCCACCACGCCATTCACCGTTGGCGCCTCGATGGAGTCCGGGTCTATCAGTCCCGGCTGATCGCCGTCGGGGAAGAGGCCCGGGATGGCATTTCCCACGTATTCGATGACGTCGGCACGGAATGTGGGTGAGTTGAATACCGCGAAGCTGGCCACGGTGACGGCGAGCACAACTGCGGCGGCGATGGACGCGAGCGAGTAGTATGCGATTCCGCCGGACAGCACGTTGCCGTTTTGCTTGACGTAGCGCGTTCCCGCGACACCCACCGGACGGTTCTGGAACCATTCGGCCAGTTCCTTGAGGTAGACAAAGCGGCCGCGCGCCGCGGCCGTTGCCTTCACCGTCCGTTCACCCATGTCAGCTAGTTTCGCTTGGGCAAGAGGCCAACACGGTCATAGATTCGCGCGAGCGTCACCTGCGCAATCGCGGTGGCCTTGGCAGCGCCTTGGGCCAGCACCTCATCGAGTTTGTCAGGAGACTCGATCCATTCAAGCGCCCGTTCCCGCACTGGCGTGAGCGCATCCACCACAATCTCGGCGAGATCGGCCTTGAGGTGCCCGTACATCTTGCCGTCGTACTCGGCCACGATGTCCGCGATGCCCCGCCCTGTCAGTGCCGCGTAGATGGTCAGCAGATTGGACACGCCAGCCTTCTCAGCCGGGTCAAAGGCAATCACCGTGCCCGAGTCCGTGGCCGCGGACTTGATGTTCTTGGCCACAGTCTTGGGATCGTCGAGAATCTCGATGATGCCCTTGGGGCTTGAGAACGACTTGGACATCTTCTTGGTGGGCTCCTGGAGATCGTAGATCTTGCCCGTCTCCTTGAGGATGTACGGCTCCGGCACCACCACGGTGTCTTCGCCAAGCCGCGCATTGAGGCGCTGCGCGAGGTCCCGCGACAGTTCAAGATGTTGGCGTTGGTCCTCGCCAACCGGCACCAGATTCGTGTCGTACAGCAGGATGTCGGCGGCCATCAACACGGGGTACGTGAAGAGGCCCACGTTGGTTCCCGAGTCTCCCACTTGCGCTGACTTGTCCTTAAACTGGGTCATGCGGCCGGCCTCGCCCATGCCCGTGAACGTGGACAGAATCCACGCGAGCTCAGCGTGGGCGGCCACATGCGACTGCACAAACAGCAGGGACCGAGCCGGGTCCACCCCTGCCGCCAGGAACTGCGCGGCCGTGACCCGCGTGCGGCGCTTCAGCACCGCCGGATCCGGTGAGGTAGTGAGCGCGTGCAAGTCCACCACGCAATAGATCGCGTCGCGCGTCTCTTGCAACTCAACCCACTGCAGCAGCGCGCCAACGTAATTGCCGAGCTGTAAAGAGTCACTGGTTGGCTGCATGCCAGAGAAGACGCGCTGAGTCATGGGCGCCATTCTTCCAGGTCTCCCGCGAATGCCCGACGCTGTGGCCGGGTTTTGCGCTCGGGTCAGGTGGCGTCGGCGTCGAACGGCGCGCGTTGCGCAGTTGCCGGGCCGGGGGCCGGAGCCCACGTGGGGGCAGGCTTGGGAATGGGCTCGTAGAGCGCCTCGCGCACAATGCGACGAGGATCGTACTGACGCGGGTCTAGGGACTTCCAGTCGATGTCGTCGCCAACCTCGGCCTGGATCTGCTCTTTGCCCTGCTGCCACATTTGGCGCCCCCTGACCACCCATTCGCGCAATTGCCGCGAGTAGGAGGGCAGACGCTCGGGACCGATGACGATGATCGCCACGAGCGCGAGGAGTGCGAACTCCCCGGGGTTGATGCCAAACATGGGTCTATTGTGCTACGACTACTCGCTTGAGTCGTCGCCGCCCGCAGGAGCCTTCTCTTGATCGCCAAATGCGACATCCGAATCCGCAGCGAGCGTGACCGTAATGTCTTGCTCCTTGCCATCGCGCTTTACCGTAAGCGTCACGGTGTCGCCGGGAGCCTTGGCGCGGATCGCGACCACTAGGTCGTCGGCGCGCGTGATGGTGCGGCCATCGATTGCGGTGATGGTGTCGCCAGGCTTGACGCCCGCCTTGTCTGCGGGGCTGCCAGCCACAACGCCCGGCTTGCCGTCAACTTCCTTGGCAATGAGGACGCCCTCACCCTGGTTGGTGGGGTCCAGCATGACGCCGATCACAGGGTACGTTGCCGTGCCGGTTGAGATGAGTTCCTCCACCGTGCGGCGCACCTGATTGGACGGGATCGCAAAGCCAAGACCAACCGATCCGGCCTGGCCCGAGACGGCTCCGGTAGACGCGATGGCCGAGTTGATGCCAATCACCTGGCCCGCGGAGTCGATGAGGGGACCGCCGGAGTTTCCGGGGTTGATGGCAGCGTCGGTCTGGATGGCATCCATGAACGCAGCACCGTCCCCCGTCTCAGAGGACGTGGTCACGGGCCGGTGTAGGGCGGAAACGATGCCCGTGGTGACCGTGGAATCCAGGCCGAGCGGCGAACCGATGGCGATCACAGGGTCGCCAACCACAACAGCTGACGAGTCCGCGAGCGTCAGCGGAGTCAGGCCGGTCTTGTCCACCTTGAGCACTGCGAGGTCGTAGTCCGAGGTCTTGCCCACCACTGTGGCATCCGTCACTGTGCCGTCGCCAAACAGCACCTTGATGGAGCCATCCGCACCGTCAACAACGTGGTTGTTGGTGACGATGTAGCCGTCCGCGCGCACCACAAAACCGGAGCCCGTGGAGGCACGCCCCTCGGAGGACGAGGCCTCGATGGAGACCACCGACGGCAGCACTGCAGCGGCGACGGCCGCCACCGAACCATCCTGGAGTTGCAGTGAGGAGTCGTTTTTGTTCGCTGCGGGAAGCGCAGCGCTCACGGGCACGGTGGCGTCAGATGAGTTGATCTGGTCATACGCGAAGGCGGCACCAAAGCCGCCGAGCGCGCCAAGCACAAGGGCCCCACCAGCTATTGCGGCAACTGTGCCGGCGCGGATGCGCCCGCGCGGGTGCGTGCCGTCATTGCCGATCACAGCGTCAGCCGAGGGCAGGATCAAAGGTGCTGCAGCGTCGGGCACCAGCACGGTGTCAACTGCGGCAGGCTCCGTTGCAACGGCAGCCGGGGCCACGGCATCGGAAGTGTTCGCCGAGAGGTCATCCGGCGAAGCAAAGGGGTTGTCAGACATGCGAATCCTTCTCTGGGGGCTCAATGGCCGGTGAGCGCGTCGCCAAAGACGCCGAGTCCGGCGCCAATCTGGTCCATGACGCCCGGTTCACCGGCTTGGGGAAATGCGGCGATGGCCGTCGCGAGGGTGTCAACCGCGCACTCACACGTAGCGGCGATCACCACCGCTCCCGATTGCCACAGCACCTGAACGGGTGCCGAGTTCACCACATAGACGTCAACGTCATTCACGCTGATGTGTGGAGCGCGCTCCACCACCACCGACGCGAGACGGCCGCGCTTCTCAACGATGACCACGGAATCGAGGCCAACGAGAAGTGAGGCTACGAGGATGTCGGCGTCACCGTGACGCAGAATCTTCGCATCGACCGGAATAAGTCCACTGGCCTGCCAGTCCGGTTGGACCCAGTCGGTCATCTGCGAGGGATCCATTCCCCTGACGTAGATGACCGCTGTGCTGCGATCGCCGGATTCGGCCATCGCCACAATATTGGCGCCAACGGGATCCGGCGAACCCGCCAGATACGCCGCTATCACCGTGAAACCAAGGATGATCGCCACAGCGGTGGCAATCGTTGTGGGGCGCTTGTCGCGGCCCTTCGCCGCGCGCGCAACGTGCTTGGACTCGCCTTGCGCAATCTCCGCCATGCGGTCCTTGTTCAGCAACAACTGGGCAAAGCCCATGTCGATGCCGGCAGGCGACGAGTTCAGAGCCTCGCGCGCGGCCCGGAGCTCTTGCCAGCGCATGGTGCATTCCTCGCACTCCGCGAGGTGCGCCATGGCGGCGTGAGACTCGTCACGGGACAATCGCCCGTCGAGGAGGTCGTGTACGCGGTCGCCGAGGTGCTTTTCTGTCACACGTCCTCCCGCACCGGCGCGCGGTGAGCCAAAGACTCACGCAGCTTTGCACGGGCGCGGGAAAGGCGGGAACGAACGGTGCCCATCTTGATACCAAGAGTGGCGGCGATCTCCTCGTACGAGAGTCCCTCGATGTCGCTCAGCACAACGGCTGCACGGTACTCAGGGGGAAGCTCGGCAAGTGCCTGGATGATGTCGTCACCTAGGTGAGACATGTCGAAGGCGTCCTCCGGCTGACCCGAACGCTCGTAGCGGTCAAAACTAGCCGACGTGGGCACAGCCGCGTCGTCTTCCGCCATGAAGTCGAACCGGATGCGCTTCTTGCGGCGCATGCGGTCCAAAAAGAGGTTCGTGGTAATGCGGTGGAGCCAACCTTCGAACGTGCCTGGCTTGTACTGGCTGAGCGAGTTGAACACCCGGATGAAGACATCCTGGGTGAGGTCCTCTGCATCGTGCTGGTTGCCCGTCAGGTGGTAAGCCAAACGGTAAACGCGAGCCGAGTGCTGCTCAACAATGTTTTCCCACGTGAGGTCCGCGGGAAGGGTCGCCTCAGGCGCGGCGGTCGCCGATTCAATCTGGACTGATGTCATCGCGCTGCCTCCTCCACGGCCTGAGAACGGATGGGTACTTGTCCATGTTCCCACGTTTTGGCTCGGAGCGGCACCCCCGCCGCGCGAGTGTGACGGATACCATGCTCATGAAGGAGGCACCATGAGCGCCGACGCTGCGAACTGGGCTTACGCCGAAGATTTTGTTCCTGAAGACAAGGCATTGCTCGCGGCTCGAGACGCCGCGGACCACCTTGGCTGCGTGCCCGTGCTGCCGGGCGCGGGGCGCGCGCTGCAAATGTTTGCCGCCGCGCTGGGCGCACGCACGGCCGTGGAGATAGGCACGGGAGCGGGCGTTTCCCTCCTTTACCTATTGCGCGGCATGACGGCCGACGCTGTGGTCACCACCATTGACGTCGAGGCCGAGCATCAGAAGGCGGCTAAGGCGACGATTGCTGCCGGCGGTTTTGCACCGGAGCGTGCGCGCATGATCACGGGGCGTGCCCTTGAGGTGCTTCCACGCCTCGCCGACGCCGCCTACGACATGGTTCTCATCGATGCGCGCAAGAAGGAGTACCCGCAATACCTGGAGCAGGCTGTGCGCCTGGTGCGGGTTGGCGGGATCATCGCCATCGACAATTCGCTGTGGCACTCACGAGTGCCGGATCCCGCTCAGCGAGACCCTGACACCACCGCCGTTCGCACCACGCTCAAGGCCGTCAAGGACAACGAGGCGCTCGAGCCCGTGCTGCTTGCGGCGGGCGATGGACTGCTGATAGCGATGCGGACGGCTTAGAGCGGCGGACCGTTGCTGAAGCGGGGGTTGCTTAGGCGGGCGGGTTAAGGGCGCCGAGCAGGGCGTCGCCCAATTCGCGGACCTCGTCTGCGGTGATTTCCACTACGAGGCGTCCTCCGCCTTCGAGCGGAACGCGCATGACGTAGCTGCGGCCCTCCTTGACGACCTCCATGGGGCCGTCGCCGGTGCGGGGCTTCATCGCAGCCATTGTGATCTCCTCGCGGTAAGCGCGCACGTTGCGCGGCAGTGACATCCATTCTACCGTCGCTCGCGCTATCCGAAAAAACACAGGCATGCGCAAACCCCCCGCCAGTGACCAACCCCACACGCGACGCGAGAGCGCTAGCTTTGCGTACCAGACGCGTCGGTTGGGATTGGCGTGGTGGCGAGTTTCACTGCCTCGGCCGGGTCATCGGTGATGGAGATGAGGTCAACATCGGTGGGCGACACCTTGCCGTCCGCAACCACGGCGTCGCGAATCCAGTCAAGCAGTCCATCCCAATAGGCGTGCCCCATCAACACAATGGGAAAGCGCGTGATGGTGCGCGTCTGCACCAGCGTGAGCGCCTCGAAGAGTTCATCGAACGTGCCGAACCCGCCCGGCAGCACAATGAATCCTTGGCTGTACTTCACAAAGCAGGTCTTGCGCGCAAAGAAGTAGCGGAAGTTAATGCCCAACGTGACGTACTTATTGAGGCCCTGCTCGTGAGGCAGCTCGATCCCAAGCCCAACGGACTGCCCGCCCGCCTCGAAGGCGCCGCGATTAGCGGCCTCCATGATGCCCGGACCGCCACCCGTGATGGTGGCGTAGCCCGCCTCGGCAAGCAGCCGTCCCACTTCAACGCCCGTGGTGTATTCCACCGTGCGCTTCTTGGTGCGGGCGGAGCCGAACACCGAGATCGCGGGGCCAACCTCGGCGAGCGCGCCAAAGCCTTCAACGAACTCCGACTGGATGCGCAGCACGCGCCAAGGGTCCTCGTGCAACCAATCGGCGCTGTCTTGGTCTTTGAGCAGCGCGCCGCTCGTGGAGGTGGACGGCAGGTTCTTGCCTCGCAGGATCACGGGGCCTTTGCGGTACGTGCTCATTGCTCTCCTTGGGTAGACGGCGTTACGGCGTTAGCCAGGCTTCTAGCGCGGCACGGCAGCGGTCAATCTCCGCCACGGCGCAGCGCTCATCGTCGCTGTGCGCCAGCTCGGGGTTTCCTGGGCCAAAGTTCACGGCCGGAATGCCCAATTCGCTGAAGCGGGCCACATCAGTCCACCCCAGCTTGGCTCGGGGCACTCCCTCCGTGAAGCGCGCGGCAGCGTCAGCGAACGACTGGGCGAGCGGAGCGTCGAGCCCCGGCCGCGCGCCGCTCGCGAGGTCGGTGTAAACCACCTGGTATCCCTCGAGACCCGAGCCGCTGACGACGTCCTCAAGTCGGCGTTGTGCCTTGTCCAGGTCCCAACTTGGCGCAAAACGATAGTTGATCGTGACGACGCATTCGTCGGGGATGACGTTGCCCGCGATCCCGCCCCGAATCCCCACCGCATTCATGCCCTCGCGATAGTCGAGACCCTCAACGGTGATGGTCTCCGCCTCGTAGTCCGCGAGCGCGGTCAGCAGCGGCGCGGCGCGGTGAATGGCGTTGACGCCCTTCCAGGAACGGGCACTGTGTGCGGCGCGGCCAGCGATCACGATGTCCGCACGCAGAGTGCCGTTGCAACCGCCCTCGATAATGCCCGACGTTGGCTCGCCCAGGATTGCCAGGTCACCGTGGAGCCACTCAGGATGGGCACGCGCCAACCGGCCCAGTCCGTTGCGGCTGGATTCCACCTCTTCGAGGTCGTAAAAGATCCACGTAACGTCGTGAACGGGCTCGGCAAGCGACACCGCGAGCGCAAGGAACACCGCGACGCCGGCCTTCATGTCCACGGTGCCGCGCCCAATGAGCTCCGCGCCATCGTCGCTCCGGCGAGCGGGGACATTCGATTTAATGGGCACCGTGTCCAGGTGACCCGCGAGGATCACCCGCTGCGCCCGGCCCAGCGCTGTGCGCGCCATCACCGCATTGCCGTTACGAACCACCTCAAGATGTGGTGCGGCGCGGAGCGCAGTCTCCACAGCGTCGGCAATTGCCTGCTCGTTGCCGCTCACCGATGGGATGTCGATGAGCTGGCGCGTCAACTCCGCGACGGGTGCGGCGGCGTCCAACTCCATGGTGGCCAGCCTAGCGAGGCCCCGGTGTACGCCCCGTACCATTGCAGGCATGACTCGTACCGCCCACGGCTACGGCCTCGCGACCATCGCCGCAGACGGCACCGTGCTCGACACCTGGTACCCCGCCCCTGCGTTGGGCGACCCAACGGCGGGCCACGCCGCGCCCGAGTGGCTCACCGGCAGCGTTGACGCTCTGCGCCGCATCAGCACCGAGGTTGCCCTCACCCAGATAGACCTCGACGCACCGCCCGCCACAACGCAAGACGCCTATTTGCGCTTACATCTGCTGAGCCACCGGCTGGTGCAACCGCGCACCGTCAACCTGGACGGCATCTTTGGGGTCTTGGCAAACGTCGTGTGGACGTCCGCGGGGCCGTGCGCCGTAGAGGGATTTGAGGCCACGCGGGCGCGCTTGCGCGGCGCCGGTCAGCACGTCACCGTGCACGGCGTAGACAAGTTTCCGCGCATGGTGGACTACGTGGTGCCAGTTGGCGTGCGGATTGCCGACGCGAGCAGGGTTCGTCTTGGCGCTCACCTCGCCCAGGGCACAACCGTCATGCATGAGGGCTTCGTCAACTACAACGCGGGAACGCTTGGCGTAAGCATGGTTGAGGGCAGAATCAGCGCCGGCGTGGTGGTTGGCGACGGCTCGGACATCGGAGGCGGCGCATCCATCATGGGCACCCTGTCCGGCGGTGGCAAGGAGACCATCACGATTGGTGAGCGCTCGCTGCTGGGCGCAAACTCCGGGTTGGGTATCCCACTCGGCAACGACTGTATCGTTGAGGCCGGCCTCTATCTCACCGCGGGTGCAAAGGTGGTTTTGGTTGGCCAAAGTGGCAGCGATGGCAGTCCGCTCACGGTGAAGGCACGCGACCTCGCGGGCCAGGACGGCATCCTGTTCCGGCGCAACTCGCTAAGCGGCGCGCTCGAGGCTGTGCAGCGCCACGGCGCGGGCGTGGAGCTCAACGCGGCGCTGCACGCCAACTGATGGCTCGTTCGGGCGGCTTCTGGGCGGGAGTGGTGTTCACGGGCGCGGCCCTGGGAGGGGTGGTCGCAACAGGCTATTTTGTGGCCAACGATCACCCCGTAACGCACAACAACATGTGCACCGTGAGTGCCAATGGCGAGACCTACGTGCGCACGTCGGAGCAGACCAACAATGCAGCCCTCATTGCCGCCGTGGGGGCCAGGCGCGGGCTCAACACGTTCGCGTCAACGATCGGCATCGCCACCGCCATGCAGGAATCCGGGCTGCGCAACCTGGACTACGGAGACCGCGATTCGCTTGGACTGTTCCAGCAGCGACCGTCGCAAGGCTGGGGCACGGAGGAGGAAGTGCGGGACCCTCATCACGCGGCGCTCGTCTTCTACTGGCGCCTCAAGAAGCTTGATGGCTGGCAAGACATGCGCGTGACGGACGCGGCGCAAGCGGTGCAACGCAGCGGCTTCCCTGAGGCTTATGAGAAGCACGCGGAAGAGGCGGCGGCCTGGGCCGCAGCGTTCCGCGGCGATGAGCCGTTCGCGGCCGTGAATTGTGATCTGGACGCGGTGACCTCGCCCAGCACGGCCAAGGCGTTTGCCGAGCGCGTGGACGCCGATTGGGGCAAGAACGCGTACACGGTGACCGTGGTGGGGCGCAATGACCGTGCCGTGCTCTTGGGAATCACCGCCACCTCCGGCGCGCAGCAAGACCTGGACGCCATCGCAAATTGGTCCGTTGGAGTTGCGCCTCAGCAGGCCGTGGTGTCCGTGGTGCTTGACGATGAGCAGTGGTTGCGCGAGCAGGGCATCAGCGCCGTGTCCACCCCCGGCACGTTCAAAGGCGTGCTGGTTGGCGTAGTGGTGTCACTGCCAAGCGAATAGGCTCCACGCTGTGGCGAGGTGGGTACTCAGGTTGCTATAGCGAGCGGTCGTCGAGGGATACGTAGTTGCGCTCCACCTCGCCGATGTAAATCTGGCGCGGGCGGCCAATCTTGGTGCGGGGATCGCGCATCATCTCGCGGTAGTGAGCAATCCAACCGGGCATGCGGCCCAGCGCAAAGAGCGGCGTGAACATCTGCGTGGGGAAGCCCATGGCCGAGTACAGCAGGCCCGTGTAGAAGTCCACGTTTGGGTACAGCTTGCGCTCAATGAAGTAGTCGTCGCTAAGCGCGATCTCCTCGAGCCGCTTGGCCATTTCAAAGGTCTCGCCATTGGCGCCCAGATGATCGAGCAGTTCGTCGGCCACCTTCTTGACCACCGCGCCGCGAGGGTCGTACGACTTGTAGACGCGGTGACCAAAGCCCATAAGCCGGGCACCCTCGGCCTTGTCTTTGACCTTGGCAACAAACTGTTCGATGGTGTCGCCAGATGCCTTGATGTCGTCGAACATCCGCAGTGCGGCCTCGTTGGCACCACCGTGCAACGGACCCGAGAGGGCACCTACTCCCGCCGAAACTGACGCGTAGATGTTGGCCTGAGATGAGCCCACAATGCGCACCGTTGACGTAGAGCAGTTCTGCTCGTGGTCCGCGTGCAAGATGAGCAAGAGGTCGAGCGCGCGGCGCACCACGGGGTCAACGTCCAGCGCGCCCGCACCATCGGAGAAGCCGATGCGCAAGAATTCGGTGACGTAGTGGCCGCCCGCCACGGGCTCGATAAGGTCGCGGCCCGTGGCCCGGCGCTGAAGGTAGGCGATGACCGTTGCGGTCTTGGCGAGGAGCAGCACCGTTGCGAGTTCAATCTCGCTCTCATCCTGCCCAACGGACTCGGGATAGAAGGTCGACAGCGCACTCACAGCACCCGACAGAATCGCCATGGGGTGCGCGTCTCGCGGAAAGGCCTCAAGGAAGGTCTTGATACCCGAATGCACATGCATGTGACGCGAAATGCGGTTGTTGAACGAGGTGAGCTGATCCAGCGTTGGCAGCTCCCCATGAATGAGCAGATACGCAACCTCGGGGAACGTCGACTTATCGGCAAGCTGCTCGATGGGGTAACCGCGATAGCGCAAAATCCCGTTGTCGCCGTCGATGTAGGTAATGGAACTTTCACACGACGAGGTGTTCATGAAGCCGGGATCCACAGTCACGAGGCCCGTGTCGCGCAAGAGCGTGGACACCGAGACTCCGTCGTTGCCAACAGTTGCGCGTTCCAGCGCAAGTTCCCTGGTATTGCCGTCCACAGTTAGCCGAGCGTCGACAACGGTGCCCATATGCCCTCCCAGCGCGCTGGTCGTAAGTTTTGTCGCCAGTTTACCTGGCGTTGGTAAGCCGATTCTCCGCCGCGGCCACCCGTTCATCGGTGGCCGTAAGCGCTATCCGCACGTGGCGTTGACCCGCCTCGCCGTAGAACGTGCCTGGCGTGGCAACGATGCCCAGCTGCGCGAGCCAGGCAACAGTCTCCCAGCAATTTTGTCCCCGAGTGGCCCACAAGTAGAGCCCGGCGTGGGAGTGGTCAATACCGAAGCCGGCACTCGTGAGGCCGCGCACCAAGGCGGCCCTGCGTGCGGCGTACCGTTCGCGCTGGGCCGCAACGTGAGCATCGTCGTGCAGCGCTGCAGCCATCGCCGCCTGCACCGGGCCGGGCACTATGAGACCCGCGTGCTTGCGGACCTCGAGCAATCGCGAGATCACGCTCGCGTCACCAGCGGCAAATGCGGCCCTGTAGCCGGCCAGGTTAGATTGCTTGGAAAGCGAATACACGGCGACTACGCCCTCGGTGCTCCCGCCGCACACCTGGGGATCGAGGATCGAGGGAGCCGAACCCGTGCCGTCCCACACCAATTCCGCGTAGCACTCGTCGGAGAATACGATGGCGCCAATCTTGCGAGCCGTAGCCACCACTTCTGCCAATTCCTCGCGAGTGGCAACCGCGCCCGTGGGGTTCGACGGCGAGTTGACCCACACGAGCTTCACGTTGCGGGCCGCGGCCCAGTGGTGGGGGTCATCCGAGGGTAGTGGCGTTGCACCCGCGAGGCGCGCGCCAACGTCGTAGGTGGGGTACGCGACCGCAGGGTGCACCACAACGTCGCCCTCACCCAGCCCCAGCAGTGCGGGCGCAAAGGCGACAAGTTCTTTGGAGCCAACTGTTGGCAACACCGCTGCAGGGTCTAGACCGTCCACGCCACGGCGTCGGGCAAACCAACTGACAACCGCCTCGCGAAGCTGAGGCGTGCCGTGCGTTGTTGGGTAGCCGGGCGAATCCGCGGCTGCGCGCAACGCGTCCTGGACCACCGCAGGAGTCGGATCAACCGGAGTGCCAACTGAGAGGTCTACAACGCCATTGGGATGCTGCGCTGCCGTCTCGCGATACGTGACCAGTGAATCCCACGGAAAGTCAGGCAGCGCGGACGGGTGCAGGCCCACCGCCTACCCCTGGACTTGGAGGGGCAGCGCCTTGATGATGTCGTGATCGTGCTCGATGAGGCCCATCTTGGCGGCGCCGCCTGGGGAGCCAATCTCGGAGAAGAATTCGACGTTCGCGGTGTAGTACTCGGCCCACTTGTCCGGGACGTCGTCCTCGTAGTAGATGGCCTCAACGGGGCACACGGGCTCGCACGCGCCGCAGTCAACACACTCGTCCGGGTGGATGTACAGCGAACGTTCACCCTCGTAGATGCAGTCCACAGGGCATTCGTCGATGCAAGCCTTGTCCTTGACGTCCACACAGGGCAAGGCGATGACGTACGTCACTTCAGGTCTCCTCGGATCGGGGCTGGCCAAGGGACATCATAGCGCGCGGGAACGGAGGGTTTAAAAGGTCGCGGACGCCTCAATCAACGCACTTGATGCCATTGTCCGGCCGGTAGGTCCAACTCCACGAGCGCTTCTCGTGAAGTACATCGCCCAAGTAGACCCAGCGCGTGTGCGTGATGGAGAAACCCGGTTGCCCGTTGCCCTTGTTCAGGCAATTGCTGTTGCTCGATTCCACCACGTGCGGCTGCTTGAAATTCGTCTTTGGCGAGGACTTGGTCTTCACCGTGTAGTAAGGCGTTGACCAGATGTCCACGGTCAACTTGCCGTTGGCTACGTAGGAGTTCATGATCATCGCGTAGGGGGTGTTGTTCTCGAACACCACGTTGATCCGACCGTTGAGCACTGTGCTCTCTCGGCCCGCGGGGTAACGCGGGAACCACACCGAGTGGGGGCGGTGGGTGATGTCCTTGTAGCCCGCAAAATAGCCCGCGTTATATGTAGTTGTCGCCACTTGGGAGAGCCCGCCACCAATGCCATTGACGAGCAGTCCATTCACAATGACGTGCGCGTCGTAGTAGCCGTTCTTTGCGGTGATGGGGCCAATGACCTTGGTCAGGTCAAACTGCTCACCCGGCTTGACGATGGTGCCCGTGATCAGTTCCGCAGCGCGCACAAGGTTCCTGGTGCGAATGGGCTCCGGCGTGAGCGGCGTGCTGAACGTGGAGACGATGGCGGTGAAGTCTTGCGTTGGCACCTCAGTTGCCGTGACCTCCGGTTCCGTCTCGATGTAAGGCAGGGGGCCACTGCGAGGCGTGGCACTCGCCGCCATGATCACGGCGTCGCCCAGAGCTTCCGCATTGAGCTTGCGACCCGCCTCGCCTTGAGTGACCTTGAGCTTGTGCTTCTTAGTGAAGGCATACGTGGCGTCAACCGGCTCGTTCTCTACCCAGGGGTAGGCGTCGAGGATGAAAGCGGCCAGCCCCGTGCCGTCTACTTCCCACGTCAGCGTGCCGTCTATGGCGGCGACACTCGAGTACGCCGCGACCTGGCCCGCCGGCAACTCCACGTCCCCGTTGGCACCTGTCAGAGTGGTTGGGCCGGCCAGGGCATGCCCATTGAGGGCCGCCGCGATCTCCTCTGCCTCACTCGTTGTGACGGCTGGATCGGCAACGTCCGCCGTGACTTCGATGTTTAGGTGACGAGGCCAGTCCGTGAGAATGTCGTTGCGCGCCGCCACGCGGTCCACCGTCACCGACTGGCTACCGTCTGTGACTACCGCGGTAGCGCCAACGATCGCAACGGATGCGTCGCTCGCCGTGGAATCAAGTTGGTCCGCAGCTGCGTTGACGGCGTCCGTAAACGCGGGCTCCTGGGCCGCAACGACCACGTGCTTATTGGTGCCCTCACCTTGCAGCCGCTCCCACAAGACGGTGGGATCGAGCGTGAAGCCGCCCACGCTCGCAACGGTTGCCTCCACGTCAACACTTAGCCCGGCTTGTGCGGGGTCAAGGGTGGTGCTGTTGTCACCCGCCGTGAGCGTGACCTCCCCCGACGCGGCAACTGCGGCAAGTTCCTGTGCCGCCTTGGTGGCCTCGGCCACGGTGTCCCCCGCCGGCACGCCCTCGATGGTGGTGCCGCGTGGAATCGCGTCCCGCAAAAACAGCGCGGCCGCACCGTACGCGAGCACCAACACTCCCAGGACAATGAGGAAGGGCAACCAGCGTCGGCGCCTCTTACGGGGCGAGCCACCAAGCGCCATCGCGAACGTCTCCGTTGGGGTGGGATCGGTTGCGCTCGCGGTGCTTTCGTACGGCGAAATCCTCTTGGGCACCGTCTCCGGCAGCTCTGCTGTGACTTCTTCTGGCAGCTCTGCTGTGACTTCTTCCGGCAGCTCCGCTGTGATCTCTTCCGGCAGCTCTGCTGTGAGCTCCACTGGGGCCTCGTCATGGACTGCTACCACCACCGGCTCCGGCGCGACAACCGCTTGCGCAACCACGGCGTCGGGCACAACGACTGGTGCCACGACGGGAGCGGGGGCAGGGGCGGGAGCCGCCTCACGCGCCGCGCTCCGGCGCCTCAGCCCCCTGTGTGCTGGACTATTGCGGCGCGCTGCAATCTCGCGTTCGCGCTGGTAACGGGCCGCGTCACGTGCTCGGGACACTGCGACCACCCCCCAGGAGGCGCGGAGGCAGCAAGCAAGCGATCACCACCGCGCCCGCTCCCCCATAAATCCAGCTCCAACCAAGGGTGTCGCCAGCGATGAGAAGCGAGCCGCCGGGGCCCACGCGCGTGAAGAGATAGGTGAGGATCACAAACGGCACCGCGAACGCGATGACGCCAGTCCACCCTGACCACGTGCGCACAAAGACCGCCGCGAGCAGCACAAGGAGCACGCTGAGGATCACGCCAAACGGGGGGAAGCCCCGGTGCGCAATGCCGCCAACAATCGCCGAAACCGCGCCCAAGATGCCCGAAACGAGGATCTCAACTAAGCGGCGCATGCCGTCCACAATAGGCGCTCAAACTAAACCCGCAGGTCAGCGCGCGGCCGCGTCCTGACGCTTAAGGCGTGAGGCCACCCGGCCGCGCTCCGTCTGGTCCAGGATGACCTTGCGGATGCGCACCTTTTCCGGCGTTACCTCTACGCATTCGTCGTCGTTCGCGAATTCCAGGGACTCCTCGAGCGTGAGACGGCGCGGAGGCGCCATGCGCTCCAACTCTTCGCTCGTGGAGGAGCGAATGTTGTTGAGCTTCTTCTCTTTGGTGATGTTGAGGTCCATGTCCTCGCCACGGCTGTTCTCGCCAATGACCATGCCCTCGTAGACATCCTCGGTTGGGCTCACAAAGAATGTGCCGCGCTGGCCCAACTCGGTGAGCGCGTTGCTCGTCACCACACCCTGGCGGTCGGCAACGAGCGAGCCCGAGCTGCGGTACTCGATTGCCCCTGCCCACGCCTCATATCCATGCGCGATGGACGACGCGATGCCCGTGCCGCGCGTGTCTGTAAGGAAGGTGGAACGGAAGCCAATGAGGCCGCGAGCAGGAACGATGAACTCCATGCGCACCCAGCCGGTGCCGTGGTTCGACATCGATGTCATGCGACCCTTGCGGCCCGCGAGCAGCTGCGTCACGGCGCCGAGGTGCTCCTCGGGGACGTCGATGGTCATGTGCTCCATGGGCTCGTGGACCTTGCCGTCCACGATCCTGGTGACTACCTGCGGCTTGCCAACGGTGAGTTCAAATCCTTCGCGGCGCATCTGCTCAACGAGGATCGCGAGCGCGAGTTCGCCACGACCCTGCACTTCCCACGAGTCGGGACGGTCGGTTGGCAATACGCGCAGCGACACGTTGCCCACGAGCTCGCGGTCGAGGCGGTCCTTGACCTGGCGCGCGGTGACCTTGGCGCCCTTGACGCGGCCCGCGAGTGGCGAGGTGTTGATGCCGATCGTGACGGAGATTGCGGGGTCGTCAACCGTGATGAGCGGCAACGGGCGGGGGTCGTCAACGTCGGTGAGCGTCTCACCGATCGTGATGTCCTCGATGCCGGCCACAGCCACGATGTCGCCCGGACCAGCGGATTCCGCCGGAACGCGCTCAAGGCCCTTGGTCTCGAGCAGCTCAGTGATCTTGACCTGCTTGGTGGTGCCATCCGCGCGGATCCACGCCACTTGCTGACCCTTGCGGATCTCGCCGTTGTAGACACGCAGCAGCGCGAGGCGGCCAAGGAACGGCGAGGCGTCGAGGTTGGTGACGTGCGCCTGCAGCGGCGCGCCCTCTTCGTACGTGGGCGCCGGAATGCGGCTCATGATGGTCTCGAACAGAGGTTCCAGGTTGGTGCCCTCAGGGAGCGTGCCATCTGCCGGCTCGCTCAGCGAGGCGATGCCCGCCTTTGCCGAGGCGTAGACAACCGGCACCTCAAGCAGCGCATCGATGTCGAGATCCGGAACCTCGTCGTGAAGGTCGCTCGCGAGGCCAAGCAGGAGGTCGTGGGTCTCCTCGACAACCTCTTTGATGCGGGAGTCCGGGCGGTCAACCTTGTTGACGACGATGATCACGGGCAGGTGCGCGGCGAGCGCCTTGCGCAGCACAAACCGCGTCTGAGGCAGGGGACCCTCTGACGCGTCTACCAGCAGCACCACGCCGTCCACCATGCTGAGGCCCCGCTCCACCTCGCCGCCAAAATCCGCGTGACCGGGGGTGTCGATCACGTTGATGGTGACGCCACCGTCGATCGAGTGCTTGCCCGTGTAGCGAATGGCGGTGTTCTTCGCGAGGATCGTGATGCCCTTTTCGCGCTCAAGGTCACCAGAGTCCATGGCGCGCTCGTTCACATGGGCGTGTTCGCCAAAGGCGCCGCCCTGCCACAGCATGGCGTCAACAAGCGTCGTCTTGCCGTGGTCTACGTGGGCCACGATGGCGACGTTGCGCAGATCTGAGCGCATGGGCATGCGGGAACTCGATTCGTTTTCTTTGGGGTTGGCGGCAATTGCCAGCCCTCAAGTGTACCGTCGCGATCCTCGTGCACACATTTTTCTTTTTATCGCCCGCATGGCGCGCCTATCGTCCCTGGTACATGGCATTTGGCCCGACGCTATGGCCGGGTAGTCCGGAAGGCGTGGGTGGCGTACGGCATCAGCAGGTTTTGGGGGTCGAGGTCCGCGAGCACCTCATCCACGCGAGCGTCTACGGCCCTGCGGAACTCGGCATCGCCCGTGATGTAGTAGCTGCGCGAGCGCGCCATGGCGCGAAGGCCCTCGTGCGTGACGGGGTTGTCCCACCGCCACACTTCTTCCTCGAGCTCGCCGAAGGGTTGGCCCACCTCGACTTCCTGCGAACTGATCATGGACTCAGCCTTTGACGCGTGCATTGCCGCTCCCAGGGCAGCCACCCAATCAACGGACTCGTCGCGGAGGTTCCAAATGAGCCCCAACCTTCCGCCGGGTACCAGCACGCGCGCGGCTTCCGCGGTAGCCGCAGGTACGTCCACCCAGTGCCACGCCTGGCCATAGGTGAGGGCTCCAAGGCTCGCGTTCGCGAACGGAAGTGCCTCCGCCGTGCCGGTGAGCGTGGTCACGCCGGGCACCGCCTCCGCGAGTGCGGTGAGCATGCCCGGGTCAGGGTCCACGGCGGTGACGTCATGTCCCTGGGCGAGAATCTGCTCCGTCAACTTTCCGGTGCCGGCACCAACGTCGGCAACCGCGCCCGTCGCGCCTTCAAGAAGCCATGCCACGGCGAGTGGCGGATAGCTTGGCCTGCCAGCCACGTAGTCGCTGGCCGCGGTTCCGAATTGCGTTCCGAGAGCGTCCACGGCGTCAGCCTAGACGCGTCAAGCTGGAATGCGCTCGGGCGTACCCTCCAGCGGGTCAGCCGGTAGCGGCTCCACGGTGAGTGACTCAAGCGCGGGCTCAGCTGGTTCACCAAGCTTCACCACGATGACGCCAGCGAGCATGAGCGCCGCACCGAGCAACTGGATGGGCGCGGGCGCCTGTCCAAGTAACATCCACGCGAAGATAGCGGCGGCGAGCACCTCAGTGAGCGCAACGAACGAGCCGAGCCGTGCGCCAAGGCGGCGCGTGGCCGCGATTCCCGCAACGTAGGCGATCGCTGCGGTGACCACACCCAGCATCACAACGACGAGCCATACCGGCATCGCGAATGGCGCAAACTGCACGTCACCTCCGGCAAAGCCCATGGGCAGCAGGCCACTTGCCGCAGCCACGCCCAGCACCACGGCCGCCACCATGAGCCCAGCCGCCGCGAGGCTGATGGGCGGCAGCGGATTCGAGGCGTCACCGGAGATGATGAAGTAGACGGTTGCTCCAACCATTGCCGCGAGCGCCCAGGCAATGCCCACGAGGCTGATCTGGACACCGCCAAAGACGTTGATGAGCAGCACCAGACCCACCGCGGCAATGGCGGCGCCAATACCGGTAAGGCGCGTTGGCTTGTGCCCAGTGCGTAGCCATAGCCACATGACCACCGCAACGGGGGCGAGATACTCGATGAGCATCGCGATGGAGACGTCGAGGGTCTGCACGGCCATGAAGTAGAAGAGCTGCGCTCCCGCCACGGCGAACAGTCCGTAAGCGGCGATTGAGCCTGCGCTGCGAATCAGCAGGTGCCAGCGGCCCTTGAGCGCCAGCGCACCTGGGATCGCGAGCACAAGTGCGGCAATGGTGACGCGCAACAGGACGGCGGAGCCGGCGCTCCAACCGATGTCCATGAGCCCTTTGGCGAGGCTGCCGGACAGTCCAAATGACGCGGCGGCGACCAGAGCGAATCCGACGCCAGACGTCACCTTCTGCTTCGGGACGGCGCGTGCCGCGTCATTAGTCATAGTGCTCATGGGTCATTACGTTAGCGGAAATGTGGTAATGTGTCAAAATGACGTTTGCTAATGACACCGTGGAGGCCTTGGAGTCGGCCGTGTTCCTGGCAAACTCGGAACTCGAGCCGGACACGCTCACGACCGTGGGCGAACTTCGCCACTTCTTCACTCAGTTTGGCTACACGGGCCCGCTCCCCACGGCGAGCGCTCTGCAACCGGTCCGCGCAATTAGGGCCACGCTCCGAACCCTCTTTCTGTCCTCGCGCGACGGTGCCGTGCCCATCGTCAACGAGATCCTTGAAGAACAGCGCGCACTCCCCCAGTTGGTGCGCCACGGTGAAGTCGATTGGCACATTCACGCCACGAGCGATGACCGTCCACTCGCCGAGCGCATTCTCGTGGAATCCGCGATGGCGATGATCGACGTCATCCGCGCGGACGAGATGAGCCGCTTCTCCCACTGCGCCATGGACGATTGCGGAGGCGTGGTGTTCGACATGTCCCGCAACCGCTCCAAGAAGTACTGCACGCTCACGTGCACCAACCGAGCGGCGCAGGCCGCGTTCCGAGCGCGACAGGCAGAGGACGCCTAAGCCTCCTCGGCGTCGGCCTCAGCTTCGGCCTCTTCCGGGCGCGTGAGCCGCACCTTCCAATCCACTGGACCCTGTTGCACAAACTCCCACTCAAAGGGCGTGATTTCGGCAAGTTGGTCGAGCAAGTGCATGGGGGCGTGGCCAGCGGTCACGATGAGTGACTGACCGGGACGAAGAGACTGGAAGGCGCCAATAATCGCCGGGTGACGGACCAGCCCGGGAAGCAGCCTCGCGTCGATGTGGGGCTCCGTGCCGTCGTCGTGCCCGCATTCACACACGGCCGGACCGCCGAGCAGGTTCTCTCGACCGCCACATCCGTCGTCACCTCCGCACGCATCGTCACCCGCGTGTGGCGGCAGCGACGAGACCTTGCGAGCATCGATCATGGTGAGCACCAGCTTGGCGTCCGTGACGGCCTCAATAGCGTGTGGCAAACGAGTGTCAAAGTGGATCACGCCACCGGGAACAAGGGTGTCTGTGCGGCCGTCCGCCGTGACGAGCAGCTCGCCCTCCACCGCGGTCAAGAGCACGGGCATGGCGGCGGTGTGCTCGGTGAGCACCTGGCCGGCCGCGAACGCGAACACCACCACTCGTGCGCCATCCACGGTCAGTACCGTGCGAGACACGGTGGCTTCATCTTGGACGGCCACCAGATCCGCGAGATCGCTGATGGTGGTCATGACGGCGCTCGGCGCGCTCAACGCATTTGTGCTCATGGCTTCTCCTCTTGAGGCTTGCGGTTTAAAAGTAGACGATTCCCCTTAATTATGAGCGGGACTTGGGTCCCAGTGCGCGCCGCAGTCCGCACGCTATGCGCTTCGCCCCCAACGCCCACTAAATTGGGAAAGAGAAAGGAAGGTCCCATGACTGAGAAAGCCAGCAACGCATTCAGTGCCGAAGAAAAGGCCGCCATGAAGGCAGCCGTCGCGGAGTCAAAGCGCGTCAAGAGCGCAGAGGCGGACGCCGCGGCATGCGCGGAGGCCATCGCCGCCATGGCGCCCGCCGATCAGGAACTGGCGTCGGCGGTACACGCGCTCGTCACCGCAGCCGCCCCAGAACTGCTGCCAAGGACCTGGTACGGCATGCCCGCCTACACACAGGACGGCAAGGTCGTGGTCTTCTTCAAGCCCGCGCTCAAGTTCAAGTCTCGCTTCTGCACCCTTGGCTTTGAGGATGCCGCACAGTTGGACGAGGGCGCGTTCTGGCCCACGTCATACGCGATCACCGCCATGGGTCCCGGCGAGGAGAAGGCCATCACCGCGCTCGTGAAGAAGGCGGCGGGCCACTAGCACTACGTCAGATTCACTTGCCAGGAGACGCCAAAGCGATCGTTCACCCAGGCGAACCTGCTGGAAAATCCGTAGTTGTCGAGCGGCATGAGGGTGCCGCCACCGTCACCCAGCGCGGCAACCAAAGCCTCCTGAGCGTCGGCAGTCTCCGCCTCAATCCACACGGAAAGTGACGGCGTGAAGCCAAACGCGTGGTCAACAAAGCTGTCGGAAACCATGAATTCCTGACCCGCTATGACAAACCGGCCACGCATGATGGTGCCCTCGGGGCCGGGTCCGTTGGGGCCGTAGGTCTCCAGGTCGAGAATCTCGCCGTCCTCGAAAAGCGACACGTAGAACTCCGTGGCTTCGCGGCCCACGCCGCCTTGGAACATGAGGAACGGGGTGGCCTGAGTGCTCATCCATCCACCCTACGCGCAGAGGCCTCCCAGACGGCCCGCCAGCGCGCGGCTAAAGTCTCAACGTTCTCGTGCGCATTGAGTCCGCTGGGTTGCGGCACTACATAGAGCCCGACGCCGGGTGGCCACCCTTCGATCGTCGCCGCCGCTTGTTCCCCCAGTTGTGCCTTTGGTAGCGCAAACGCGGTTCGGAAGGCCGTGACACCCACGATGGCGATGGCGTTTGGCCGCAGCGCCTGGAGGCGCTCCACGAGCCGCGCGCCTCCGGTGCGCAGTTCCTCTCGCGCAAGTTGGTCCGCCCGTGCCGTTGCGCGGCCCACTAGGTTCGTGATGCCAATGCCGCGCTCTGCCAGGTGCGCTGCGTCCTGAGGCTGGAGTCCTGCGGAGGCATCCACCAGATGGTCGGTGAGCTGGGCCTTGTAGAGCGAAGGCCAGAACCGGTTGCCGGGATGCGCGAAGGGGGCGTTCACGGCGGCGGTCCAGAGCCCGGGGTTGATCCCCACGATGAGCAATCTGAGAGGAGAGCCGGGTGGCGGCAGAACGTCGTCGATCGCGTCAGGGTTGTCCGTGGCGAACCGTGCCAAATCTGCCCTGGTTGGCCTCTGGCCGCCCAGCGGTGACGGCCGCCGCGCGGGCACTGCGCCACTGGCGGGCACTGCGCTACTGGCGGGAATTGCGTGCTCCTTGGGTCAATTGGCGACACGGATGGTGATGCAGCACCCCAGCTTCGCAGGCGTCAAGGTCACCGTTCCAGGCGGCAAGCCCGTAGCCTCGGCGGCACCGACGAGGTACGCGTGGTTGGCTGCGCACACGAGGTCCGAATGGCCCGCCGCCAGCTTGCCAAAGGGACAATTCGCGAATCCCATCCCCTCGCTCATCGCCGCGTCACCAACGGGTTCGCAGCCAAGACGATCGAGCACCTGCTCAAAACTTCCCGCGGCCGCACCTGCGGCGGCACCCGCTCGGTGAGATACCTCGCCCAAGGCCTGGCGAATGCCGTCAGTATTGGGCAGCGCCTCTAGGGTCGATGCGAGCAGATCGCCCATGAGGTCGTATTCGCGATTGGGGATGGAGAAGCCAAACTCCGCGGGCGAGCGCGAATAGATCTTCGATGGCCTGCCCGCACCAGGGCCGGTCTTGCCGTTGACGCGCTCGCTCCGCACGTCCAGCAAGCCCACCTCGGCTAGCCGCTCAAGGTGGAAGGCCACGGTGCTCCTGGGGACGCCCAGGGCCGCTGCGGCATCGTCCCTCGTAAATGGGGACTGGTGCCGCGCAGCGAACTCCATGAGGCGCTTACGAATGGGTTCGCGCACCGCAGCCGCTGCCTCCAGACCCGGCGCAACGTGGGAAACATCCATGGCCCAAGCGTAACCAAGAATCTAAAAAGGTGAAAGTTGACACAAGATTTTGTCCTGAGTAGGTTGACGTTGTAGGGGTCCACACCGATCGGCAGGAGCACCGCATGTCTCGGAACCAAGTCTTCGTCATCATTGGGGGCGGGCTCGCTGGCGCCACTGCTGCGAAGCAACTTCGCAAGTCAGGCTTCGATGGGCACGTGCACCTCATTGCCGAGGAATCTCACCGGCCGTACTTGCGGCCACCGTTGTCCAAGGAATTCCTCTTGGGACGCAAGGAACGCGAGAAAATCGACGTTCAACCCTCGGATTGGTACCACGAGCAGCACGTAGAGCTAGCGATCGGCACCAAGGTAGCCAGTTTTGGTGACCACACGCTGACCCTCGAAACCGGCCACGAGATGCCCTTTGATCGGCTGCTGCTCGCAACCGGGGCCTCACCGCGACGGCTCAACGTTCCGGGCGCTTCCGCCAAGGGCATCCACTATCTGCGGACCGTGGAGGACTCCCAGGCGCTCCGGAGCGCATTCACCTCCGGCGGCAAGCGGGTTGTCTTCATTGGCTCCGGATGGATCGGACTCGAGCTTGCGGCAGCCGCGCGCACGTACGGCAACGAGGTCACGGTGGTTGGCCCAGACAAGATTCCGCTGTCGAATGCGCTGGGCGACGAGCTTGGCGCAATGTTCCAGGACCTTCACGAATCCAATGGTGTTGAGTTCAAACTCGAAACGAACGTGTTGGGATTTGAACAGTCGGATGGTCGCGTAGCTGGGGTGCTGACTGACCACGGCACCGTTCCCGCGGACTTGGTGGTGGTGGGCATAGGCGCGGTTCCCAATACCGCCTTGGCGCAAGCCGCTGGGCTGACAATCGACAATGGGATTCTCGTAGATCAACACCTCGCCACGAGCGCTCAGGATGTGTTTGCCGCGGGCGATGTTGCCAACGCCTACCACCCCTTTGTGAAGCAGCCAATGCGCAACGAGCACTGGGCAACCGCGATTGCGAGCGGCAAGGTCGCCGCCAAGTCGATGCTGGGCGAAGATGCTTCCCTTGACGACGTTCCCTACTTTTACACGGATCAATACGATCTGGGCATGGAATACTCGGGCTTTCCGCCGCTCATCCGCGGCGCCAACGTTGTGTACCGCGGCGACCGCTCCAAGCGAGAGTTCATCGCGTTCTGGCTCAAATCGGGAGTGGTGGTCGCTGGCATGAATGTCAATGTGTGGGATGTGAACGAGCAGGTCCAGGCGCTCATCAAGTCCGCACGAGCGGTGGATGAGGCACACCTCGCGGACCAAACTATTGACTTGGCGAGCATCTAGTGGCGTCGCTTCCCGTAGCTGCCCTCGACAGCCAAGTGCGCGACATTGGCGGCAAGCGGTTTGACTTTGACAAGCAAATTGCGGTCATGGCGATCGTGAACCGTACCCCGGATTCGTTCTATGACAAGGGCTCCACGTTCGCCCTCGATGCCGCCGTGGCTGCGGCACTGCGAGCGGTGGAAGCGGGCGCGGACTGGGTGGACATTGGGGGCGTGCCGTTCGGAAAGGGGCCCCACGTCTCGGTTGAGGAAGAGGCCGAGCGCATCTTTCCCCTCGTAACGGCCATTGCGTCACACTCCGACGTGGTCATTTCGGTGGACACGACGTCTGCTGTGATAGCAAGCGGCGCGATTGCCGCGGGCGCCTCCGTGATTAACGACACGAGCGGACTGTGGGATCGGGACATGGCTGGCGCCGTGGCGGAAACTGACGCGACGCTGGTCCTTACCCACAGCATCGGGCCGCCCAGATCCGAGCCCCGCGCACCCAAGTACGCGGACGTAGTCGATGAGGTAAGAGCGTTCCTGGAGGAAAGGGTAGACCGGGCGATGGTCGCTGGGGTGCCAGCGCATCGGCTCATCGTTGACCCAGGTCACGACCTCAATAAGAACACCCTCCACTCGTTGGACCTGGTGCGCAGGCTCGATGAGATTGTGGCGATTGGCCTGCCCACTCTGGTGGCCGTTTCCAACAAGGACTTTGTGGGCGAATCGATCAATCGACGGCCCAAGCAGGAACGCTTGGAGGGGTCGCTCGCCGCGATGGTTGCGTGCATTTACAACGGCGCACGCATTGTGCGCATGCACAACATTCGGGAAACGGTGGATGCCGTAAGGATGACTGAGGTCATGCTGGGCATGCACGAGCCCGCCTACCTGCGGCACTGCATGGGCTGGGAAGAAAAGACCTAAGCCGCTATTCTCAGTCGGCCAGAGCACTTTGCACCCACCGCCGAGGAGAGAACATGCCAAACAGCATCGGATCGTGCCCTCTCCGCTCCACGGTGGATCCGCGTCTGCTGCGATTCAGCGCGGGCGCTACCGCCGTTGTACTCGGCGTTGTGCTGCTCGTAATTGACGCCATCCGCCCCCTCGGTTTGGGGCTGCTCGCAACCCAGGTTGCGTTGTTCGGGTTCACTGCCTTCGTCAGTTTTCAGTGGTCGGTTTGGGCGCAGCTCTTCGCGCGATTCATCTGGCCACGGATCTCAGCGCCAACGAGGCTTGAGGATGCGCGGCCCCCGCGGTTCGCGCAGGGCGTTGGCTTCGTGTTGACCGCTGTGGCGCTGATCTGCTTCCTGGCTGGCTTCGACGTGGCCGGGTACGTGCTCACCGCCATCGCCTTTGGCGCAACGGCGCTCAACGCGGCCACCGGATTGTGCTTGGGCTGCAAGGCCTACCTGATGTTCCGCCCTGTTAACTAATCTGCGCCTGAAGCTCGCGGATAGCCTCTCCCACGATTCCCTGGGTCAGGAGACCTGGCCCAAGCGGCCCGGAAGTGTCCGTACCCAAAAGCGGCAGTAGCCCGAGCGCCGCCCGCTGGGGTTCGCTCAGCTGGGCGATCTGCCAGCGAATCTCCTCCTCAACTGCCTGTGGTGCGTGAGGATGCGCCAGCGAAACCGCCTTTGCGGCGTAGCCGGCCGCACCAAGCGCATGCGCGCCCATATGAGCCACCGCCGCGGCTTGGGCAACCGAACGTGCGGCGGCGGCGCCAGCTGGGGTTGTCGCCGCGGAGGCTGCCCTTCCTGCGGTGAGCCGCTTGCTGATCTCGGCGGCCGCGCTGCTTTCGCCTGCGCTATAGGCGCGCGTGCGCGCCATCGCGTCATCCAGGACGTCCCGTGCAGTCGCATCTGCGTGGAACAAGGGCACCACGCGCTCGGCGCAGTCCAGGGCCCAGCTCGCGACCAGCCGCCGATCGTCGTCGCTGAGGGTCTGAATCGAAACCACGAGTCAAGACTGTCACACGCGTGAGCACACGCCGTCGGCACCTAGACGTTGAAGCGGAACTCCACAACGTCGCCGTCTTGCATCACGTAGTCCTTGCCCTCGATGCGCACCTTGCCTGCGGCCTTGGCCGCGGCCATGGACCCAGCGTCGAGCAGGTCCTGAAAGTGCACCACCTCGGCCTTGATGAAGCCACGCTCAAAATCGGTGTGGATCACGCCGGCCGCCTGCGGCGCCGTTGCCCCCTTGCGCACCGTCCACGCGCGCGCCTCCTTTGGCCCGGCCGTGAGGTAGGTCTGGAGGCCAAGAGTGTCAAAACCGACGCGCGCCAACTGGTCCAGCCCAGATTCGCTCTGCCCGCTCTCCTCGAGCATCTCGCGCGCCTCGTCCTCGGTGAGGTCTACCAGCTCGGATTCAAACTTGGCGTCGAGAAAGATTGCCTCCGCAGGCGCCACCTGGGCAGCAAGCTCGGCCCGCCGCTCGGCGTCAAGTAGCCCAGCGTCGTCCGTATTAAAGACGTAGATAAACGGCTTGGCCGTGAGCAAATTGAACTCGCGAATGTCTGCAAGATCCAGCTTTGCGGCCGCAGCGCCAGCGGAAACCGCGGTGCCGGATTCAAGAATCTCCTTGACGGTGAGCGCGGCCGCGAGCAAGGCGGGGTCGCCCTTCTTGACCCGTGCCTCCTTCTCGAGGCGGGGAATCACCTTCTCCATGGTCTGCAAGTCCGCGAGGATCAGCTCCGTGTTGATGGTCTCGATGTCTGACGCGGCGTCAACCCGCCCGTCAACGTGCACAACGTCGGGGTCCGTGAAGGCACGTGTCACCTGGCAGATCGCGTCCGCCTCGCGAATCGTGGCAAGGAACGCGTTGCCAAGCCCCTCCCCCTCAGAGGCGCCCTTGACGATGCCCGCAATGTCAACAAAGGACACCGTTGCCGGCATGAGCCGCTCCGAACCAAAGACCTCGGCCAACTGACCCAACCGAGCGTCGGGCAGTGAAACCACGCCAATATTGGGCTCGATAGTTGCGAACGGGTAGTTCGCCGCGAGCACCTCTGCGCGAGTGAGGGCATTGAACAGCGTGGACTTGCCAACATTGGGCAAGCCGACGATTCCGATAGTGAGAGCCACGGGGAGCAATTCTACTTGGGCGTTCTGCCTGCCCGACGCCCCGCGCACCTCGCGCTCAGGAGTTTGGTGGCGTACGGTGACGGAATGAGCGAACTCTCGAACATCTTTGGTGGCGGCGCCGAACACGCGCACGAGCAGGCGGCGATGGAGAAGATCCTGCCGGCGCCCGCACCCGTGTCATCCGACGCGTCGGACGACCATGCCAAAGACCACGGCGTGAGCTTCCCCAGCGTGGGGTTGCCAGGAGAAGCCGTGACCTTTGAGCCGTTCCACTTGAAGGATCCCGCCGAGGACGACTAGGCGGTCCCTAACAATCAGGCGTTCGCTGCCGCGCGGCGACGTTCCTGCTCTGCGGGGTCCGGAACCGGCACGGCGGCGATGAGTCGTTGCGTGTACGGATCCTGGGGGTGCTGGATGATCTGCGCGGTATCGCCCTGCTCCACGATGAGGCCGTCCTTCATGACCGCAATGCGGTCAGACAACTGCTCCACCACCGCCAGATCGTGGCTCACGAAGAGGCAGCCAAAGCCGTGCTCACGCTGCAACCCCGTGAAGATCTCCAGCACGCGCGCCTGAACCGAAACATCCAGTGCAGAAGTTGGCTCGTCCGCAATGAGCAACGTTGGCTCAAGGGCCAACGCGCGCGCAATACCTACGCGCTGACGCTGCCCACCGGAAAGTTCGTGGGGGTAGCGGTTGCGGAATGACCGCAACAACTCCACTTGGTCCATGAGTTCGCCTACGCGTGCGGTGCGGCGCTCCTTGTCCCAACCAGCGAGCTGCATTGGCTCGGCAATGGACTGGCCGATGGGCCAGCGCGGATTGAGGGACGAACCCGGGTCCTGGAAGACAATGGAGAACTTCTTGCGGAGCTCTGCAAGATCGTGCCGCGAGATGCCCTTCATGTTCTCGCCCACCACGGTGAACTCGCCCTCGGCCACAGGCAGCAGCCCCACTGCTGCACGTCCAACCGTGGTCTTGCCGGAGCCGGACTCGCCAACGAGCGACACGATCTCGCCCTCGCGGATGGTGAGGTCTATGCCCTTGACCGCGCGGAACGCGGGCTGCCTGCCCTGCTTGGGATAGTCGATGACGAGGCCCTTGGCCTCAAACACCACTGTGGCATCCTTGGGCACTCGGTTGGAGTCCTTAGTTGCCAACGTCGAGCCAAGGTGCGGCACGGCCGCGAGCAACGCCTTCGTGTACTCCTGCTGCGGCTTGGTGAAGATGTCGGCCGCCGTGCCCTCCTCAACGATGCGCCCGTCCTTCATGACGATGATGCGGTCTGACATATCCGCGACCACGCCCATGTCGTGCGTGATGAGAACGATGCCCGCGTTGATACGCGACTTGAGGTCGCGAATCAGGTTGAGGATCTCGGCCTGCACGGTGACGTCAAGTGCCGTTGTGGGCTCGTCCGCGAACAGCAGCGCCGGATCACAGGCCAGAGCCTGCGCGATCATGGCGCGCTGACGCTGACCACCTGAAAGCTGGTGCGGGTAGGAGTCAAAACGTCGCTCGGGCTCAGGGATGTCCACGAGCCGCAGCAGCTCGATCGCCCGCTCCTTGGCCTCGGCGGGACGCAGATCGGTGTGCTCGCGAAGCACCTCCACGATCTGCGAGCCCACGGTCAGCACGGGATTCATGGCCGTCATGGGCTCCTGGAAGATGACACCCACCTCGGGGCCACGCACGGACGTCAGTTTGCGCTGCGGCAAGCCAACCAGTTCGCGTCCACGCAGCTTTGCCGAGCCGGAGGCGCGGCCATTGCGCGGCAGCAGACCGATGATCGACATCGAGGACTGCGTCTTGCCGGAACCCGACTCGCCAACGATCGCCACAACCTCGCCGGCCTTGACCTGGTAATCAACGTCAATCGCCGCTGGAACCCACGCGCCGTTGACGAAGAAGTCCACATTGAGGCCCTTGACGTCGAGCACCACCTCACCGAAGGCCACCTCGTGCGACGCTCCCAGCACGGGTACGTCACCCGCGGTCGCCGCGGTGTTGGGGCCTTCCTGGCTCACGTCTGTTGCCGTCGCTTCCACAGCGTTGGCGACCTGACCGTCCGAACTCACAGCAGCGTCGGCCCTTTTCTTGGATGCGCGGGGGCTCACTGAGCCACCTCCGTCTCGGCCTTGGCAATGGCCTTCTTGTTGAGTTCCTTCGTCTTGGGAATGCGCTGCTGGCGCGGATCGAAGGCATCGCGCAGACCGTCACCAATCAGGTTGATGGTGAGCGCGTAGACGATGATGAAGAAGCCGGGCCACCAGAACAGCCACGGCCGCGTGGAGAACGACGTCTGGTACTCGTTGATGAGTTGGCCAAGGGACACGTTGGGTGACTGGATGCCAAACCCCAGGAACGAGAGCGCAGCTTCGAGAATAGTCGCTACGGCCATAAGGAGCGTGGCGTTGACGATCACAACACCAATCGCGTTCGGCAAAATGTGCTTGAACATGATGGCACGGTCGCTCGCACCGGCCACCCGCGCGGCATCGACGAACTCGCGCTCGCGCAACCCCAGGTAATCGGCGCGCACAAGGCGCGCGAGGCCCGGCCACAGCAGCAATCCGAGCACAACGCCGAACAGCGCAGGGTTGGAGGTACCGAACTTTTGACCGATCACTGCCGTCACCACGATCGTGGGGATCGCAATGAACACTTCGGTGGTGCGCTGCAGGGCAAAGTCCGTGCGGCCGCGGTAGAAGCCTGAGAGCGCCCCGATGACTACGCCAACGATGGTGGCGATGATCCCCATCAGCACCATGACCATGAGCGACACTTGCGCGCCACGCATGGTGCGCGCAAAGGCGTCACGACCAATGGTGTCTTGGCCGAACGGGTGCTCACCAAGCGTGAACCACCAACCCTCCCACGCGAGTGTTGGATGGCCGTTGTTGACGATGGTGGGGTCAATGTCGTTGGGACCCCAGATCCACCAACCGGGGATGGGTCCAACGCCGATCGACGAGAGCACCACGGTGATGGTGATGACGAGGACCACGGCAGAGATCATTGCCGCCTTGTGCCGCACAAACCGGCCCCAGACGATCTTGCCCAGCGACAGGCCCTCGGTCTCAACAGGTGCGAGTGACTCGATACTCATTTATTCCACCCGGATTCGTGGGTCAAGCACAACGTACAGAACGTCGGCGATGATGTTGCCGATCAACAGCAGGATGCCCGTAACGAGGAAGTAGCCCATCAGCACGTTGACGTTGACGGTTTGGAGGGCATTGACGAAGAGCCTGCCCATGCCGTTCCAGCCAAAGATCGTCTCCGTGATGATCGCGCCGCCAAACAGGGCAGCAAGGTCAAGAGGTATGAGCGTCGCGATGGGGATGAGCGCGTTGCGGAACCCGTGACGCATGACCACCGTGCGCTCGGGCAGGCCCTTTGCGCGCGCGGTGCGGATGTAATCAAAGTTCATGACCTCGAGCATCGATCCACGCATGTAACGCGTGTAACTCGCGAGCGAGATGAGGATGAGCGCGGTAATGGGAAGCACCATGTGCGTGAACGAGTCAATGGTGCCAATCCAGTAGCCGGATTCCGAGAGCTCCGGGGTGGACGAACCGACTGTGCCGATGGGACGCCCGTTGATGGCGTTCGAGTTCGAGTAGTCGTACCACTGGCTCATGAGGAAATCGAGCCATAGGAAGCCGTACATGAACCCGCCAACAAAGCCGCCGATGCGCGCGTTCACCTTTTTGTCTTGGCCGCCCCACAAGTAGCCCACGACGACACCCGCGACGATGAACCCGATGAGGGTTCCGAGGGCCGCAAGGCCGCCGGTGTAGACAAAAGCGCTTTGCATGGGGAAGTACGCAACGACGCCAATGAGCACCATGGTGAATGCCGTATACACCGCACGCTTGTTGCCAAATCCGGTGGTCAGGAACACCACGATGAGCGCCACTCCCGCACCGAGCATCGCGATGACAAAGGGGCCAAGGCTGGGGTCATTGAACCAACCCGTGGCGGACATGAGCCACAAGACGCCACTGGTCATGACGCCTGCGATGCCGCCAAACAGCAGTCTGCGTTTCCATTCGCCGCCTATGGCGGCGCCAACAACGGCACCCATCACCAACCCGATGAGTATCAGTGCCCCCGGCGCTATCACGGGATCCGCTAAGAAGTCGTTGAAACCAATGGCTCCCCACTGCTTCAGCAGCACCGCTACCCAGAAGGACGGCAGTGAGTACATGAGGAATGTGGCGAGAGTGATGCCGTAGTCAAAGCCCGAGTACTGGCGAAGCGCAGAGATGATGCCGATCAGCACGCCGATGACAATGGCGGCGACCGAGGCAAAGCCAACCAGCTTGATGGTCTGACCCATAGCGTCGCCAACCATCGTGGTGACGGGTTGGCCAGTCAGATAGTCATTGCCGAGGTCGCCGCGCAGCGCAGCGCCAAGCCAAAAGAAGTACCTGAGGAAGGGGTTGACGTCGAGGTGCAACTCCGCGGTGCGAGCCGCAATGAGCTCGTCGCGGTTGGGCTGGCTCGACGCCCTGAGATCCATGAGCGGGTCGCCGGCATTGGCGGCCAGGATGAAGAACAGGTATGTGGCGGCGAAGAGCACGCCAACGGCCGTGAGCATGCGGCGCGAGATAAACCGAAGCATTTAGATTCCGATGAAAGGGACGGTGCAGGGCCGCCGCCGGAACGGCGGCGGCCCCACATCGTCATGACCTACCGATCAACTATTTCTTGACCGGGGCCTTCCAGTCCCAGTAGTTCCAGAAGAAGGTGGGCGACAGGCCGGAGGACGAAACGCCCTCGAGGTCGTCGTTGTACACCGTGATCTGCGGGAACAAGAACACGCCAACGCCATAGGCGTCGTCGTACAGGGTCTTGTCAATCGTCATCAGGATCTCCTGCTGACGGTCAGCATCGAAGCTGGAAGAAAGTTCCTTCCAGAGCTTGTCCGAGTCCGCGTTGGAGTAACCATTGAAGTTATTGCCACCCTCGGAATCGAAGGTTGCACGAGAGCTGGTGACACCCGTGGAGGTGGACTGCCAGCCGAACAGCGCGGCATCGTAGGTACCGGAGCCCAGGAGGGCGCCCCAGTTCTCGTCGCCGCCGTCGATCAGGTTGAAGCCTGCGGCCTTGACCTGGTCTGCGTAGAGCGCGTACTCCTGCTCGCGGCGGGTGTTGCCCTTTCCGTACAGCAACTTGACGTCGACCGGCTGGGTAACGCCAGCCTGGTCGAGCAGTGCCTTAGCGGCAGCTGCGTCGCCCTTGCCGTATGCGTCGGAACCGTTTGCCTTGGCACTCGCATCGTAGTTCTTAGCACCAGGCAGGAAGAGCTGGGAACCCAGCGGCTTCGAGTCGGGGCTGAGCGGGGTGATGAGCTTGGTAACAACCGCACCAGTGTCGATCGCTGTCAGGAACGCCTTGCGGACCAAGAGCGCCTTAGCCTCGTCGCCGCCGTAGCTGGCGGGGTCAAACGGGCCACCGTTGTTGAACGTGAGGTCAATGTGCTCGTACGTCCACTCGGACTGCTGCAGGATCTTCATGTTCTTGAGCTTCTGCGCAGCCTCAAGCACATCCGTCGTGGCCTGTGGCTGAGTCACAGAGACCTCGCCGTTCTGCAGTGCCGTGATGGATGCCATGGCGTCGGGGATGAAGCGAACGGTGACCGTCTCGACTGAAGGCTGGGGGCCAGACTTGTAGTCGTCGGTACGCGCCTTCAGGGTGATGTACTCGTCCTTCTTGAATTCGGAGACCGTGTACGCACCGTTGCCGAGCGTGATGTCAGCCTTGTCGCCAGTGGGAAGTTCCACTGCGTCGAAGCCAACGCTCCAGAAGTCAGAAAGCGGCTTCAGCTTGGAGGTGTCCTTGTTCTGGATCGCGTCCAGGACTGCCTTCTTAGCCTCAGCAGGGTCATCGATGTTGAGGGCGTGCTTTGCCACTACGTGAGCGGGAACGCCAACACCGGTGTAGAGCAGCTCCCAGTCAACCTGAGGGGTGTCGTAAACCATCGTGATGGAGCGGCCGTCGTCGCTGACCTCGGGAGTCTTCGTCACCTGCTCGATGCCGGTGCCGATGGCAACGGAGTCAAAGTAGACGTTGTCGCCCGGGATGAGAACACCCGTCTCTTCGTCATAGGTGGGCTCGCCCTGGTTCATTGCACCGGACAGTCCAACCCAGTTGAGGAGCAGATCCGCTGCGTCAACCGCAACGCCGTCGGACCAGGTCACGCCCTTGTTGATCGTGTACTTGACCGTCAGGGGGTCGTCCGAAACCTTCTCGTATGAGCCAAAGTCCGTGTTCTTCTGAAGCGTGAACTTGTTGTCGTAGTAGTTGAAGCTCTGCTGGGTGAGGTTCAACACCACCGCGTTGGCCGTAGCGTTACCTGTCGTCGTGTTCTGGTTGAACGAATACAACGGCTGGTTCCACGCAACGGACATGGTCGTGTCTTCGACCACACCTGTCTGTGCAGAGCAAGCTGCCAGGGCCAGTGCCGCGATCGTTGCAGCCACTGCTCCCTTGCTCAATGCGCCGAGCTTCATACTCGACTCCTTCCTGTTGGCCGCGCGTCCTTTGCGTCCGAAGACGCCCTGCCAGTCCGCGCGCGAACCCCGGGGAGTTTCCCCGTTGTACCTGAATGGTATGAAACCTTAGGTAACAATCAGAATACCTTCAGTCACAAGTTCGCGTCAGGTTGGTGGAAATGTGACCTACGCCACACGAATCCCGCGCGAAGTACTGCCGTCACGCACGATCGTGTCAGACCTCTATGGAACGGTGAAACCATGATCGAACCACTCATGGCAATTGGCGGTCTCGCGCTGGGCGCGCTGATCGGGTTTTTACTGGCGAAATCGCGCGCGGCAAGCGCTCTCTCTGAAGCGGCAACGGAGGCGGCACGCGCCACCGCTAGGGCCGACGCTGTGGAGGCTCGGCTGGCTGAGCTCACCACCGCGCAGATCCAGCGAGAAGCACAACTGCGGGAGGAGCATGAGCGTTACGTGGCCCAAGTGCGCGCGGATCAGGACACCTTGCGCCAACAGTTCCAGGCGCTCGCGGGTGATGCGCTAAAGGCACAATCGGAACAGTTCATGACAGTTGCCAACGAGCGCTTCACTCGAGCCAACGAGGCAAACCGAGCAGAACTTGAGAAACGCGAACTGACCGTCAAGCAGCTCGTGGAACCCATGAGGGTGGCGCTCGACGAAGTTAAGAAGCAGACCACGGAAGCTGACAAGGCGCGCGCGGAGTCGCAAATCCAACTCACCGAGCAGATTCGCCGCGTGCTCGACACTTCCGAGCAACTTGGCAAGCAGGCGGAGAGCTTGCGCTCTGCCTTGCGGCGTCCAGAGGTGCGTGGCCGCTGGGGCGAGCTGCACTTGCGACGCGTGGTGGAGGTCGCCGGGCTCGTGAACGGCGTGGACTTTGCCGAACAGAGTTCAGAAACCGCTGCTGACGGGAGCCGTTTGCGGCCCGACATGGTCGTGACTCTCTCCGGCGGGCGCAAGATTGTGGTGGATGCGAAGACTCCGCTCGATGCGCTGCTGGACATGGACACAGACCCAGAACATGCTGAGGAGCACGCGGCGAGGCACGTGCGCAACGTACGCCAGCGCGTCAAGGAACTCGGCTCTAAGGCGTATCGGGATCAATTCGGGTCCGAGGTTGACTTCTCTGTGCTCTTTCTGCCGGCAGAGTCATTCCTGCAGGTGGCAACAGAGAACGATCCCAATCTCCTCACCGACGCCTACGAGAGCGGTGTCATCATCGCCACGCCCACAGTGCTCGTGGCCATGCTGCGCACGGTTGCCCACACCTGGCGCGCCGAGTCGCTCGCCAAGAACGCGCAAGATGTCCTCGACACGGGCCGCGAGCTATACAAGCGCCTCGCGACCATGGGCGAACATCTGGCGAAGGTGGGAACGGCAATCGACCGCGCGTCCGATGCGTACAACGCGACCATCGGGTCCATGGAACGACAGGTGCTCCCGGCCGCGCGGCGCTTTGCGGCCCTCCAGGGCATCGACAAAGACATGGACTTGCAGGTGATCGAGGCCGAGACGCGCGCAATCACGGCACCCGAGCTCACTTCTGACGATGCATGAACGCCCTTTAGGGAGCAGCGAGGGCGCGAGAACCGACATGAACGCCCTTTAGGGAGCAGCGAGGGCGCGAGCACGGCGGGTCAGGAGGCGGCGCGGGCCTTCATATCTGCGCGAATCTCGCGCGGCAACGAGAACATGAGGTCCTCCGTTGCGGTGCGCACCTCGCTGACATCGGCGTAACCTCGCTCCGCGAGCGCATCGAGCAGATCCCGCACCAGAATCTCCGGCACGGACGCCCCCGAGCTCACTCCCACGGTTGAGACGCCGTCAAACCACTCGTCGAGCAATTCAGTGGCGCAATCAATGCGGTGTGACGCGCGCGCGCCCGACTGCAGCGCCACTTCCACAAGCCGTACGGAGTTGGACGAGTTGGCGGAGCCAACCACAATCACGAGGTCGCACTCGGGGGCTAGTTTCTTGACTGCCACCTGCCGGTTCTGGGTCGCGTAGCAGATGTCGTCGCTCGGCGGGTCCTGCAGCGCCGGGAAGCGCTCCCGCAGGCGGCGCACCGTCTCCATGGTCTCGTCCACGGACAAAGTGGTCTGGGACAGCCACACCACGTTCGTGGGATCTGGCACTTCGAGCGCGGCAACCTCATCGGGCGAATTCACGATAATCGTGTGCTCTGGCGCCTCGCCTGCAGTCCCCTCAACCTCTTCGTGGCCGGCGTGACCGATGAGCAGGATGGTCTGGCCTTCCCGCGCAAAGCGCACCGCCTCCTTGTGCACCTTGGTGACGAGAGGGCACGTGGCGTCGATGGAGACGAGGCGGCGGGCATCGGCCGCTTCGCGAACGGCAGGCGAGACGCCGTGTGCGGAGAACACCACGCGCGCGCCCTCCGGCACCTCGTCGGTCTCGGATACAAAGATGGCCCCGCGCTCGCTCAGCGTCTCCACCACAAACTTGTTGTGGACAATCTCTTTGCGCACATAAATAGGTGCGCCGTGCAGCTCCAAAGCCTTCTCCACCGCGATCACCGCGCGGTCAACTCCCGCGCAGTATCCGCGGGGGGCGGCGAGCAGTACACGTTTGTTGGTCGCCATGCAGTCCAGTCTACGTGGCACGCTGGTGACCATGACCGACGGCGACGCCCTCCCCAACTTGCCAGCAGCGTCGGCCACCCTGCCGGCTACCGCGGGCGAGACCACGCGAGAGCGGCCGTGGCCCGTGCGGCACCTGAGTCCCAAGATCGGCGACTACATCAGCAAGATGGCGCCCGTGTGGGTGGAGGGCCAGCTGCTCAACGTGCGGCGCTGGAAGCACTTGGTGTTTGTGACCTTGCGCGACACGGAGCAGAACATGTCGCTGCGAGCCACCGTGCCCGCGGCGCAATTCGATGCGCTCGGCCCGGAGGTGACCGACGGCTCACGAGTGGTCCTGCACGCGCGCCCCACTTGGTATCAGCGCGACGGCTCGCTCACGCTGGACACCAAGGAGATCGCGACTGTTGGTGTTGGCGATCTGTTGGCGCGTATCGAGGCCCTCAAGGAAGCGCTCGCGGCGGAGGGCTTGTTCGCTCCGGAACGCAAAGTTCCGTTGCCTTTTGTGCCGCAATTCGTTGGCCTCATCTGCGCCAATCAAGGCGATGCGGAGCATGACGTTGTGGAAAACGCGCAGCGCCGCTGGCCGGCTGTGAAGTTTGAGATTCGCCGCGTCACCGTTCAGGGCGCGCGCTGCGTCCCGGAGACCACCGCGGCAATTCGCGAACTCGATGCCAACCCCAACGTGGATGTCATTGTGGTGGCGCGCGGCGGCGGCTCGCTCGAGGACCTGCTGCCGTTCAGCGACGAGACGTTGGTGCGCGTTGCCGCGGCGTGCGTGACGCCGCTCGTGAGCGCCATCGGCCATGAGAAGGACAGCCCGTTGCTTGACCTCGTGGCCGACTACCGTGCGTCCACACCAACAGACGCCGGCAAACGCATAGTGCCCGACGCTGCCGCAGAAAGCGCCGGGGTGGCCTGGGCGCGTGACGCGATGGCGAGGGCCGTGCTGGGGCAAGTGGAGCGCCTAAGCCAGGACCTGCGCGCGGTGAGGTCACGGCCGGTCTTGGCACGGCCGTCGGCCCTTTTGGCGCCGTTTGCCGACGCCGCCCTCGCGTTGCACGAGAGGGCTGGGCGCGCGCTCGTTGGGGTGCTGCAGGCTGCCGACGCGCAGGTGCGCGAGACCGTGGCAACGCTGCGTGCCCTCAGCCCGCAAGCCACCCTGGAGCGAGGCTTTGCCGTGGTGCAAGATGCCACAGGCGCGGTAGTGCGAGATCCCTCAACGGTTGCCGACGACGCGCCATTGCGTCTGCGGCTCGCGCGCGGCGAACTGGCCGCGCGCGCCGTCATCAATCCAAACTGAAACTGGCGAAACTCAACGAGGCTGAACTGCGGCTTCGCCGTAGGCAATCTCGTGACGCCAAACGGTCTTGCGCTTGTAGAGCGCCTGCTTCGCTGCCGCGGCGTACTCCCGGTGGAACGAACGCGTCAACTTGTTCAGGATCGCATCCGGCGTGGCGGGATTCTCGATAACCGCGTAGACCACCTCGGAGGACTTGTCCTTGGCGAGGTCCTGGCGGAGCTCGATGGGGAGGTCTGGACGTGGGTTACGGGCAACACCCGCGCGGACAGCGGGAGCAACGTCCTGTGCGAGGAGCAGCAGAGACGTCATGGGCGTGGTGGGGCGCTCGGCGACAGCAGCGCGCACCTTGGCCTCTTCCGAACGCGCGAGCGTTGCGAGCTCATGGTCCGTGAGGTCGGCGGCGAGCACCTTGGTGGCACTCGCGATCGCCGTCTGGCGAGAGTAGTTTTCAGAGAACATCAGATCACTCCATTGTGAACGTTTGGACCTTGCACCTAATGAGAGGGGTGCGGGACCTGGTTATGACGCGGTAAGTTTTTGATTGTGCCAGCGAAGAACCCAGATGCCTATCCCTTTGAGGCCGCACGTGACGAACTCCTCACGATCGTCTCGAGGCTCGAAGAGGGCAATGTCACGCTCGATGAGTCGCTCGATCTATGGGAGCGAGGCGAAAAGCTCGCGGCCAGATGCCAGGAAATCCTCGAGGGCGCCCGAGACCGCATTGCCGCCGTCAGAGGCGAAGATGCCGAAGCCGCTGACGACGCCGCGGCGGACGGAGAGTGACGGAGCACGCCCTCGTCATAGGTGAGGCGCTCGTCGATGTGGTGGTTGGCGCGGACGGGTCTTCCGAGGCTCATCCCGGCGGATCCCCCGCAAATGTGGCCATAGGCCTTGGGCGGCTAGGTCGGGATGTTGAGCTGCTCGCCTACCTCGCAGACGATCCCAACGGGGCCATGGTGCGCGAACACCTGGCGGCGTCCAGGGTCGCGCTAGCCCACGGTTCGCTTGGCGCTCCCGCCACATCGGTGGCCACTGCGCACCTCGACCACGCAGGTGCCGCGACCTATGAGTTTGAGTTGGAGTGGGCGCTCGCCAAGGGAGCCGCCGCGCGCCCGGGCCCCATCGTGGTGCACACGGGCTCCATCGCCGCAGTGCTTGCGCCGGGAGCCGATGCCGTGCGCGGGCTCGTTGAGTCGCTGCGCAACCCGCCGCAAGGAAGCGGCGCGACCGTGACCTACGACCCCAACGCTCGGCCATCCCTCATGGGTGCGCCTGTTGAGGCGCGCGCGGTCATTGAAGAGATGGTGGCCTTGGCGGACGTCGTCAAGGTCTCGGACGAGGACTTGAGGTGGCTCGCGGGCAACGGTGAGGCAGACCTGGACGCGATGGCGCAAGGCTGGCTCAACCTTGGCCCGGCGCTCGTCGTCATGACACGCGGCGGCGACGGTGCCACGGCGTTCCTCTCCCATGGGCGATCGGTGACCGTGCCTGCTCCTGCGGTGGAGGTCGCGGACACGGTTGGCGCAGGGGATTCGTTCATGGGCGGGCTCATCGACGGGCTGTGGAGCGCGGGGCTGCTGGGGGGTGCCCGGCGGCACGACTTGCATGAGATCGACCGCTCAACGCTCACTGCCATTCTTGAACGCTGTGCCCGCATCGCGGCCATCACGGTTTCTCGCCCGGGCGCCAATCCCCCAGGCTCCACCGAATTGGAACTCGAGCCGCACGTCTAGCCAACCAGCGGATTCGCTCGCAAGGCGCACCCTGACACAATGGGCGTATGGCCGAATACCGCATCGAACACGACACCATGGGCGAGGTCCGCGTGCCCGCCGACGCCCTCTACCGCGCCCAGACCCAACGCGCCGTAGAGAACTTCCCCATCAGCGGCATCACCTTGGAACGGCGCCACATCGAGGCGCTCGCGCGGATTAAGAAGGCTGCGGCTCTGGCGAATGGCGAGCTGGGCGTCCTTGACGCTGACATTGCGGCGGCCATCGTTGCAGCGGCCGACGCCGTGGCTGGGGGCGCGTACGACGCCCACTTCCCCATCGACATCTTTCAGACGGGCTCCGGAACGTCCTCCAACATGAACGCGAATGAGGTCATCGCGACCCTCGCCACGCGCTCGCTGGGCCGCGATGTCCACCCCAACGACCACGTCAACGCGTCTCAATCTTCCAACGACGTATTCCCAACGTCTGTGCATGTTGCCGCAGCGTCGGCCCTGGTAGGCGACCTAATTCCCAAACTGGACGTACTCGCGACTGCGCTTGAGGCCAAGGCCGTGGAGTTCGCCAAGGTCTATAAGTCTGGGCGCACGCATCTCATGGACGCCACTCCGGTCACGCTTGGCCAGGAGTTTGGAGGCTATGCGGCTGCTGTGCGGCACGGGATCGACCGGCTTCAAGCTGCCCTTCCGCGCGTTGCCGAGGTGCCGCTTGGCGGCACGGCCGTTGGTACCGGCATCAACACGCCCGCCGGCTTCCCGCAGCGCGTCATCGCGCTGCTCGCCGAAGACACGGGTCTGCCCATCACCGAGGCGCGCGATCACTTTGAGGCGCAGTCTGCGCGCGACGGGCTCGTGGAGGTGAGCGGCGCCGTCCGCGTGATCGCGGTGAGCCTCACCAAGATCTGCAACGACTTGCGCTGGATGGGATCCGGCCCCAATACGGGGCTCGGAGAGATTGCGCTTCCGGACCTCCAGCCGGGGTCGTCGATCATGCCCGGCAAGGTCAACCCCGTAGTGCCCGAGGCCGTGCTGATGGTGTGCGCGCGCGTCATTGGCAACGACGCCACGGTGGCGTGGGCAGGGGCGTCCGGTGCCTTTGAACTCAACGTGCAGATTCCGGTGATGGCGCTGGGAGTGCTCGAGTCGATGCGGCTGCTCGCGAATGCCGCTCAGGTGCTTGCCACCAAGACCGTGGACGGCATCACCGCGAACACCGAGCGCGCACGCTTCCTTGCCGAGGCGAGCCCCTCCATCGTCACGCCGCTCAATCGCGTCATCGGCTACGAGAACGCCGCGAAGATCGCCAAGCACTCCGTCAAAAAGGGACTCACCGTGCGGGAAGCGACCATTGAGTTGGGCTTTGTGGAGCGCGGCGAGATCAGTCTTGACCAGCTAGACGCCCTCCTGGACGTCACCACCATGGTTGGCGACAACTAGCCCATCAACCTGGAACAACGAGCTGGGGCAAGTGGTTCTACCCACGAGGAGAAGACCATGACAACCACTCGTGTACTGATCGTGGGCGGAGGCTACGTTGGCCTCTACTCGGCCCTCACGTTGCGCAAGCGCGTAAAGGCGGATGTTGACATCACCGTGCTGGATCGCCGCGCCTACATGACGTATCAATCCTTCCTGCCAGAAGCGTCGGCCGCTTCACTGGAGCCGCGCCATGTGGTGGTGCCGTTGCGGCGCGAACTCAAGGGAGTGCACGTGGTGCAGGCCACCGCGGACGCCATCGACCACGCATCCCGCACGGTGCTCGCGACCACCGACTACGGCGAAAAGCTGACGCTCGAGTACGACCAAATTGTGTTGGCCCTGGGAGCGATCCCGCGCACACTCCCCATTCCCGGGCTCGCCGAGATGGGGATGGGCTTCAAGTGGATCGAAGAGGCCATTCAACTGCGCAACACGGTGCTTGGACGCATCGCGCGCGCGGCGACCACGCACGACACTGCGATGCGCCGCCGCCTCCTCACGTTCGTCTTTGTGGGCGCGGGGTTCGCGGGCATCGAGGCCTTTGGGGAAACCGAGGACATGGCGCGTGCCGCGCTGCGCTACTACCCCGAACTCTCGCCGGCAGACCTGCGCTTTGTGATGGTGGAGGCCAGCACGCGCGTCCTGCCGGAGATGTCAGACGAGATGGGCGGCTACACGCTTGAGGTGCTTCGCAAGCGTGGCATGGAGATCTACTTGGCGACCAGGCTCGAGAGTTGCATCGACGGCCGCATCAAACTGAGCGACGGCCAGGAGTTTGACGCTGACACCCTCGTTTGGACGGCGGGCGTGAAGCCCAATCCGCTTATCGAGGCGTCCGACCTTCCCGCCGGCCCCAAGGGCCACGTCAACGTGCTGCCCACCCTGCAGGTAGCGGAACTCGACGGCACGGTGGTGGAGGGCGCGTGGGCGGCGGGCGACAACGCGCAAGTCCCCGATCTCGTCAAAGGCGAGGGCGCGTGGTGCGGGCCCACGGCGCAGCACGCCGTTCGGCAAGCTCGGCTGCTTGGACGCAACCTCGCGGCGCACATCGACGGGCGCGGGCTCGCCGAGTACCGCCATAAGAACCTCGGGACCGTCGCGTCCCTGGGACTGTTCGAGGGAGTTGCTCAAGTGATGGGTGTGAAGCTGCGCGGATGGCCCGCATGGTTCATGCACCGCACGTATCACATGGCGAAGATCCCCACCTTCAACCGCAAGGCGCGCGTGGTCCTCGACTGGACCGCGGCGCTGTTCTTCCGGCGCGACCTCGTGTCGCTTGGCCGCTTGCACGATCCTCGCCAAGCCTTCCAGGAGGCCGCGTATGGTGACGGCCCGGCGCCCAAGCCGGCCACGCCGTCGGGCGCTAAGAAGCGCGCGTCGCGCAAGAGTTCTGCGTGAGCCACGCCTAAGTCACGGAAATCCGCGGTGATGGGTGGGGCTACCAGGTGTTTTAGCGCGGTGCGGGTGGGATCTCCGTGACATAGGGCGGTCGGCCGCGCCCTGGGCATGCCACCTCGCGCGCCAGACCTCCCGGGCCAGACCTCCCGCGCCAACTCTCCACGAATTGGTGGATCCCGGCAGGAATACCCCGAGAATCCTGACCGCACGCACCAATTCAGGCGAAGGCGCGTGCGGGTGCGCGGGTGCGGGTGGGATCTCCGTGACATAGGGCGGTCGGCCGCGCCCTGGGGATGCCACCTCGCGGGCCAGACCTCCCGCGCCAACTCTCCACGCATTGGTGGATCCCGGCAGGAAAACCCCGAGAATCCTGACCGCACGCACCAATTCAGGCGAAGGCGGGGGCGGGCGCGGGCGCGGGGGTGGTGCGGGTGGCGAGGGGTGCTTTTGCCCGACGCCGGGGTTTACTCCCCTGCGATGGTCGCCTTGGGTGCACGGCCAAGACAGCAGTCTGCGGGACACACGTCTTGCCACGGGCCAAGATCGGTGAGGGCCGGGCGCGGCCCGCCGTCGGTGCGCTCTTCGATGAGGTCCACGAGGCCGGACACGAACACGGGATCCACGCCAACCGTTGGCACGCGCACCATCGCCAGGTCACGCTCCGCCGCGGTTTCCAGCGCCTCATTGTCGAGGTCCCACAGCACCTCCATGTGGTCGCTGACAAAACCAATGGGTGACACCACGAGACCGGTTACCGAATCCGGCAGGTCACGAATCGCGTCGTTGATGTCTGGCTCGAGCCAAGGCTGGGTTGGCGGCCCGGAGCGGGATTGGTAGACGAGCGACCACGGCACCTCGCCAAACTCGCTGCTCACGGCAGCCATCACCAGGGCCGCCACCGCTCGCTGCTGGACCGCATACCAACCTCCCGCGTTGCCAGTGGGCACGGGCTCGCCGGAGGGCAGCGGCCTGCGGGGTCCTGAGGCATCGGCCGCCGCAGTGGGAATGGAGTGCGTGGAAAACATGACGTGGGGCGCGGAGCCGTTCCCGCCGTCGGCCAATTGACGCAGTCCGTTCAAGACCGCCGCAATGTTGGGCTCAACAAAGCCGGGGTGATCAAAGTATTGGCGAACCTTGTCCAGCACCAACTCGCCCTCGAGGCCCGTCTCCGCAAGGGCGGATGCGAGGTCCTCGCGATACGCGCGGCACCCTGAGTACGAGGAAAAGGCCGTGGTCACCAGCACAAGCACGCGGCGATGTCCGTCGGCGTGCAATTCGCGCAAGGCATCCGCGAAATACGGCGCCCAGAAGCGGTTGCCCCAGTACACAGGCAGTTCGCTCCCGCGAACCGCAAGCTCACTGCGGAGGGCGGCAAGGAGCGCACGATTCTGGTTGTTGATGGGACTGACGCCGCCAAAGTGGCGATAGTGGGTTGCCACCTCTTCCAGGCGCTCGTCGGGGATGCCCCGCCCGCGCGTGACGTTGCGCAAGTACGGGATGACGTCGTCCTGACCCTCCGGACCGCCAAAGCCCGCGAGGAGAATGCAGTCGTACGGCGCGGGCGCAGTCACGACGCGAGCACCTCCACCGCCTCGGCCGTGGTGACGCGGCGGCCCGTGTAGAACGGCAGTTCGTGGCGCACGTGTAGGCGTGCGTCGGTGTAGCGCAGCTCGCGCATCATGTCCACGAGTTCCGTGACGTCGTCCGCCTCCATGGGAAGCAGCCACTCGAAGTCGCCAAGAGCGAACGCGGACACGGTGTTGGCCACGACACCCTTGAACGCCGCGCCCTTCATGCCGTGCTCGCGGAGCATGCGCGAGCGGTCTTCCTCGGGCAACAGGTACCAGTCATACGAGCGCACAAAGGGGTAGACCGTGAGCCAGTTGCGGGCCCGCTCGCCGCGCAAAAAGCCTGGTACATGGGATCTGTTGAACTCTGCGGGGCGATGTACGCCCGCCGCGGACCACGTGAGCTTGGTGCCCGCGAGCAACTCGGTTGCGCGCAGCTCGCGCAGCGCCAGCTGCAGGTCCTCGAGCCGCGGACCGTGCAGCCACAGCATGACTGTGCCGTCCGCGCGCATACCGCTGACGTCATAAATGCCGCGCAACGTGACCTCGTGTTCACCGAGTTCTTCCACCGCAAAGTCAAAGTGCTCAACGATCTCGGCGAGTTCTTCATCTGGGGCGTGCAGGAGGCCATCGAGGACTGAAAAAAGGGTGAAGCCTTGGGGTTCGTCGGTCATGTTGCTAGTCTCGCCTGCACCGTGCCGTTTGAGGAAATCCGTGCCGTTTGAGGAAATCCGTGCCGTTTGAGGAAATCCGTGCCGCACGACGCAACCAGTGAAGTCGAGGCTTCACTGCTCCCACGGGAACGCAGCGCCAGCGATATTGGCGAGGCCAGTGAGCCCAGCTGCACTACCCACCAAATACAGACCCTGCGCAGGGTTGAGGTTGGGCACCTCCTTGGGGGCAGCGTCGGCCCAATAGGTGGTGGCAACCGCGCGCAACTGTTCGGGAACTAGCTCCACCCCAAGCAGGCGCGTGGCGTCAGCCAGTGCGCCATCTGCGAGCCGCTCTTCCGGGTCCTCAACCGCGTAGGAGAGCCGCACCACGTGCCTGCCCTGGGCCGCGCGCGCGAGCCATGGCCACTTGGCCGTGGAGTGTGTCAGCGCCCTGGCGCGCGTGACGCCCTCCATCGCGAGCACCCCGGTGCCGCGCGGTGCGGAATCAAGCACGGGAGCGTCGAGTACGAGCGTGACGATCGCTACTTGGTTTCCGGTTGCCGGAACAGCGGGCAGCCCTGGAACCAGCACGGCGGCGCGCGGCAACGGCACCGCTACCACCACGCGGTCCGCAACCACTTTGCCGCCGCCCGCAGTGATGTGCCAGGCGCCGTCGATGCGCGCAAGCGCCTCCGCCGCAGCCGACGTCACGATGCTGCCCCCGCCCGCGCGCAGGGAATCCGCGAGCGCCTGCGTGAGCCGCCACATGCCGCCGTCAACCCCCTGCACCGCCGAGCCCGCTGGCGCTAGCGCCCGCTTTGTCTCCGCGAGCTTGAGCAGCGACCCGGCATCCCGCAGTTCTTGCGGCAACGTTGCGGAGATGTCCGCAAGCCGCAGCGCATCGAGCGGCCGCGAATACACGCCCTGCAGCACGGGCGCCACGAGACGCTCCGCAATCTCGTCGCCCAGCCGCGAGCGCACCAGCGTGCTCACGGTGATGTCGTCCTCGAACTCCCCAAGCGGACGATGCGGCTCAAGCGACGCGTGCACCGCCGCCGCAGAGCCCACGATCTTCCGCACATCCTTGTCGAGCGGCCGCGTAGGAATGCCCAGCCAGCCGGTTGCCGGCAGCGGGTACGCATTGCCGGGCGCCACCACCCACGCTGGGGTTGCGGCAGGGGGCCCGACGCTGAGCCCCAGTTCTCCTGCCAGCTTCGCCACCGCTCCGCCCCGGGTAGCGAAGGATTCGGCGCCAGCGTCCAGCGTGAGTCCGTCCAGCTCGAGTGCACTCACGCGCCCGCCGATGCTCGCGCTTGCCTCGAGCACCGTGACGGCGTCGCCCCGCGCGAGTAGCTCTCTGGCGGCGATGAGCCCGGCGGGCCCCGCGCCAATCACAACAGAGCGGAGCCCCTGCGAGGACGTGTCACCCATGCTCATGTACGTGCTCAACGATGCGCTGGAGCACATCGGGATCCGTGTCCGGGGGCACGCCGTGACCCAGGTTGACCACGTGGCCGGGAGCGTCGGCTCCCCTGGCCAACACGTCATCGACGTGCGAACTCAAGCTCTCCCACGGCGCCGACAGGTAGGCGGGGTTGATGTTTCCCTGCAGTGGCACCTGCAGCCCCAGCTCCACGTTGGCCTCGTCGAGGGGCAAGCGGTAGTCCACGCCCATCACGGTGCCACCCGCCTCGCTCATGGGAGCAAGAAGATGCGCGCCGTTCGCGGCAAAGTGGATGCGCGGCACGTCCAGGTCAGCCACCAACTCAAAGACGCGCGCTGAGGTTGGCAGGCACCATCGCGAGTACTCGTCCGCGCTCAGGGAGCCCGCCCACGAGTCAAATAGCTGCACGGCAGACGCTCCCGCCAGCACCTGCGTGCGCAAGAACCAGCCCGAAACCTCGGCAACCCAAGCGGCCAACCCAGCCCAGACGTGGGGCGCTGAAGCCATGAGGCGACGAGCGCCCAAGTGATCGCGGGACGCCCTGCCCTCCACCATGTAGGCCGCCAGGGTGAACGGTGCGCCCGCGAACCCGATGAGCGGCGTTGAGCCCAACTGCGCCGTGGTGAGCGCGATGGCCTGCGCGATGGGCGCGAGGGCGCGGATGAACGCATCGTCAATGGCTGGCAACGCGTCCACGTCCGCCATGGTGCGCACGGGTTTGGCGAAAACCGGTCCAATACCTGGCTCGATGCTGACGTCCATGCCAGCCAGCCGTAGCGGCACCACGATGTCGCTGAAGAAGATCGCAGCATCAACCCCATACCGACGCACGGGTTGCAGGGTGATCTCGGCGGCGAGTTCCGGCGTGAGACAAGCGTCGAGCATGTCGATGCCGGCGCGCGTCTCGCGATACTCGGGCAGCGAGCGGCCCGCTTGCCGCATGAACCACACGGGGCGGTGACTGGGAGCTTCGCCGTTGTACGCCGCGAGGAGCGCGGAGTCAGCGACGGCCCCGGTGAGGAGCGGATGGGAATCGAGCAACAGAGATGTTGTCATGTACCGATTCTGCCTGGTTCTGCGCGCGTGTCAGAATGGAGGGGTGGTGCTCGTCTCCTTTGTAGCCAGTCACCGCAACCGTGATCTCGCCGTCGTTGAGCAGTTGAGCGTTGGCTCCAGCGTGCTTGGCGCAGCGGTTGTGGGTTCCTCCGCCGTCTCCGGTGCCGTTGTGCTACCCACGTGCAACCGCTTCGAGATCTACGTTGAGGCCGCCGATTCCTTCTCCGCCCGCACTGCCGTTGTAGAGGCCCTTGCCTCCACGTCTTCCCTGGCAGCTGACCAGATCGATGCCGCACTCGAGACCTTTGAAGGCGACGACGCCGTGCGCCACCTGCTCTCTGTTGCCACGGGGCTCGAGTCCATGGTGGTTGGCGAGCGCGAGATCTCCGGGCAGGTGCGCCGCGCTCATGCGGACGCGCGCGCAGGCTCTCACTTGTCTCCGCAACTTGATCGACTTTTCCAATCCGCGCTGCGCACGTCTCGCGTAGTTGCGTCGTCCACGGGCCTTGGCACGTCCGGCCGGTCCGTTGTTTCGGTTGCCCTCGATTTGGCCGACGCTACGGTCACCTGGGCGGGGGCGCGCGTGGTTGTCATTGGCACGGGTGCGTTGGCCGACGCTGCCGTAGGTGCCATGCAGGGCCGCGGCGCGCACGTGGCCGGGGTGTACTCGCCGTCCGGGCGTGCCGTGGAATTTGCCGAGGCGCACGCGATCGCGGCCATTGAGGCCACCGACTTGGCGGCGGCCGTTCGTGGCGCCGACGTTGTGCTCGCCTGTTCTGGCGGCGAGGGCTTGGTCCTCACGGCTGATGCGGTGGGCGAGGCGCGCGCAGGGCTTTCCGCGCCGCTCACGATCATTGACCTAGCGCTCGAGCGCGATGTGGACCCCGCGGTTGCGGAGCTGACGGACGTGCACATTGTGGATCTTGGGACCATCGGCACTCTCGCTCCCGAGGAGTCGGTGACCGCGATCGAAGCCGCGCGGTCCATCGTCGCCCACGCTGTGGCGCGGTTCGACGATCACTCACGCACTCTTGACCCGGCAGTGGTCGCCCTGCGCGAGCACGTGTTCGGCCTGCTGGAGCGCGAGATGGCGCGCCTGCGGCCAGCCCCCGGAGCCGACGCCGAGGCGATCGCCCGTGCGGACGTGGCTGAGCAGGCATTGCGACACTTCGCCAAGACCTTGCTCCACGTGCCAACGGTGCGCGCTCGCGAGCACGCGGTTGCAGGTGAATCCGAGCGCTACCTCGCCGCCATCCGCGCGTTGTACGGCATCGACGTTGCGGTACCCGACGATGCCTGCCCGGCGCCCGAGTTTGGTGCCGACGAAACCGGCGCCCCGCTCGACGCCGGAAACTGACTGGAGCGAGCGTCGGGCCGCTTGAAGCCTTTAGAGGTCTAGCCGCTCCAGCATGTCCGTGACGAGCGCGGCCACCGCGGAGCGCTCGCTGCGCTCCAACGTGACGTGCGCGAAGAGCGGGTGGCCTTTGAGCGCCTCGATGACCGCGGCGATGCCGTCGTGGCGGCCAACGCGCAGGTTGTCGCGCTGGGCAACGTCGTGGGTGAGCACCACGCGCGAGTCTTGGCCGATGCGGCTCAGCATGGTGAGCAGCACGTTGCGCTCGAGCGACTGGGCTTCGTCAACGATGACGAACGCGTCGTGGAGCGAGCGGCCGCGGATGTGCGTGAGCGGCAGCACCTCAAGCATGCCGCGGCCCATGACCTCCTCCACCACCTCGGAGCTGACGATGGCGCCAAGGGTGTCGAAGACGGCCTGCGCCCAGGGGTTCATCTTCTCCGCCTCGGAGCCAGGCAAGTAGCCCAGCTCCTGGCCGCCCACCGCGAAGAGCGGGCGGAACACCATGATCTTCTTGTGCTGGCGGCGCTCCATGACGGCCTCGAGGCCGGCGCAGAGGGCGAGCGCGGACTTGCCGGTGCCCGCGCGGCCGCCCATGGAGACGATGCCGATGGAGTCGTCGAGCAGCAGGTCAATGGCCACGCGCTGTTCCGCGCTGCGGCCGTGGAGCCCAAACACCTCCTGGTCGCCGCGCACCAGCTGCACTTCGCCGTGCTCGGTGACCCGGCCCAGCGCGCTGCCGCGGCCCGAGTGGATGACGAGGCCCGTGTGAACAGGGAGCGCGAGGAGATCCTCGCCGCATTCCGCCGCGGTGAGGGGAGCCAGCTGCTCCTGGTCCCACAGCGAGGCCATCTGGTCGTCGGTGATCTGGATCTCGCGCATGCCAGTCCAGCCGGAATCTACGGCCAGTTCTGCGCGATACTCCTCCGCCTCGATACCCAGCGCGGAAGCCTTGACGCGCATCGGCAGGTCCTTGGACACCACGGTGACGTCATGGCCCTCCTTGCGGAGGTTGGCGGCCACGGCGAGAATGCGAGTGTCGTTGTCGCCAAGGCGGAACCCGCTTGGCAGCACCTTGTCATCCGTGTGATTGAGTTCCACGCGCATGGTGCCGCCCGCCTCGTTCACGGTGACGGGGGCGTCCAGCTTCTTGTTCGCCACGCGAATCTCGTCAAGCATGCGCAGCGCCGAGCGCGCAAAGTACCCCAGCTCCGGATGGTGGCGTTTGGCCTCAAGCTCCGTGATCACCACAACCGGCAACACCACTGCGTGCTCGGCAAATCGCTTGATGGCGCGCGGGTCTGACAGCAAGACGGATGTGTCCAGCACATAGGTCTTGATGGCGACGGCGCCCTTGGCGTCCTTTTCAGACGCGGGTGCGATTTCGGTTGCGGTGCTGCTGGCGGGATTGGTCACGCGGTGCTCCCAGCGGTTGAGCCGCAGGGCGCCAATCGCCCCACGGCGATCGATTAAGCCAGTACCAGGTAGGTCCGGCGTTGTGCGCTAACCACAAGCCGACGGTAACCCCGCGTGCGCGGCCGCCCTCGAGCCGACACGCCGCAATGACCCAAGCGTTACGCCGCCCCCGGGCCGGCCCTGCCGGACCGCGGCTGGCCCTGCGCGCAACCGGGGCTGGCCCGGCGCGCAACCGCGGCTGGCCCGGCGCGCAACCGCGCGCAGTTCACGGTCCAGAGGGATGCCCGTGCGATTCGTCCCTCTTGACGACGAAAATTCATCACCCAGAGGGACGCAGGATCGTTGCCCATCACCGAACACAGTCGCCCGTGCCGGACCAGGCGCTCCTTCAGAGCGCTGCCCCTTACCGCCCCAGGCGCCTCTCGCGCTGCGCGTAGTCGCGCAAAGCACGCAGAAAGTCAACGCGCCGAAAGTCCGGCCAATAGGCCTCGCAGAAATAGAACTCCGAATGCGCGCTTTGCCACAGCAGGAACCCGCCAAGGCGCTGCTCCCCTGACGTGCGAATCACCAGATCAGGGTCCGGCTGCCCCTTCGTGTACAGGTGCTCGGCGATGTGCTCCACCGTGAATGCGTCGGCAACCGCCTCAAGCGACTCGCCCGCTTCAACGCCAGCCCGCAAATACGCCCGGACGGCTGACGCGATCTCGTGCCGCCCGCCGTAACCAACCGCCACATTCACATGCAAATAAGCGGACGACGCTGTGGAGGCGACGGCCCGAGCAATCCTGGCCGCGGCGTCGGGCGGCAAAAGGCTTGCGTCACCTACGTGCTGAAGCCGCCACCGGCCGTCGGCCGCAAGGGTCTCCACCGCATCACAGATGATGTCCATGAGCGCCGCCAATTCCGCGGGCTCCCGCGACAGGTTGTCGGTTGACAACATCCACAGCGTCACGAGTTCAACGCCGGATTCCGCGGACCATTCAAGGACCTCGGTGATCTTGTCCGCACCCTTGCGGTGGCCCATCGCGGTGGACTCGCCAGCCTGTTTTGCCCAGCGTCGGTTGCCGTCGAGGATCACACCGATATGCCGGGGCACCGCCTCGCCGGCCTTGATCTGCTTGGTGAGTCGCCGCTCGTAGACGCCGTACAAGAGCGAGTTGAGTCCCAATTAAGTTCCCTTCAACTCCAAGCGTCGGCGGCGCTACGCCATTGTCGCCCACGCTACTCCAAGGGCTCCCCTGCTCGCGTAACCTACGGTATCGTAGGTTCATGGCTGAGAACCTCCCGGACGCTGAAAAACCACTGCTCCGAGGTTGGCTGCACCTTGGCGCTGCACCCATTGCGCTCGTTGCTGGCATGGTGCTCGTGGTCTTTGCACCCACGCAGTCCGGGCGCATCTCCGCAGCAATCTTCACCCTCACTGCGGTGCTGCTATTTGGCACCTCTGCCGTGTATCACCGAGGCAACTGGTCGCCTCAGACCAAGGCCGTGCTGCGCCGCATGGACCACGCCAACATCTTCCTCATCATCGCTGGTACTTACACGCCACTCACCGTATTGCTGCTGGAAGGCACGCAGCGCGTGGTGGTGCTGTGCCTCGTGTGGGGCGGCGCGATCCTTGGCGTGCTGTTCCGCGTGTTGTGGGTCAACGCGCCGCGCTGGCTCTACACACCGCTGTACGTGGCACTCGGATGGGTCGCCATCGGGTACGTCAAGCCGTTCTACGAAGCGGGCGGCGCCGCAGTCATGATTCTCGTAGCTGCCGGTGGCCTGTGCTACACCGTTGGCGCCGTCATCTACGGGACCAAGTGGCCGCGTGGGTCAGAGCGTTACTTTGGCTTTCACGAGATCTTCCACGCGCTAACTATTGCCGGGTTCGTCTGCCACTTCATCGCGTGTGCCATCGTCATCTTCAGCGCCAGCTGATTGGGCGTCGTCATGCTCAGGCGGAGAATTACGAACCTTGCGCAAGTGAGAGCTCAGCGAGCGGAACAGCACAATCGCCGCAACCACGATGGCAAAGGTCACCACGAACGCCAGGAACCCTGGCCCACCCGTGAAATTCGAGGTCATCAACTCTCCCTTCCGACGACTATCCTGCCTCAGCATGAGCACCTCTGAAGACGACGCCCTTGTGCCCGACGCTGACGAGGGTGAGGAAGGCGCCTCACCGCGGCGCATGTCACGCAAGGCAAAGATCTGGGGTTGGGCCGGCGTAGCGGCTCTAGTCGCCGTTGCCAGCTGGTTTGGCTGGGGGTCCGCACAGCAGCCGGTGCGTTGGAATGACGTTGGCTTTGCGATCAACTCGCCAACCTCTGCGGAGGCAACGTTCGACGTCTACCTCTACAAAGACAAGGACGCCGTGTGCCACTTGCGAGCGCTCAGTTCCAAGTTTGCCGAGGTGGGAGTTGCGGACACCATCGTGAAGCTCGCGAATGGCAGGCAGCAGCGCATTACCGCCAGCATTGTCACCACCGAGGAGGCCACCACGGCCGTGGTCAAATACTGCGAAGCGGTTGACTGAAACGCGCGGGCTTTGGCCCTGGCGGCGACGCTTGATACCCTTGCTCACCCCCGCAACAAGGAGCATGACGTGACCGAGACCGCTGGCAAGTGGCTGACTCAGGAGGCCTTTGACCGCCTCCAGGCAGAACACGACGACCTCGTCAACGTTCGCCGTCCCGCGATTGCGCGCGAAATTGACGAGCGCCGTCAGGAGGGTGACCTCAAGGAAAACGGCGGTTACCACGCTGCACGTGAGGAGCAGGCAAAGCAAGAAGCGCGCATCAAGCAGCTTCAGCACATGCTCGAAACCGCCGTTGTTGGCGAGGCGCCCGCCTTTGACGGAACCATCGTTCCTGGCAACGTCGTCACGGCTTCCGTGGCAGGACGCGAGATGCGCTTCCTCGTTGGGTCGCGTGAGATTGCCGAGGGCACCGACCTCGACGTCTTCAGCCCGGAATCGCCGCTAGGCGCGGCCGTCCTTGGCAAGACCGAAGGTGACGAGACCAGCTTCACGGCCCCTAATGGCAACGCAATCGCCGTGACGATCATCGCCGCGGAGGCATTCCAAGGCTGATTGGGCAGTTGCCTAGCCTCGCGTCACGAACGCGCGAGCAGCACCGCTACTTCGTAGTGCTCGGTGTGCGGGAACATGTCGAGCAGGCGCACCTGCCGCACTCGCCATGACGGCATCGCCGCCAGATCCTTGGCGAGCGTCACGGCGTTGCAGCTTGAGTAGATCACCGTCTGCACGCCCGAGTCCTCCAACCAGCCCGCCAGCGCCTTCCCAATTCCCCTGCGGGGTGGGTTAACTATCACCAGGTCTGGCGGCGAGGGCTGACCGAATGCCCACTCCGTGGCGTCAGCCGCGATGAACTCCGCCTGGACGCCCAGCGCCAAAGCCGAGCGTTGCGCGGAGGCAACCGCGGCGTCGGACACTTCTACGCCCGTAACTGCACGCCCGGCCCGCGCAACGTGCAACGCGAACCCGCCAACTCCGCAGTACAAGTCCCACACCGAACTCGGCGATGCCACCTCAACCCATTCGGCGGCCTGGCGGTACAACGATGTCGCGACATCCGTGTTGGTCTGGAAGAAGCTGCGCGGCTGGAGGTGCAGGTCCACGCCGTTGATCGCCATGGTGAGCGACGTTGCCTCGGTGAGCATGATTTCGCGCTCGCCTTCCAGCACGGCGCGATGCTCGGCGAGGATGTTCGCTGACGCCACGGTGAGTTGCGGCAATCGGCCTAGCAGCCACGGCAAGTGCTTGCGCAGGCGCGCGAGCGACTCCGTTGAGCGAAGCACGAATCGCACCATCAGTTCGCCGGAGGGCGCCACCGTGACGATGACGTTCTTGAGCTCGCCGCGCCGCTCGGGAACGCTGTACGGCGAAATCCCCGCGAGGGCGATGAACTCTTTGAGCGGCGTAAATGCTTGGGCCAGCTGCGGCGGGTAGAGCGGGCACTCCTGCAGATCCACGCCGGTTCCGTGGGGAGACAGGATGCCCAACGTGGGGCTGGCGATGGAGCCGCCCGCCACCATCTTGGCTTTTGTGCGGAACCCGCGCTCTGGCCCGACGACGGGGTCAAGCCACGTGGCATCGGCGGCCAGGTGCCCCAACAGTTCGCGGCATTGGGCGAGCTTTCCCGCTACCTGATCCTGGTGCGGCAACTCGATGATGGTGCATGAGCGGCACACGCCAGCCTCGTAGTAGTCGCACTGCATGGGCTAGGAGCTACGCGGGTTCTAGTGCAGGAGCATCGTCTGCGTCGTCCACTTCCTCGCCCGGCGCTAGAGCATCGGGATTATTCATTTTGGTGATGAAGGTGGTGACGAAGGACACGAGCGGCACGGCAATGACGGCGCCAACAAAGCCCGCAAGGAGGGTGCCAATCGAGACGCTTAGCAGGATCACCATGGGGTGAATCGAGGCGGCCTTGCCAAACAGGAACGGGTAGAGGAGAGAGCCTTCAACCTGCTGCACTACCAGCACGATGATGAGCATCCACAGTGCTTCCTTCCAACCACCATCCACGAGGGCAACGGCAATGGCGATGGCTCCGGAGATTGCCGCGCCGAACATCGGGATGAAGGAGAACAGGAAGACCACGATCGCGATGGGCAGCGCGAGTGGCAGGCCCAGGATCCACGCGCCGATGCCGATGCCGAGCGCGTCGATGAACGCAACGAATGCGCTGGTGCGCGCGTAGCGGCCCAAGGTGCCAAAGGCTGCGGTGCCCGCGTTGTCGATGCGCTCCGCGTTGTCACCCGCAACGTGCCCCAGCCCCCACAGCCACATGAGGCGGCCGTCACGCAGGAAGAAGAACAGCGAGAACAGCGCGATGACAAAGCCCGCAAAAACGGAGCCCACGGTGCCAGTCACGGACAGCGCGCCGTTGAAGATGCCCTGCCAATTCTTTTGGAGCAAGTCCGCAAGGTTCTGCTGCAGGTTGTCGATGGTGGCTTGGTCAACATGAATGGGACCGTTGACGAGCCAGTCGAGGAACTGATTGAAGCCCTCCACGGCTTGCTCTCGCAGATCATCGAACCCAGCGACGATGGTGCCCCCGGCCGCTGCGATGAGGCCAAGAACAATGAACGCGAAAGACAAAATCACTATGGCCGCCCCAGCGCTGCGCGGCACGCGGTGCTTTTCCATGCGGGTGACGAGGTGTTCCAGCGGCGCCGCGATGATCATCGCAATGACGATGGGCACCAAGATGGCCGAGAGCCTGGCAAAGCCCGCAACGATGACGGCGAGAATCACCCCAATGGCGATGAGTCGCCACGCCCAAGCGGCCGTGATCACGAACCCATAGGGTATTGAGCCAGCGGGAGCGGCGTCCGCGCCATCGACGGACTTCTTGCGGGGCCGGAGCGAAAGGCGAGCCATAACGGGAGCCTAGCCCCGGCGTGGGGCACGGAGCGGAACATCGGTGAGCGTACGAGCGTTTTCTGGCAAGGAAGGGAGTCTCACATGTTTGGAATTGGTACGGACAAGCAGGAATTGGTGACGCGCGAGAAGGCCATGGCGGGCCGCAGCGAGGCCATGGAGATTTCTCCCACGCACGCCGTGCTGGGCACGCCGCTGCAAGCCCCGTGGCCAGCAGGGCACGAGGTCATCTACTTTGCGATGGGCTGCTTCTGGGGCTCGGAGCGCATCTTCTGGCAAATCCCCGGGGTATATGTGACCGCCGTTGGCTACATGGGCGGCTGGACGCCAAACCCCAATTACGTGGAGGTATGCACTGCGCAGACGGCTCATACGGAGACCGTGCAAGTGGTCTACGACCCCTCTGCGGTTGCGCTTGACACGCTGCTCGCGGCGTTCTGGGAGAACCACGACGCGACCACCCCCAATCGCCAAGGTGGCGACATTGGGACGCAGTATCGATCCGCGATTTACGCCACTACTACTGAGCAGTTGACGGCCGCACTGGCGAGCCGGGACAAGTACCAAGCCAAATTGTCCGACGGTGGGTTCGGCACCATTTCCACGGAGATTCTGCCGGTGGCTGGCGCGGGCGACGGCACGTTCTATTACGCGGAGGACTACCACCAGGCGTATTTGTTCAAGAACCCCGGCGGGTACTGCAATCACGGGTTCTGCCAGGTCTCATACGCGTAGATCGCGGGTTGCCGCGTAGGGGGGCGCGGGCCCGGCTCTAAGGGACGGGCGCGGGCCCGCGCGCCTAAGTCACGGATAAAACGCCGCGGCAGAGTCCATACCAGGGGCTCCGCCGCGAACGAGACGGATTCTCCGTGACTTGGGACGCCGGGGCCGCGGACGTCGGTGCGGGGGCCGCGGGCGCCGGGGCCGCGGGGCGCGGGTCTGCGCGCCTAAGTCACGGATGAAACGCCGCGGCAGAGCGCATACCAGGGGTTCCGCCGCGCACGAGCCAGATTCTCCGTGACTTGGGACGCCAGGGCCGCGGACACCAGGGCCAGGGCCGCAGGCCAGGGCCGCAGGCCGCGGGCCGCGGGCCGCACTGCGCGCTACGGGCGGTCCACCACGCGCTCCACGCCGTCCACGGTCTCGATGAGCCCGCGCTTGCGGAGATCGTCGAGGTACTTCTTCATCCCGCGCTCGCCCTTGCCGCGGAACAGCGGCATGAGGCGAGGCAGCGCGTTGGGCATGAGCATCGCGGTCTTGACGAGCCAGGACTCTGACACCTTGGGGTAGACCTCGATCTTGCCCTTGTCGAGCACCTTGAGCATGGCGCGAGCCACTTGCTCCGGCGTCTGCGGCGGGTCTTGGAATTGCAACGCGTTGCCGCCATCGAGGGCCTCTTGGCGCAGCATCCGAGTGTCTGTTGCTGACGGCAGCACGGAGCCGGCGAGGATGCCTTTAGTACGCAGGTCGAGGGATATCGACAGCATCGCGCCCCGCAGGCCAAACTTGGACGCCGTGTAGATGGGTGTCTCCCCCAGTGGGAAGATGCCGCCAAGCGAGACCGTGGTCACAACGCGCGGGTCTGGGGCCGCTCGCAGGAGGTCAACCGCGAGCCGAGTCAGCATGAGCGGCGCGTAGAGATTGACGTTGAGCTCGAGCTCGATGGACTCCACCGTGCGCTCGTCAAAGCGATCGGCGGAGGTCATGCCCGCGTTATTGACGAGCACGTCGATGCGGCCATGCTCCGCGGCAATCGCCGCGAGGATGCGCTCAACCTCGGCGCGCACAGTGAGGTCACCCACTTGCACCGAATGGCGAGCCGCGCCCGGGAGGCTGGCAACGACAGCCGCCGCAGCGTCGGGCCGGATGTCAACCAGCACAAGGCGAGCGCCGCGCTCATCTGCAAGCCGCGCAAAAGCGGAGCCGATCCCGCCGCCACCGCCGGTGACGACAACTACTCGATCCCGCAGGTCAAGTGGTGCACGACTCACGGCACGTCCCACGCCATGTGCTTTGCCGTCTTCTTGATGTACTTGGTGATGGAGACCCCGTCCACGTAACCCTGGTGGCGCGGCGAGTCAACGAACTTGATACCGTGCGTGAGATCGGGCTGATCGTTGGCGATGCGGTGCTCAAACTCGGCCCACTTCTCCGGCCGCGCCGCCTTGTCCGCGATGTGCGAGGCGACCATCGCGGACAGTTGCGACATCAGCACGTAGGCCGCGCCGTTCGTCTCGACGAACCCGATCCCGTACACGCCGGAGTTGCGTGAGAACGCCGTGAGGTACATGAGCGGGTGCTGCTCGGAGCCCATGAGCGACTGCGCGAAGGGCACCTTGTGCACGTAGCCGGTCGCCAGCATGATGAGGTCAACCTCCACCGAGGTGCCGTCCGTGAACGTCACGGTATTGCCCTCGGTGGTCGCGATCGCGGGCTTCGCGATGACGTCGCCGTGCTGCAGATAGTGCAGCAGCTGAGTGTTGAGAATCGGGTGCGTCTCGAAGAGCTTGTGGTCCGGCTTTGGCAGGCCGAGCCGCGTGACGTCGCCGTTGAGGATGCGCAGCATCTTGCCGAACGCGAACTGCTCAAGCCACATCGGAAGCGTTGGTCCCTCATCGGCGAACACGTCCGCCGGCTTGCCGAACACGTGCTTGGGGATGAACCAATATCCGCGGCGCACAGAGATGTACGCGGCGTCCGCATTGCGGCCAGCGTCGCACGCAATGTCGCAGCCGGAGTTGCCCGCGCCAACGACAAGCACGCGCTTGCCCTTGAACTCTGCCGGGTCCCGGAACGTCACCGTGTGGCGCACTTCGCCCGCGAAATTGCCGGGAACAGCGGGGATGTTGGGGTGCCATTGCACGCCCGACGCCACGATCACGTTCTCGTGTTCGCTCGCCTTTCCATTGGCACGAGTCACGCGGTACCCGCCGCCCTCCAGCGGCTCCACGGAGGTGACCTCAGTGCTCAACTCGATCGCGTCCGCGAGGCCGTAGTGATCGGCGAACGAGCGGATGTACGCGAGGATCTGCTTGTGGCTTGGGTAGTCCGGGTAGTCGTCCGGCATGGGGAAGCCCGTGAATCCGCTCATCGTCTTGGACGAGATGAAGTGCGCGGATTCGTACATGGGCGAGCCGGGAGCGTCGATGTCCCACAGCCCGCCAACGCCGGCGTTGCGCTCAATGTGAGTGTAGGGAAGGCCGCGCTCTTTCAGAGCGCGTGCGGCGGCCAGGCCCGCGGGGCCGGCGCCGATGATGCACGTGTCGCGCATGGAACTCCTCGTCGGTGAGCGAACGCCCCTTACGCCGCATCGAGAATTGTACGGTTGCGCGGACCGTTCAACGGCTCGTCACGAGGGCGTCAGCGCGTGAGATTGCGCACAAAGTCCCACTGCAGAACGGTCTGGTGACCAGCACCGCCCTCGTGCCCATTGAAGGGGTAGGTCTCGATGCCTTTGGTCTCGCCACCGTAGGCGTTGAACGCGGCGAAGACTGTGGACGGCGGGCAGACCTCGTCAAAGAGGGCCGCGCTGAACAAGGCGGGCGCGGTGGCTCGCTTGGCGAAGTTGACGCCATCGAAGTAGCTCAGGGTGTTGAAGACCTGCTGGACGTTGTCGCGGTGCACGGCCAGGTAGCGGCGGATCTCGGCGAAGGGATCCTCGTCCGTGACTGTGACGGCGCGCTCGATGTGGCACATGAAGGGGACGTCCGGCAGCACACCGGCGAGGTCCGGCACCAGACCCGCCACCGCGAGCGTGGCTGCGCCGCCCTGGGAGATGCCGCACACGAAGGTCTGGCTCGCATCCACGCCCGGGAGGGTGCGTGCCGCGTCGATAGCGCGCACCGCGTCGGCGAAAAGGCGGCGGTAGTAGTAGGTCTCAGGGTCCTCGATGCCACGCGTCATGAATCCGGGCGTGGAGATGCCTGCGGGGGCCGCGTCTGGCGTGTCTCCGCCGTTGCCCCACGAGGAGCCCTGCCCGCGGTTGTCCACCATGACGTGTGCGTAGCCAGCGCTAGGCCAGAACGTGTGCTCGAACGCCAAGCCCCTGCCTCCCCCGTACCCCTGGAACTGAACAACGAGAGGCAAGGCAGCGTCGGGCACACGGGCTGGCCTTGAATACCAAGCCTTGATTGGCTCGCCATTGAAGCCGGGAAAGGTCAAGTCGAAGATCTCTACGTGCGGAAGCGAGGCGGCAATCTTTTCCAGGACCACTTCGCCCCCGGCGCGGCGGGACTCGGCGAGAGTTTGCTCCCAGAACGCGTCAAAATCCGTGGGTTCCGGCACGGCGGGGCGATACGTGCGCAGCTCCTCGAGCGGCATGTCGAATTGGGTCATGACGAGCGGGGCCTTTCTGCCGTGGATCACCGTAAACCAGCCCGGCCGTCTGGCCGTTTGCGGCACAGTGCCCCCGGCGGGGCTCGAACCCGCACTGGACCGATTTTAAGTCGGCTGCCTCTGCCGATTGGGCTACGGGGGCGGCACCAGCCTAGGCGAGGGAGAGCGCTATTCCGTCCAGGATGTCGTGTTCACTGGTTCTCACGGTGGCCAGTTGCCTGCCCGACGCTGCCACAGCTTCCGCTACTGCCGTCACCACTTCTCGCCACACCAAGGCGCCCGCGCCAATCGCCTCCACGCGCCCAGGGTGCATAAACGGCATGGCTGCGCGTTGAGCGTAGGTGGCCGCGATGAGCTCGTTGCACGAGGCGATGACCTGCTCCGTGGGCAAGGTGGCGCCGTGGATCTTCAGCGGGTCATAGTGCGTGAGGCCCAGCGCATGCGCGGTGACGGTGGTGATGGAGCCCGCAACGCCGATGAGCGTGGCCGCCTGCCCAATCGGCACGGTCTGGGTGGCGATCGCGAGCGCCGCCCGCACGTCCGCAACCGCAGCGTCGAGTTCCGCCGCAGTGGGCGGGTCGCTGCGCAGGTGCCGCTCGGTGAGCCGCACACAGCCAACGTTCATGGAGTACGCGGCTGTGAGTTCGCTCTCGCCAAGCGCGAGTTCGGTGGACCCGCCTCCAAGGTCAACCACGAGGCAGGGGGCGGGAGCATCGCCAACTGCGCTGATCACACCCTGAAAACTCAGAGCGGCCTCTTGGTCCCCGCTGATGACCTCCGGAGTGACGCCTATCCGCGCTTCAACGCCAGTCAGAAACTCATTGCGATTGCGTGCGTCCCGCGTGGCCGAGGTGGCCACAAACCGAGTGCGTTCAACGCGCAACAAGTGGCACGTCGAGGCGTAACCGTCGAGTGCCTCAAAGGTGCGGGCGAGAGCCTCGGCGGCAAACTCGCCCGTGCGGTCAACATCTTGGCCTAGGCGCACCACGCGCATCTGCCGAGTGAGATCGGTGAGCGTGCCGGTCGACCTATCAACGTCGGCAACCAACAAGCGAATGGAGTTGGTGCCGCAGTCGATGGCCGCCACTCTCGTCATAAGGCGAGCCTACTGTTCGGCCGGGCGTGCGGCTCCCGGCGCATCGCACGTGCAGCGGTCAATGCGCCATCGGTCGCTCATAAGCGCGAGCGCCTCGTCGCCCAGGGGGTTCACGCCCGGCCCGGCCGCGAGCGCGTGCCCAACCAGCACGTGCAGGCACTTGACGCGATCCGGCATTCCCCCGGCGCTGATGCCGTGAATCTCGGGGATGTCGCCAAGTTCGTAGCGCTCCTCGAGGTAGCGCTCGTGGGCGGCCAGGTACGCGGCGGCCAACTCATCGTCTTCGCCGAGCCTGTCCTGCATATCGCGCATTGTTCCCGTTGCCTCAAGACTGGACACGGCACTGACCGCGCCGGGATGCGTGAGGTAATACTGCGTGGGAAACGGCGTGCCGTCAGCGAGGCGCGGCGCCGTGCGCACCACCACAGGATTGCCGCATACGCACCTCGCGGCCACCGCCAGCACGCCCCGTGGTTCGCGGCCCAGTTGCGCGTGCAAAACCGCCAGATCGGCGTTGGTCGCGGAGGTCAAAGGCATCCGGAAAGTCTGTCACATCCAGCTGCGGCGCCAGCCTCACGGGGTGGCCGCAGCGTCGCTGCCAGTTCCCGCCTCTTCGATGGAGTCCCACAACGTGGTGTACCAAGGCGAAAGCTGCGTGCTGTTGGGCGTCTCGATGGCCCCAGAAACCTCTTGCACTTGGGACTTCACGAGCTCCGGATCCACCACCCGATATGCCGTTTCACCAGGGAATACATACGCGAGCCGCTCGCGAGCCTGCGCCACTACATAGGCGGGATCGTCCCAGCGGCCAAGATCATTGCTGAGGTCGTCAACCTCCGTGGCTGCCGTGTCCCGCTCGGCACGCAACTGCCGCAAGTTCTCCTGCTGCGCAAAGTACACGCGCAAACTGGGAAGCAACACGGCAAGTGCCAGCACCACAACAACCGCGAGCACGGCGGTGCGCCAACTCAGTGCGCCGGCAAACGATCCCCGCACGCCTGCCGCCTCGATGCGCGGCTTGGTCTGCGGGACGGAGCGGCCAGGACCGGAAGGACCGCCCGGGCGAGTTTTGGCGCGTGCTGGCGCGGAGCGTCGGGCCGGCTTGGGAACCCCGGCCGACGGCGTGGCTGGCGCCCGCCCATGCGTCACCTTTGGTGCGGACGCCCCTTTGGCGGTGGCACTCCGGCCAGACGCGGAAGGGCGCGGCGCTCCGGGGCGCCTGGGGGCAGACATGCCCTCATTCTCCCGGGGTGCCGCGCCCTAACCCGTTTTGGGTCTGCGCGAGTCGCTTATTGCCTACGCAAATTTGCGCGGGAATGCCGACTTTCCGGCGTACACCGCGGCGTCATCGAGTTCCTCTTCGATACGCAGCAGCTGGTTGTACTTGTTGATGCGCTCACCGCGAGCCGTGGCACCTGTCTTGATCTGACCTGCGTTGTAGGCAACGGAGAGGTCGGCAATGGTGGTGTCTTCCGTCTCACCGGAGCGGTGCGAGACCATCGCGGTGAAGCCGGCACGCTGGGCGAGGGCCACGGCGTCAGACGTCTCAGAGAGCGTGCCGATCTGGTTGACCTTGACGAGCAGCGAGTTGGCCGCCTTCTCGTCGATGCCCTTCTGGAGGCGCACGGGGTTGGTGACGAAGAGGTCGTCGCCAACAATCTGCACCTTGTCGCCGATCACGCTCACGAGACGGCTCCAGTCGCTCCACTCGTCTTCACTGAGCGGGTCCTCGATGGACACGAGCGGGTAGTCGTTGACGAGCGCCTCAAAGTAGTTGATCATCTCTTCGCCCGAGTGGGGGCGGCCCTCGAACTGGTAGGCGCCGTCCTTGAAGAACTCGCTCGCGGCCACGTCCATGGCCAACGCAACGTCGTCGCCGGGCTTGAAGCCCGCCTTCTCGATGGCAACGAGGATGAGGTCAAGTGCGGCGCGGTTGGAGTCGAGGTTGGGCGCAAATCCGCCCTCGTCGCCAAGACCCGTGGAGAACCCACGCTCCTTCAGCACGGCCTTGAGCGCGTGGTAGACCTCGGTGCCGGTGCGCAGCGCCTCGCGGAAGCTCGACGCTCCAACGGGAGCGATCATGAACTCCTGCACGTCCACGTTGGAATCGGCGTGCGAGCCGCCGTTGATGATGTTCATCATGGGCACGGGCAATACGTGAGCGTTGGGGCCGCCAACGTACTTGTAGAGCGCAAGGTCCGCGCTGTCGGCAGCGGCCTTCGCCACTGCGAGAGAGACGCCGAGAATCGCGTTCGCGCCCAGCTTGGCCTTGTTGTCGGTGCCGTCGAGTTCGATCATGATCTTGTCGATGACGCGCTGCTCACTCGCGTCGAGACCAACTACCTCAGGTGCAATGAGGTCGATGACTGCGTCAACCGCCCCTTCGACGCCCTTGCCCAGGTAGCGCCCGCTGTCGCCGTCGCGACGCTCAACCGCCTCGAACGCTCCTGTGGACGCTCCGGACGGGACCGCCGCACGCGCAAACGTGCCGTCTTCCAGGGCGATCTCTACCTCAACGGTGGGATTGCCGCGCGAGTCAAGAATCTCGCGGGCGCCTACGGCCTCAATGCTGGCCATGATGCTCCTTGTTATGGGGGATGGGGTTCCTTCGCAATTCTATCGGTGCCCGCGCGAGGGCGCGGCGCGACGAAGGTCCTCCACCACGGCGTTGGTCAGGCTCGCCTACGCCCCAAGATGAGCATCGCACCCAGCAGCACTAGAGCTGCAGCGGCACCAAGCAGAGGTACCGAGTCAAAGCCCGTGTTGCTCAGATCGTCGAGCGGGGTGACCGCAGCCATGACGTGGAAGCGGATTCCGCTCCCCACGCGGTTGCCGATCAGCCGCGATCGAACCAGGAAACGTTCGCGTCGGCAAACGCTGAGACGTTTTGCATCTCCGTGAAAGAGAACTGCGGGCCCAATTGCTGCTGATCCGCAGACTTCATCGCCGTCTGAACGGTGCTGAGCAGAGCGTCGGTGGAGTACACCCCACTGCGTGGGCTCACAACGGCGGATTTCTCCACCTTCTCAGAAATTTCCTTGAGGCTTGCCAGCGTGGGGTCTGTGTACGCAACTACGTAGAGCGCGAGGATGCCCTGGGTGGCGGAGATCATCTCGTCGCTCGCTCCCCCCGTGAGGCCCTTGAAGTTGATCCACGAATTGGCATAGCTCTTCGCTGTGGCCCACGGGACCGGGTAACCCAACTCCTTGCATTTGGCGAGGAGGTCGTCGCGCAACAATTCGACGGTGAGAATCTCGCGGCGGTTGGCCACGTCCTGGCCCTTGGTGTCGTCCACCCAAGCTTGGTAGATGCCATCGATCGTCGAGTTCGTCACGGACCTGTCGTGGTACGAGGCTGCAACGCCGGGGTTGGCGGGCTGACCGGTGGGCGCGCAAGCGGTGAGCGCAAGAGTGACAACTGCCGCGCCAAGTACGGCGGCGCGAGAACGCTGAAATCGCATGATCCACATCCTAATCGGGCCACATCGCACTGCAGACGCCGCGCACCCATTCCAGAACGGGTAGCCCTTCAACGGCGTTTCCGCCAACGCGAGAGGTGCGCGGCGCGGGGATGAGCACTTGCCGCACCGCTGGCTTGATGTGGGTGCCGGGGTATAGACGGCCCACGCGCATGGCCGCCGAGTCTGGCAGTTCTACCGGGGAAAAACGCACGTAAGTGCCTTGGCTCACCACATCGTGAATGCCCTTGGCGCGCAGTTCGATGCGAAGTGTCGCCACCGCCAGCAAGTTCTCTACTACTTCCGGGAGTGGGCCGTAGCGGTCGGCGAGTTCCGCCTGCACCGCCGCGAGCGCGGGGCCGTCGGCAGCGTCGGCGATCTTTCGGTACGCCTCCAAGCGCAACCGTTCGTGCTCGATGTATGCCTCTGGAATGTGCGCGTCTATCGGCAGGTCAACGGTCATGGGCGTGCGCTCGGGCTCACCCTCGCCGCGGAAGTCGGCCACCGCCTCGCCCACCATGCGGATGTACAGGTCAAAGCCAACGCCCTCAATATGACCGGACTGTTCGCCGCCCAGCAGGTTGCCCGCACCGCGAATTTCCAGGTCCTTCATGGCGACCGCCGCGCCCGCGCCCAGGTCCGTGTGAGCGGCGATGGTCTGCAGCCGATCATGCGCGGTCTCGGTTAGCGAGCGGTCCGGCGGGTACAGGAAGTAGGCGTACGCGCGCTCGCGAGCGCGGCCCACGCGTCCCCTGAGCTGATGCAGTTGCGACAGCCCAAAGGCATCCGCGCGCTCCACGATGAGGGTGTTGGCATTGGAGATGTCGAGCCCCGTCTCCACGATGGTGGTGCACACGAGCACGTCGTAGCGCTTCTCGTAGTAGTCCACGATGACCTGCTCCAGTTGCTTCTCGCTCATCTGGCCGTGGGCAACCGCGATGCGCGCCTCCGGCACCAAGTCCGCGAGGTGCAGCGCCGTGCGCGTAATGGTCTTGACGGAATTGTGAATGTAGAAGACCTGGCCGTCGCGCAGCAGCTCACGCCGGATGGCGGCACCCACCTGGGCATCCTCGTGCGGCCCAACGTAAGTGAGGATGGGGTGGCGATCTTCCGGCGGGGTGGCGAGCGTGGACATCTCGCGGATGCCTGTGATCGCCATCTCGAGCGTGCGCGGGATTGGCGTTGCGGACATGGCGAGCACGTCCACGTCCGTGCGCATTGCCTTGAGGGTCTCCTTGTGTTCCACCCCAAACCGCTGCTCCTCGTCGATGATGACGAGCCCAAGATTTTTGAACCGCACTTGCCCCGTGAGGATGCGGTGCGTGCCGATCACCATGTCGAGCGTGCCGTCCGCGAGGCCTTCAACCACCTGCCGCGCCTCGGCATCCGACTGGAAGCGAGACAGCGCCGCGACCTTCACGGGGAAGGGCGCAAACCGCTCGGCGAACGTGTCCGCATGCTGCTTTACCAGGAGTGTTGTGGGACACAGGAGCGCCACTTGCGTGCCGTCCTGGATCGCCTTGAACGCGGCTCGCACCGCCACCTCGGTCTTGCCAAAGCCTACGTCGCCACAGATGAGCCGGTCCATGGGGATGGGCTTCTCCATGTCCTCTTTGACCTCGTCGATGGTGCTGAGCTGGTCTGGCGTCTCCACGAACGCGAACGCCTCCTCCAGCTCGCGCTGCCAAGGAGTGTCGGGGCCAAACTCGCGTCCCCGCGTGGCCATGCGCGCGGAGTAGAGCCGAATGAGTTCGCCTGCAATCTCGCGCACCGCTTTGCGTGCGCGGCCCTTTGTCTTGGCCCAATCGGCTCCGCCCATGCGACTCACGGAGGGCGTCTCGCCGCCCACGTATTTGGTGACCAAGTCCAACTGGTCCGTTGGGACCGAGAGCCGGTCCCCCGGTCCGCCGCGCTTGCTTGGTGCGTACTCGATCACGAGATACTCGCGCTCAATGCCCCGCACCGTGCGCTGCGTCAGCTCCACAAATCTGCCGATGCCGTGGGTCTCGTGCACCACAAAGTCGCCCGTTCGCAACTGCAGCGGGTCCACCACATTGCGCCGCTTGGTTGGCACCGTCACCTTGGGGCCTGCGGCATTGGCCGTGCGTCCCGTGAGGTCGGATTCGTTGACCACGAGCAGCTTTTCGCCCGGCAGGGCGAATCCCTTGCCCGTCACGTGGGGCACTATCTGGGCTACCGCGCCGGAGCCAGCCATGGCGTCGGCCCCCTGCAATGGCCCGACGCTGGGCACCACCCTCGCCGGCAGGCTCACCTGCGCGCATTGCTCGGCTAGGCGGGCGGCGGAACCGGGGCCCGCGGCGGTGATGACCACGCGCCAGCCGGTTTCCAGGCGTTCACGAATGTCCGTGAGCGCGGCTTCGATACGGCCGCGATGATCGTCGAGGACGGCAAAGCCCAGCTCCTCGCCCCCGCCGAACGGGCCCACCGTTGACCACGTGATGCCGCGCTCCGCGGCCTTTTCGGCGATGTCAGCGAGCGCGGCGAAGGAGCCGTCAGAAACCTCGAGCGGGGTGTTCGCCCCCGCGGTGGCACTCACCCAAGCGGCACTCAGGAACTCCGCCGCGGTGCGAGTGAGGTCCTCCGCGCGGCGCGCGAGCCGCTCCGGCTCCACGGCAACAAAGCGGGTGTTAACAGGGAGGATGGCGGGCAGCAGGTCCAGGTGATCCACGAGCGCGGGGATGAGGGACTCCATGCCTTCAACGGCGTGGCCGTCGGCGATGCGAGTGAGGATGTCTGCGGCGGCGGGAGTTTCGCTGGCGAGCGCGGCTGCGCGGCCGCGTACCTCCGCGGTCAGCAGCAACTCGCGGCACGGCGGCGCCCACAGCACGGGAACCGCCTGCAGCGAACGCTGGTCCGCGATGGAGAACGAGCGCAGCGACTCCACCTCGTCGCCAAAGAACTCGATGCGAATGGGGTGCGGATCGGTGGGCGCAAAGACGTCCACGATGCCGCCGCGCACGGCAAACTCGCCGCGCCGCTCCACCATGTCAACGCGCGTGTAGGCGGCACCAGCGAGCGCCTCGGCAAGCGCCGTGAGGTCAACGCGTTCGCCCACTGCGAGGCGCACAGGGATCAGATCTGCAAGCCCGGGCACGATGGGCTGGAGCACGGCGCGCAAGGGCGCCACCACCACGGCGAGCGGGGCGAGTCCGGATTCAGCGGCGGCGTCTTTGGGGTGCACCAGACGGCGCAGCGTAGCGACGCGTTGCGCAACGGTGTCCGCGCGCGGACTGAGACGCTCGTGCGGCAGCGTCTCCCAGCTGGGGAAGCGCGCCACCGTGCCGGGATCGATGTACGCGCCGAGCGCAGCCTCGAGCGCTTCCGCGTCATTGGAGGTGGCCACCACCGCAACGATGGGGCCGTCCGCGCTGCCGGCGAGCGCCGCGATGAGTGGCGGCGCGGCAACTACAGGTGCCACGACGTGCTGCGTTCGGGGCGTGGGAATGGCCTCTAGCAGCGCGGCGAGCGGGCGCGATTCGTCAGTCAAAGGGCCTCCAGGGCATGCCAAAAATCCGGAAAAACCGGCGTGACCATCGTAGTCGCGGCGCGCGCGGCTAGTCGCTACGGTGGTCAGATGGTGGATCGAGCCGCACTGCCCGCACTTGAGTCAGGCTCGACGCTCGACCTCATAAGCGATGCGGTGCTCGATGGCATGGAGTTCATGGGAATGAACCTCAGCGGCATCCGCGCCTCCCACGCTCGGCTCCTCGAGGTCGCCATCACCGACTGCTCCGCAGACGACCTCGAGACGCCGCGGCTCGATTGCGTCGACACCTATATGGCCTCGCTCCAGGTGCAAACTTGGCGGTGCACGGGCGGCTCGTGGCGAGATGCGACGTTTGAGCGGTTGCGCGTGGGTGCATGGCTCGCGGATGGCGCCGAGCTGCTCGACGTGACCATTAGCGACTGCAAAGTGGATCTGCTGTCTCTACGCGGTGCTGTTGCACAACGCGTAACGTTGCGCGATTGCCGCATCGAGTCGCTGGATCTCACAGCTGCCCGCGTCACCGACGTCATCATCGAAGGTGGTGTGCTTGGAGAGCTACTGACGGCGGATGGGAACATCACCAAGCTCGACGTCTCCCGTACCGAACTCCACATGGTGGGCCACGCGGGCTCGCTCCGGGGTCTCGTGATGTCCCAGGACCAAGTCAAGGACTTGGCGTTCGCCTTCGCCACGCACCTCGGTGTGGAGATCGCCGAAGGGTGATCGGTTAGGCCGGGCTGTGCCAGCGCTGCTGCGCTGCCTCGAGGCCCCACTGAAGCACAGACTCCACCGCATCCGCCGCGTCCACGATGAGCATGTCCAACTCCTTGCGCTCGGCCGCGGAGAACGGTTTGAGCACAAACGTCGCGGCATCCATGCGGCCCGGTGGGCGGCCAATGCCAACGCGAATTCGCACGTAATCGGGAATCCCAAGCGCTTTGCTGATGTCCTTCAGCCCGTTGTGCCCGGCGGAGCCTCCACCGCGCTTGAGGCGCACCGTCCCAAAGGGAATGTCGAGTTCGTCGTGCACCACAATCAGGTCTTCCGGCGCCACCGACTGGTACTTCGCAAGCGACGCCACCGGACCACCCGAGAGGTTCATATACGACATCGGCACGGCGAGCATCACGGCCTGCCCCGCGAGCTGGCCCGTGGCCGCACGCGTATGGGTCTTGCGATGCGATTTCAAGGTGACGCCGCAGCGTCGGGCCAGTTCTTCAACGACCATTTGGCCCACGTTGTGGCGCGTTGCCGCATACTCCTCGCCGGGGTTGCCCAGGCCAACAACGATCGCGCTCACGCTCACATCTTCCCTGAAAATGGCCCGACGCCCGGCTCGCCACTCGTACGGAGGGCGCGCCGGGCGTCGGGCTAAGTGAACTATTCGGCTTCGGCTTCGGCTGCTGCTGCGGCAGAGGCGGCAGAAGCGGCCTCCGCGACTGCCTCGTCCGCGGCCTCGTCGGCGGCGCCGGAACGCGGCACGGAGATGGCCACAACGAGAGAGTCCGCGTCGGTCACGAGCTCGGAACCCTCGGGGAGCACAACCTCGCCGGCCGTGATCTTGTCGCCGTCGTTGAGCCCCTCAACGGACACCTCAATGGCCTCCGGAAGGTTGGTTGCCAGCGCGAGGATCTGCAGGGTGGAGTGCTCCTGGACGTGGATGGTGCCGGGGTAGGACTCGCCCGTGATGTGAACGGCGACGTCAACCGTGATCTTCTCGCCCTTCTTCACGAGCAGCAGGTCGATGTGCTCGATGATGCGGCGCACCGGGTCACGCTGCACGTCCTTGGCGATGACCATCTCGGTGTGATCGCCAATCTGGATGGTGAACAGCGCGTTGGAGTGCTTGAGCGCAAGACCGGTGGAGTGCGCGGGCAGCGTCACGTGCACGGGGTCCGTGCCGTGGCCGTAGATGACGGCGGGAATCTTGCCTGCGGCGCGGGCGCGGCGAGCAAAGCCCTTGCCGAATTCGGTGCGCGGCTCAGCAACAAGCTTCAACTGGTCAGACATCAGGGAGTTCTCCTCGTTCGGTCGGATGCGGCTCAGGGCAAGGCAGGGAGCTCACGCAACCGCCGCGTCGATAACGCCAGCGCCACAGGGGCCAGCCTCGCCGAGGAACGCATCTACTATACCCGCTCGGTCGTGCGGAGAACACTCGCCCGGAAAGCGGCTTCTCGCGCGCGGTGCCCGCCTAAGTCACGGATCGCAGCGCGGTGCGCGTGCGTCCGCCCTGGTACGGGCCCACCGCGGGGCGAATCTCCGTGACTTAGGGCGCGGCCGCCGCGGACCGCGACGGGCGGTCGTGGCATGAGGGCTTTGGCTGCTAAACGTTCCCGTTGAACAGGCTCGTCACCGAGCCGTCGTCAAACACTTCCTTGACCGCGCGCGCAATGAGCGGGGCAATTGACAGCACGGTGAGCTTGTCGAAGCGCTTGTCCTCGTCGATGGGCAGCGTGTCCGTGACTACCACCTCGGTGATACCGGAATCCCGCAGTCGCTCCACCGCGGGCCCGGACAGCAGCCCATGGGTGGACGCCACAATGACGTCCTTGGCGCCGTTCTCAAAGAGCGCCTCGGCAGCCTGAACGATGGTGCCACCGGTGTCGATCATGTCGTCTACCAGCACACACGTGCGGCCCTCCACCTCGCCAACGAGTTCGTGGACCTTGATCTGGTTGGGCACGGACGGGTCCCGCCGTTTGTGAATGATCGCGAGCGGTGCACCCATGTGATCGGACCACTGGTCTGCGAGCCGCACGCGTCCCGCGTCGGGCGAGACGATGGTGAGGTTGCCTGGCGTCACACGCGAGCGCACGTATTGGGCGAGTAGCGGCATGGCCCACAGGTGGTCAACGGGGCCGTCAAAGAAGCCCTGGATCTGTGACGTGTGCAGGTCAACGGCCATGATGCGGTCCGCGCCCGCGGTCTTGAAGATGTCTGCCATGAGACGGGCCGAGATGGGCTCGCGGCCCTTGTGCTTCTTGTCTTGCCGCGCGTAGCCGTAACACGGCATGATCACGGTGATGCTCCTGGCAGATGCGCGCTTGAGCGCGTCCACCATGATGAGCTGCTCCATGATCGCCTCGTTGATGGGCGCCGAGTGCGACTGCAGCGCAAAGCAGTCGCTGCCGCGCACGCTCTCGCCAAAGCGCACGTAGAGCTCGCCATTGGCGAAGGAGTACGACGTGGTGGGAAGCAACTCGATCCCAAGCCCCGCCGCTACTGCGTCCGCAAGCTCAGGGTGCGCCCTGCCCGCTACGAGCACCAGCTTTCGCTCACTTGGGCTCGTGATGCTGGAACTCATGCGTCTCCCTCTTCCTGCTTTTCGCGAGCGATCTTGGCGGCTTGGGCGGATGGGGTGCCGGGCCTGCGCGCTTCCACCCAGCCCTCAACGGTTTGCTGAGGCGAGGAGTTGCGTGCCATCGCACCCGGGGGAACGTCCTTGCGGATGATCGCGCCGGCACCCGTGTAGGCACCATCGCCAATGGACACGGGGGCGATGAGGGTGTTGTCGGAGCCGATCCGCACGTGGTCTCCCACCGAGGTGCGAGACTTCCCCACGCCGTCAAAGTTCACAAAGATCGTGGCCGCGCCAATGTTGGAGTGCTCACCAATCACGGCGTCGCCCACGTAGCTGAGGTGCGGCACCTTCGAGTGCGCGCCAACCACCGCATTCTTGGTCTCCACGAACGCACCGATCTTGCCGTCTTCGCCAAGCTCCGTACCCGGTCGCAGATACGAGAACGGCCCAACGGTGGCGCCAGCGTGTATCACCGCGAGCTGGCCGTGCGTACGGATCACCGTTGCGCCCTCGCCCACCTCTACGTCCCTGAGCGTGGTATCCGGCCCGACGCTGGCACCAGTTCCCACAGTGGTGGCACCAAGCAGTTGAGTACCAGGCAGGATCGTCGAGTCGGGCGCGAGCGTCACGTCCGCGTCAATCCAGGTGGTGCTTGGATCCACGATGGTGACTCCAGCGCGCATCCACCTTTCGAGGATCGTGCGGTTAAGCGTTGCTGCAGCCGCCGCGAGCTGAACCCGATCGTTGACGCCTTCCGTTGCCACAGCGTCGGGCGCTATAAAGGCGCCAACCCGCCCGCCAGACTCGCGCACAATCTCCACGACGTCCGTGAGGTACATCTCTCGCTGCGCGTTGTCGCGGCCCACGCTGGACAGTGCGGTGCGCAGGGCGTGTGCTTCAAAGACATAGATGCCAGCGTTGATTTCGTCGATGGCGAGCTCGGCATCGGACGCGTCTTTGGCCTCGACAATGCGCAGCACTTCGCCATCGGCGCCGCGAATGATGCGCCCGTATCCGCCGGGGCTCGGGACGCGAGCGGTCAGCATCGTGACGGCGTTGCGGCCTTCCGTGTGGCCATCCGCGAGCGCCGCGAGAAGTTCACCGGTCACTAACGGAACGTCGGCAGAGGTGACGAGCACCAGTCCCTCCGCCTTGGCGGCAAGCGCCGAGGCTCCCCGTCCACCCGCCGCAACGGCACCCGCAACCGCCGTTGCGTCAAGAACAGTGAGGCCGCAGTAAACAGCGCGGCCGGTGCCGGGGACTTCGTCTTGGTCAGCGATGACAGCCTCAGGCGAGACTGCCGCAACCTCAGCCGCGACCTTCTCACGCTCGTGGCGCACCACCACCACAAGGCGTGCGGGCTCCAGTTCCGTGGCGGCTGCCATGGCGTGATGAAGCAGCGACCGGCCCGCGATGGCGTGGAGCACCTTGGGTGTGGCGGAGTTCATCCGCGTGCCCGCGCCCGCCGCGAGGATGATCGCGGCGGAAATCGGCTGACGGCTCACGTGCCTCCCTCGCGCTGGGTTTCGGTGGCCAGTCTAGCCGCCGCCGTCCCCGCAAAACTGCGTTCCGCCCCCAGGATTCGAACCTGGACCGCAAGGCTCCAAAGGCCTGCATGCTGCCGTTACACCAGAGCGGAAGGTGGGGTGCCTGCGCGCAAGTCTGCCAGCATTCACGGCACACTAGGAACGTGACCACCGAACCGCGCCGTCTGCCGCGCTCCCGCATGACGGCGCGCGAGCGCCGCGAACAGCTCCTTGACGTTGCGCGCTCCCTCTTCGCCGAGAAGGGATTCGAGTCAGTTTCGGTGGAAGAGATCGCCGCTCGCGCCGACGTTTCAAAGCCCGTTGTATACGAACATTTTGGGGGCAAAGAGGGCATTTACGCGGTCATCGTGGACCGCGAAGTGTCCGCGCTACTGGGTGCGCTCACGGATGCCATCTCCGCCGTTGGACACCCGCGTCAATTGGTAGAGAAGGCGGCGCTGCAGCTGCTCGACTACATCGAATCCTCTCCAGATGGCTTCAGGATTTTGGTTCGAGATTCGCCCGTGGCGCAGGCTACGGGCACGTTCTCGTCCCTCATCGGTGACGTGGCGACTCAGGTGGAGGGCCTGTTGGCCGAGCAATTCCGGCAACGCAGACTCGATCCCTCCGTGGCGCCAATCTACTCACGCATGCTCGTTGGCATGGTTGCCTTGACGGGCCAGCATTGGGCCGAGGTGCGCGAGCCGCGCAAGGAAGTGGTGGCGGCTCACCTCGTGAACCTCGCATGGAACGGTCTGTCAACGCTCGAAAAGAGTCCCGTCATGCCAGACGCAGACGAATCGGTATAGCCTGCTGATGACGCACCATTTCCGTCGTCCAAAGGAGCAGCGTCATGATCAAAGGCTTCAAAGAATTCATCACGCGCGGTAATGCCGTTGATCTCGCGGTTGGCGTTGTCATTGGTGCCGCGTTCGGTGCCGTCATCACCTCTGTGGTTGACGGCGTCATCAATCCCATCATCGCGGCGATCTTTGGCAAGCCAGATCTGTCTCACGTGCTCACGTGGACGCTCAGGGACCAAGGCACGCCCGCCGTTGACGACGATGCGATCCTGTCATTTGGCCTGGTCCTCAACGCGCTGCTGAACTTCCTGCTTGTGGCGCTCGCGATCTACTTCCTGGTAGTGGTCCCACTCAATGCGCTCGCGGCCCGGAACGCCAAAGAAGAGGCCGAGGAGGATGCCGGCCCCACCGAGATCGAGCTGCTCACGGAGATTCGCGACTCGCTTAAGAAGTAGCGCGCCAGGCGGCGGGTGCGGGGGAATTGGCCCGACGCTCGGGTTGGCTCACGCGGTTTAAGCGAGTCAGGCGATGACAGCTGCGCCTTGCGCTGGACCCTGCGCGGTGATGACCTGATCCGCGAGGCCTGTTGACCGGATGTGAGCCGCTATAGCCAGCGCATGCTGCGCATTCCGGGCAAGCGCGGCAACGGTTGGACCGGAGCCGGAGACGACCGCACCACATGCGTCAAGTTCCTGAGCGGCGGTGATGACGTCTCGCAGAGCGGGCGCCAAGTGAATCGCGGCATCCTGCAGGTCATTGACAAGTGCGGCTCCCAGCGCGTTGGGGTCGCCGCCAATGAGGGCCGTCATGACGTCGTCCGAGATGCGAGGGTCGCTCCCGCCCAACAGACCGTCTGCAACCCACTCGTCGAACTCCGCGTAGACGTGGCGGGTGCTGAGCCCCTCCGCTTGTGTGGCGAACACCCAATGGAAGGTGCCGTGCGTCATCGCCGGAGAGAGCACATCTCCGCGCCCAAGCCCCACTGCCGTGTGACCGTGGAGAGCAAAGGGCACGTCCGCACCCAACGAGGCGCCAAGGGCGGCGAGCTCCTGGCGGGTGGCTCCCGTGTCCCAGACCTCCGCGCAAGCCACTAGAGCGGCGGCGGCATCGGCGCTGCCGCCCGCCATGCCGCCAGCTACCGGGATGCTCTTGACGATTGCCAAGTCCACGCCGTCGGTGATGCCGTAGGCCTCAGCTACCGCGCGAGCGGCGCGCACGGCGAGGTTGCTGTCGTCGAGCGGAACGCCCTTGACGTCGATCACTTGGCCGTCGATGCTCCGGTCCGGGGCGGCCTCAACCGCGATCGTGATCTCGCCGTCCTCTCGCAAGGATGCAGTAACGAAGTCATAGACGTCCACGGCCTGGAAGACGGTGGCAAGGGGGTGATAGCCGTCGGGCTGTACGGGTCCAACGGATAGTTGCAGGTTCACCTTGCCCGGCGCCCGCACCGTGACTTCGCGGGGCGGTGTTGCGCCGGTCGTCGACTCCGCTGTCATCGCCCTAGCGTGGCAGAAGTTGACCGCGGCAGATGCTCAGCGATGGCCGCAAAGTCCGTGATGGTGAGCTGTTCTCCACGCGTGAGGGGATCAAACCCGGCCGCGCGCAGCGCGGCCTCAGCCGCTCCGGGCGAACCGGCCATGGTCGCTAATGCCCCGCGCAGCGCCTTCCGGCGCTGCGCAAACGCGGCATCCACCACCGCGAAGACGTGTTCCCGCGGCACCTCTGTGACCGGCACCGCCCGTCGCTCCATGAGCACGAGCGTGCTATCCACGCGCGGCACGGGCCAGAACACCGCACGCCCAACGGAGCCCGCCTTGCGCACGTCGCAGTACCACGCAGCCTTCGCCGACGGGATGCCGTAGGTGCGCGATCCCGGCGGTGCGGCAAGCCGGTCCGCTACCTCGGCTTGCACCATCACGAGCACCCGCTCGAGCGACGGGAAGGTCTCAAGGAAGTGCAGAATCACGGGGACGGAGACGTTGTACGGAAGGTTCGCCACCAGCAGCGCTGGCGGCGGGTCAAGGGAAGTGACGCGCAGGGCGTCGGCCTGAATCACCGTGAGGCGGTGGGCGGCCTCCGGTGCCCGCTCAGCCACCGTGGCTGGCAAGGCGGCCGCAAGCCGCGGATCAATCTCTACCGCCGTGACCAACGCACCAGCCTCGAGCAACGCGAGTGTCAGCGATCCCAGCCCAGGGCCAACTTCCACCACCGCGCTCGCCGGCTCCCCAGCGTCGGCCCCGGAACCGGAACCGCGCACCCCTGCTATCCGCACAATGCGGCGTACCGTGCCGGCATCTACTACGAAGTTCTGACCCCAGCGTTTGGTGGGCGACGTGCCAAGAGCCTCGGCGAGGGTGCGGATATCGGTGGGACCAAGCAGGTCAACCACGCGTCAGTACCAGTTGCGATCGAGGAAGTGGTTCCACGCGCCACACGGCGTGTTGTAGCGACCATCAATGTAGGCGAGCCCCCACTTGATCTGCGTCACGGGGTTTGTGCGCCAGTCGTCGCCGTACTTGGCCATCTTGGAGCCGGGCAGCGACTGCGGAATGCCATAGGCGCCCGACGACTTGTTGCCAGCTTCCGTGCGCCAGCCCGATTCGCGCGCCCAGAGATTATCGAGGCACGCCCACTGGTCGCCCGTCCAGCCGTACATATCTGCGGCCATCTGCTTGCCGAGCGCTCGGTTGGTGCCCTTCTGGGCCGCAGTTGTCGTGGGCACCACGAGGGTGCCAACGGAAACCACGCTGTCGGTTGCGGGCCTCACCACCACGGAAAGCGAGACTTCGCGGGAAACCTCAACGCCGCCCTCGTAGGTGACGTCGTACGTCACGAGCTCGGTGCCCGCCTTGCCCTTGCTGATGACCCTCTTCTCACCCTTGAAGGCGCCACTGTCTTTCTTGACCACTTGGCCCGGAGCAATGGACTTCTCCTCGGTGACGGTAGTGACGGTCACGTCAGGATCGCCGGCCGCAACCTTCGTCACGAGTTTGTCCGTGGCGGCCTGCGCTACCTTTGCGCTGCCCGTGATGGAGTCTGCCGCGGCTGACGCAAAAGAGCCGGCCGCGAACGCGACCACGGCGAACGTGACGCCCAGTTGGCGCGTCAGGCGGTTGCGCGCAACGTCCCGGTGACGCCTGTCCCGGCGACCGCCCGGCAGGGGCGCAGTGCGTCGATAGCTCACTCAATACCTCACGTCAGCATGCGACCCAGCCAGTCGGCATGCGCGATTTCAACGTTCTTTATCTCACAAAGGTGGGGGTTGGCGCCAGCCGAGCGGAAGTGGGATGTGGTCATTGCCACACTTCCTCAAGGTTTTACCAGGGACCATATAGCCGCTGCGAGTTGGCCATGACGTCAACGCACAGGGTCTCTAGATCGTCCCCGCGCGCGGTTGCGAGCGCACGCATTGTGAGCGCGGCCTGGGCCGGGGAGTTGGGGCGGCCGCGATGCGGCACGGGTGCAAGGAACGGAGCATCGGTCTCCACGAGCAGGCGATCCCGCGGCACGATCGCCGCCGCCTCCCGCAACGCGGGCGCGTTCGTGAACGTCACGGTTCCGGCAAAGCTCAAGTAGAAGCCGCGCTGCAAGCACTCGCGCGCAAACTCGGCGTCGCCGGAAAAGCAGTGCATCACCACTGCGGGCGGGAGGCCGTCGGAATCGAGCACATCGAGGATCTCGCGGTGCGCATCCCGATCATGGATCTGCAGCGGCAACCCCAATTCCTTCGCCAGCACAATGTGATCCCGGAACGCGCGCACCTGCGCGGCCACGCCGTCGGGGCCGGTTCTGAAGAAATCAAGCCCCGTCTCCCCCACCACCCGTATTCGCTCTCCCCGCGCCAAGGCGGCGATCTCCGCAAAGGCATCCTCATAGGAGGTGCCCGACGCGTGGGTTCCGTTGGCATGCAAGGGCGCCTCGTTGGGGTGGAGAGCAACGCCGCCCACCATCGCCGGGTGCTCGCGTACGGCGGCGGCGGTCCAGCGCGCGCTGGCCAGTTCGCAGCCAATCTGCACCACGTGAGCCACCCCGGTTGCTGCAGCGGCGGCGAGCTTGTCCGCCACCGAAGGGTCACCTGGTTCCCCATCCCAATCGAGATGGGTGTGATTGTCGACTATCGGTGCGGGCAGTGGCTCCGGCGCCGGCGGCCACGGGCCGGAAGGCATGCGGCCCTACTCCTCCGCCATGCGCTCAAGCTCGGCGTCGATGATCGCGTCGTCGAGCTTGGTGAACACCGGCACGGGCGCGGGCACCGCGGCACCCGTGGCGATGGGGCGCCTTCCCCACGTGCCGTGCTGCGAGGAGTAGTCGCCCTGGATGATGGGATAGCGGCGGTCCGGGAGGTCTAGGTCATCCACGTCTGTCATGACGGGCATGGGCGCAATCTCGCCGGTTCCGCCGATGGCTTCGTGGACGCGCTGAGCGCTGTGCGGCAGGAATGGCGCCAGCATGGTGTTGGCGTCGCTCACGAGCTGAGTGGCCACCGCGAGCACTGTGCGCATGCGTTCTGGGTCCTCATTCTTGAGCTTCCACGGCGCCGTGTCAGCGAGGTACTTATTGGCGTCACCAACAACGCGCATCGCCTCGGAGACGCCCGCGCGCTGACGCTGAGCACCGATGAGCTCGCCAACGGTTCCAAAGCCCGCTTCCGAGGCGGCAAGGGCAGCCCGGTCAATCTCCGTGAGGCTTTCAAGCGGTGGGACGGTGCCAATGTTGTTGTGGAGTAGCGACGCCGTGCGATTGACGAGGTTTCCCCATCCGGCCACAAGTTCGTCGTTGGTGCGGCGCTTGAACTCCGCCCACGTGAAGTCGGCATCGGAGGTCTCCGGCCCAGCCACGGCGATGAAGTACCGCAGCGCATCCGGCTGGTAGCGCGAGAGCATGTCGCGGACGTAGATCACGTGGCCGCGAGAGGAGGAGAACTTTGCCGACTCCATGGTGAGGAACTCGCTGGAGACCACCTCGGTTGGCAGCTGCAGCTCCTTGAACTCGCTCAACGATCCGCCGTGCAATCCGCCGCCGTTCGCTGCGAGCAACTCACCCGGCCAAATTTGCGAGTGGAACGTGATGTTGTCCTTGCCCATGAAGTAATAGGAACGTGCCTCTGGATCATTCCACCAGGCGCGCCAAGCGTCCGGGTCTCCCGAGCGTCGGGCCCATTCAATGGACGCGCTCAGGTAGCCGATCACGGCATCGAACCACACGTAAAGCCGCTTGTTTGGGTTGTCTTCCCAGCCCGGGAGCGGCACGGGAATGCCCCAATCGATGTCTCGCGTCATGGCGCGCGGGCGCACATCCGCAAGCAGGTTGCGCGAGAAGTTGAGGACGTTGGGGCGCCAGCCCTCGCGCGCGCTCAGCCACTCGTCGATCGCGGGCGCCAGCGCGGGCAAGTCCAGGAAGAAGTGCTCCTGATCAATGAACTTGGGCGTCTCGCCGTTGATGCGGCTCTTGGGGTTCTTGAGGTCGATGGGGTCCAGCTGGTTTCCGCAGTTGTCACACTGATCGCCGCGCGCGCCGTCGAAGCCGCAAATGGGGCACGTGCCCTCGATGTAGCGGTCAGGCAGCGTGCGGCCCGTGCTGGGCGAGATCGCGGAGCGCGTGGTCTGCAGCACCATGTAGCCGTTGGCGTGGACGGCCTTGAAAAGGTCTTGCGCCACCTTGTAGTGGTTGCCCGTGGTGGTGCGCGTGAAGAGGTCGTAGCTGAGACCCAGAGCGGTGAGATCCTCCGCGATGACGCGGTTGTAGCGGTCCGCGAGCTCTTGGGGGCTCACGCCCTCGTTCTCCGCCTGCACCAGGATGGGGGTGCCGTGCTCGTCGGTCCCAGAGACCATCAGCACGTCATGGCCAGCCATGCGCATGTAGCGGCTGAAAACGTCGGAGGGAACGCCAAAACCGGCGACGTGACCGATGTGTCGTGGGCCGTTTGCGTACGGCCAGGCCACTGCGGACAGGATGTGGGACATGCGCCCAATCCTAGGGCCGGCCGTTCCCCTGCCCAACGCTCACGCGAGTTCGCTTGCCCAGGTCACCACAGCGTCGGGCCATGGCACTCGCCGCGCGCTGTGAGGTCACCAGGCCGGGCCAGGGCCCACATTCCGGCCCAGTGTCCTCGCAGCGCGCGGCCGAGAGCGCCGGGTGGCGGCCGGGCGGCGGACGCCGGTCGGGCCAGCGCGGGCGCGGGGGCCGGAGCCAGCTAGGCCCAACGCTCGGGCCAGGTGCGCTGCAACGCTCGGCCAATCAGGCCGGGCAACTAGTCGTAATCGGGCGCGGGAGGAAGGCCAAACACTTCCTCAAGAGTTTCGATGCCCTGCCCGCGCATGTATTGCGCGAGCTCCACACCCACGTAGCGCCAATGCCACGGCTCCCATTTGTAGCCCGTGACCGCGGAAGCGCCCTTGGGGTACCGCTCGATGAACCCGTAATCCGCGGCGTGCGCAACAAGCCACTTGCCCGATTTGGTGGTGGCGTAGCACTCCTTGATGTGGCAGCCAGCGGGGTCGTACACGTCCAGCGTGAGTCCCGTTTGGTGCTCCGAGTAACCCGGGCGGGCGGAGAAAGTCTCGGCCGCCTTGACGCCATCGGACGCCGCGTAGTCCTGAAACAGCCCCTTCTGGAAGTTGTAGGAGCGGTACGCGGTGGAGACGATGAATGGCGCGTCATCGTCCTTCGCCGCCTTGTACATCTTCCCCAGCGCGCGCTGGGCGGGCTTGGTCAACTGACCGCCGCCGGGCACGGTGACCGTCTTGAGGTTGCGCGGCTCATAATCCGAAGGGTCTATGGGCCGCTGCTTGTTGACCACCACCCAGATGGACGAGGGATCGTCGATCGAATACTGGGCGAGATTGATTCCTGGCGAGACCACGGGCGCCGGCGCCGGGCTGGGATGGGCCGTCGCCGTGGTCGTGACGGCAACCACCACCGGGGTGACACGTGCGCGCGGAGTGGCAGCTGGCTGCAGCCACGACGCCACCAGAACGCCCGCCGCCGCGCACAGCGCCGCGAGCACCCCCGTCACAAGCCACCGGGTGGAATTGCTTCGCATTACCTCGCCTTAGCCGCAACGATTGCGCCGTACAGTTCCCGCGCAGGAACTCCTGCGAGCGGCGCGAGGTCGCTCGCAACGTCCTTGGCCCGCTCACCAAGGCGCACCCGATCCACGCCCTCGGCAACAGCGTTGGCGAGGCTCAGGGCCGCGGGAGGCGCCCCGGCCACGCACACCACAATCTCGCCGCGCACACCGGGCGCAGCCCACTCGGCGAGTTCCGCGAGGCTCCCCCTGCGAGTTTCTTCGAACGTCTTGGTGAGTTCGCGGCTCACGGCAGCTGCGCGCGAGTCACCAAAGGCGCGAGCCATCGCGGCGAGCGAGTCCGCGAGCCGGTGCGGAGCCTCGAAAAAAACCAGAGTGCGCGGCTCAGAAATGAGCCCATTGAGCATCCGATCCCGCTCGCCACCCTTGCGCGGCAAGAAACCTTCAAACGCGAACCGATCCGTGGGCAGCCCACTCACCGCGAGCGCGGCGAGTACCGCTGAGGGGCCCGGCAGCACGGTCACCGGCACCTCCGCGGCAATGGCCAGCTGGACCACGCGAAAACCGGGATCGGAAACGGTAGGCATACCGGCGTCGGTCACTACCAAGACCACCGCGCCCGCGGCCGCCTCCGCGACCAGGCCGTCCGCCTTCTCGCGCTCATTGTGGTCATGCAGCGCCACGAGCCGCCCAGCGATCTTGACTCCCAGACCGCGCGCCAAGTCCAGGGTGCGCCGCGTATCCTCCGCCGCCACCACATCAGCGGAGCCCAGCGCGTCCACTAGCCGGGCCGATGCGTCAGCTAAGTTCCCAATGGGCGTGGCCGCGAGCACAATGCGTCCAGTCATGGGGCAAGCGTGACATACCGCGCGCGCCTATTAGGCTCTGCTTGTGCTGAACTCCGTGAGCGCCCGTTGGGACTGGCTGTGGCGCTGGCGCGTTGGCATCATGGTGACGCTCGTAGGAGTGGTCGCGGCCGCGCTGCGGTTCGTGGGTCTGGCGTTCCCCAACGCGCTCGTCTTTGACGAGGTTTTCTATGTACGCGGCGCCTTCTCGATCCTCAAATACGGGTATGAGGGCGACTGGACCGGCGACAACGATTGGTACGAGCAGGGCAACATCTCTGGCCTGCACACCACCGGCGACTTTGTGGTTCACCCCATGGTGGGCAAGCTGCTCATCGCGCTCGGCATGCATACGTTCGGCAATAACCCATTCGGTTGGCGCGTCAGCACCGCGCTGCTCGGCACGGCAACCTGCATCATCGTGGCGCTCATTGCTCGTCACCTGTTCCGCTCCACGCTCTTTGGCGGCATCGCGGGCCTCCTCATTGCGATTGACGGCACGTCCATCGTGTTGTCGCGGACCGCCCTGCTTGACAACTTCCTGGCGTTCTTTGTGACGGCATCGCTGGGACTCATCCTCATGGATCGAGCTCGCATGGCGCCGCGCGTACTCGCCGCGGCGGCCGCCGAGCGAACGCGGCTGCACCTGGGACCGTATGACCGCATCCCGGGTTGGGGCCCGCGCACCGGCATCCACTGGTGGCGGTGGGCGGCAGTCGTCACGCTGGGCCTTGCGGCCAGCACCAAGTGGTCGGGCTTGTACTTTGCCCTCGCCTTCCTCGCCCTATCCGTGCTCTTCGACATCGTGGACCGCCGCCACGCAGGATTCGAGCGTTGGTTCCTGGGCGCTACCGTGCGCGCCGTACCAACCGCGATCGGCTCCATCTTCCTGATGCTTGGTGTCTACGTGGCGACGTGGTGGAACTGGTTCGCCACCACCGGCTCATACGCTCGCGACTGGGCGCAGAATCACCCCGGCGAGGGCGCCACATGGCTCCCCGATTCCCTGAATTCGCTGCTCCACTATCACCAGCAGATGTGGCATTTCCACACCACACTCACCACGCCGCACAACTACATGTCCAATCCCTTTGGCTGGATTCTGCAGTTGCGTCCAACCGCGTTCTTCTTCCGCGATTACGACAACATCGATTGCGGCGCCTCGCGTTGCGTGAGCGCCATCCACGCGATTGGCCACCCGTTCATCTGGTGGGCGGGAGCCGCGGCGCTGCTCTACGCCCTGTGGCGCGTCATCCGTCACTTTGACCTACTGGCTCTCACGGTCTCGCTCGGCGTGCTCGCCGGCTGGGTGGTGTGGTTCCCCTACGCCTACCGCACCATCTTCACGTTCTACTCGGTGGCGTTCGCGCCCTTCCTGATCTTGACGCTCACGTGGGCGCTTAAACGCATTGCATTGCCCGACGCTCTGGCTGGGTACGCAGGTATAGACCGCTTTTCGAGGGGCGGCGCCTTTGCGGTAGCGGCATTCGTTGCCGTGTGCCTCATCTTTGCTGGGTTCTTCTTGCCCATCTGGACAGGCATGGTGATCCCGTACGAGTACTGGCAAATGCACATGTGGGTTCCCACCATCAAGAACCTCGACGGTCACACCATCATTGGCTGGGTCTAGCCCCAGCGCGCCCTTTAGCCGTCGCGGCGCTCGATGAGCCGCGACAGCACAATCGCCGAGCGCGTGGAGTCAACTTGCGGCGCGAGCCGCACGCGCTCCAGGGCCACTTCGAGGCTCGCGATGTCACGCGCCCTGATGCGGACCATCGCATCTGCTGCCCCTGTGACGGTCCACGCCTCAACTACGTCGGGGATGTCGCGGAGGATTCGCGTAAGTTCCGCTGGGGCAACGTTGCCGCGGCAGAAGAGCTCCACGAATGCCTCGGTGTCGCGGCCGTCCACCTCGGGATCGATCACCACACCAAAGCCGCGGATGGCGCCGTTGGCTACGAGGCGGTCCACCCGGCGCTTGACCGCTGAGGCTGAAAGGCCAACGCGCAAGCCCATATCGGCGAACGTGGCACGGCCGTCCCGGCGAAGCAAGTCAATGAGTCGCTTGTCGAGTTCGTCGACGTGCATGATGCGCCTCCTCAGGTAACGGCAACCGAAACTTGCGCCACACTAGCAAAGTTCGCAGGTATCGCCAAGATTCTGGCGGCACATTGCACGGATTCGCTGTCATGCTTGGACCATGTCCCTCGCCTTCGAATCCCACCCGGCCCCCGCGTCGGGCCGCAACACCGTGCCCACCACGGTGCTCATGTGTGCGCCCGCTTATTTTGACGTCCTCTACGAGATCAATCCGTGGATGGATACATCCGTTGCCACGGACACGGACCTTGCCGTGGCGCAGTGGCGCGAGCTTCGCGACACGTACGTGCGGCTGGGGATTGAGGTGCACCAGATAGACCCCGTTGAAGGTCTGCCGGACATGGTCTACGCCGCCAACGGCGCAACTGTGGTTGACGGAATCGCATACACAGCGTCGTTCCTCTTCCCTGAGCGTCAACCGGAGGCTGCTGCGTATGCGGACTGGCTGGCCCGCGCGGGCTACACCGTTGTTGAGGCGACTCACGTCAACGAAGGCGAAGGCGACCTGCTCGTTGTTGGCGACGTCATTTTGGCTGGCACGGGGTTCCGCTCCACGCTCGCGAGCCACCGCGAAGCGGGCGAGGTGCTGGGCCGCGAGGTGGTGACGCTCACCCTGGTGCGTCCCGAGTACTACCACCTCGACACGGCTCTCGCCGTTCTGGATGCCCGTCCCGGACACGAGCAGATCGCGTATCTGCCAAGCGCATTCGCGCCGGAGGCACTCGCCGAGCTGGAGCGTCGCTACCCCAACGCGATCATCGTTGACGAGGAAGAGGCGGCAATGCTGGGCCTCAACATCGTCTCCAATGGGCGTGACGTGGTGATGCCTGCCCGCGCCGAACGTTTTGCCGCGCAGTTGCGCGAGCGCGGTTTCAATCCCGTTGGCGTGAACCTCTCCGAGCTGCTCAAGGGCGGCGGCGGCGTCAAGTGCTGCACGCTCGCATTGCGCGGTCTGGACGCGCTCCGCGAGGCCTCAGCGGAGGTCAACTGACATGGTGCAGGTAGTGGACGTCAACCGTATGGTGCAGTGGATCGCCGCAGCGGGCGTGGAGGCGCGCATCATGGGCATCGCCGCCACCATCGAAGAGGACTTTGCCAATTGGGAGCGCTTTGACAAGGCGCCGCGGCTCGCAGCGCACTCGGCTCATGGCGTGATCGAATTGATGCCCACGTCCAACGGCGAGCTGTACGCCGTGAAATACGTCAACGGCCACCCCATCAACCCCAGTCGCGGGCTGCAGACGGTGGTAGGCATGGGCGTGCTCTCGGATGTCGAGACGGGCTACCCCCTGCTGATCTGCGAGATGACAATGCTCACCGCCTTGCGTACCGCCGCAACATCTGCGGTGGCCGCCAAATTGTTGGCGCGGCACGATGCCACGCGCATGGCACTCATTGGGACCGGCAGCCAATCCGAGTTCCAAGCGCTGGGTTTCCGCGCGCTGTTGGGGATCAACGACCTCGCCCTGTGGGACACGGACCCCGCCGCGTTGGCGAAGGCGGAGCACAACCTCACGGGGCTGGGTTTTGAGGTGCGCGTTGCCACGAGCGCGGCCGATGCCGCTACCCACGTGGACATCATCACCACGTGCACCGCGGACAAGACCCTCGCCACCGTACTGAGCGATTACATGGTGCATCCCGGCGTGCATATCAACGCGATTGGCGGCGACTGCCCTGGCAAGACGGAATTGGATCCGCAGATCATGCGCCGCGCAAGCATCGTGGTGGAATACGAGCCGCAGACGCGCATCGAGGGAGAAATTCAGCATTTGCCAGCGGCGCATGCGGTCACCGAGCTGTGGCGCATCATCAGGGGCGAAGCGCAGGGGCGGGTGTCCAACGAGGAGATCACCGTGTTCGACTCGGTTGGCTTCGCGATTGAGGACTTCTCAGCCTTGCGCTACGTCCAGGCCACCCTTGACGCAGACGTCACCGATGTGGACCTGCTCGCCTCTCCTTCCGACCCCAAGAACCTCTATTCGCTCGTATCCCAGGCCGTATCCGCCTCCGTGTGACGAACGTCCAAGCCAGCCGCAGCGTCGGCCTAATTGCGCGCCAGCGCGGCTATAACGCGCAAACGCGCTAGCGTTGGCGGTGATGATCCACGCAACGACGCGTGGCCACGAGGAGAAGGAACAACGATGGCCAAGAAGGACAGCGTCACCGTGGTGGCGGCAGACGTATTCGAGTTGGACCCCAGCACACTCGGCAAGAACGGCATCAACGCGGTGCGCGCGGCCTTTGGACTGGTGGGCATCCTCGCCTTTGTCCTTGGCGTGACGCTGCTCGTGTGGCCCGGCAAGACGATTGGCGTTGTGGCCGGTATCGCGGGCATCTACTTCATCTTCGCGGGTATCGCGCGCCTGGCGCTGTCCATCTTCAGCTCCGGCCTCGGTGCGGGACACCGCATTCTGGGCCTCGTGTTTGGTCTGATCTTGCTGCTCGCCGGAATCGTGGTTGTGCGCAACATCCACGCCGCGGCAGGCGTGCTGCTGCTGGTCGCCGTGGTGGCGCTCGGATTCGCCTGGATAGTGGACGGCATCATGGCGATTGTTGAATCTGGCAAGAGCGGCAGCCGCGGACTGGGCATTACGTTTGGCGTGTTCTCCATCCTGGCCGGTATCGCGGTGCTGGTGTGGCCCGGTGCCACGGCCTTCGTGTTCGCGCTGCTCATCGGCATCGTGCTGGTGGTGCTCGGGGTGGTAGGCGTCAGCAGGGCCTTCACGTTTGGCAAGGACGTCAAGAGCGCGGCCTGATAGGCACCGCGAGGACGCCAGCGTGACCGAGGAAGCTCCACAACCGGATCCCACCGCGGAACATCCGGAGGCCGAACGTCGCGACGCCGTGCCCCACGACGTCGCGACGGCGGCGCGCCTCTGGGTTGACGACCGCAAATATGCGGAGCCGGAGACCGCGCAGTGGCTCAACCACTTTGCATGGAAGACACTTCAGAAGATTGTGCTGGTGGGCGTGCTCACCGCGCTTGGTGTGCTCATGGCCGTGCAGGCGCGAGGGCTCCTGGGAATGCTCGTCATCTCGGTGTTCTTTGCGCTCGCGATCATCCCTGGCGTCAACGCTCTCCAGCGCAAGTACGGCATGCGTCGTGGCGCCGCCGTGGGTGTCATGTACCTCATTGCGCTGCTCACCGTCACGCTCCTGGTGGTGGTGCTGATCCCAGCAATCGTCACGTTCGCGGACGCCGTACAAGAGGACCTCTCAGGCTGGATCGACAGTTTGAATAGTTGGGCGCAAGGGACGTTCGGAACCGATATGGCGACGAGCGACGCGGCCGCGGCCAGCGTTGACGAACTCATGGCGCGGCTCGCCTCGTGGGGAAGTTCGGTCTTTGGCCTCGTGACGAGCGGCATCGGGTTCATCTTTGATGTTGCGACCATCGCGTGCTTCACCTTCTACATTGCGGCCGATTTCCCCAAGATCCGCCGCGCGTTCATGACCCGCATGCCCCCGGAGCGTCAGCGCGTCTTCGCGTGGATCACGGACCAGTCCATTGAGCAGACGGGCGGCTATTTCTACTCGCGCTTGCTGCTCATGGGCGTTAACGGCGGCTTGGGCTTTGGCGTGATGATGCTGCTGGGCATGCCGCTTGTCTATGCGGTACCGATGGCGCTGTTCATGGGATTCGTGAGCGAGTTCATCCCCATGATCGGCACCTACATTGGCGCCATCATCCCGCTCCTAGTGATGCTCGCCGTTCAGGGGCCCGCGCAAGCGCTCCTGTTCATCGTGTGGGTGGTCATCTACCAGCAGATGGAGAACTACTGGCTCAGCCCGCGGTTCTCGTCAAAGACGATGGAGCTCAATGGTGCCGTGGCGTTTGGCTCGGCGATCTTCGGTGGTGCCATCGCTGGCCCAATGGGCGCTTTCATGGCGCTTCCCGTTGCTGCGCTCATCACGGCGATCGTCAAGAACGCGGGGCGCACGTACGCGGTGGTAGTTGAAGAGATGGCACTCGAGGCCGCGGAGTCACCCGCGGCCGAGGACGAACCAGCCACCGCGCCGCGCTGGCAGTTCTGGCGCAAGTAGCGCCCGGACGAGGCGGCGCTGCGGCCGGGCGGGTGCTGCGGCCCGGCGCGTGTTGCGGCTGGGCGGGTGCTGCGGCCGGGCCGGTCGCAGCCTCGCGCCTCCACAGCCCGTCTCCCCCGGTTGTGGTACCTGAGCGGTGAAATTGGGCCCAATTTCACCGCTCAGGTACCACAAAGACAAGGGCCGACGCTGTGCCGGGTTGCCCTATTGGCTACAGCAAAGCGGCGCCGGCTCCCTGTGGGAACCGGCGCCGCCTGATGCGTGCAGGCTAGGACGCCGCGAGGATGTCCACCACAAAGACCAGCGTGGAGCCACCGGGGATGGTGCCGTCCTGCGAGTCCTTGTCGCCATAGCCGAGCGCCGGCGGAACCACCAGCAGCACCTGGCTGCCAACGGTCTGACCGGCGAGGCCCTGGACCCAGCCGTCGATGAGCTGGCCCTTCGAGAGCGGGAAGGTGGCCGGAGCGCCGCGATCCCACGAGGAATCGAACTTAGTTCCGTCCCACAGCGAACCGGTGTAGTGGATCGTGATCGAGTCGTCCTCTTTCACAACCTTGCCGTCACCCTTGATGAGGGTCTGCGCCACGAGGTCGGCCGGCGGGTTGGTGGTGGGGTTCACCACTGTGGGTGCACCGGTGGTGGCGTCAAGCGTCACCGTTGGCAAGCCTGCTGGCGGCGTCACCGCCGTGCCCGTGGCACGCTCGAGTGGCGTTACCGCTTCCGCGACGGTCACGGCCATGATCACCGAAGGGGACGGAGCGGTGGGGTCGGCGTTGCCCGGCGTGGCATAGAGGAAGTCAACGCCAACGTGCGAGCCGATGAGCGCGTCGAGCAGTACCGGGTCGATCTGACCCTCGCTGATGGTCACGGCCTCGGGCTTGCCGCCCTTGTCATACGTGGAGTACTGGACTGTGCCGTCGGTGCCGTTCGTGACGACGTAGTTGAGCGAGGCAACTTGGTCCGCGGTGATCTCCGCGCCGTCTCCATCCGTGACCACGCGTGCGGACGTGGTCTGCACCGAGAACGGCATGTCAAAGGTCACGGTGGGAACGCCGTTGGCGTCTTCTTCCCACTTGACCTTCTCCAGCATCGCGTCGGCTTCTGCCTGAAGCTTTGCCTGATCGGCTTCGGCGGAGGTGGTGGGCGAGGGCGACGCGGACGCGTCAGGGCCGGCGGACGAGCAGCCCGCGAGAACGAGTGCGGACACCGTAGCGGCAGCAATGGCAAGGGCGAGCTTGGTCTTCACGCGAAAATCTTCCAGATAGGTGATTGGTGGCAGGCCCTACGGGCCACAGGGGGCTAACCGACGACGCGTCCTGAAGGTTCCCAGATTGCCGCAACTATTAGCAAACCGTGATGTGGCCAATGGTCAGGATGCGCACCAGAGCGTTGCCAATCCGGGGCACCCGTGGTGGAGCTAAGGGGATTCGAACCCCTGACCTTCTCGATGCGAACGAGACGCGCTACCAACTGCGCCATAGCCCCAAAGTGCTCAGCAAGGTTACCACCGAGCGCATGCCCCACGGAAACGTGCCGCACCCCTCACATGGCCGCGCGAACCAGCGCCACCACCGTGGCGGGCGACATCCCAAGTGCCGTAGCCCGCGCCCCAAGTTTGGTGATGTCTCGCTGCAGCCCGGCCATCGCGTCGGCCGCTTCGGTGACCACCGCACCACGCCCGCGCCGTAAGTCCACGAGCCCCTCGTCCCGGAGCTCCTGGTAGGCGTGCAGCACCGTATGCAGGTTCACTCCAAGGCCCGACGCTACGTCCCGGGCTGGCGGCAGCCGGTCACCCGGGCGCGCCTCACCTGTGATGATCTGTGCGCGGATCGCCGCCGCCACTTGGGCGAAGAGCGGCTCCGTTGACGCGGAGTCGATCGAGATGAGCATGCTCATCGTTGCGCCCGCTTCGCGAGAGCGGTAAGGAGCGCTGCCGCCGTTGCCGAGTCATCCACCGTGACCACGAGCGCGTGGCCTTCCTTGCGCTCCACGCGAAGTGCCTCGCCGCCACGCAGCACCACCCCCATCGCACCTGGCACACGCCGCCATCCCCAGCCGCCAAACGAGCCGAGCGGCTCAACGTTGATGGAATCGGCCGACGCTACCTCCGCGATGGGGACGCGGCTGCGCGGAAAACCTGCTGGGCCGCGCACCTCCACACCGTTGGAGTCCACGCGCACGTCCGCCTCCATGGTGGTGAGGGCTAGCGCGGTGAGCAGCACCGCGAGGCCCAGAAAGATCCACATGACCGCGTAGTCGCCCGATGTCCACGCCGCGACGGCGCCAGCCGCGACCAGCACAATCGCGATGATGATCGTGGCGACCGCTCCCCGTGACGCTCGAGCTGAACCCAGCCACACGGCGCGTTCGGTCTCCGCAAGGTCGATGTCCGCTGACGGCAATGCGTTGAACGTGATCGCCTGCTTTGGCAATACGAGCCAGCCCACGAGCGCGGCGCCCAGCCCAACCACAAGGCCGGTGACGATGGCTGGCAGCACGCTCGGCGCGTCGCTCCACGACGCGAGGCCGCGCTGCATCCCCACGCTCCACGTCATCGACACTGCTGCGAATGCCGAAAAGCCCACTGCGGTTGCGGCGAGAAAGCGGAACGCCCACCCGCGAGCTCCACGCCTCAGACGCGGAAGCGCCGTGGCCCAGAGCCAAGCGGAGAGTCCAAACCCCATGAATAGCGTGATGAGCGGGTAGGTCCAGTGCGAGCCGGAGCGATCGGGCCCAGAGCCACTCCAGTGGGTCGCAATGGGGTCAGGCGTTTCCGGGAGCCACCTCAGCTGCAGAGCGAGCGCCGCGAGGGTCAACACCGCGGGTGTCACCACGGCGACGTAGGCAAAGCGAGTCGCTATCTCATTCTTGGTCGGTTGCGGGTTGTTGGTGGTCATTCCGTCTCCTAGTTGTTCTAGAACAACCATAACATCGGGAGCGCACTAACGGTGCCCAGGGAGCGTGCAACCGATGCCCCTAGGCAGGTGAGAATCGGAGCCGTCCAGGGCCCCAGCGAACTAAGCCGACGCGCGGCGGCGGCGAGCGAGGATCGCGTCCAGCTGACCCGCGGCGGGATCTGCCACGGCCTCCGGCACAATCTCCGCTTCAACAACGCGGGCGGCGGGAGCATACGAAGAACCGGCAAGGTCCGAGTCGTCGAGCGGGCGCGCGTACTGCGGGCGCACCGTGGCCTTGAGCGTGTAAGCGGGAGCTGGCATCTCACGCGGCGACCAGTCGGACTCGTCTTCCCATGCGGGGTGAACTGCGGGAGTCGCAGACGTCACCGGCGCGGATTCGATAGCCGGAAGCACCGGGCTGGGAATGGGCGCCGGAACGGCAAGGGGAGCAAGATCAGCGGCGGTGACAACGCGGATCGCCTGCGTCTCTAGGTCGGAGGGCTCTGCGTCGACGCCCTGAGCGCGCTCCGCGGTGACGCGACGCAGCGCCTGCGTGGCCGTAGCGGCGGCCTCCACCTCACGCGCAACGAGGTGCAGGTGAGCGTCGGCTGCGCGCTGGGCGGATGCCGCGCGGGCGCCGGCAACGACAACGCCGCCAAAGGCCGCAGTCAGCACAGCGGCAAGGACGGCAGGGAACGCCGTCACACCAGCAAGTACCCAAGCCAGCACGGCGACAAAGCCAGCGAACGAGGCAACCCGGGAACGGCGTCGGGCCGTGGCACGACGCTCCCGGAGCAACGCCGCACGGTCGCCGCGCAAAGCGATAGCCTCGCGCTGCGCCGAGACGGCCGCACGGTCAAGCGGTCCGGCCGGCCGGGACATGCGGTCCTCGCCGAGCGCGGCGATCTGCGCGCGAGCGTTACCGGTCACGAGCAGCGGCACCTCGCCGGAATCGGACGAGGGACGGGCCGGAGCCTGCTGCACGCGCCGGGCGGTTGCCTTCACCACGCGCATCTGGGCGCTGTAACGATCCTCGGTGCGGACCAGGGCGTAATCGGAACGCTCCTTGATGCGCTGGGGGATCACGTAAGCGAGCACCAGACCAACCCCAATGATGGCGAGGAGTGCTGCTGGATCCATGTGACGACGGTACGGGCCGTGAGGCCCTTCCTCGCGGATATTCGCGGCGTGTCAGTCAGCGGTGCGCGCAAAGACGCGATGATCGCGCCAATCGCCGTCAATATAGAGGTAGGCGTGGCGCAAACCCTCCTCGCGAAAGCCCAACTTGGCGACGAGTGCGAGGCTCGCCGCATTCTCCGGCCGCACCGCAATCTCGATCCGGTGCAGCCCCTGCTCAAAGCCGTATGCGATCAGGAGGCGTACCGCTCGAGTGGTGATGCCGCGCCCCGCGAACGACTCCGCAATCCAGTACCCGATGGACCCCCCGCGCTCCGCCCCCCACCGGATCCCGCCAAGAGTCACCCGGCCCACCAACTCGTCGTTGACCAAGATGACGCCGCCAAAGGCCTCACCCCTTTTCCAGGCCCGACGCTCCTTCCGCACAAACCCAGCAAACGTCACCGCTTCCTGGGGCACGTTGGCAGGGGTGGTCGCCTCCCAAGGCCGGAGCCATTCGCGGTTGGCCTGGCGTACCCGCATCCACGCGGACTCATCGCTGCGCCGGAGGGGACGCACGGTGACTTCGCCGTCGCTGAGGAGCGGCAGAGAACGCAGCGGCCGCGACGCCATCGTTACCGGTCCCACACGGTGCACCGCACCTCGTCGCCGGCCCTCGCGGTGGTGACGTTGGCGCTGACCCAGGCGATGCCGTCGGACCGCGCGAGGGCGCCAAGCGAAACCCCGCCGCGGCCGTCGCCAATGGGCGTGGCGCGCACCACGCCTTGGTCGTCAAGGTCCAGGGTGACGGGGACTGCCTCCACAAAGCCGCCGGTAGACGGCCAGTCCCGAGCGAGCTCCGCGCGAATGGTGACCCGGCGCAGTTCTGAGAATCCGCTCATGCCCCTCAACGCTGGCCGCACGTACGCCTCGAAGGCGAGCAGTGCGCTCACCGGATGACCGGGCAGGGCGATGACGGGGGTGTCACCCTCGAGGATGCGGCCAAAGGCGTGACGCGAGCGCGGCAGCAACTTGAGCTCGGAGTGCTCCGCGGTGCCGATGGTGCGCAAGACGTCAACGAGGGTGTCGTTGATGCCGCCGGACAAGCCGCCCGTGGTGATGATGAGGTCCGCGCGCACCACCTGGTCCTCGAGCGCCGCAGCGATCACGGCGGGGTCATCAGGGATGGCGCCAACGCGGTAGGCGCGGGCTCCGGCGTCTTCGATGAGAGCGGCGAGCATGTGGGTGTTGGCCTCGGGGACGCCGGGAGTTGTGGAGCGAGAATCGACCAGCTCCGAGCCAATGGCGACCACCACCACGCGCGGCACCGGGCGCACCAGCACGCGCGCCCTGCCCACCGCTGCAACGAGACCCAACTCGCGCGGTCCGATGCGCCGCCCGGCGGGCACAATCACCTCACCCTCGCTCGCGTCAAAGCCCGCGCTGCGCACGTTCTCGCCGCGCAAGATGGACCTGCGCAACTGAACCGTCCCCACACCGCCATCCGTGTCCGCGAGGGCGGCCACAGCGTCGGCCCCTCGTGGCAAGGGTGCGCCGGACGCAATCCTCACCGCAGTGCCACGCACCGCCACCCTGGGTGTGCGCTCGCTGGAGTCCACGTCAAACGCCACGGGCAGGGCTACGGGCGAGAGGGCATCGTTGGACGCGATGGCATAGCCATCCGTGGCGGCAAGAGGGACCTCTGGGTAGGGCCGCGGTGCGGTGACGTCTTCCGCCGCCACGGCTCCCAGCGCGTCGCCAAGCGCCATGTCGAGAGCCCTCACAGTGCCCAAGAGTTCCGTGAGCGCGGCCCTGTAATGCGCCACCGTCGTCATGCGGCTGAGCCTACCGAGTCCCCGCCTTGCGGCGAATCCACCCGTCTTTGACACAATGGCTGCATGACGGTTCACACGGCCCCTCTAGAGCCGAACGACGCCAAGGTAGAACTACGAGCATCGATCCGCCGCCAGCGCCAGCAGCGCGCCGAGCGCAGACTCCAGGAACATGCGGCGGCGCTGTGCGAGCGAGTCCTGGATTTTGAACCGATCCGCAACGCGCGCTGCGTGTCCGTCTACGCGTCCCGCCCGCACGAGCCAGGGACGCTCCCGCTCATCGAGGCGCTCTCCGCCCGGGGCGTCAGGGTGCTCATCCCGTTGCTTGGTGACGGCCTGCAGCGCGGGTGGGGCGTCTATGGCGGCGCTGCAGATCTGCTGGAGCGCGCGCCTGGGCGGCCGCCTGAGCCCTCCACCGAGTTCCTCCCGCCTGCGGCGGTGGCGGAGGCCGACGTAGTCATCGTCCCTGCCCTTGCCGTGGACACCACGGGCACGCGCCTTGGCCAAGGCGGCGGCTGGTACGACCGTGCGCTGGCCGACGTTCGCGAGGGCGTGCCAATCATCGCGTTGACCTTTGCTGGGGAAGTGCGCGACGGCTCCCACGAGCCCCTCCCGCGCGAGCATCACGACGTCCGCGTGCACGGCGTCATCACCCCAGAGGGGTACACCGCTCTTCCCCAGTAGAATGCTCCGGTGCCCACGTACTCCTTTGCCTGCACTGTGTGCGGCCACCGCTTTGACGAAGTGATGTCGATCCACGACTCCACCACCCCCGTCTGCCCCGAGTGCGGCAGCGCGGTCCGCAAGGTATTTGGGAGCGTTGGGGTCACATTCAAGGGGTCTGGGTTCTACCGCACGGACTCGCGCACGGGTGCTGGCAAGGCATCTGAGGGCGCATCCGTGGCGTCCACGCCGGCCGCGCCAGCTGCCGCGCCCGCAAAGCCCGCGAGCAGCTCCTCCAGCTCCGACTAGGCGCGCGGCGCCATCCACCGGGCGCCGTCGCCCGTGCACCGCCCATGCACCGCCCATGCACCGCCCATGCACTTTGGGGTAGATCCGGGGTGATTCTGGCCCCATTTTCACCCGCCACCTACCCCAATGAGAGGGTTAGCCCCAGTGCGGGGGCTTGTCGCGCTTGAGTTCGTCGTCCCGGCCGCCGCCGTCGCTACCGCCCCAGCTCGCGTCCTCGTCCTCCCACGCGCGCGTGGGGATGAGCGGGCGGTCAACGCCCTTTGGCGGCCCCCCTTGTGCCCGACGCTGTGGTTGGGTCGAGCGCTGCGGTTGGGCGAGCTTGGGCACGCCAAATCCCATCGTGGGAACCTTGGGCTGGATGGGCTCAGGCTCGGGCTCAGGCTCAGGCTCAGGCTCAGGCTCAGGCTCCGGTTCCGGTTCCGGCTCCGGTTCGTGTTCGGGCCCAGGCTCGGGTTCGACGTCCAGCCCCAGGTCGAGTTCTGGCTCGGGCTCGGGCTCTGGCACTACCTCCCGCTCGGGTTGGGGCTCAGGTTCTGGCTCCGGCGCAACAGGGAGTCCAAGATCAAGTTCCTCCGCAACCTCCTCCTCATCCACAACCTCCTCCTCAGCCGCAACCTCACTCTCATCCTCAACCGCAACCACCATCGGCTCGTCAGCGGGATGCTCAACGTCGAACGGCTCCTCAACCACAGCGTCGGCCTTAATGAGCGGAATGGCAATGGTGGGCAGCGCGGCGGTGAGCGCCTCGATTTCCGCATCGAGCGCGCTGCGCACGCTCTGCAACGCGGTTTCGGGATCCGTGAAGACGTCGAGGGTCCACAGTGGCACCACAATCCACCCGAGTCGCTCCAGGCGCGACACTTGCCAGCGCAGCCGGTCGCGCAGGCTCACGGCGGTGCCGGGTTGCGTCTCGTCGGTCACAACGGCCACGCGGTAGCCGCGGTCGCGCGGCCCTCCAACCACCATGGGAATGGTGTCAACGCCTGCGCCGTAGCGCAGCCGCACGCCGTAGCCCTCCGCGCGCAGTCGCATGGCGATGTCGCTGAGGAGCCAGTCACTTGGCGCGGGCTCTGGCCGCTCCGGGGCCACCGATTCGCCCTCGCTGCGGGCAATGAGCTCGCGCAATGCCTCTATCGCCTCGGGGTCTTCAACGTTGTCTGCGATGTCGCTGAGGTGGTCGGCATCGAGGGACGTCATGATGGTCACCCTCGCGTGAGACGCGACGAGCGCCTGGGCCAGCGCCTGGCGGCCCCAATCCGCGCCAAGCACGCCCAGCCCAATAGGCAAACCGCCGCGCAAGTCGCGCGCATAACCAAGCGTGAGGATCACTTCGTCAACATCCAGGCCGCCAGCCTCCCCCATGGCAACAACGGCAACCCGCTCAGCCATGGCGTCGTCCCTCTCGCGAATGGCAACCCGCAAACTGCTTGCGTGGACCTCATTACCAGCGACGATGGCCAACGAACGGCGTGGAACGGTGCGAGCCGCCTTGTCCACAAGTGCCAAGACCGCCATCACCTCGGCTCGCGTGGACTCCACGCTGTGATGTCCCGCAGCCGGCGAGCCAACGGCATCCAGCACCGTTACCTCAAGCCGCGATCCAGAGCCTGCGGTTGGCAGCGGTTGCAGCACTCGCCCGTAGGACATCGCGGCGAGCGCCATCGTGACGCGGGGATCGCGCGGCTGCGGAGCAACGGGCATCGTGACGCGCGGCAGCAGCGCGGCGAGCACGGACACTGCGGAGCGGGTCGCGGCCTCGGCGTCGCCAATGACAACCACTTGACGCGCCCGCGCAATCGCCGGAATTGCCTCGGCGAGCGCGAGCGATTCTGCCCCCGTGATCACCACGGTGTCGATGATGCGCTGAGCTGGCACAATCCTCGCGACTTGCTCCGCGGTGGCGAGCACCACGGGCCGCAATGCGCCAACAACTGGCCCAAAATCGGACCACAGCTCGCGGTACGACGCTGCGGAACCTTCCATGAGGGCCGCGAAGAGGTCTCGCGCGGCGTCGGGATTTCTCGCGATGGCGCCGCGCCTGCGCTCGGCTACTGCCCGTGACAGTGGGCCAACGCGCAGCTCGCCAAAGCCCTCATCCGCGTCAACGAACTCGGCAACGGCACGCGCCAGCGCGCCCTGCGTGGTGAGGCGCGGGTCCGCGAGCACTATCGCCTCGTAGGCGGACGCCCACCACGCGAACTCAACGTCCCTGCGCACTTGCTCCGGCTCCGCGCCGCGCACGCGCAAGTCCTCAAGCAGACCGCCGAGCCCAACGTCCTCGATGTCACGATCCAGCGGCCTTGACCTCGCGGCCTCGAGCGTGCCGGGAATGCCTTCCGCGAGCTCCGTGAGCACTCGGGTCATGTCATCCCACGGCAATTCCGGAAGGTCTTCGCGGCCCGTGACGCGTTGCACCGCGGCGGCAATGCGCGCCCACAGGCGCATCACCTGCTCGGTGCGGTCCGCGAAAATGTCGAAGTCATCAGGGACAACGGGCCAGCCACCCGCGGAGGCCATGGCGCGCCAACGCAACGCTTGGTCGTTGGCCGCGAGCAGCTCCTGGTGAAGGTTGGCCTTTGACCGCCCCGGCCGCAGCAACTCCACCGCGCGGCGCACCAGGGCGCGACGGTCGCGGCGGGCGATCGCCTCCTCGCGCTGGCTCGCGGGCGCGGTTGCCTCAACGATGTCGTGCAACGAGCGGTGGAAGACGGCGGGCGAGAACACCTCGAGCGTTGCACGGAGATCCGTGAATAGCCGCACCTGGTCCGCCCAATGCGCAAGCGATGTGGCCTCGTCTACGCCCGTCTCGTGCGCGGCGAGCGACGCCTCTGTGCGCATCTTGGGGATGTGCCGCACCAGCAACGTCGCCAAGGCCTCGTCGAGCGCGGCTCCCTCGGCTGGGTCGTCCGTGATGGGTGACCACCACGGCACCAGTTCAATGCCCGACGTTGTGAGCGGCGCGGTCTCTGTTGTCACCTCATCGCGCTCACCCAGGCGCTTCACGAGAGCGTCCGCAACTGAAGCGAAGCCGTGTTCGGAGATCACCGCTCCCGCGTCTGCATCCAGCCGCACCGTGGTGCCCGGTGTTGGCTCCGTTGACGTGAGACGCACTATGGCCTGCACGGCGTCGTACGCGCTCACATCCCATGGCCGATGCGTGCGGTGCAGGGCGTCGAATCGCGATTGCGCCACGCGCCGCGCCTGGAGCAGCCGCTCGCCGGCGAAGCGAATTTGCGCGTCGTCAACCTCCACGCCGCCCATGGTGATGGAGTTCAAAAGCCGTGAGCGCGCCGTGGCGTCTTGGGCGCCGTCCACCGCGATGTCGCCAGCGCCCGCGTGGTCCAGCCGTGCGTTGATGGACTTGAGGAGAGATTGGGTTCCCGCGATGACGAGCAGGCAGCGGCCCGATGCCGCGCCGTCGGCCGCGATTGCCGCCACCATGGCCGTGGTGTCGAATCCGGGGCCACCCTGAATGAACATGGACCGTCCCGTTGCCACGGCGTCGAGCGCCGCGAACTGGGCATCGTCCAAGTCTCCGATGCCGCGCTCGGCAAACGGGTCCCTGTCTCCCGTTGCGAAGGCCGGAATGGGAACGGCGAGCCTGCCAATGGCATCGTGGTCGCCGGCCACTGCCGCCACGATGTCGGACTTGCGTAGCTCCGGCCCCAAGTCCTCGAGGTCATCAACGAGGCGCTGCTCGGGGTCATCAAAGGCGCCCAGCAGCAACCGTTCATGCACCTCAAGATCTGGGCCAAAGGCGTGGCCAACCTCGCGCACGGCATTCCAAACGGGGCGCGGGTCAAACGTGGACCCACCAGCGCGCTCGGGGACTAGCGCGATTATCGCCTCGGCCCGTTCTGGGGCGCGCTCGCGCAAGAGAGAAACGAAAACCGGGTTGAGCGAGACCTCATCCAGCATTGTCACAAAGGCGTCCGCGCCGCGAGCGTCATCCCACAGCACAGGCCGCATTACGAGGGGCAACTCGCGTTCGTGGCCGTCTTCCGTCCACGCCACGGTTCCTACAACGAGCGCAGCCGTCCACACGCCCGTTGCCGCCCGCACCTCGTCTGCAGCTGCGCGAATGACGGTGGCACGATGCTCCGCGGCGAGCCGCGCCTCCTCGTCCCGGATGAGGGAGCTGAGCAGCGTGGGGCGATTCGCGAAGAACGGGGCCAATCCGCCGGGGTGTGCACCGGCGAGGTCAATGAGGTGCGCACTCGAATAGGTGAGGTCGCGCAACGCAGAGACTGTTGCGCTCGCTTGTAGCTGATCGCGCCACTCTTGGAGCGCTTCCGCCACGAGGGCGCGGCCGATGTAGTCCACCACTCCCCTACGGTATCCAGGCTCGTGCCGTGCTGGTGGTTCCCACGCCGCCTTCCCAGGCCCGACGCGGTGGTTCAGCATTCGCCACAATGCAAGACAGTGCGTGCCGACTTAGTCAGACGACACGCACTGCTGACCTGATTGTGGACCCGCGCGGGGCGAACGTCAATCGCGATGCCAGTCGCGGCGCAGGGCCTCGCGAATCGGTGGCACCACCACGCCGCCCGCCGCCATGACCGCCCTGGTACGGCGCCGGTTTCGCAACACGCCAATGAAGCCTGTGATCCACACCAGTGCCAGCGAGGCGAATGCGACACGGTAGTTGTTGAGCGTGTAGGTGGTGGCGCCGGGCGGCGAGACCAATTGCAGGACAAACCCAACCAGCAGCACCCCCGCGATGGTGGACGCAAAGCCGCCGATATTGACGAAGCCGGTTGCCGTCCCCAGGCGTCGCTCGGCCGTGAACGAGCGCGCAAAGTCAAGGCCAACGAGCGAGATGGGGCCACCCATGCCGATGACCGCGCAGAACACCGCGAGTTGCCACCACGGGCGAGGCGTGTTGAACGAGAGCAGCACCGCCCAGGCGATCAGGGTGGCAATCGCCGAGCCCAGCACTATCCACGTGCGCCGCAGAGGATGGCGGCCCGTGAACACCCCCGCGAGGGGGCCCGCCACCATGGCTGACAGTGTGAGAACAATGAGCAGCGAACTCGCCCGCCGCGGGCTGAGACCTTGGGCGGTGACAAAGAACGGCACGCCCCACAGCAGCGCAATGACGTTGGCGGAGAACGGCGGCAAGAAGTGACTCCAGAAGCCAAGCCGCGTGCCCACGTGATCCGTCGCGGCGCGGATGGACGCCCAGAACCGCTCGCGGTCCGCCTCCACGGAGCCGGGTTCCGAGGCGGGCATTCGCACCCACGTGAATGCCACGGCGGCGGCCGCGAGGCCCACTGCGGCGAGGGTGGAAAAGGTGAAGGTCCACCCTTGGGCATGCAACAACATCGCCACCGGAATCGCGGTGGCAAGCTGGCCGGCCTGGCCTATGAAACCCGTCATCTGCATGAGAAACGGCACGCGCCGGGCAGGGAACCAATGTGAGACGAGCCTCGCCGCGCTGACAAAGATGGGCGCGTCGCCAGCGCCGATCATGATGCGTGCCGCGATCGCAACGCCATAGTGGTCATTGACCGCGAGCAGCAGTTGGCCGCCCGCCATCACGAGCGATCCAATGGTCATGGTGGCGCGCGGACCAAATCGATCAAGGAGGTGTCCTGCCGGAATCTGCAGCAGCGCGTACGCCCCAATTTGCGTCACCGAGAGCAGCGCTAGCCCCGTGGCCTGCACGTTGAATCGCTCGAGTGCCTCTACGCCGGCAACTCCCAAGGCGGTGCGGTGCACTACCGCCACAAAGTACACAGTCACGGCCGCGAGGTAGATGATCCACACCTTGCGGCGGGCCATGGACGCGGTCATGGTGTCAGGCTATGCCCCTGCGGAGCCTTGCCTAACTGCGGGACTGTTCCGGCGCCGCGTCGCTGCGTCCATCGTGGCGATGCGCCTCCAGGAACGCATAGAGTTCGCGGTCGTCCACGCCGGGATAGGTGCCCTGCGGAAGGGGAGAGAAGATGTGGGCGTGCACGCGGGGGCTCGCCCACGCCTTGCCCTTCCACGCTTTGGCAACGTCAGCGTTGGGCCTGCGGCAGCACGAGGCGTCCGGGCACCGCGAGACCGCCCGCTCGCGAGACTCGCGTCCGCGAAACCACTTGGACTCTTCGTAGGGGACGCCCAGCGTGATGGAGAACTCTTCCGAGCCGGTTGACCCGGTCTGGGTGGACTCGAAAAAGGTCCCCGCGGGAGTGTCCGTGTATTGGTAATACTCGGTGGTGCGTGCACGGCGAATAAACGCCCTGCGCGCGCTCCAATGGCGGCACACCAACTGGCCCTCGGTAGCGCCCGTCACGTCAACGGGGAGCGGGAGGCCGTCGTTCTCGTACGCCTTCACCACCGCGCCACTGCCGTCCACGCGCAACACGTGCAGCCTGATTCCCAGCTGCGAGGTTGCGAGGTTGCTGAACCGCAGCGCGGCGGCCTCGTGAGTCACCCCGAACGCGTCGCGAAGGTCCTCGATGGCAATGTCGCGCTCGTCGCGAGCGCGCGTAAGGAACGCGACCGTGGCCTCGCGCGGCATGAGGCAAGCAGCGGCGTAGTAGCTGGCCTCTTGCCGTTGACGCAAAAAGTCCTCATAGTCGGTGGGCGCTGTGTGGCCCAGCCGCACGTGCGCCATCGCCTGGAGCGCGAGCGAGCGCAGGCCGTGACCGCCAGGGATGGACGCGAGGGGGATGTAGATGCGCCCCGTCTCGAGGTCAAGCACGCAGCGCGCGGAGTGGGGAAGGTCATCCACGTGGACAATCTCGAGTCCCAGCCGCTCCGCCATGATGCCAACCGTGCGGTGCGTGAGCGCACCCGAGCTGTGACCTGCGGCAGCGACGTCGGCCCCGCCGATGTCCTCGATTTCCGGCAAGTAGTCGTCGCGCTCCTGCATGCGCAGCCGCTGGCTCGTGTTGGCGCGGCGCGCCTCTTCCGGCGTGGCAATCGCGAGCCGCGATTGCCTGTCCAACTCGCGATGCAGACCAACGAGTGATGCCAGCACCTCGTCGGGCATAGTCCTCGACGCGCGCAATTCCGGGAGCCCCAGCGCGCGGTAGACGGTGCTGCGCTGCGCACGCTCCAACTCCACCTCTAGCCCGTCGCGTCCCGTAGGCGGCTCCGCCTCGATGAGGTCCATCACCTCAACGCCCAGCCGCGCCGCGATCGCCGTGAGCAGGGACAGGCGCGGCTCTCGCCTGCCGTTCTCGATGAGCGAGAGCTGGCTTGGCACCACGCCAACCGCATTGCCAAGCTCCGCGAGCGTTAGCCCTGCAGCGGTGCGAAAGTGGCGGATTCGCCGGCCAAGGTACTGAGTTTCCGCCACAACGTGACAGTAGCGCAATTTTGCCAAATCTTCTCGCTCAATGCGGCCACGTGAAGCCGAGCGCCTCGCTTACGGTGAATATATAGGCCACATTTCGCATCGAGGAGTCCTTCGTCATGACCACCACCGCCCATCGCCCCACGACATCCGTCACGGACGCACCAAGCGACGTGTCCGCATGGGTTGCTGAGATTGCGCGGCTCACCGGGCCAGACGCTGTGGTGTGGTGCAACGGTTCCCAGGCGGAACGCCAGCAACTCATCGAGGGGATGGTCGAGGCAGGGACCCTTGTGGCGCTCAACCCCGAGTTGCGGCCCAACAGCTACCTCGCGCGCTCAGACCCAAGCGACGTGGCTCGCGTAGAGTCGCGCACTTTCCTCTGCACACCCAACGAGGCCGACGCTGGGCCCACCAACAATTGGCGCGAACCTTCTGCGATGCGCGCCGAACTTCGCGAACTCTTCGACGGTGCAATGCGAGGACGCACCATGTACGTGATGCCTTTCGCGATGGGACCCATTGGCAGCCCCATGGCGCGCTACGGGGTGCAAGTCACCGACTCCCCCTACGTGGTGCTGAGCATGGGCGTCATGACGCGCATGGGTGCGGCCGCCCTCTCTCGTATCGCCAGCGGTGAGCCATGGGTGCCAGCCGTGCACAGCGTCGGTTCCCCGCTTGCCGATGGCGAAGCGGACGTGCCGTGGCCGTGCAACCCCACCAAATACATAGTGCAGTTTCCTGCCACTCGCGAGATCTGGTCCTACGGCTCGGCGTACGGCGGCAACGCGATTCTTGCCAAGAAGGCGTTCGCGTTGCGAATTGCCACCGCGCTGGGCCGGGACGAGGGCTGGCTCGCCGCCCACATGCTGCTGCTCAAGGTCACGGACCCCAAGGGCACCGCACGGCACATTGCGGCGGCCTTCCCCAGCGCTTGCGGCAAGACCAATTTTGCGATGCTGCGGCCAACCCTGCCGGGGTGGAAGGTGGAGACGCTCGGCGACGACATCGCGTGGATTGCCCCCGGGCAGGACGGACGGCTGCGCGCAATCAACCCCGAGGCTGGATTCTTTGGCGTAGCGCCGGGCACGTCTCCCAAGACCAACCCCGTGGCCATCGAGATGCTTGCGCGCGACACGATCTTCACGAATGTTGCCCTCACGGACCAGGGCGATGTGTGGTGGGAGGGACTTACCCAGGAGGCGCCCGCAAACCTCATCGATTGGCAGGGCCGCGACTGGACGCCGGCTGCGGCGGAGCCAGCCGCGCACCCCAACTCGCGTTTCACCGTTGCCGCCGCCAATTGCCCCACCATCGCGGAGGACTGGGACGATCCTGCTGGCGTGCCGCTCGATGCCATCGTGTTTGGCGGGCGCCGTGCCTCCAACGTGCCGCTCGTTGCGCAAGCGCGCTCTTGGGCGCACGGCATGCTCATGGGCGCCACGCTCGCCTCCGAGCAGACGGCCGCCGCGGAGGGCACGGTGGGCACGCTGCGGCGCGACCCCTTCGCGATGCTGCCGTTCAGCGGCGTGCACATGGCGGATCACTGGGCGGATTGGCTCGCGGCAGGCGAACGCGCCGCGCGGCCGCCCGCGGTGTTCCAGGTCAACTGGTTCCGCAAGGGATCTGATGGACGCTTCCTGTGGCCGGGGTTCGGCGATAACATCCGGGTTCTCGCATGGATGCTTGGCCGCCTCGACGGCACCGCGGCCGGCGTCGACTCACCGCTCGGGACCCTTCCGACCGAGCATGAGATCGACGCCGCAGCCGCGGGCCTGAGCAGCGATGACTGGAACGAACTCATGGCGGTCGATTCGCGAGCACTGTTCGCGGAGTCCGAGGAAACCGCGCGCTACCTCGCGGGATTCTCCCCGCGCGTGCCTGCCGCAATCTCCACCGAGTTGCGGCGCCTGCGAGTGCGGCTTGCCAGCTAGTGGTCGCGCTCGAGCGCGTCCGTCAGCAGCCGCACCAAGGCTTCCAACTGAACGTCAGAGGATGACGTGAGGTCCTCATCCTGAGCGCCATCGAGCGCCTTTGCCGCCAAGGCAGACTTGCTGTCAATGAGCTCGGCGATGGCGGAATCGATGGTCTGTGCCGCGATGATGCGCCAGGCCGTCACCGGATTCTCCTGGCCAATCCGGTGGATCCGGTCAATGGCTTGCGTCTGCTCGGCATACGTCCAAGAGAGCTCCGCGAGCACGAGGTTTGACGCCACCTGCAGGTTGAGGCCAACGCCCGCCGTGAGCAGCGAGCACACGGCAATCTCAACCTGCGGATCGTTGGTGAACGCCGCAATGTTCTTCTCGCGCACCTTGCTGGTTTGGTCGCCCCGGATGGAGGCGAACCCAATGCCTTGAGAGGCAAACGTCTGCTCGGCCTGATCCAGGACATCGACGTGCTTGGCGAAGAACACCACCTTGCCCACGTTGCGGGCCAGTTGCGCCGCGTAGTCCGCCGCGAGCCCAGCTTTTGCCTGGCCGATGCGGCGCACCATTGTGAACACGTTTTCGCCTTTGGTTTGCGAGCTGGCGTCCTTGAGTTCGGATGCCGCCACGCGGCGCGCGAGGTCCAGGTCAATCTCGTGCCCCGCTAGCGACTCGCCCCTCGCCTCGAGGACCGACGCGTACTGGGTCACCATGCGACGCGACAGTGCCTCCTCTGCCGAGCGGATGGAGCGAGCCGCAGCATCGTCCAATTCCACGGGCAGGTCTGCCACTCGCCGCGCCGGAATGTCCGCCACCACGTCCACCTTGCGGCGCCGCACAATCCCCATGTCGATCACGCTCGCGCGCGCGGCCGCGTAGAAGCCGGGATCGGAGGGCGTCAGTCCCGTGTCTTCTAGCGCGATCTGCAGTGCGCCAAGCGGCTTCTTGTCGTCGATCCACCCCAGGAACTGCCAGATGGCGCGGAAGTCTTCGATGTCGTTGATGAGCGGGGTGCCGGTGAGGGCCATGAGCAGCGGACGTGGCGTGCGCTGCTGAATCTGCTCGGACAGCGCCAGGACGTGCTGCGAGCGCTGCGAGCGCTTGTTCTTGATGAAGTGCGCCTCGTCCACGACCATGCCGCGGAATCCCAGCCCTCCAAGCCAGCCCGCGTGCCGGTCCAGCAGTTCGTAATTCACGATCACCACGTCCGCGAACGCGTCTACTTCCTCACCATCCCCGTGCACAACGGTTGCCCGCCGCCCCGGGATCCACAGTTCCACCTCGCGCGCCCAGTTGGCCTTCACGACGTTGGGCACCACCACCAGCAGCGGAAAGGCACCCGCGGCCTGCGCCGAGAGCAGAGCCTGCGCTGTTTTGCCAAGTCCCGGTTCATCGGCGAGCAGGTAGGTGCGGTGTCCGCGGGCGGTTGCCGCGATCACGCGCGCCTGGTGCGGCATGAGCAACCGCCCTCCGGCCGCGGTGAGCGAGCCGGGCGCCGGCAGCTCCATGCACGCCGGTGCCCCAGTTGCCGCCTGCTCGAATGATGCGAAGAGCGGCTCCAGGAGCTCCCAGCCCGCGAGCCTGCTCGCTTGCGATGCGCGCCGCGCCTCGGCGGCGGAGAAGTCGGGAGCGAGGAAGGGGTTCGCCAGTTGGCGCGAGAGCACCGATTGCGGAACCACTTGGTTCAACTTGGGCGCGGCAACTGGCGGCTCCGGCGCTTCCTCTTCTGGCGGCTCCATGCCCGCCGCGCGCAGTAGCGCCGCCTTGTATTCGCGAGCCGCATCGGAGACCTTGGCGTCTTCCGCGAGCAGCTTGAGCAGCGAGGTGTCCCGTGCGGCAGTAGTCGCGAGGATGGTGGCCACTCCGTCGAGGCGCTTCAGCTGCTCTGCGCGCGTGCCGCTCATGCTGGGATCCGCGTTGACCCGCGCCCGCTCCTCACGAACCAGCAGCGCCACCACTTGGAAGCGCGTCCGCATGCCGCCACGCGGCGAGGGCTTCCCCACGGAACGCTCAACCTCGCGCGCAACCTGCGCGAGGATGGGGATGAGACCCTGCTCGGACGGTCGCTTGGCGCGGCTGCGTTGCGCGCCGGCAGTGCGGCGCCCTCGGCCGTTGCCGCGCTCGGCTGATCCTGCCACGTGCCCTCCTCCCCGGTGCCCCGCTTGGGACCTCGGCGCGGCGCAATGCGCCACTGCTCCTCATCGGTCGTGCTAACACCACGGGATTGCGCTCGCGCGGTCCCGTTCGTCACTCGCGCCGGCCATGACCGGCGCTGGCCCCTCGGCAGAACACCGCGGGCCCAACGTGCGCCTGGGCAGATTCGAACTGCCGACACCCGCTTTAGGAGAGCGGTGCTCTATCCCCTGAGCTACAGGCGCTTGTGGACCTGTCAAGGGTACCGGCTACCAGCGGTCGTGCACGTGCTCCCTGATCTCGCGGTCATAGATTTCCTGCAAAGCCTCTTCCGTGCCCGACGTTATGGCTGGCACTCCTGCGGCTGCGGCATTGGCGCGGGCTTGCTCGGGCGTGCGCGCTCCGGGGATGACCGTTGAGATACCAGGCTGCTGGGTGAGCCAGCCCAGCGCGAACTGGGCCGTGGTCCAGCCGTCCGGAGCGAGCGCGGCAACCTCTTGCGCGGCGGCGGTGCCAACCTCGTACGGCACGCCCGCGAAGGTCTCGCCAACGCTGAAAGCCTCGCCGTGGCGATTGAAGTTGCGATGGTCGTTCGCGGCGAAGGTGGTCGCCGCGTTGTATTTCCCGCTCAGCAGGCCCGATGCCAGGGGGACGCGAGCGATGATGCCCACCCCTGCGTCGGCCGCCGCCTGGGTGACGGCCTCAAGGGGCTTGCGGCGGAACAGGTTGACCACAATCTGGATGCTCGCGAGTCCGGGGTGACGCAGCGCCTCCAGAGCCTCCGCGCTCGTCTCCACTGAGACGCCCCATGCCGCGATGCGGCCCTCGTCCACAAGGGTCGCGAGCGCGTCGTAGGTGCCAGCGGTCTCGAATACCGCGGAGGGCGGGCAATGCAGTTGCGTCAGATCAAGGGTGTCCATCCCAAGGTTCTCGCGCGAGCGGTCCGTCCAGGCGCGGAATGCGTCAAGGGTGTAAGCCTCCGCCACGTGCGGGTTGGAGCGGCGCCCCATCTTGGTGGCGACGAAGACTTCCGGGTGGCGGGCGCGGAACTCGCCAAGGGCGCGCTCCGAGCGACCATCCCCGTAAACGTCCGCCGTGTCATAGAACGTGACGCCTGACTCGTAGGCGGCGTCCAGAATCTGCGCGGCGGTGTCGTCGCCAACGTCGCCCCAGTCCCCGCCGAGCTGCCAGCAGCCCAGTCCTATCGCAGATACGTCGCGGCCAAGGCGTGAAATGTGGTTGGTATGCATGTCTTCAGCGTAGACGCTCTACGCACACACGCAGCGAGGGGCCTAGCCTCGCGGCCGGGCCCTTCGTGCACTGGTGCGTTACGCGTCAGCCGGTGACGCGGACGTAGGTGGGATTGCTCTGCCAGATGGCGCGGAACTGGATCGTCTTGCCGGGTCGCGGCGAGTCGATCTGAAGGTTGTTGCCCGCGTAGATGCCAACGTGGCCCGAGCTCACGATGATGTCGCCGGGCTTGGGTGAGGACACTCGAGTGCCAACCCCGTAGTAGGCGCCGGACGATCGCGGCAAGTCGATGCCGAAGTGCGCGTAAACGTAGGACACGAATCCGGAGCAGTCGAAGCCAGCTGGCGTGGTACCGCCGGACTTGTAAGGAGTGCCAACGAACTTGGCCGCATACGCAATCACTGCGGAACCTGCAATAGCCTGCTTGACCTTGGCCGAGGCGACCACTGGCCGCGAACTGCGCACCGCCGTGCCGGAACGAGCCGCCACGTGATGGATCACGGGGTTCTTCTTGACCTTGATCGTTGGGGTGTCCACGTCGAGGTCGGCGCCTGAATCGGCCAAGATCTCGGTGGACTCGATTGCCTGGAGCTGCGAGTGTTCGCGGGTTTCTGAAATCACCGTTGCTGCATCCGTGGTCACGGGTCCTGCAGTCACCAGTGCCGCTGCTGCGGCTCCTGTGAGGGGAACGACTATCAATGCGGCGGATGCCGCTGCCGCCACCGCGCGCGCTCTGGCGCGCATATATCCGTAAGTCAAATTTTCTGTTCCTTCCGCGCCACATGCGCGTCGATGTTTCGGAGCCTCAACGAGCCGCCGCCGCGACTTGTTCCCTCTTGTTTGGGCTCCCTATGAGGATGTTCCTCTGGTTGCTACTAGTCATCGATGGTACCTAAGAAAATCAAAAACCTTCAGTCGAGACGCACAAACAGATGCCTCGCATCGTCCTCGGTGACGGTCATGGAGCCGTTCTTCGCAGTGATTTCGATTCCCCGTTCTGCCGCCAACACGGAGATCGCCATCCCTGGTAAAACACCCAACTCCATCAGTTCGGCGAGGAACTCGGGCTCTGCCTGAGGGGTCTCGCCAATGCGTGTCACCACCCCACTAACCCTGCCCTCAGAAAATATCTCTGCGATAGGCACTTCGTCCCTGTTTGGAGCGTCCGCAACGTGCACACCGAGGTCCTCGAGACCCGGCACGGGATTGCCGTATGGGGACACCAATGGGCCCTCGATGAGTTCTATAACGCGACGCTCAACGCGCTCGCTCATGACGTGCTCCCAGCGGCACGCCTCCTCATGTACAAAGGGCAGTTCGAGGCCGATGACATCGGTCAAAAGGCGCTCCGCCAGGCGATGCTTGCGCATGACGCGCATCGCTATCAATTCGCCCGTCTCGCTGAGCTCCAAGTGCCTGTCCGTGTCGTTGACCTTGAGCAGTCCGTCTCGCTCCATGCGGGCAACGGTTTGCGAGACCGTCGGTCCAGCGTGCCCAAGGTGTTCGGCGATGCGCGCACGCATGGGAACCACGCCGTCTTCGCGCAGTTCGTAGATGGTGCGCAGATACATCTCAGTGGTGTCGATGAGATCCGTCATGCCGCATGCCGTCCCATGCCAACGTACGTCCAGCCGGCGTCGAGCCATTCCTGTACGGGCAGACAGTTGCGACCGTCGATCACCTTGCGCTGCGCCACGAGATCCCCCACAACTGACGCGTCCATCTCGCGGAATTGCTTCCACTCGGTGGCGACAATGACAAGGTTGGCGTTGGTGACCGCTGCCTCAAGGGTGGGGGCATAGGTGAGCGTGGGCGAGACCACGGCGGCATTGGCCATGGCCTGCGGATCGTAGACACGCACGTCTGCCCCCGCCAAGTGCAGCCTGCCTGCAACATCGAGAGCGGGCGAATCCCTCACGTCATCAGAGTTGGGCTTGAAGGCGGCGCCAAGGACGGCAACCTGCGCGCCGTTGAGACGGCCGCCAACGAGATCCGCCGCACGCTGCACCACGTGGCCGCGCCGGCGCAGGTTGACGGCGTCCACCTCGCGTAAGAAGGTGAGCGCCTGATCAACGCCCAACTCGCCAGCGCGCGCCATGAATGCGCGAATGTCCTTGGGCAGGCACCCGCCGCCAAAGCCCAGCCCCGCGCCAAGGAACTTGCGGCCAATGCGTTCGTCGTAGCCGATGGCGTCGGCAAGTTCCATGACATCGGCACCAGTGGCCTCACACACCTCGGCGATCGCATTGATGAAGGAGATCTTGGTTGCCAAGAATGCGTTGGCACTGACCTTGACGAGTTCCGCCGTGGCAAGGTCCGTGACCAGAAACGGAGTGCCGTGCTCCAGGATCGGTGCGTAAACCTCGCGAGCAACTGCCTCGGCGCGGCCAGGACGCGCCGGGTCAACACCCAGCACCAGCCGGTCCGGACGCAAGGTGTCCGCCACGGCAAAGCCCTCTCGCAAGAACTCTGGATTCCACGCCAACTCGGCCGCCTCGCCAACGGGGGCAAGTTCGCGGACGCGAGCGGCGAGCCGCGCCGCAGTGCCAACCGGCACGGTGGACTTGCCAAAGATCACGCTGGGGCTCGTCAGCAGCGGCGCGAGCGTCTCAAAGACGGCGTCGACGTAGCGCATGTCAGCGGCGTATTCACCCTTGCGCTGAGGCGTGCCCACCCCAATGAAGTGGATGTTGGCAAAATCGGCGGCCTCCGCGGCATCGGTGGTGAAGCGCAGATTGCCAGCATCAACATGCTTGCTCAACAGCTCGGGGAGCCCGGGTTCAAAGAACGGCACCTCGCCAAGCGAGAGCCGCTTCACCTTGCCAGGATCAATGTCCACACCAATGACTTGGTGACCCAACTCCGCCATGCCCGCGGCGTGTGTCGCGCCTAGGTAACCGGTGCCAAAGACCGCGATTTTTGCCATGGCACGAGCCTATCTGGCGGAATCACCAAACTTGCCGCCGCCCGGAAGCGCAACAAAGGCAACGCCTTGCGTGCTCACGCGCGCCTCGCCGTCGGCCACAGGCACAAAAATCGCCTCCCCAGCGCGTAAGTTTTCACTGCCGTGCGCCGTGGTCACGGTGGTCTCGTCAAGCGCCAGCACGATGCGCGGAGCGGCCGCGGTGTTCGCGGCGCCGCTCTCCACGCGCAACAGTGCAAACTCGTCAACCGGCACCGAATAAGTGGTGGCGGCGCCGTGGCGCGTGACGGTTGGTCGCAGCGGCTCGCTCGGCACCGCGTCAAGGATCTCCTCAAGCAGCACCACGTCTATGGCCTTGGGGGTGAGCCCGCCTCGCACCACATTGTCAGAGTTCGCCATGATTTCCACGCCGATCCCCGATTGATAGGAGTGGATGACGCGCGGCGGAACGTAGCAAGCCTCGCCCGGCTGCAGGAGCACGGGATTCATCGCGAGGGCAACTAGCGCACCGGGATCACCCGGGAACGCCCGTGCGGCCCTGCCCGCGAGCGCGAGCGCACTGTCGCCCTCGGGCCTGTCCGCGAGCCGTTCGATGAGCGCCGCATCCGCCTCTCCGCCAAGCACCGCCATGACGTAAGTAAGGAGCGACTCTCTGCCTTCCACGAGCGGAACCAGGCTGTCCGCACCCAAGGTGCGCAGATCGTCGGCCAATCCACGAACTCCGCGAATGCCAACTAGTAGCCGCATGGGAGTCAGCGCCACAATCATCTCCGGCTTGTGGCGGTTGTCGCGGAACGTGCGGTCAGGTGCCTCCACGGCAACGTGAGCCTCGTCCTCGGACGCGAAGCCCACGCGCGCCTGTGCCGCAGTTGGGTGCACTTGCAGGGACAGCGGCGACGCGATCGCGAGCACCTTCAGTAAGTAAGGGAGACTGCCGCCGCCAACGGTGGGGTTGGGATTGGCCGCAATATAGGCGGCAAGGTCGCTCCCGTCTGCTATGCCCGACGGCGCGCTCTCGTGAGCACCAAACCACGCCTCAGCGATGGGCCCGGGTACGGAAGGAAGACCCAGCACACTGGAAATGGCGCCGGGTTGCCCCCACGCGGACGCCTTGAGACGCGGGCCTATGCGAATCACCCCGCAATCATGCCAGGCACGCGGCCGTACGATGTCAGCCATGTCAGACGTCATCCAGATTCCCACTCACCTGCTCCCTAAGGACGGCCGTTTTGGCTCGGGACCGTCCAAGGTGACCGATGCCCAGTTGGCCGCTCTCGTGGCAGCGCAGCCGGGACTGCTTGGCACGTCGCATCGCCAAGCGCCTGTCAAGAACCTGGTTGGCGACATCCGTTCCATGCTCGCCGAGTTCTTCTCGATCCCCGACGGCTACGAAGTGATCCTTGGTAACGGCGGATCCACACTGTTTTGGGATGCCGCCGCCTTCTCGCTCATTGAAAGGCGCGCGCAGCACTCGGCATTCGGCGAGTTTGGCAACAAGTTTGCCAACGCCACGGGACGCGCTCCCCACCTTGGCGGCGCGAGCTTGCGCACAGCAGAGCCCGGCTCGGTGATCCTGCCGGAGGCCGAGGACGGCATCGACGTCTATGCATGGGCGCACAACGAGACGTCAACCGGGGCCATTGCGGACGTCAGCCGGCCAGCCGGAATTGGCGATGCGCTCACTGTGGTGGACGGGACCTCCGCAGCTGGCGGCACCCACGTTGATGTGAGCCAGATCGACGCCTATTACTTTGCGCCGCAAAAGAACTTCGCCTCGGACGGCGGGCTGTATTTCGCCATCCTGTCGCCCGCAGCGATAGAGCGCGTGGAGCTCATCGCCGCAAGCGGCAGGTACATCCCTGACACCCTCTCGCTGGCCCTGGCGCTGGAGAACTCGCGCGGCAACCAGACGCTCAACACCCCGGCGGTCGCCACCCTCGTGATGATGCACGCTCACCTGTCATGGCTGGTAGATCAGGGTGGAATGCCATTTGCGGCGGCGCGCACGGCCCAATCTTCCGGGCACCTTTATAGCTGGGCGAGTGACTTTCCTCACACTGAGGCATTCATCACAAACCCTATAAATCGGTCACCCGTCGTGGCTACCTTGGACCTGCTTTCAGGGGTCGACGCAGCTGAGATGCGCCGGCACCTGAAAGCGAATGGGATCGTTGATATTGACCCGTATCGCAAGCTCGGCAGGAATCAGATTCGAGTAGGAGTCTTTCCCGCCGTTGATCCGGACGATGTCATCGCTCTCATCCATAGCCTCGAATTTTTAGTGGAGAGATTGGTGACATGACCGAACAGCAGGATGTCCTGGACCCGCAACGGCCTCGCCGTCGCCGTATCCCCGTCGTCCTGCTGGGAGTTCTTCCCGCGGCGATAGCCGCAACCATTCTCGTAGCCGGTCCCAACTATGTGGCACCTGCAACCGCCTCCACTGATGCCAGTGGCACCGGCAAGTCCGCCGTTCACGCGGCACTCATCACGCCAGGCGTCAACGCGCCGGCCACCAAGGTGAACCTCGCCGCTTCGGTGCAGCAGATCACCGTGACCGTCCCCGTAGTCAAGGCGCCAGCCGCAAAGGCGGCAAAGTCCGTCAACACCACCAAGACGGTGAAATCGGTGAAGTCAACGAAGGTGGTCAAGAGGACAACCACGAGGACCACCTCGAAGTCCACCAAGACCTACAAGCAATACTGCGCCAACCCCAACCCGGTGAGCGCCTCCGGCTCCACGGGCAAGGCGCTGTTGGCCGCCGTGAACAAGGAGCGCGCCAAGCTGGGCATCCGCGCGCTGTCCTGGTCCTCTTCCATGGCGTCAACCGCCACCGGCTGGTCGCAGACCATGCTGAAGAACGACATGAAGACCAAGACCCTCATCGACGGCTTGGCGCACAACCCCAACCGTCCCGGTGCGGAGAACGTAGCCGTTGTCTACAGCTCCAACGGGTACTCGGCGTCATCCGCAATCCGCAAGATGCACACGAACCTCGTGTACTCCAACGGTCACTGCCTCAACCTCATGAACCCCAAGTGGCGCTCGATGGGTGCTGGAATCGCCCACTCGTCCAACGGCAACACGTGGTACGCAACCGAGAACTTCCGCTAGGAAACCTCGGCGGGCTGGGACTCAGCTGCCTGGGGTGTTGCTTCAGGTAGCTGGTCCGCTGGCTCGGTTTCTGGCTCAACCACCGCTTCTGTCTCAACCACCGCGTCGGCGAGGCCCAGATCAAGCGGCACCATAGCGTCGGACGTATAAATGGGGTCTGCAGCCGGCCACTGGGTTGGGCCATGCTCAACGGTGGTCTGCGAGTGCGCACCACAGCCATGATCAACGCTCACGACCTTGCCGTCAGAGGGCGACCATTCATTGGTGCAGGCACCGAACATGAGGCGCATGGCGCCGCTCAGCGGCACATAGAAGGCGCACGTCTGGCACGGCTCCGTTGACGCGATCGCCGACGCCGCTGTGGGGCCGTGCGACCCGCGATACCAGCGCGAGGCGACGTCCTCGCGGCCCTCGGCGCCAAGCACGCGCTCGCGTCCAAGGCCCAACTCCCAAATCTGCATCGCGTCTTCGTCTTTGGTGACCTCATACGTTGGCACCAAGCGGGCATCGTTCTCGATGAGGGGCAGCACCATTGACGGCTCAAGGTCGCCCGGCTGCACACGCTCGGCCCACGGCACCCACGGCGGAGCCAGAAGCGCGTCGGCTGCGGGAACCAACTGCGCTTCGTCAATGCCGATGTCCTTGCCACGCGGCGCGCGCGACAGCGTGACGGACCATACCCAGCCGCGGTACCCGGGCAGCTTGCACTCGAACGTGTGGGTCACCGCCCGCTCGGACTCCGCGATGGCGTCCACGTGCTCGCCAACGGCGCCAGCGTCTTCCGCGAGGTCTATCGCCGCCGCACGGGCAACGTCAACCGCCGCGGCGAGCACGGCGTCGGTCATCACGCCTCCAGCTGTTCGGCTACCGCCCGCAGCACGGCGGCCACCTGACGGCCCTTGGCGCCCTCTGGGTAGCGACCCTTGCGGAGGGACGTGGAGACGCCGTCAAGCATCTTGATGAGGTCTTCCACGATGACCGTCATGTCATCGGTGGGCTTGCGCATGGTCTGCGACAGGGTCTGGATGGGCTCCAAGATGGTGATGGTCAGCGCGGAGGGGCCGCGCTTGCCGTCGGCAACGGAGTACTCCACCTTGGTGCCTTGGCGCGGCACAACGCCGTCCGGCAGGGCGCTGGCGTGGAGGAAGACCTCACCGCCGTCGTCGCCGGCGATGAAGCCAAACCCCTTCTCGGAGTCATACCACTTCACTTTTCCGGTGGGCACATCTACCTCGCGTACGTTGTCGCGCCGCGTGTTCGGCGCTCACCTAGTCTACCCGGCGCACAAGCCGCGTCCCCAGGCCGCGTTGATGTGGCAGTTGTCCCCAGTTTTAACTGCCTGCCCGACGCTGCGAGCGGCTTCGCGCCTACCGTCACCTCACAACTACGGAAGGGAAAAGCATGTTGTATCACGTTGATTCGGACGAGGTCGCTGCGGCCGCGGCCCGCGCCAATCGCTCCGGCGAGGCCATCCGCGCGGAGGTTGGCTCGCTCGTGGCCACGCTGCAGTCGCTTGAGGGCACGTGGCAAGGCTCTGCCTCCACTGCGTTCGCCGGAGTGCTGGCGCAATGGCGCGGGGCGCAAGCGCAAGTGGAGACGGCGCTCGTGTCGCTGAGCCAGGCGTTGGGTGCGGCTGCCGCGGGGTATGCGGATGCGGAGGCGACGGCGGCGCGCATGTTCGCGCGGTAGGTACGGGTGTCTGCAGGGCTGGCCGCAGGACTGGCCGGAGGGTGGTCGATGGTGCCGTCACGCGGCGGGCGTACGCTCGCCGTGTGACGATCCTCATCGATCCGCCGTTGTGGCCTAACCACGGGCGCGTGTGGGGGCATCTGGTTTCCGATGCGTCGTTGGAGGAATTGCATGCGTTTGCCGCTAGCGCCGGGATTCCTGAGCGCGCGTTCGACCGCGACCACTACGACGTTCCTGCCGAGCGCTACGACGATCTCCGCGCTCTGGGGGCTGAGCTCGTGGACGCACGCGAACTCGTGCGGCGCTTGCGCGCGTCTGGGCTCCGGGTCACTGCGGCGCAGCGGCGCGGCTTGCCCTAGCCCGCCTCACGGCCCGGTAAGCCACGCCAACTGCAACGACTGCACAGGCTCCCAAGATTGCGCCCCACGGGAGCGTCGCGGCTAAGGCTGCGCAACCCAGTGCACCCACCACCTGGATCGCGCGCGCATAGCGCCGGTGCTCACGGGACTGATGCAGAGCGGAGAGGTTCGCCACGAGGTAATACAGCAGCACACCGAAGGATGAGACGCCTATCGCCGCACGCACGTCCACCACCGTGACGAGCACCGCAACAACGCAGCCCAAGACGATTGCGGCCACGCGCGGAACGCGCGCTCGCCCGTGGATGCGGCCCAAGACCTTGGGGAGGTCCCCTCCGCGCGCCATCGCCAGCGCCGTGCGGGTGATGCCGGCCATGAGCGCGAGCAGCGCCCCCAAGGACGCAAGCGCCGCGCCCACCCTCACCACAGGCGCGGTCCACGCCCAGCCTCCCGCACCCGCAACCTCCGCGAGCGGGGCGGCACTGTTAGCGAGCGCCTCAGGGCCAATCGTCGCTAGCGCGGTGACTGCTACCGCCGCGTAGATCATCACGGCCAGCGCCAATGCGATCACGATGGCGCGGGGAATGGTGCGCTCCGGGTGGCGGACTTCCTCACCCATCGTGGCGATGCGGGCGTAGCCCGCAAAGGCAAAGAAGAGGATACCCGCGGACTGCAGCACCTCGTAGGGCGTCACGGCGGAGGCGCCCAGTGCACTGAGACCGGACCCGCCTACTGCCACGCCCGCCACCACTACAACGGCGAGTACCGCTATCACCGCCACCACTATGACCTTTGTGGCCGTGGCGGTGCGCGAAACCCCTAGGCAGTTGACCAGGGTGATTGCCACCACGGCGAGGATGGCCGCTTGCTTGGCCCAAGCGTCGGGCACCGCGTAGGCAGCTACGGTGAGCGCCATTGCCGCGCAACTGGCGGTCTTGCCCACCACAAAGCACCAGCCCGCAATGAAGCCGGGCCACTCGCCCAGTTCGCGACGCCCGTAGACGTAGGTTCCGCCCGACTCGGGATACTGTGCAGCCAGCTGGGCGGATGAGGTGGCGTTGCACCAGGCGATCACGCCGGCGATGACGAGGCCGCCAAGGAGCGCCGCCCCGGCCGCCTGCGCCGCGGGTGCGAGTGCGGCGAAGATTCCGGCGCCGAGCATGGATCCCAGGCCTATCGCCACGGCATCCGCGAGGCCCAGCCTGCGGCGGAGGGTGGGGCTCGGGGTCACAGCGTCAACCTACGCGGGACGGTGCGGATGGACAATGACTGGAGTGCCGCAGACGCACGATGGCCCCCGAGGTTTCCCTAGGAGGCCATCGCGGTCAATGCGAATTGCTTGTGGACTAGAAGCCCATGCCACCCATGTCGCCACCGCCGGCCGGCATGGCCGGAGCGGGCTCAGGCTTGTCGGCAACAACAGCCTCCGTGGTGAGGAACAGACCCGCGATGGACGCGGCGTTCAGCAGCGCGGAGCGCGTGACCTTGACCGGGTCATTGACGCCAGCAGCGAGAAGGTCCTCGTACACGCCGGTAGCGGCATTGAGGCCGTGACCCACGGGGAGCGACTTGACCTTCTCCACCACAACGCCGCCCTCAAGGCCGGCGTTGACAGCGATCTGGCGCAGCGGAGCGGAGATCGACAGCTCGACGATGCGAGCGCCAGTGGCCTCGTCACCTTCCAGCTCGAGCTTCGCGAACGCCTTGATGCCCGCCTGAATCAGAGCAACGCCACCACCGGCGACGATGCCCTCTTCAACGGCAGCCTTCGCGTTGCGAACGGCGTCCTCAATGCGGTGCTTGCGCTCCTTGAGCTCAACCTCGGTGGCCGCGCCCGCCTTGATGACGGCAACGCCACCTGCGAGCTTGGCGAGGCGCTCCTGGAGCTTCTCACGGTCGTAGTCGGAATCGGAGTTCTCGATCTCGGCGCGAATCTGACGCACGCGACCCTCGATCTGCTCGGACGCACCAGCGCCCTCGACAACCGTGGTCTCGTCCTTGGTCACAACGACCTTGCGGGCCTGGCCAAGGAGGTCAAGCGTGGCGTTCTCAAGCGAGAGGCCAACGGACTCCGAGATGACAGTTCCACCCGTAAGGATGGCCATGTCCTGCAGCATCGCCTTGCGGCGGTCGCCAAAACCGGGAGCCTTGACGGCAACGGCCTTGAACGTGCCACGGATCTTGTTGACCACGAGCGTTGCGAGAGCCTCGGACTCCACGTCCTCCGCGATGATCGCGAGGGGCTTGCCGGTCTGCATGACCTTCTCGAGCACGGGGACCAGGTCCTTGACGGAGCCGATCTTGGACTCGACGAGCAGCACGTAGGCGTCCTCAAGGACGGCTTCCTGACGCTCGGGGTCGGTCACAAAGTAAGCCGAGAGGAAGCCCTTGTCGAAGCGCATGCCTTCGGTGAGTTCCAGCTCGAGGCCCAGCGCGGAAGATTCCTCAACCGTGATGACGCCTTCCTTGCCAACCTTGTCCATGGCCTCGGCGATGAGCTCACCGATGGCCGGGTCGCCGGCGGAGATACCAGCGGTAGCTGCGATCTCTTCCTTGGTCTCAACTTCCTTGGCGGCGTCGAGAAGTTCGGCGGTGACTGCCTCAACGGCCTTGTCGATGCCCTTCTTGAGCGCGATGGGGTTGGCGCCGGCTGCGACGTTGCGCAGTCCCTGCGTCACGAGTGCCTGAGCAAGCACGGTCGCCGTGGTGGTGCCGTCGCCAGCGACGTCGTCCGTCTTCTTGGCAACTTCCTTGACGAGCTCGGCGCCAATGCGCTCGAACGGCTCCTCAAGTTCGATTTCCTTGGCGATGGACACGCCGTCGTTGGTGATGGTGGGGGCTCCCCACTTCTTTTCCAAGACGACGTTGCGGCCCTTGGGGCCGAGCGTGACCTTGACCGCGTCAGCGAGCGCGTTCATGCCTCGCTCCATACCGCGGCGGGCCTCCTCATCGAAGGCGATGATCTTTGCCATAGGGGTGGTTCCTCTTTCAAGGTGGTGTGGCTTCAGCGGGTGCCCGCGACGGACGACGCACACTCCGGCGTTCATGTCACGCCAGCGCCTGCGCCTCACCTGCAAAGCCGAGGTCAGTTAGCACTCTCGGGTCGAGAGTGCTAATGCGATTCTGGCACTCTGCTCACGAGAGTGCAAACGCGCACCACGTCATTACGCCGCGCGCGGAAGCGCTACTTGGATGGGTCGGTGACGAGGATGGCCTCGACCTTGGCGCCCGATTGCGGAACGTCGAGGGAAACGGAGTCGATACCGAGCTCCTTGGCGACTTCCTCAGCCGTAGCCTTGAGGTCCTCACTCGCGTAGACCACCACGTTGGCGTCGGGCTTGTCCCCCGTCACGTTGCCCGCGGTGACCTTGGTGAAACCGCCGTTCTCCAGAATCTTCTGGTTTTTGGCAGCCAGCCCAGAGATGCCGGAAGCGTTGAGAACCGCCACCTTAGCGTCGAACTGCACTACTGGGGTTGGGGTGGCGCTCTCGGTGGGCGGAACAGACGTGGGCGTGCTGACCGTTGGCTCTGGCGACGACGTGACCGTGGACTGGACGGTCTCCTCGATCGTGGGCGTTGGCTCCTCCGGCGTGACGACCTCTTGCTTCCACAGGTAGGTGGCCACGAGGAACGCAACGGCGCCCGCGATGAGGAACACCACCACGGGCGCAACGAGGCGCGACCACCAGGGGCGGGGTGCGCGGTGCACGCCTACGGGACCTCCGCGCTTGGCGATCTCATCGAATTCGTCTGGCGGGTACGGGGCGCTCACGGGTGAAGAATACCCCGGGTCAGTCCGCCCATTGCTTAGCCCTGCCGCGAGTGCGCGCGTAGCGCATCCGGCGAAGCCTCTTCACAAGCATGGGGTCATGCGCGAGGGCTGCCTCGGTATCGATGAGGCCGTTGAGAACCTGGTAATACTGCGTGGCACTCATGGAGAAGAGTTCGCGAATCGCGTCTTCCTTGGCTCCTGCGTAGCGCCACCACTGCCGCTCAAAGGTGAGGATTTGGGCGTCGCGCGCGCTCACGGCCGGCACGTGCGTGCCTTGCAAGGCGCGAGTGGCGTTGTCCATGGTCCTCCTTTGGTCGCCACAATACTCGCGAATCACATCGGTGTCATTTAGACCCGACGCGGTGGTTATGCGGGCGGCTAAGGTGGCGCCATGGCGTCGTGGCGCGAGCAGGTAGCCCCGGATTGGGCGAGCGCTCTTGAGCCGATGGCGCCAACGCTCGCTCAACTGGGCAGCTTTTTGCGCGCGGAGAACGCGGCCGGGCGCGGTTACTTGCCAGCGTCGCACGCTATTTTGCGAGCGTTCGAGGCTCCCCTCGGCGAGGTGCGGGTGCTTGTGGTTGGCCAAGACCCGTATCCCACTCCCGGCGATCCCGTTGGGCTCTCGTTCTCGGTGCCGCGGGGCCACCCGCTGCCGCGCTCACTGCAGAACATGGCCAAGGAACTGGCTGCGGACACGGGCGAGGTGCTCGCGAGCGGAGATCTCACCGCGTGGCAGTCGCAAGGAGTGATGCTGCTCAATCGCGTTCTCACGGTGAGTCCCGGGGCACCCGCGAGCCATCGCGGACAGGGCTGGGAGCACGTCACCGAGCACGCGATCCGCACGCTTGTGGAGCGCGGCGGCCCGCTCGTGGCTGTGCTGTGGGGGCGCGATGCGCAGGGCTTGGCGCCGCTACTCGGCGAAGTTCCGCGCGTGGAGAGCGCACACCCCTCCCCGCTCAGCGCGTCTCGCGGATTCTTTGGCTCCCAGCCCTTTTCCAGGGTGAATGCGCTCCTCGCCGCTCAAGGCGCCCAGCCGATTCGGTGGGCCGTGGCGTAGCGCGCTGCGGCACAAAGTGGAGCCAGCGCCGCCCGCTATTTACACAGCGATGCGGGGTTGGTCTTTTCCGCGGGATTGTTGGTGATGGTGAGATCGCCATTGGGTGATCCCCAGCCCGGGTTCTCCTCAACTCCCATGAACACCGGCAGTTGCGAGCACGAGTAGCCGGGGGCGAGCGCAACGTTCTGGCTGTCCAGGACCACCGTTGGCGTAAAGCCCTGGAACTTGGTGGTGTCCGCGAAGTTGAAGATCACCTTCCACAGCGGCGCCGTGGTTTGCGCCGAGAACTGGAACTGCGAGTACCAGTAGTCGCCAGCCTTCCACGTGGTGACCGTGCCCAATGTGAGCGTGCAGGCGTAGCTCGTGGGGTTGCCGCTCGCGTCCAGCCCAACGCAGCCGTTGGTGACAATGGCAGATTTCCAGGCTGTGGGGAACACCCAGCCATCGATGGTGGCGATCGCGTAAGTGACAGCGGTGGCGTTGTAGGTGCCAACGTTCACGGTTTGCGAGGTAGCGGCCGATGCCGTGGTCCCGTGAGCAATGATCGCGCCTGAGGAGTTGTGCAAGTTGATGGACATCGGCAGCCCTGCACACGCCGCTGGAAGACTGCTGACCGTCACGGTGCTCGCACCCGCGGAGGCCGTGTTGATGACGGGCGTGGTGCCGTTCATGGATGCAGCGCATTGCTGCAAGGTGCTCAGGGTGATTTGAGGCGCCGTGCTGACAGCCAGCTTGGCTGCGCTGGCACTGCCGGTAAGTCCGAGCACCGCGCCGAACGCGACGGCAACGAGTGCAGCCGCAGCGACAAGACGCCGCCGCATCATGGCGCACCTACAGGCAGCGGCTCGCGCTCCGCGCGCGCCGGCCACACCACGATCGCGGCGGCCATCAGGAGCAAGCTGAACCACAAGAACGGGCTGAGCAGCACCTGCATGAAGATTCCTACTCCCGGAAAGTGCATGACCACGATGCCGCGCACCTCCTCGGTTTGTGGGGTGAAAGGGTCAACGAATGAATTGGCGTCACCCTGGACGGACCAGCCGGAAGTGGCATCGCCGCCGATGACGCGGTGAACGATTTGTGCGCCCCCAAACCCCTCAGGGGCGTAGACGATGACATCGCCAACAGTGGGCTCGCCCTTGCGCGCAACGAGCAGGTCGCCGGGCTGGTAGCCGGGCGTCATGGACTCGCCGGAGACAAACACGAACGACGTAGAGCCGCCGAGCGAAGCTGGCCACACAAGGAAGGCGGCAACAGCGAGAGCCGCCCATGCCGCCGCCGAGGTCAGCAACCGCCAGCCCCGGCGCGAGGCGCCGGAGCTGACGATGATCCGCTCAGTGTTCATGCGAACTATCCGCTGATGATCACGGTTGCGTCGCCCAGGTCGGTGGCGATGCTGATCGCTGCCGACGCGGCGTTGTAAGTGAACGAGGCGCCGCCTACGGTGCCGCTGGTTGCGACAAGTTCAGCGCCTGTGGCGTCGCCGAGCGAGAACGCGATCGCCTCGCCGTTGCACGCCGTGTCGATGCCGCTGATGGTCACTTCGTTGATGATGAAGTTCGCACCAGACTTGGCGTAGTCGTACGACACGTTCACGCCGTCCGCGTCGCACGGGGCGAAGGTGCCGGAACCGATGGCAATCTCTTTGGAGGTGGTGACGTTAAGAGTCGCGGCGGCCGCCAAGGACAGTCCGGCAACACCTGCAACCGCTAGGGCCGCAGCGAGATACTTACGAGTGCCTCTTTTCACGTGGGGCATTCCTTTCTTTTGGTGCTACGGCGCGGCAAAGCACGCCCAAGGGCGTTGAGGTGGCCGTAGCGGCTGGGCACCCTCGCAACGGTTCGCTAAGCGGAACTCGAAGGGGATGGGTACTGATCGTTCAGTACGCTTCAATTATCCCGTCTTTGCCGCGCCTTTACCCGGGACGTTGGTCCCTTTCGCGCTGTGGCGTAGCCCACACAAAAGTGGAGCTGGCAGCGGGACTTGAACCCGCAACCGCCCGCTGTGGGGTGAGTCGATCTGCGGAACTTCGAGCGGTATCTCGCCGACCCTCTATGGGCCGTTACCAGGTACTTTCGTTTGATGCCTGTGGCGCAATGTCGGTGGAGACCGCGGAAAGTCGCGCAACAAGTGCTTCGAGAAGTGCTTCTGGCGCCAAGGCGGGCAGCGGCGGCACGCGGAAGCGGCAAGTTTGACGTCTCATCAGCGCATAGGGACCGATGTGGACGCGAGCATGTGCTGCAAACTTGGACTGACAGCTTGTTTATCACAGGTTAGTGACTTAATCTTGGATAAGCGTAAGTACTATTCCAGAGTGGGAGACGACGATGGCCAGCCAGCCCACGATCCCAGGCGCGTCTCCCGACGGCGGGCAGCACGCCGTAACGCCAGCCGCGGACTCTGCCATCGCGCTGCCGCCCGGCACGACCACTGCCGTGTCCTACGAGTCCGTTGCATGGCATCTGCCGGCGCGTCTCGAAGGGCGCATTGACATCGTCACTGTCACTCGGCTTGAGCGGACCCCTTACCAAGCGGCGGTCCCCGCGCTCATCGCAGACCTAGAGCCACTTGAGTTGCTCGACATCCGCACGGTGCGTGAAGCAACTGCTGCTGAGGGCGCCATCGCTGCGTTTAATGCCGAGGTGGCTCGCCTGCCAGTCCCCATGCCTGCCGTGCTCCTGAGGACCGAGTCGGCCTCCAGCTCCCAGATTGAGCACCTAACCTCCAATGCCCGCAACCTCGCCGTTGCCACCCTGGGGCTCAAGACCGGTCAGAACGCGTCCCTCGTCGCCCGCAACGTCACCGCGATGCGCGAATCCCTGGCCGTCGACGGTCCCGTCACCCCCGATTCGATCCTGGCCATCCATGAAGCTCTGGTGTCCGAGGCCGGCCCGGAGATCGCCGGCGTGTGGCGCGACGGACCCGTGTGGATCGGCCGACCAGACCTAAGCCCCCATGGCGCCGACTTCATTCCCCCCACCTATCAACGTGTGCCGGGCTGCATCGACGACCTGGTGCAGTTCAGTGCGAAGCCCCACGAGTCTCCGTTGGTGGCCGCCGTGGTGGCGCACGCACAGTTCGAGACAATCCACCCGTTCTCAGACGGCAACGGCCGCACCGGACGCGCGCTCGTCCACGTGATGCTGCGCGAAGCGCGCCTCACTCCAGAAGCCACGGTACCGATCTCCGCGGGACTGTTGGGCGATACTGACTCTTATTTCGCTGCACTTGGCGCTTACCGTAGTGGCGATGTAAATCCGCTGGTGTCCGTCTTCTCGGCCGCCACCGAGCGGGCTGTCGTCAACGGGCGCACCCTGGCCTCCGAGACCGTCGCCCTGCGCGACGAGTGGTTAGGCGCCATCAAGGCACGTTCCGATTCGATCGCATGGCGTCTCGCGGACCATCTGTTCGCACAGCCAGTCGTGTCCTCCGACTACGTGGAGACGGCGCTCGGAGTGTCCCGACAAGGGGCCTACAACGCCATCGAGGTGCTCGAAAGGTCGGGCGTCCTACACCAATCCAGCGCCGACAAACGTAACCGGTTGTGGCAAGCCGGCGGTGTGCTGAAGATCATGGATGCGTTCGCGGAGCGTGCCACTCGGCGCCGCTTCTAGCGCCGACTCGATGGCAAACCCGCCACCCGTAGCCATATAGGTCAGGATCCTGGAGGGGGCGTCAATCGGTTAATCATCCACCGATGGTTGGGGTGCGGGCGAAGGGTTCAGTCCGTCTCCTCACGGTCGCGGGCCGGGATGTTGGCGAGGCGGGAGCGAGCGCGGATCAGACTCCTCGAGCACCTTCTGTCGCACCTCGCTGCTCTGGAAGTCGATGACGCGGAGTCGGCCGTCAACTCTTGAGATCGACTCGATGCGATGGAACTGATCCCCGCACGCCTCGGCAAACCTCGCCATTCCGCTCCGCCCAGGCTTCATTCCTGGTAAAGAGCTGGCAGCGGGACTTGAACCCGCAACCGCCCGATTACAAGTCGGGTGCGCTACCAATTGCGCCATGCCAGCGTGCGCAAGCCCGCCGAGGGGCAGACGCGCGGGTACAAGGATAGCCAACCCGGCGTCGGCCCCCTGCGCGGTTGCTCGTTAACTAGCTGCCGAGGAGCGAGTCCAGATACGTCCCAAGGACGCCCTCATTCATGTACGGCACGTCGCTTTGCTGCACCAGCTGCCGGTCGATCATGAGGGATGGGGTGCCGCTCACGCCATCTATGGAAGCCTGCTGCGTGGCGGCGAGCACCCAGTCCGTGAACTCGCCGTTCTTGAAAGTGTCCGCGACCCCCTGCGGCACGCCCGCGCCAACCGCGATGCTGGCGATCTGCTCGTCGGTGAGGCCCGTGGAGTTCTCCTGGGGCTGGTTCGCGAACATCGCCTCAAAGAAGGCGGTGAAGTGCTCGGGAGACTGATCGGCCACCACGGCAGCCGCGTTCGCAGAGCGCGTGGAGAATTTGGTGCCGCTGGAATAGCGATCCAAGAACGAGAGCGGGTGGTAATAGACGGAAATCGAGCCAGCGTCGCTCATTTCTTCAAGAACGGGTCCGTTGATTTGCTCAAAGTGGCCGCAATAGGGGCACATGAAATCGAGGTAGACGTCGGTGCGGACTGCGGCATCCGCAGAGCCAACGAGGATGCCACCCGTTGAGTCGGCGCCTGCGGGCCATTGCACGTCGGCGAGACCTGGCGTCTTGGAAGAGTCAACGATGAAGAACACAACGGAGCCAAACACCGCGATCACCAGTACCGACACAGCGATGATGATCGCCGTAGTGCGGCGCTCCTTGGCCTTCAGTTGGGCCTTCGCCTCGGCCTGAGCGTCGGCGCGCGCCCTCGCCGCTCGTTCGTTCTTGCTTGACATCACAAGTCCCCAATCGAAGGCCCCCACCGCCACGGTATCGCTCTGCGGCAGGGGAACATCGGGACTATTGGCTCCTACTTACCGGCTACGGATTCCCGGTATGCCTTGAGGGTGCCGGGCGTCATGTAGTTGACCGATCTTTGGTCAAGGACAACCCTGTTCACCATCACAGTTGGCGTGACTCCAGCGCCATCTTGTGACGCTCGATCGGTCGCCGCCGTCACCCATTTCATGAACTCACCTTGCTTCATGCGGGCCGCCAAATCAACAGGCACGCCTACACCCACGGCAATTGCTGCGATTTCATCGTCGCTAAGGCCGGGAGTGCCTTCCTCAGGCTGGTTGGCGTAGAGGGCGTTGATGAACTGCAGCATGTGGGAGGGGTCTTGATCGGCAACCACTGCCACGGCGCTAGCGGCACGCGTGGGGTACTTGGTTCCCTTGGAATACCTGTCGAGGACCGAGACAGGGTGGTAGTAAACCGCAATTGTTCCGGCCTCGCGCAAACCGTCGATGTCCAACGCGTTGGTCTGTTCAAAGCGGTTGCACACGGGACACATGAGGTCCACGTAAAGGTCAACACGGGGCACTGCAGTGTCGGCGCCAGATGCCGGAACATCGACGCCCGCCACTCCACCCGTGCCCACGGGGATGCCACCCGTTTCGTCGGCCACTGCCGGGGCGTGAGCCTCGGAAAGAGGCGGCACCTTCGACGAGTTCACGATGAAGAACACGACGGCCGCGAATGCGGCAATCACCAGTACCTACACCGTGATGATGATGACGATGGTGCGGCGCTCCTTGGCCTTGAGCTGCGACTGTGCCTGCTTGCGCGCCGCAACGGCCTTGTGATTCTTGTTTGACACGTGCGGTCCCCAATCGGTGGTGCCTCGCCGCCATGATTTCCCGGTGCGGCAAAGCTCCCCCGGGAACCAATTGCTCCTACTCGCCGGCTATGGACTCCAGGTATGCCTTGAGGGTGCCCGGGGTGAAGTAGCTGACCTTCTTCTGGTCAAGAATCTCCCTGTTCACCATGACGGTTGGCGTGCCCTGCATCCCGTCTTGCGACGCCTTGTCCGTAGCCGCCGTAACCCACTTGGAGAATTCGCCATTCTTCATGCTCGCGGCGACGTCGCTGGGAACGCCAACGCCAACCGCGAGAGCGGCGATGGTGGAGTCGTCAAGTCCGGGAGTGCCTTCCTCAGGCTGATTGGCGTAGAGGACGTTGATGAATTCCAACATGTGAGAAGGATCCTTCTCCGCGACCACGGCAACGGCGTTCGCTGCGCGCGTGGAGTAGTTGGTACCCGCAGACTGGGAGTCGAGAATCGCGATGGGGTGGTAGTACACCGCAACGGTCCCCGCCTCGCGCAGTGCGTCAAGGTCGGCCGAGTTGATGCTCTCAAACTGCGCGCACACGGGGCACAACAGATCGATGTAGAGGTCAACGCGTGGAACGTCCGTGTCCGCGCCGGAAGTAGGCACGTCAACTCCAGCAACGCCGCCCGTGCCCACGGGAATGCCACCCGTCTCGTCGGCCACGGTCGGCGCGTGGGCCTCGGCCAGCGGCGGCACCTTCGCCGAGTTCACAATGAAGAACACGATGGCCGCGAAGCCAATGATCACCAGCAGCGACACCGCGATGATGATGACGGTGGTGCGGCGCTCCTTGGCCTTGAGCTGTGACTGCGCCTGCTTGCGCGCCGCAACGGCCTTCTCGTTCTTGTTAGACATGTGTCCCTCCAGGTTGACTGTCAGAGTCTAGTTGCCGCCACGCATCCAGCCATCAAGGCTGAATTTGGTGCGTGGCCAAATCAAAAGCCAGGTGCCGAGGATGACGAATCCCACTCGCTCGAGCATGTGGACCGGGTAGTTGGTGGTGCCCTCCTCCACGTCGCCCCCGCCACCAAAGCAACCACAGTCAATCGACAATCCGTGGGTCCACGCCCAGATCACGCCGAACATGAACGCGCCCATCATGACGAGCCACACGATTGAAGCGATGCGCGTGAAGAGTCCCAGCAGCAAGAACAGCGCGAGCGCGAACTCGAAGAACGGCAGCATGGTGCCCACAAACTGCACCAAGGCCTCCGGCAAGAGCCGATACGCGCGCACCGCGATGATCGACTGCGGGATGTTTTGCGCCTTGGGGATCGCCGCGAAGATGAGGATGCCAGCCATCGCCAAACGGACGAGGGTGGAGATCCATTCAAAGACCTCAGAGCGCTTGACTGCCATGTGAACTCCCTCGTTGGCGCTGGACGCGCAGGTTGCACGCTCAACGAATCTTAACGGTGGGAGGTTCCCCCGACGTGGGCCGTTCTACCCGAATGGCCACCACAGCGGCTCAATCCCAGCGAACCCCACGCCAACACACACCACCACCACGATCACGGCCGCGACAATCCACACCATGCTCGCCGCCCTGCGGGGCGCCAACGCCGCCGCAATGAGGTGTGCGCCCCTGCGCGCCTCGCGGCCACGCGGCCCCCAGGCCAGGAGCACCATCGCCACGCTCGCCGCTAGCAGCAGCGACAGCGCCTCCCACGGCTCCGGGTTGTCCGCGTTGCGCGCCAACAGGTACCCCAACCAGCCAATCAGATAGGCCGATGCTCCCGCCAGCAAGGCCGACGGCAGAGTCAGCACCAACGCCCGCACCAGGTGCCATGGGCTCGCGATGGCCTGGGCAACGATGCCGCCCGCCTCAACACCTCTACGCTCGCGCGACCTCCAGACCCCCCGCGCGGCCGAGTCGACGCCGCGCGCTACCACGGCGCCCACCAGGGCAAGCAGTGCGGCGATCAACGGGGCCACGAGCGCGAGCGCCACGAGCGCAAGACCCCAGGCACCCAACACGAGCCGCCGCCGCGGAAGCACGCGCTTAGCGGGCTCGCCCTCTTCATCCCACGCCTCGGCATCCCACGCTGCGTCATAGTCGAGCTGGTCTGCGGTGGGCTCTGCGCTGGGCTCTGCGCCGGCCTCTTCGCCCTCGGCCCAGCCGGTTGGCGCTACTCGCGTTGGCGGTGTCGCGTCAAGCAGCGCCGTTGAATCAAGCAGCGCCGTTGAATCAAGCAGCGCCGTTGACTCGGCATCATCACCAGAGGCGAGCATCGCTGCCAACTCTCGTGGCCCCGGCCGGAACTGCGGCGCAGCAGTGAGCGCGCGCGCCAAGGTGAGCGGAACGTCGGACCCTACGTCGCCAGCCAGGGTTTTGCTCAGCGCGCCCATCCCGGTGCCAAATGGTGCGTGGCCAGTTGCGGCAAAAGCGAGAGTCGCGGCAAGCGCCCAATCGTCCGACGCTGCGGTTGGCTCCGCGCCATCGATCACCTCGGGCGCCACGTAGCCTGCGGTGCCACTCACGAGTCCCGTCTGGGTGAGGCGGGCGTCATCGTGGCGGTGAGAAAGGCCAAAGTCGATGAGCACGGGGCCCGCGCGCCCCATCAGCACGTTCGCTGGGGTGACGTCGCGGTGCACCACGCCCGCCGCGTGGACCGCGGTGAGGGCACTCGCGAGGGTCTCCGCCAGCTGAACCAGCTGCTCTGGCGGCAAGGCACCCTGGCCCCCTACTCGCTGCGAAAGGCTCGGTCCATCGACAAACTCAAAGACAACGAACGCCTCGTCCTCGTCCAGCTCGGCATCAAGCACGCTGGGAATCGCGGGGTGTCGCAAAGCCTGCAACGCCGCCACCTCGCGTGCCAAGCGCAACCTGGCCGCAGCGTCGGCCGAATCAATGAGTTTGAGCGCCGCCTGGCCGCCTCCCCCATCCGACACCAAATACACGGCGCCAGAGCCCCCGCGGCCCAAAGTGCGCACCACGCGATAGCCGCCTATCTCGTCGCCTGCGGCGCGCTCCATTCTCCGCACGTGCCAACGCTACCTGCCGGTCCCCAAGCGGCCAGGGATATGGCAAGATAGCCGTGTTCGTCGCGTCAGCGTCGGGCAGTGTCAATGTGGACACCACAGCGTCATTTGGAATACACAACGGCACTCTTCACCACGGATCGTCTGGCACGTACCTGCCAGTGAAGGGACCAGAAATGGCAACCGTTACCTTTGATAAGGCAACACGGATTTACCCGGGCACCGAACGCCCGGCTGTCGATAGCCTCGACATTGATATTGCTGACGGCGAGTTCCTCGTTCTCGTTGGCCCGTCCGGTTGTGGAAAGTCAACGTCGCTGCGAATGCTCGCGGGCCTCGAAGACGTAGACGCCGGCTCCATCTGGGTTGGCGACCGCGACGTCACCAACGTGCAGCCCAAGGACCGCGACATCGCGATGGTGTTCCAGTCCTACGCGCTGTACCCGCACATGACTGTTGCGGACAACATGGGCTTTGCGCTCAAGATCGCCAAGGTGGAGAAGCTCGAGATCCGCCAGCGCGTTGAGGCCGCTGCAAAGATCCTTGACCTCACCGAGTACTTGGACCGCAAGCCCAAGGCGCTCTCCGGTGGTCAGCGTCAGCGTGTTGCCATGGGTCGCGCCATCGTGCGTCAGCCCCAGGTGTTCCTCATGGACGAGCCGCTGTCCAACCTCGACGCCAAGCTGCGCGTGCAGACGCGTACCCAGATCGCCGCCCTCCAGCGCCGCCTGGGCACCACCACCGTCTACGTGACCCACGACCAGGTCGAGGCCCTCACGATGGGTGACCGCATCGCGGTTCTCAAGGACGGCGTGCTGCAGCAGGTGGGCACTCCGCGTGACATGTACGACGCTCCCTCGAACGTGTTCGTGGCCGGCTTCATTGGCTCCCCCGCCATGAACCTGGGGACCTACCAGGTGTTCGACGGCTTCGCACAGGTTGGCCGCGGCCGCATTCAGCTCTCGCGCGAGGCGCTCGCCTCGCTCAAGGCCGAAGACAAGAACTCCGTTGTGCTTGGCTTCCGTCCCGAGTCGCTTGACCGTTCCACCGCGAACGCCGATGGCGCCATTCCGATCCAAGTGGACATCGTTGAGGAGCTCGGCTCCGACGCGTACGTCTACGGCTCCGTGCCGAACGAGTTTGGCGAGTCCAAGGACATCCACTTCGCAGCTGGCGACTCGCAGATGGTTGTGCGCATCGACCCCCGCGACGTCCCCAAGAAGGGTGACACCATCTGGGTCACCATTCGTGAGGGCGAGCAGCACACGTTCTCGTCCGCCACGGGCCTGCGTCTCACCAAGGACAAGGTTGTGACGTCGGCGTCAACGCGCGCCTGATTCTGCTTTTCAGGAGGGGCGGTTCGGCTGAGGCCGGGCCGCCCCTTTTGCTGTCTCTAGGCGGCGGGAGTGTGGGCGGGGCGCCGTCGTCAGCCACAGCGTCGGGCCAATGGCCGGGCGCTCGCAACTGGGGCAGCTGGGTTCGCTCGCCGCGCGCTGTGAGGGCATCAGGCCGGGCGAGAGCCCATATCCCGGCCCTGTGTCCTCACAGCGCGCGCGGTGCGGGCGGGGGCGGTGCGGGCGGGGGCGGTGCGGGCTGGGCCGACGCTGGGGCTGGGCCGACGCTGGGGCTGGGCCGACGCTGGGGCTGGGCCGACGCTGGGGCTGGGCCGGGCGGACGGTGCCGCCGGGCGCCGCGGTTGGGCTGGCGGCACGCGCGGCTACGCTGGCCACATGGCGCTCAACATCAAAGGCTCGGCGAACGGTGGACTCATCGGACTGCCGTGGGAGATCCCGCTTGAGCAGTGGCCAACGGAACACATCGCGGCCCTGCCGCGCGGCATCTCGCGCCACGTGGTCCGCTTTGTGAAGCTCGATGGCCGTGTGGTCGCCATCAAAGAGACCAACCCGGACATTGCGCGCCGCGAGTTCAAACTCCTACGCCGCCTCATCAAGGCCGGCGCGCCCTGCGTGACGCCACTCGCCGTGGTCACTGGGCGTCAAGGGCTAGACGGCAAGCCGCTTGAGGCTGCGCTCGTCACAGAGCACCTGCAGTTCTCCCTTCCGTATCGCGCGCTGTTCAAGCAGTCGCTGCGCACCGAAACCGTTGACCGGTTCCTCGACGCTCTGGCCGTGCTGCTGGTGCGGCTGCACCTGCTCGGCTTCTATTGGGGAGACGTGTCGCTCTCAAACGCGCTGTTCCGCCGCGATGCCGAGCAGTTCACCGCCTATCTTGTGGATGCCGAGACGGGCGACCTCCAGGACACCCTGACCGACGGCCAGCGTGACTACGACCTCGAACTCGCACGGACCAACATCATCGGAGAGATGTTTGATCTAGAGGCGCAAGCGAACCTCGACGTCACGGTTGATCCCATTGCCGTTGCGGACCACCTCGAGGAGCGCTACCGCGAGCTGTGGCGCGCGCTCACCAAGTCCGCGACCCTCACCACAAACATTCCCCTCGAGATCGCCAATCGCGTGCGCCAGCTCAACGAGTTGGGCTTTGACGTTGGCGAGTTGGAGATGCGCGAGACCGACGACGGCAACGCCCTGGTGATCCGCCCCAAGATCGTTGACTCGGGCCACCACTCGCGCAGGCTCATGCGCCTCACTGGTCTCGATGTGCAGGAGAACCAGGCACGACGCCTCCTCAACGACCTCGACGAATACCGTGCCTACGCCAATCCCAACGACGACGTTGGCTATGCGGCCCACCAGTGGCTGCTCAACATTTTTGAGCCGACCGTGCGCGCCATCCCCAGCGAGCACCGCAAGAAGCTGGAGCCCGCCCAGGTCTTCCACGAGATCCTCGACCACCGCTGGTTCCTTGCACAGGAGGTTGGCCACGACGTCCCGATGGCGGTTGCCGCGGCGTCCTACGTCAAAAACATCCTGCCCAACCGGCCCGACGAACAGGCGCTCCTTGGCGTCTCACTCGCCGAGATGACGGCCGAGCTCCCCGTCCTCACCGCCGAGATCGAGGCGCGTGCGCGGCTCGCCGAGGAGGAAAGCGAAGACAACCTGGGGCGCTGGGGAGACATCGAGGAACCACCAACCCCTGAAGTGGTCCGACGCTCCACTCGGGTTCCCGCGCCCACGCACCCGGACATGGGGCCGGCCGGGGAAGCTGCCGCAGCTAACGAGGGCTAGGCCCGTGCCGCCGCCTGGCCCGCGGCGTAGAGCGCGATCGATGCCGCAACGGAGGCGTTGAGGCTTTCCGTGGTGGCCGCGATGGGGATGGATGCGATTTGGTCGCACGCCTCGCGGACCAGGCGCGATAGGCCTTCGCCCTCCGCGCCAACCACAATCACGAGCGGGCCATCGAGGAGTGAAGACTCGGGTAGTGACACGTCGCCACCGGCGTCGAGCCCCAGCACGAACAGCCCCGCCGCCTTGTAATCCTCAAGGGTGCGCGTGAGGTTAGTGGCGCGTGCCACGGGGATTCGCGCCGCCGCACCCGCGGAAACCTTCCACGCCGCCACGGTCACCCCGGCAGCGCGCCGCTCCGGAACCACGATGCCACTCGCGCCAAACGCCGCCGCGGAACGCATGATGGCGCCCAGGTTGCGGGGGTCCTGAATGTGGTCGCAGACCACAATGCGGATGGGCGCTGCGGCCTCGAGCAAGTCCTCCGGCTCGGCGTAAACGTAGGGCGGCACCTCCAGCGCGATGCCTTGGTGCACGGCGCCGTCGGAGAGGGTGTCGAGGCGAGCCTTGGTCGCGTCCACTACCGTCACGCCCTGCGCCACCGCGAGCGACACCAGCTCGGTGACGCGGTCATCGGCGTCGATCCGGTTGAACACGTTGAGCATCGTGGCTGGCAGACCGGTGCGCAGAGCCTCCAACACACTGTTGCGGCCAACGATGAGCTCGTGGTTTCCGGACGTCTTATTTCTGGGGGCGCGCTTGGCTTGAGCGGGCTGCTTAGCCGCCGCAGCGTCGGACCTTGCCTTTGCCTTGTATGCCTTGTGGTACGGGCGCTCTTCAGCCTTTGGCGTGGGGCCTTTGCCTTCGAGTGCCTTGCGGCCGTGGCCGCCGGTGCCTACGCTCGGCCCCTTTTTGGAGCTTGCGTTGCGCGTGGCGCCGCGGCGCTTTGAGTTTCCAGCCATGGGCTAAGGGTACCGGCGCCCAACGCCGTGGCTGGCGTCAGCCGTCAGAGGCCAGTGACCAGCGCGTGCCTTCGGCAGCATCCTCGATGGCAATGCCCGCGGCGGCGAGCCTGTCCCTGATCGCATCAGCCGCCTCCCAATCACGAGCGGCACGCGCCACCTCGCGAGCGGCGAGGTCCGCCTGGACCAACGCGTCCAGAGCGCCGAGCGCGCCGCCACCAGCGCCATTCGCACCCGCACCGAACGTGTCCGCGAGCGGATCCAAGCCCAAAACGTCGAGCATCGCGCGCAGCGCCAGCAGCGCCGGTGCCACGGCTGACACGTCACCGGCGGCGAGCAGCGCGTTACCCGCGCGCACGGCCTCATGGATTACAGCCATGGCGCGAGGCACGGAGAGGTCATCGTCCATGGCCTCAACGAACGCCTCCTGGAGAGCGGCCGCGCGCACCTCCGCGAGCGACGGCTGGCCCACCTTCTCCCCCGCGCGGTCAACGAATCCGCCGATGCGCTGCCACTGCGCCAGCGCCTCATCGAGCGTGGAGTCCGTGTACTCGAGCATCGACCGGTAGTGAACGGACGCGAGCGCGAGCCGCAACGCGGCTGGTGGATAGGCGGTGAGCACCTCTGACACCAATAGGCCGTTACCCAGGGACTTTGACATCTTGTGGCCGGATTGCGTCACCCACGCGGAGTGCATCCACAGCCGCGCAAAGCCGTAGCCCGCGGCCTGGGACTGAGCCAACTCGTTCTCGTGATGCGGGAAGCGCAGATCAAGCCCACCCCCGTGAATGTCGAACTCGTCGCCCAAATATCGCTGCGCCATGGCGGAGCACTCAATGTGCCAGCCGGGCCGCCCAAGCCCCCACGGCGAATCCCACGAGGCCGTGGCAGGCTCGCTTTCCTTGCGCGCCTTCCACAAGGCAAAGTCGCGGGGGTCGCGCTTGTCCTCGGCAGGAGCGTCGGCCGCCGGCTCCAGATCTCCCAGCGCCTGATTGGTGAGGGAGCCATACGCGCCAAACGAGCGCACGTCAAAGTAGACAGACCCGTGCGACACATACGCGTGCCCACGCTCGATTAGCCGCGAAACGAGCGCGATAATCTCCGGAATGTGGCCGGTGGCGCGCGGCTCGGCGGCGGGCAGCCGCACTCCAACCGCGGCGTACGCCGACTGAAACTCGCGCTCAAACTTCAGCGCCCACTCCCACCACGGCACTCCAGCTTCCGCGCCCTTCGCCAACGTCTTGTCGTCAATGTCCGTGACGTTGCGCACCAAGGTCACCGCGTAACCCGACCGCTCGAGCCACCGCTGCAGGACGTCGAACGCCACTGCCGCGCGCAAGTGCCCAACATGGGGCGAGCCCTGCACCGTTGGCCCACACAGATAGATGCCTGCCTGCCCAGGTACGAGCGGCACAAAGGGACGCTCCGCGCGGGTAGCGGTATCGAAAAGTCGCAGGCTCACGGAAGCCAGGCTACCGGTGCCTAGGCAGTGAACACGAGGGCCGACGCGATGGCCGCGATCCCCTCGCCCCTCCCCGTAAGTCCTAGGCCGTCGGTTGTGGTTGCGGCAACGCTCACCGGCGCGCCAACGGCGGCGCTGAGGGCCGCTTGCGCCTCGCCCCTGCGCGGCGACAGCTTTGGCACATTGCCGATGATTTGGATGGACACATTGGCAATCTCGTACCCGGCATCGCGCACTAGGCGCGCCGTCTCCGCCAAAAGGGTTCTGCCCGACGCTCCCGCGAGTTCCGGCCTATCGACACCAAAGACTTCGCCCAAGTCCCCAAGGCCCGCTGCGCTCAGCAGTGCGTCGCATGCGGCATGCGACGCCACGTCGCCGTCCGAGTGACCGGTGAGGACCGTCTCTTCCGGCCACGTCAGCCCGGCAAGAGCGAGGCCCTTGCGCTCGCCAAAGGCGTGCACGTCAACGCCGGTGCCAACTCGTTGCGTTGTCACAAGTGCTTCCCCATCCCTTACGAGTGATTCGAGATGAACGTGGCGAGGGCGAGATCCCCTTCATGCGTCACCTTAAGGCCCCACGGGTGACCCTCGGTGGCAACCACGCGCAATCCCAACTCGCGCACCAGCGTGGCATCGTCCGTTGCGGAGTCGCCAGACGCGGCCTCGTGCGCTGCGATGAGCGCTTTCGCGCGGAAAACCTGCGGCGTCTGCACGGCCCGGAATTGATCGCGATCAACCGGCTGGCCGTAACCGTCGTCATCACCAGGAGCGGTCACCAGCGTGTCCACCACGGGCACCAGCGGGATCGCGGCATCGGCTCCCGCCTCTACGGCCACAATGGCCTCGCGCATGCTGGCGGTTGGCATGAAAGCGCGCGCGGCATCGTGCACCAGCACGATGTCATCGGGCGCCATGCCGCGAGAGCCAAGTGCCCCCAACCCAGCCCATACGGAGGCCTGCCTGGTGGGGCCGCCCGGCACAACGTCGGCCCGGCCGTCCACGGCGTCAATGAAAGCGTCCAGGTATTCGGGGACGGCAGTCACCACAATGCGTGAGGCAATGGGGACCACGCGATCAAGCGCGTGAGCCACGAGCGGACGTCCCGCCACCGGCACGAGTGCCTTTGGTAGGGCGAAGCCCAAGCGGGCTCCCATTCCGGCGGCCGTGATGACCGCCGAGACAGTCACGACGCGAGAACCTCGTCAAGGCGGGCGCCAGCGGCGACCTCGTCGCTCTTCTCGGCGAGCGCAAGTTCGCTCACGAGGATTTGACGAGCCTTGTGCAACATGCGCTTTTCGCCGGCAGAAAGTCCCTTGTCGCTATCGCGGCGGCTCAGATCGCGCACCACCTCGGCAACTCGAATAACGTCACCGGAAGCAAGCTTCTCGACATTCGCTTTAAAGCGACGCGACCAGTTGGTGGGCTCTTCGATATATGGCTCGCGCAACACGGAGAAGACCTTCTCGAGGCCCTTCTTGTCCACGACATCGCGCACGCCAACCAGGTCCAAGTTCTCAGCTGGGACCTTGATGATGAGATCGCTTTGCGAGACGCGCAGTTCCAGATACGTCTTCTCCACGCCGGCTACATCGCGCTTGAAGATATCTTGAATAGTTGCGGCACCGTGGTGCGGGTAGACGACAGTCTCACCGACGACAAAATTCATTTGAGCCTCGCCCCTTTGATTTGCGGATTCCATTCTACCACCGCGCACGGCACCCTCTTTAAGGGGTGAGTGCCTCCGGAGGCGGTAGCGACGCGCCGGTGGCTCGCACCTCGTCGCGGCCAGTATTCTTGGGTCCGTCAGTCCCCGAAAGGATCCGCGTTGAAGACCACTGTCACAGCCCGAATCGCCGCACTTGCGGTGGTGGCCATTGCCCTCACCGGCTGCTCGGCAATCAACCCCATCACCACGGATCGTCAGTACGCACCCTCTGACGGCATCGATGTGCCCATTGGCGACAGCGCCAAGGCCATCAACCTGCTCGTTGTCACCACCGCCAAGGATGCCCCGGCAGTGCTGACCGGCTCGCTCTACAACGAGGCTCATGAGGATGTGGTGGTGACGCTCAGCATTGACGGCACCATCGCGGCAAACGTCACCGTTCCGGCCGACGCCGCGGTTCAGCTGGGCACCGGGGACCACCAGACGTTGGTGCAGGGCGCGTCGCCCGCCGCTCCTGGCGGCATGGCCCCGGTTTGGATTGGTACCGAGGACACGGGCGCGTTGCAGGTGGATGTTCCCATCGTTGATGGCACGTTCGCGGAGTACCAGGGCATCGTGGATTCGATCCCGCCGCTGCCTTCTGCCACGCCGTCGCCAGAGCCAAGCGCCACTTCCTGACCGGGCTCTACCCGCCCCGCCCGAGCGTCGGGCCCGGTTGACCGGCAACCCGCGCGTCAGCCAAAGCGACCGGAGATGTAGTCCTCGGTGGCCTTCTCTGATGGGGTGGAGAACATCGTGCGGGTGTCGTTCATCTCGATGAGCTTGCCTGGCTTGCCGGTGCCCGCGATGTTGAAGAATGCGGTGCGATCCGCGACGCGAGCCGCCTGTTGCATGTTGTGCGTGACGATGACGATCGTGTAGTTCTCCTTGAGTTCCTGCATGAGGTCTTCGATGGCGAGCGTGGAGATAGGGTCGAGCGCGGAACACGGCTCGTCCATGAGGAGAACGTCGGGGCGGATGGCGATGGCGCGCGCAATGCACAGGCGCTGTTGCTGCCCGCCCGAGAGCGACGAACCGGGCTTGTCGAGGCGGTCCTTGACCTCTTCCCACAGGTTGGCGCCCCGCAGCGAGGACTCCACAAGCGCTTCCTGCTCGCTCTTGGAGGTGCGCTTGTTGCTGAGGCGATATCCGGCCACCACGTTTTCAGAGATCGACATGGTGGGGAACGGGTTGGGCCGCTGGAAAACCATGCCCACGTGGCGGCGTACGGCAACCGGATCAATGCCACGCGCATACAAGTTGACGCCATCCATGAGCACCTCGCCCTCCACGCGAGCGCCGGGCACCACCTCGTGCATGCTGTTCATGGTGCGCAAAAACGTGGACTTGCCGCAGCCGGACGGGCCAATGAGCGCCGTCACGGACTTGGGCTCGATGGCGAGCGATACGTCTTCCACCGCGAGGAAGTCGCCGTAGTAGACGTTGAGGTTGTTGACGTCAATGCGTTTGGACACGAATGTTCCTTCTTGAGCTAACGGCCGGCTTTGGGTGCGAACGCACGGGAGATGAGGCGGGCAACGAGGTTGAGGGTCATGACGATGAGGATCAGGACGAGGGCCGCAGCCCACGCCCGGTACTCGGTGATCTCCGGGACACAGATCGCCGAGGGGTCATTGCAGACGGCATCGCCCTTCTTCCATTCGGAGACGATGTACACGGGCAGGGTCATCATGCGGCCGTCGAAGAGATTGAAGTTGAGGGAATCGGCGAACCCAACGGCAACGAGCAGTGGCGCGGTCTCGCCAATGACGCGCGCGATGGCGAGCGTGACGGCGGTGGCGAGGCCGGCGATTGCCGTGCGCAGCACCACTTTGATGACGGTGAGCCACTTGGGCACGCCCAGCGCGTAGGACGCCTCACGCAGTTCGTTTGGCACGAGCCGCAGCATCTCCTCCGATGCGCGCACCACCACTGGGATCATCAGCACGGACAGCGCGATGGCGCCCGTGAACCCGGTCTTGGTGCCCGGCCCAATCACCACCGTGGCGAGCGCATACGCGAAGAGGCCCGCGACGATGGAAGGGATGCCCGTCATGACGTCCACAAAGAACGTGACTGTGCGCTTGAGCCGGCCCTGGCCGTATTCCACCAGGTAGACCGCGGCCAGAATCCCGATGGGGACCGAGATGATGGTGGCGGCGAGCGTGATGAGGAGCGTGCCCCAAATCGCATGCAGGGCGCCGCCCTCGGGGACTCCGCCCACGATTCCGCGCATGGTCTGCTGCAGGAAGTCGAGGTTGAAGTTGTGCTCGCCGTTCTCGTCGATGAAGAACCGCTTGTAGCCCCTTGAGAAGACCGTGATGCCAAGCCACACGAGCGGGATGAGCGCCACGCCAAAGGCGGCGTAGACGAGCGCCGTAGCGCCCGCGTTCTTGAACCGGCGAGATGCCGTGAGGGCGCCCAGCGTGGACGTATCTGTCACGGCCATCAGTTGGCCCCTGAGAACTCGGCGCGCCGCGCCACGATCCAGCGCGCCAGCATGTTGACGAGCATCGTGATGATGAAGAGGGCGAGCCCCATGGCGATGAGCGCACTAACGCCCCACGTGTTCGCTTCTGGGAACTGCGAGGCGATGTACGCGGCAATGGTGTTGTGCTTCCCGGATTGGGTGATGCCAAACGAGAACGTGAGCCCGCTTGAAAGGATCATGTAAACGGCCATCGTCTCGCCTAGCGCACGCCCAAGACCAAGCATCGTGGCGCCGATGATGCCGGAACGTGCAAACGGGAACACCGCCATGCGCACCATCTCCCAGCGCGTGGCACCCAAGGCGAGCGCGGCCTCCTCGTGAAGCCGAGGGGTCTGCAAAAACACCTCCCGCGTGACCGCGGAGATGATGGGGATGATCATGATGGCGAGGACAATTCCCGCTGCGAGCGCCACCCGGCCCGTTGGGGAGGCAGTGCCGGTAGCGGGATCCGGCGCGAACAGTGGGAACCAGCCAAAGGTGTCCGTGAGCCAAGCGAAGAACGGGCGCAGGAAGGGCACGAGCACCAGCGCGCCCCAAAGTCCGTAGACAACGGACGGAATGGCGGCGAGCAAGTCGATGATGTATCCAAGCCCCGAGGCAAGCTTGCGCGGCGCGTAATGCGAGATAAACAGCGCAATGCCCACGGCAAGCGGCGTGGCAATGAGCAAGGCGATCGCTGAAATTAGCAGGGTGCCAAAGATCAAGTAGCCGATGATCTCGATGAGGCTCTCGCCTTGATCGGGCCGGATCCAGCTCACGTTTTTGTCAAGCGATGCCCCGTCCGAGATGGCTGGCCACGCCTCGGCAAAAAGGAATGTGGCGACGGCCGCGAGCACAATGAGGATGACCGTGGCCGAGCCCGCCGAGACGCCCTGAAAAGCCCTGTTCGCCCGCGACGGCTTGCTCGCCTCAAGCGGCGCGGCCGGCACGGGCGGCAAAGGCGGCCCAAACTCGGCCGTCTTAGCGTCGGTAGTTGTCACGCAAACTCTCCGTTAGGTGGCGTGAAGGACGGTGGTGGACTCATCCTCGCGGACCCATCCACCACCGTCCAATCACATGCAGTTAGGCCGATGCGATCTCGGCAAGGATCGACTCGATCTTGGTGGAGAGATCCGCGGGGAGCGGCGCCGAACCGGCAGCAGCAGCGGCCGAGGCCTGACCTTCAGCCGAGGCCACGTACGAGAGGAAGCCCGTCACGTTGGCCTTCTCCGCATCGTCCTCGTATGCCTGGCACACGATCGCGTAGGACACCAGCATGAGCGGGTATGCGCCCGCCGCGGTTGTGGTGCGGTCCACGTTGTACGCGAGGTCGTTCTCACCGTTCACGCTCGCGAGCGTGGAACTGGCGAGGGCGGTAGCAGCGCCCTCAGCGGACGGCGCATTGAATGCGTCGCCCACCTTGATGGAGACCACACCTGCCGTTCCTGACTTGGAAGCGTCGGCGTAGCCAATAGTGCCCGGCGTGCTGTTGATGACATCCATGAGACCGGTTGTGCCTTCGCCCGTTTCACCGGACTTGATGGGCCAGGCCTTGCTGGACTCGTGCGTCCACGCACCGCCGGATGCCTTTTCCAAGTACTCCGTGAAGTTCTTGGTGGTACCGGACTCGTCCGAGCGGTGCACCGTGGTGATCGCAAGATCTGGCAGGGTCACGCCGTCGTTGAAGGCGGCGATGGCGGGGTCATTCCAGTTCTTAATGGTGCCTTCGAAGATCTTCGCAACAGTGGCGGCGTCAAGATTGAGGCTCGTGACGCCCTCAATGTTGAAGACCACGGCAATCGGTGAGATGTAGACCGGCAGGTTGATGGCGCCATCCACGCCGCACCTGGCCACAGCTGCCGTGTACTCGTCGGGATCCTTGAGCGCCGAGTCCGAGCCGGCCCAAGAAACGGAACCGTCCAGGAATGCGGTGATGCCACCGCCCGAGCCCACTGGGTCGTAGTTGATGGTGAGACCGGAGTTGGCGTTCTGGAAGTCCGCGCGCCAGGCGTCCATCGCGGACTGCTGCGCCGATGACCCGGCGCCGTTGAGCGTGCCGGACAGCGCGGTGGCGGGCTCGGTGGCTGAACCAGTGCCGGGCGCCTGCGACGTGGGAGCCTCGTTCTCGGCAGTGCACGCCGCGAGGGAAAGCGAAAGCACAGCAGCAACGGCGAGGGCGCCGGTGCGGTAGGCAATCTTCACAGTCAGTTCCTTACGTTTCGGTTTCCGGCTGCCTGCCGGATAACTTCACGCTAGAGAGCGAAGGTAACGGTGTGAGCGCGCGTTTCTGAACCTTGGGTGAACGTTCGATGAACGCCGCGCCAGTTACGCCTCGAACGTGTATCCAACGCCCCGCACGGTCTGGATCATCGTGGGGTTCGAAGGGTCGTCCTCGATCCGTGTCCGCAGGCGTTTGACGTGGACATCGAGAGTCTTGGTGTCGCCAAAATAGTCGGCACCCCACACGCGTTCGATGATCACGTGGCGCGGCAGCACTCGGCCCGCGTTCCGCGCCAGCAAGTTGAGCAGCGCAAATTCCTTGGGCGGCAAAGCCAAGGTCTCGCCGTCCTTCACAACAGTGAGGCGCTCGGCGTCAAGGGTTATTGGCCCGACGCTGAGGCGAGTTGGTTCGTCGGGTATGGCAGATTTTCCCGCGGCTTGGCGATGCAGCACCGCACGAATCCGCGCCACCAACTCCCGGCCCGAATAGGGCTTGGTGACATAGTCATCCGCACCCAGCTCAAGGCCGATGATCTTGTCCACCTGATCGTCCTTGGCGGTCACCATGATGATGGGGACGTCTGCGCGCTCGCGGAGCACCTTGAAAACCTCAGCGCCGGACATGCCAGGCAACATGAGGTCGAGGAGAACCACGTCCGCACCTCGGCGAGCGAACTCCTCCACCCCACGCGGGCCGGTCTCCGCAAGCGAGACCTCGAATCCTTCACGGCCAAGCAGGAAGGCGAGCGAGTCGCGATATGACTCCTCGTCCTCGATCACGAGCACGCGCTCCCCTGTCACCGTTGCTCCTCCTCGCCGCGCGCGGGCAACCTCAGTGTGAAGGTGGAGCCCACGCCGGGCGTGCTCCACACCTCAACGGTGCCGTCGTGACGCAGCGCGATGTGCTTGACGATACTGAGGCCCAAGCCCGTGCCGCCCGTTTCGCGAGATCGCGCAGCATCCACTCGGTAGAAGCGTTCAAAGATGCGCTCGGTCTCCGCTGGCGCTATGCCTATTCCCTGATCCACTACGGATACGGAGGCGACCTCACCCTCGAGCTCGGCGGTCACGATGACACGCTTGCCTGGGTCCGAGTACTGGATGGCGTTGTCTACAAGGTTCCGCACCGCCATGACTAGTAGCTCTTCATTGCCGAGCACCGTGGCGTCTTGGCGGAGGTCTATCGCTATGTTGATACCGCGCGCCGCTGCCGCCGTTGCCGTTCCGTCAACTGCCTCCGCAACCACGTGCCCAACCCCAACGGGCTGCACATCGGTGACTGGAGCGTCGGACTGTAGACGGGTGATTTCGATGATCTCTTGAATGAGCGTGCCGAGCCGTTTGGCTTCCTTGCGGAGCTTTTTGGTGAAGGTGCGCACCATCTCGGGGTCGTCGGCGCCGGCCTCCACTGACTCGGCGAGCAGCTGGATGGCGCCCACCGGGGTCTTGAGCTCGTGGGAGACGTTGATGGCAAAGTTGCGGCGCATGTGCTCGGCGGCCTCTTGCTCGGTGAGGTCGCTCACGAGCGCGAGCGCCAGCTCGTTGTCCACCACCGACACGCGCGCGTGGAGGATGCGGCTCGATGCGAGCACCCCGCGCTTGACCTCGATGTCCTCGTCCACCACGTTGCCGTGGCTCCATGCGCGCTCGGCGAGGCGAGCGAGTTCGGGGTGCAGGGCGCCGTCAGGGCGCGCCACGCCAAGTGCAAGAGCTGCGTTGTTGCAATACGCGCTGCGGCGGTCGCGGCGCACAATCACGGCACCGGTGGGCAGCACGGCGAGTAATTGCCGAGTGCGCGCGGGAACCAGGGTGCCGACGGTGGCACGCTGCCGCCTGCCCGCGCGCCCCATCCACACCCCTGCTCCAAGGCCAATGCCTGTGCCAACCACCACAAGCAACCACGCTACGGGGGTCATGCGGACACCCTAACTACCAAGCCCCTTGTTCACCGAATGTTCAGCCGGAACACCCAAAGTTCACCGTGTGCGCGCCCTTTTCAGTGCGGGGCCGCGTGCGGCGATGACACACTGGAGAGCACAACGCACGCGCGCCACTGCGGCGCCACTGCGGCGCCGCTAGGGCGCCACCAAGGAGAGACATGCGCACGCTTTTCACCGCAGAGATGTCAGAGCTTCGCGAGGACCTCGTTGCCATGAGCCAATTAGTGCACACCGCCATCACCAACGCGTCTGCTGCACTGCTCACGTCTGACATAGAGCTGGCGCAGTCCGTCATCGCGGCCGATGCCACATTGGATGACCTCGAAGAGACCGTGGATGAGCGGTGCGTGCTGCTCATTGCCCAGCAGCAGCCTGTTGGCCTTGACCTGCGCACCATCGTTGCGTCGCTGCGCATTTCCGCGTCACTGGAGCGCATGGGGGACCTCGCGCAGCACATTGCCGAGGCCGCGCGGCGTGCCTACCCCGAGTCCGCCGTGCCCGCCACGCATCGCAGCATCGTGGAGGGCATGGGTGCGGCCGCCACCTTGGCCGCGGCCGAGGTGGCCCAGCTGCTCGAGACGCGCGACCTCAACACCGCGGCCGGCATCGTTGCCGACGACGACACCCTGGATGAGCTGCACGCCCAGGCGTACGCCTCGCTGCTCGCGGATGACTATGCAGGCGATGCCCAGACCACGCTCGACGTGGCACTGCTTGCGCGCTACTACGAGCGATTTGGCGATCACGCGGTGGGCGTGTCCCGGCGCATCGTGTATCTGGTCACTGGCGATCACGGGTAATCGCCGAGGCGAAGTGCCGGGCCAAACCCGGCCCCAGCGTCGGGCCAAACCCGGCCCCAACGTCGGCCCCCCATAGACGGGGCGAGGGCCCCTGGATTGCTCCGGGGCCCTCTGTTCGGCCAGCAGATGAGAGGCTGACCGACCGTCTATCTCTTCAGACTACTTCTTTCCTTGGTTTGCCACAGCGGCAATCGACGCAGCAGCGGCAGCGGGATCCAAATACCGGCCACCGCGCTCAACGGGCGTGAAGTCGTCACGCAGCTCGTAGTAGAGCGGAATGCCCGTGGGAATGTTGACGCCAACGATGTCGTCGTCGCCAATGCCGTCAAGATACTTGACGATGGCGCGCAGCGAGTTGCCGTGCGCGGCAACCAGCACGGTCTTCTCCGCGGCGAGGTCGGGCACAATCTCCTCGTGCCAATAAGGCAGGGCGCGCTCGAGCACGTCCTTGAGGCATTCCGTTGCAGGCACGGGGGTGCCCTCGTAGCGCGGGTCGCCCTCTTGCGAGAACTGCGAGCCAGCCTCGATGGGCGGCGGTGGAACGTCGTACGAACGGCGCCAAGTCATGAACTGCTCCTCGCCAAACTCCGCGAGCGTCTCGGCCTTGTTCTTCCCTTGGAGCGCACCGTAGTGGCGCTCGTTGAGGCGCCAATTGCGCTTCACGGGAATCCAGTGGCGATTGGCGGCGTCCAGCGCAAGGTTTGCGGTCATGATCGCGCGACGCAGCAGCGAGGTGTGCACAACGTCCGGCAGAATCCCCTCCTCCGTCATGAGCACGCCGCCGCGCGTGGCCTCCGCGCGCCCCTTGTCATCCAGCGGCACATCCACCCAGCCGGTAAAGAGGTTCTTCTCATTCCATTCGCTCTCGCCGTGACGGAGCAGGATCAGCTTGTAGGTCATGGCACCATTTTGGTGCATCAAGAGGCCCGACGCTGACGCCCTTTGGTCCCGCTTCTTCAGTGAGCGGTGGTTACGCAGGCGGGGCTTGTCACGGGAGCTGACTCATACGGCAGCGCGGCGATGGCGCCCACGCCCGTTTCCGCTGGCAGCGCGAGGACCCGCGCGAGCTCATAGGAGCGCACCTCGTGATCGCGCTCGGCGCCAACGTGGAGGCGGTCGCCGATGGCCGCGAAGAAGCGCGGCCACTGGCCTACGTCGAGGCTTGTGCGATAGCGTGCCTCGCCCTCCGGGCTGAGGTCAAAGAGGGCGATAACGTCAACACCGCGCACCGAGACCATGAGCACATCACGGTCATTACCAGGGATGATATCCACGTGCGCATCGTAGATGTCACCACCGGAGCGTTGCGGCGCGGTGGTGGTTGGCACCTCGGCGATGACGTCCGCCATCGCCTCGCCTTGCGCCCATCGCAGAGTGCGCAAGCGGTGGTCTAACTCGCAAACCACATAGATGAGTTCGCCCCGCACGGCCATGTGCCGCGGCCCGCTGCCTGGCGGCAGTGCCGCCGCTATGCCCGCGGCGTCAAGGAGCCCACCTTCGCCAATCTCGTACCGCCGTAGCTCGTCCGTCCCCAGATCGGCAACCAGCACGTGCTTGCCCCCGGGCGCGTATGCCGCGAAGTGCGCATGGGGGCCCTCCTGCCTGTCGGCGCGGGGGCCGGAGCCCTCGTGGCCAAGCAGTTGCTGGGGCAACGACGCGAGCGGAAGCCCATCCGCGCCCAACTGCACTACTGCCACATCGCCCGAGCCGTAGTGGCTGACGTAGGCGACGGCAGCGTCGGGCGCCAAGAGGATGTGGCACGCGTCAACGCCGCCTGTCAGGACAGAGGTGAGGACCCGTGGCTCACCGCTGACGTCGATGACGAGGAACGCGCTCGCCGGCGACTCGCTGACGGCGTAGATGAGTGGCAGCGAGGGGTGCCCAACCACAAACGACGGTGCGTCGATCTCGAGCGTGAGCGCGGTGAGGGCCCCTTCCTGACGGAAGAGGCCCTCACCACGCCCTACGGGCGTGCCGAGGCCGAGCGGCGGGTAGGTTCCCCACCAGAGGACGGCAGTCACTTAGAAACCGTGCTCACCTAAAGACCGCGCTCACTAACGAGCGGTTACTTGCTGGCGGCGTAGGCCTCACGGACCGAGGCCGAGACGCGACCGCGCTCGGAGACCTCGTGGCCGTTGGCCTTTGCCCACGCGCGGATCTTCGCGGCGTCAGAGTTGCCGCGTCCGCGGCTCGCCGAGCGGCGACCGCTGACGCGGCGGCCAGCGGAGATCCAGGGCTCTACCGCCGCGCGCAGTTCTGCGGCGTGGGAGGTGGAAAGGTCAATCTCGTAGCCAACCCCGTCAAGCGAAAAGCTCACCGTCTCCGAGGCCGCTCCCCCGTCGATGTCATCAATCAGTACAACCTGAACCTTCTGAGCCATGGCAAACCTTCCAACGTCTTTTGGGGGGCGATTAAATTCGCGTATCCATGCTAATCACGCGGGCCGCCCTGATGTCAATTCGTCAATGCTAAGCGGTCTTTTTTTGATCACCATTGCCGTTGGCGGCGGCACGTGCGCGCGCGGCCTCTTCGGCGTCGTATTTGGCAAGTTCGGCACGCTCGCGGCGGTCCGCGCGAATGACCGCGCGCATCACGTACCAGAAGATGAGCGCAACGCCCACGGAGGGGACAACGGCAATCAGTACCTGACCTAGCCCGTTCATGACTCTTCCGGTTTCACCAGGGGGAACAGGATGGTCTCGCGCACGCCCAAGCCGGTGAGCGCCATCAGCAGACGGTCCACCCCAAGGCCCATTCCGCCCGAGGGCGGCATCGCGTACTCCATCGCGGCCAAGAAGTCTTCGTCCAGAGCCATGGCCTCATCGTCGCCCTGCGCCGCCATGCGCGCCTGCTGCTCAAATCGTTCGCGCTGGATCACGGGGTCCACCAACTCGGAGTATGCGGTGGCGAGTTCAACGCCGCGCACGTACAGATCCCATTTCTCCACCACGCCCGCGATGGCACGGTGGTCGCGCGTGAGGGGGCTCGTCTCCACGGGGAAGTCCCGCACAAATGTAGGAGCGTGGAGCGCGTCACCAACGTGGTGCTCCCAGAGCACCTCCACCAGCTTGCCGTGATTCACGCGCTTGGGGTCAAGCGAAATGTCCGCAGCGTCGGCGAGCGCCTGCAGGGCCGCCACCGAGGTGTCCGGCGAGATCTCCTCGCCCAGCGCATCGGACAGCGAGCCGTACATGGTGAGCTGGGCCCAGTCGCCGCCGAGGTCGTACTCTTCACCATCCGCGAGCGTCACCACTTGGGTGCCAAAGACATCTTGCGCGGAGCCTTGGATGAGCTCCTTGGTGAGCGCCGCCATCGTGTTGTAATCGCCGTAGGCCTCGTAGGCCTCAAGCATCGAGAACTCCGGCGAGTGGGACGAGTCAGAGCCTTCGTTGCGGAAATTGCGGTTGATCTCGAAAACCTTCTCCATGCCACCCACTGCGGCGCGCTTCAGGAAAAGTTCCGGCGCCACGCGCAGATACAGCTCAATATCAAATGCATTCATATGCGTGATAAATGGACGGGCCGCCGCTCCACCCGCCTGCGTTTGCAACATCGGCGTTTCCACTTCAATGAATCCGCGCCCGTGCAGCGATTCGCGCAGCGATCGCACCACGCCCGCGCGGCGGCGCGCCGTGTCCCGGGCCAACGGGCGCGCAATGAGGTCAACGTAACGCTGGCGAACGCGCGATTCCTCGCTCAGTTCCTTGTGCAACACGGGCAGCGGACGCAGCGCCTTCGCTGCGAGCGCCCACTCCGTGGCAAAGACGCTCACCTCTCCGCGCCGCGACTTCCCCACCGGGCCCGATGCAAACAGATGGTCACCCAAGTCAACGTTCGTCTTGAACTCAGCCAGAGCGTCGGGCCCAACAGCGTCAAGGGAAAGCATGAGCTGCAACCGCTCCCCGCCGCCGTCTTGAATGGAGACAAAGCACAGCTTGCCGGTGTTGCGAATGAAGACAACGCGGCCCGCCACGCCAACCACGTCCGTGGTTTCCACGCCGTCCTCGAGGCCCGCGTATTGCGCGCGGACGTCCGCGATCTGCGCCGTGACGGGAACACCAACCGGGTACGCCTCGCCGCCGTTCGCGATGATCTTGGCGCGCTTATCCATGCGCACGCGGATCTGCTCGGGGAGGTCGTGCTCTGGGGCGGGTTGCGTCTCGTCGGTCACGGGTACCAGGTTACCGGCGGCTAGAAGAGGTCTAGCGCTACGTCGAGGATTGGGCTCGAGTGTGTGAGCCCGCCAACGGACATGAAATCGACGCCCGTGGCGGCCACCTCGCGGGCGTTGGCCAGGGTGAGGCCGCCCGTTGCCTCGAGCCACACCTTGCCGAGTTCCGGCTCCCGCCCCCTGACGCGCGCAACGAATTGCGCCATCTGCGCGGGTGCGAGGTTGTCGAGCATGAGGAAGCGGACGCCCGCCGCGAGCGCCTCGTCCGCCTGCTCCCACGTCTCCACTTCCACCTGGATGGGCACGCCCGGGAAGCGCGCGCCAATCGCCGCCACGGCATCCGTCACCGAACCCGCTGCCACGATGTGGTTGTCCTTGATCATCGCGCAGTCGAACAGACCCATGCGCTTGTTGAGGCCGCCGCCCATGCGCACCGCGTATTTCTCAAGCTCACGCAGGCCCGGCGTGGTCTTGCGTGTGTCGAGGACTTTGGCTTGGGTTCCCTCCAGCGCGTCCGCCCACCGCCGCGTGTGGGTAGCAATGCCCGACGCTCTGCTCACCAAATTCAGCATCGTTCGTTCCGCGATGAGCACCACATGGCCAGGGCCCTCGACGTCCACCAAGGCGGCGCCGGCCTCTACGCGTGAGCCGTCAACAACGCGTTCGGTGATGGTGGGCATGGGCAGTTCCAGGCGGGATGCAACTTGCGCGCACGTCTCCGCTACCGCGGACAGGCCGGCCACCACCCCGTCCACGCGAGCCCGCACCACGCCCTGCACGCGGGCGGTGACCGGGATGGTTGCCTGCGTGGTGACGTCGCGGCCCGGGACGGGGCCAAGATCCTCGTCCAGCGCAATCGCAACGATGTGCCGCAAGAATGCCGCGCTCAGGGGCGCGTCTTGCGGAAGTTCCTCGGGATGCATCACGTGACTATTCTTCCAGGGCTGGCGGGCCGCGGCGCGCTGCGTCCTCCGGGCGCCCGCCGCGCGCCCGCGGCGCACCCTCCGCGCGCTGCGTCCCTCACCCCCGGACCGCACCCTGAATTGGTGCGTCGCGTAAGGAATTGGGCCCAGAACCTGACCTAGCGCACCAATTCGGCAGAAGTGCAGGGCGCACGGTGGGTGCGACCGCTGGGTGCGCGGGGCACCCACAGACGCAGCCGCACCCTGAATTGGTGCGTCGCGTCAGGAATTGGGCCCAGAACCTGACCTAACGCACCAATTCGGCAGAAGTGCAGGGCGCACGGGGCGCGCAGGGTGGGCGCGCGCCCGCGCGGTCGCGGGGGCCGCACAGTGCGCGCACGGACGCGGACCGCACCCTGAATTGGTGCGTCGCGTAAGGAATTGGGCCCAGAACCTGACCTAGCGCACCAATTCGGCAGAAGTGCGAGGCGCACCTCCTGCGGTCAGCCCAGTTCTAGTGGCGCCTCGTCGAGGTGCAGCTCGCCATCGGGGTCAAGGGTGGAGATGAGGCGCACCTTCCAACGGTCCGACGCTCCCGGATAGTCCGCGCGAATGTGGCCACCGCGCGTTTCGGTTCTGGTGAGGGCGGCACTCGCGAGCACCGACGCCGTGGCGAGCACGTTCGAGGTCTCCCACTCGGCCACTTGCGGCAGCACTTCGCCAGGCTCGCTCGTGTGGAAACGGGCTCGGATGCTCGCGAGCCGGGACACCGCGGTAGCGAGCCCCTCCATGTCCCTGATGGGGCCAACCCCGTCGTTCGCCGTGACCTGAATCTTGCGGCGCATCGTGGCGGGGACCAAAGAGGTGGGTGCAGGCCTGTCAACGGGTTCTGCTTGGGTGAGCACACCGTCGGCCACCATGGATGCCGCGTCCGTAGCCGCACGCTTGGCGAAAACCAGGCCCTCTAGCAGGGAGTTTGATGCCAAGCGATTGGCGCCGTGCACTCCCGTGCAAGCGGCCTCACCTATTGCGTAGAGGCCCTGCTGCGTGGAGCGGCCGTTGAGATCGGTGAGGATGCCGCCCGAGTGGAAGTGCTGCGCGGGCGCCACCGGGATGAGGTCGCGACTCATGTCGATGCTGCGCTCGGCGAGGCCGGCCCAGATGGTGGGGAAGCGCTCCTCGAGGAAGGTCGCGTCCAGGTGACGACAGTCCAGGAAGACGTTGTTGGCGCCGTCCTCCTTCATCTGCGCCACGATGTTGCGGCTCACTACGTCGCGCGGGGCGAGCTCCGCAAGCTCGTGACGGCCAACCATGAAGCGCTGGCCATCAGCGTTGAGGAGGTATGCGCCCTCGCCGCGAACGGCCTCGGAGATGAGTGGCAACTGACCGCGCGCGCCGCTGCCCTCCCACAGCACCGTGGGGTGGAACTGCACAAACTCGATGTCCGCAACCGCTGCTCCCGCGCGCAACGCCGTGGCAATGCCGTCTCCCGTTGCGCTCGCGGGGTTGGTGGATGAGCGGAAGACCTGGCCGATGCCACCCGTAGCCACGATCACCGCCTTGGCGAGCGCCGCGCCAACACCGTCCCTGGTGCCTTGCCCAATCACGTGCAAGGTGACGCCGCAGACTTTGCCGGGCCGGCCGTCGGGCGAGGGGGCGGCAGTCAAAAGGTCCACCACCATGGCTCCCTCAATGACCTCAATACCAGGGTCATTGCGGATGGCATCCAACTGCGCAACGAGCGCGCGGCTCACCTCTGCTCCGGTGGCGTCGCCGCCCGCGTGGACGATGCGGTCGCGGTGGTGGCCGCCCTCGCGCGTCAGGGTCATGTCGCCGTTGGGGGCGGTGTCAAAGTGGGCGCCGCGTGCAACAAGTTCGCGGACGCGATCGGGGCCTTCGGTGACGAGCGCGCGCACGGCCTCCTCGCTGCACAGCCCGGCGCCCGCGACGAGGGTGTCCTGCAGGTGCTCTTCAGGGGTGTCTTCCGGGTCAAGGGCCGCGGCGATTCCGCCTTGCGCCCACACCGTGGAGCCGCTGCTGAGCTGACCCTTGGTGACCACGAGCACGCGGTCCACCTTGGCGCGCAGCTCGAGCGCCGCGCTGAGGCCGGCAATGCCGGAACCCACCACAATCACGTCTGCGTTGATGGTCCAGCCGGGAGCGGGCGCGGTGAGGCGGTGGACAAAGCGAGTCATCCCGCCAGGCTAGCGTGCAACGCTAGTGCGCTTCGCCTGAGGTCGCCGCGCTCGAGTAGGTAGCCTCCAACGGCGCGCCCGCGGCTACCCCTCCTGACCATTCGCGATGCGCACGTTGTCGATGAGCCGCACGTCCCCCACGCGCACCGCGGCCGCAATCGTGACACCTTCGAGCGTGGACTCCAGCACGTCCAAGTAATCCAGCGAGACGCCCGACGCTTGGGCAAGTACCAGGCGTGACGCCACCACAGCGTGGGGCACAGAAACGCCGCCCTTGACCGCTTGTTCCGCGGCACGGAGCGCGCGCGGCAGCGCGAGCGCGTCCGTCCGCTGCCGCTCCGTCAGCAAGACATTCCGCGAACTCAGCGCCAGCCCGTCCGCATCGCGCACCGTGGGCACTCCCTGCACCTCAACCGGCACGTTGAAATCCGCCACCATGCGCCTCACCAGAAGCAGCTGCTGCGCGTCCTTCTCGCCAAAAAGGGCGACATTGGGCCGCGTCAGGTTGAGCAGTTTCAGCACCACGGTGAGCATGCCGTCAAAGTGGCCGGGCCGCGCTGCCCCCTCCAAAATCTCGCCAAGCCGGCCCGACGCCACGGTCACCCCAGGCTCCCCAGCCGGGTAGACGTCGGCAACAGTTGGCGCAAAGACGCGGTCCACTCCCAGCGGCTCGAGCAGCGCGAGATCGGCCTCGAGGTTGCGCGGATAGCGCTCCAAGTCGGCAGGGTCGTTGAACTGCAGGGGATTGACGAAGATGGTCACGACCACCTCGTCGCACTGCTCGCGCGCGGCCTTGACGAGCGCCAGGTGACCCGCGTGGAGCGCGCCCATAGTCATGACCACACCGCGCTTTCCGCGCGGGTGCGTCAATTCCTGAGTACTGGCAACTACCTGCATCAATCCTCCCCCAACCCCAACGTCGCGATGAGGTCCGCGTATGCCGCGGGGCCAATTCGGCCTCCCGCGAGTGCCAAGTCTGCCGTTGCCCGCGCCATGGCGCGGTACGCGCTACGCGTCTCCGGCACCGTCTCTAGTGCTGCCAGGTGCGCGGCGATGGTCCCCGCGTCACCCCGCACCACGGGTCCGGTCAGCGAGCTGACGCTCCCGGGTGCGTCGCGCAGCGCGTTGTCGATTGACGCCTGCACCACCGGGCCAAGGACGCGGCCCGGCTCCTCAATCCCCAACCGCCCCAGCATGGCAGCTGCCTGCGCCGCCAACGTCACTCCATGATTCGCCGCGTGCACAATCGCCGCGTGATACGCGGGGCGGTCCGCCTCCTCGATGATCACCGGCTCGCCCCCCATCTCCACCACGAGTGCTTGCGCTATGGGCAGCAGCGGCGCGGGCGCCGTCACCGCGAACGCCGTGTCCGCGAGCCGCGCCAGATCCAGCGAGGTGCCCGTGAAAGTCATGGCTGGATGAATGGCGAGGGGCAGCACCCCGGCCGCCGCAGCGTCGGACAAAATGTCCACTCCAAAACGCCCGGCCGCGTGCATTGCCAGCTGGCCCGGTCGCCAGGCGCCCAGCCTCGCGAGGCCGGAAACGACCGGCGCCAGGGCGTCGTCCGGCACCGTCAGGAGCACGAGGTCTGAGGCGGCGACTACCTCCTGGGGCTCCATGCGCGGCACGCCGGGCAGCAAGGTATCGATGCGGCTCACAGACGCCTCTGAAACGCCCGACGCTCCCACCACTTGGTGACCCGCGTTGCGTAACGCTGCGGCCAAGACCGCGCCCACGCGCCCAGCACCAATCACGCCAACGGCGAGCCGTCCGGGGGCGCGGGAATTCGCCCGTCCGGCGCCGTCCGGTTGGTCCGCCGCAGGCTCAGCCACGGACGGACCCTCTCCCCGCCCGCGCGCGCTCCGCCTGCTGGTCAAGCAGGTGCAATGCCGCGTTGGTGTCCAGGTTCTTGGCCAGCGGGTGCACCGGCCCGGGTGTGGAATGGACCGCCAGAGTCGCGAGGCCGCGCATGCGCTGCACAGGCCCCTGCCTCACGCCAAGCGACTGCGTGCGGCTATGCGGAACAACCACAATCTCCCTGGTCAACCGGCCAGAACGGATCATCAGCGCATGCTCGCCCGCGAGCACGCCGCGCCGCCGCCACTGCCACGGGTCCATGAGCCGCGCGCGCTTTGGCGAAGGAGTGAAGCCGTCTTCGTCACCGCCGCCCGTGACGGCGCGCGCCAGGGAACCCTGCGGATCGCGATCCGTCACGTCCGGCAGCACCAGCGACAAGGCGGTCAGGACCTCGTCCAGCGTCCCCACCGGCAACAGTGTTGAGACTCGCTCCTGATCCTCGTAATACCCGGCCACATTCATGGTGATCCGATACCAACCGAACCTCCGCCACAGCAGCGGCTGACTCACAAGCACCGCCTGCACGCGGCCGGGCGTCACGGTTTGGCGGCGCGTCTCGAGGAGGCCGTGGCGCAAACGCAGGCCATCGCTAGAGGTTGCGGCCGTGAACTTGTAGCCGCCGTTGAAGCGGTTCCAGAAGAAGCCACCAACGGCAACCACAAACGCCACCATCGCGAACAGTGACGTGCCGATGAAACTGAGGATTGCCTCGCCAACCACGGACCCAAAGATCACGGCCGCAACGATGAGCGCCACCGCCGCGGCAACCACGGACGCAGTCTGCGTGGACAGCAGCACGGACCCCAACAGGCGGTTAGTGGGGACGGTGTAGACGTCACGCTCGGGAGCGGCCGGCACCGCGGTGGCTGGGTGGGCGGCACCTAGGTTTGTGGTCAAGTCGCGCAGCGAAGCCGGCCCGACGCTGGGCTCACCTGCCCCTGACAACTCGGCTACGGTGTGGGGCAATTTGGCGCCAGCAGCGAGCGAAAGTATCTCGTTGCGCAATGCCTCTGCGTCCCCGAGCCGCAAGTACTGCAGCGCGATGCCCGAGCCTTTGCCGCCGGCCACCTGCACGTTGAGTTGGGCCAGCCCAAAGATGCGCGCGACTATGGGTTGCACCACGTCCACCGCCTCGATGCGGTCGAGCCGCGATTGGCGATGCTGCCTGAACAGGATTCCTTTGCGGTGATACATGGCGTCGTCGCCAATGCGGAACTCGTTGCGGCGCCAGCTCAGCAGCCCAAACGCGATGACCGCGCCCACAACCACCACCACCGCGCCCGCGAGCACTAGGAAGGGGAAGCGGTCCAGCGCCTCGTACTCCTCGTTCTCGCCAACAACCCATGACGGCGCCAGGCGGGTGAGCCAGTACAGCGCCAAGAAGCCCACCACGGGGCCGCTGCCAAGGTAGGGCGAGACGGGATGGACGCGCGTCCACTCGCGCGGAGCCGAGTAAACGGGGTTGGGCGTGGACGTCACAGCCCGGCCAATCGCGCCTCACCGCGTGACGTGATGCGGTCGCGCAAAGTCTCCGCGTCTGCGGCGCGAACGCCGCTGAGGCTCGCGTCCGTGCCCGGGCTGGCGGTGTGCAATTGGATGGATGCCAGGCCAAACGCGCGCGCAAGCGGGCCAGCGGTGACCTCCACAAACTGCATGCGGCCGTACGGCACCACGGTCACCGAGCGCCAGAGTCGGCCGCGCTTGACGATGAGATCGTCCTCGCGCTCGGCCCAGGCGTGTGCCGTGACCGCGCGGTACGTGACCCACGTGAGCAGCAGGCCCAGCACCGCGACCCCGGCCAAGCCTATGTACCAGCCGCTGCCAAATAGCAGCGCGAACACCAGGAAAGCAGCCATCAGGATGCCCAGAAAGATCCACAATCCGATGCAGCGGGTGACGATGAGGCGGCGGTCCGCATAGGTCCAGTCCGCGTTGGGCTCGTACCAGGTCATGCGCCTAGTCTGCCAGCGTTGGGAAAGTCACCCAGCCGCGGGGCTTGCGGGCGCGGCGGGCGGATCCTCGGGCGGCTTGGTGCGGCACCAGTGTTCGGCGATCGCGCCGCACGCCAGCAGAGCGAGCCCACCCAGCGCGGCGATGAACGCGGAGATCGCCACATCGCGGCGCGGCCCGTGGTCCCATTCGCCGGCAACGCCAAACGCGTAACCAACGAGCCCGGCCGTGAGCAGCACCCCTGCGTACGCGCTCGCCTGCGCAAAAACGGCGGCACGGGCGGCCCGCAGAGGGTCCAGCCCCGGGTGCTTGCCATGCTGAAACTGCCGCACCGGCCAGGCGAATACCAGGGACAATATGCCGCCCAAGACGCAGATCGCGGGCAGCGTCAGGGGCACCGTGGCGGGCGTATACCCGTCACCGAGCGCCACTCTCGTGACAAGCCAGCCGAGCACCAGCGTGATGCCCGCGATGAGCGAGAGCCGTTGCCAAGAGAGGTGCTCCATAGATGCTTAGGAGGTCTCCTGCGGATCCACAGTGGGTACCGCATCAACACCCTTGGACGTGGTCTCGTGGCCAGACGGCCAAGGCTTGGCAACCACCTCAACGGACGTTGCGTCCACGCCCTTGAGCAGCTCGGAGACGGGCCCGCGGCCCGGAAGAACTGTGTCCGCGTCAATATCTGCAATAGGCACCAGCACAAACGCTCGCTCGTGTGCGCGCGGGTGAGGCAACACCAGGTCGATCGATTCTCCCGCAACGTCGCCATAACTCACGATGTCCACGTCGATGGTGCGCGGTCCGTTCACTTCCGTGCGCTCGCGCCCGTAAACCACCTCAATGCCTTGGCACGCGGCAAGCAATTCGCGCGGCGCGAGCGACGTCTCCACGTGCACAACGGCGTTGAGGTAATCGGGCTGCGGCGGGCCACCCGCGGGCGCGGACTTCACGAGCGCCGAGGTGTGCACCACGTGAATGCCGGAAATGCGGTCCAGTTCGCGAACCGACGCGCGCAGCGTCTCCTCCACGGGACCCAGGTTGCCACCCAGCGCAATCCACGCCTGAACGGGTTGCGCGGGGCGTTCGTCAAACCCATCGCGGCCGGAGCCAGGCGAGTCCAGCGGGTCATCTGACATGCCGGCTGAGGAACCAATCCGCTTGTCCGCCCACAGGGTCCCCGAGCGCAGGTCGCGGCGAATCCGCACCACCACGTCCGCGAACTCCACGTGGAGCGGCGCTTGCGGCTTGTGGATCGCGATGTCCACGCAGTCCACGCCTTCAAACTCAAGCACCGCGCGGGCGCAATGTTCCGCGACGGTCTCGAGCAGATCGCAGGGGTCACCGCCCAGCACACCTGCCACGGCGTCGGCAATGTCCGAGTAGTTCGCGGTGCGCGCCAGCTGATCGGTGGCCGCCGCCACGGACGTGTTTACGTGCGCAACAACGTCGGCAAAAAACAACTGGCCCGTGTCACGCTCCGTTGCCAGCACACCATGGAAGCCCGTGACGCGGATGCCCTCAACCACAATCTGATCAAGCTCCACGCCGCCCTTGACATACGAATTGACCCACACCGTCATGTCCTTATCCTTCCGTCTGCCTGGCATCTTGCCATGCCGCCACCACGGCGATTGCGTCGCGCGCCGCGGTTACGTCATGCACACGCACGCCCCATATGCCCGACGCTACAGCCAAGGAGGTCACGGCGGTGGTCGCTGCCTCGCGTTCAGTTGGATTTGATTGGGGGCGGCCTATCGCCGCCCCGAGGAATCGCTTGCGCGACGCCGCGATGAGGACGCGCATTCCTCCGGACCAGTTGGGGATGCCGGCAAGCAGCGGCCAGTTGCTTTTGCCCACCTTGCTGAAGCCCAGTCCCGGGTCCAGGATGATGCGGTCTTTCTTGACGCCGGCCGCGGTCAGTGCGGCAACGCGCGCGCCAAGCTCGTCACGGACCTCGGCGACAACGTCCGTGTAGACGTCCTCCGCATCCATTTGGGTGGAGTGCGCGCGCCAGTGCATGCAGATGTAATCAACGTCCAGTTGGGCCACCGTGGAGGCCATTTCTGGGTCCGCCAAGCCCCCCGAGACATCGTTGACGATGCTCGCTCCGGCGCTCACGGCCGCGCGGGCGGTGGCGGCGCGCATCGTGTCAATGCTCACCCGGATGCCCTGCCCGGTGAGCGCCTCGATGACCGGCAATACCCGCGCCAACTCCTCATCCGGCGACACCCGCTGGGCGCCCGGGCGCGTGGACTCCCCGCCCACGTCAACAATGTCCGCACCCGCCTGGGCGAGGGCCGCGCCATGGGCGGTAGCAGCGTCGGGCCTAAGCCAGCGGCCACCATCACTGAAGCTGTCAGGGGTCACATTGAGTATCCCCATGACGAGCGTCATGGCTACTTCCCAACGATGAGGCTCATGGCCTCCGCGCGGGTGGCGCCGTCTCGCATGATGCCGCGTACCGCGCTTGTCACGGTGCGTGACCCGGTCTTGCGTATGCCGCGCATGGACATGCACAGGTGCTCGGCCTCAACTACAACGATGACCCCGCGCGCTCCCACATGTTCAACGATGGCATCCGCCACCTGAGTGGTGAGGCGCTCCTGGACTTGCGGGCGCTTGGCGTAGAGATCCACGAGCCTCGCAATCTTGCTGAGCCCAGTGATGCGGCCGTTGGGGCCCGGGATGTAGGCCACATGGGCCACCCCGTGGAAGGGCACCAAGTGGTGCTCGCACATCGAGTAGAGCTCGATGTCCCTAACGAGGACCATCTCTTCGTGGCCCAACTCAAAGACTGCGTTGAGCACCTCGGCTGGGTCCTGATCGAGTCCCGCAAACAGCTCGTCGTAGGCGCGAGCCACCCGTGCCGGGGTGTCAAGCAGGCCGTCTCGGTCTGGGTCTTCGCCAATGGCCGCGAGAATCTCCCTCACGGCGGCTTCAACGCGGGGCTTGTCTACGGCCATGGTGATTAGCTCTCGTCCTTAGGTTCCAGCAGTTCGGGTGCGGGGGCCTTCTCCTCGTCCGCTTCCTTCTCTGCCTGCCTTTCTACTGCTTCCTCAGCCTGGGCATCTGTCTCAACCACGGCGTCGGGCACCGCGGTTTTGAATGCGGCAGCGACGGCTGGTGCTTTTGCGGCCGCTGGCGCGTTCGCTACCCACTCGCCGCTGAGCCAGCTCTCGCGTGCGTCCACCTTGACGATGTCCTTGAAGACTTCCTCGAGTTCCACCTCGTTGAGCGTCTCCTTGTCGAGGAGTTCAAGCGCGATGCGGTCCAGCACGTGGCGGTTCTGGGAAAGTGCGATGGTCGCCTCGCGGAGGGCGCCGTCCATGAGGCCGCGCACTTCGTCGTCGATGACGGATGCGAGCTGATCCGAGTAGTCGCGGCCGTGGCCCATGTCGCGGCCAAGGAACATTTCGCCGGACGAGCCGCTGAGGCGCACCGAGCCGATCTTGGTGGACATGCCAAATTCCGTGACCATCTGCTTGGCGATCTCGGTGGCTTGGCTGATGTCGTTGCTCGCGCCGGTGGACGGGTCGCCAAACACGAGTTCCTCGGCGATGCGGCCGCCCATGGAGTAGGCGAGGTTGTCCAGCAGCTGATTGCGCGTCTTGGAGTAGCGATCCTCTTGCGGCATGACCATCGTGTAGCCGAGTGCGCGGCCGCGCGGGAGGATGGTGACCTTGGTGACGGGGTCGGTGTAGTTCATGGCGGCGGCCACCACTGCGTGACCACCCTCGTGGTAGGCGGTTACGCGCTTGTCGTGGTCGTTCATGACGCGAGTGCGGCGCTGCGGGCCCGCGATCACGCGGTCAATCGCCTCGTCCATCTCGCCGTTGCCGATCTGCTGGCGCTCGCGCCGCGCCGTGAGCAGCGCTGCCTCGTTGAGAACGTTCGCGAGGTCGGCGCCCGTGAAGCCCGGGGTGCGGCGGGCAAACGCCTCGAGGTCAACCTCAGGGGCGATCGGCTTGCCCTTTGCGTGCACGTTGAGCACCTGCAGGCGGCCCTTGAGGTCTGGGGCATCCACGCCCACCTGGCGGTCAAACCGGCCCGGGCGGAGGAGCGCCGGGTCCAGGATGTCGGGGCGGTTGGTTGCGGCGATCATGATGACGTTGGTGCGGGCGTCAAAGCCGTCCATCTCCACGAGCATCTGGTTGAGGGTCTGCTCGCGCTCGTCGTGGCCGCCGCCCATGCCGGCGCCGCGGTGGCGCCCAACGGCGTCGATCTCGTCAACAAAGATGATGGCCGGGCTGTTCTTCTTGGCCTGCTCAAAGAGGTCTCGCACGCGGCTTGCGCCCACGCCAACGAACATCTCCACAAAGTCCGAGCCGCTAATAGAGAAGAACGGCACGCCAGCCTCTCCGGCTACCGCGCGCGCGAGCAGGGTCTTACCGGTGCCGGGCGGGCCATACAGCAGTACGCCCTTAGGGATCTTGGCGCCAACTGCCTGGAATTTCGCCGGATTCTCGAGGAACTCCTCGATCTCCTTGAGCTCCTCTACGGCCTCTTCGCAGCCTGCAACGTCCTCAAACTTGACGGTGGGCGTGTCCGGCGTGACGAGCGTGGCGCGGCTGCGCCCAAACTTCATGACGTTGCCGCCGCCGCCCTGCATGCTGGACATGAGGAACACGAACAAACCAACGAGCAGCAAAATTGGCAGCAGGGTCAGCAGCAATGACGCCCAGATCGATGTCTTGGGGACCTCCGAGTTGTAACCCTTGTCAGGGGCCGCAGCCGTGACCGCTTCCACCACGCTCTCGCCTTGCGGCTGCACGTAGAAGAACTGCACCACAGGACCTAGTTCCGCCCACTCTTCCGGGCTGTCCTTGGGGAGATCCTTCGAGAGGACCAGCTGCACGCGTTGGTCGCCGTCGACGATCTTCGCCTGCTCCACCACACCGGCCTCGAGCAGGGCAAAACCCTCCGAGGTGTCGATCGATCTGACCTTGGGTTGGACCAGGCCGTGCACCAAATAGCCAACGAGCACGGCTAGGAGCACTACCAGGATGATCCTGCGCAGCGAAAAGGCGTTCTTCATGGTGCCCCAACCCTACGCGAGCGGCGTGTCAGCGCCGCAACCGTTTCGCTGTGGGCATGGCGAGGGCCTCCCGGCGCCCGGCACCCGGCACCCGGCACCCGGCACCCGGCACCCGGCACCCGGCACCCGGCCACAGCGTCGGCCCGGCGCGAGCCCACGAATGAGGCACCTGCGCTGGCTCGCCGCGCGCTGTGAGGACACCAGGCCGAGCGAGGGCCAATATTCCGGCCCAGCGTCCTCGCAGCGCGCGCGGGTGCGCGGGCGGCCGTGTGCGGGGCGCGGGAGGCGGGCGGCTTGGTTGAATGGCCCGACGCCGGGGCTCGCCGCGCGCTGTGAGGACACCAGGCCGGGCGAGGGCCAATATTCCGGCCCACCGTCCTCGCAGCACGCGCGCGGGAGGCGGGTGGCTGGGCTGGATGGCACGACGCCGGGGCTCGCCGCACGGGAGGCGGGTGGCTGGGCTGGATGGCACGACGGCGGGCCTCGCCGCGCGCTGTGAGGACACCAGGCCGGGCGAGGGCAAATATTCCGGCCCACCGTCCTCGCAGCACGCGCGCGGGTGCGCGCGCGGGAGGCGGCCACCTTGCGGGCCCGACGCCGGGGCCGGGTTGAGCCCACGGCCCAGCGAGCGCTGCGGCCGGGTCTAGCTATAAACCTTGGGATCCAGCTCGGCCACGAACGGCAAGGTCCGGTACTTCTCCGAATAGTCCAGCCCGTAGCCAACAACGAAGGCGGGCGGAATGTCGAAGCCAACGTAGCGAACGGGCACGTCAACCACGGCGGCCTCGGGCTTGCGGAGCAGCGCGGCAACCTCCACGGACACCGCGCCGCGCGAGCGCAGGTTTCCCAGGAGCCACGCCAACGTCACGCCGCTGTCGATGATGTCCTCAACGATGAGCACGTGGCGGCCGGTGAGATCGGCATCGAGGTCCTTCAAGATGCGAACCACCCCAGAAGACTTGGTGCCGGAGCCATAGGAGGAGACCGCCATCCAGTCCATCTGCACGTTGGGTGGCATGCGCCGCGCGAGGTCCGCCATGACCATCACCGCGCCCTTGAGAACTCCAACGAGCAGCAGGTCTTCGCCCTGGTAATCGGCGCGGATCTGGGCGGAAATCTCGTCCAGGCGGCGCTGGATCTGATTCTCGGACACCACAATTCGTACGAAGTCATCCATGTCGTACTGGGCGTCCACGCGTTCTCCCTCAAGTCACACTGGGTCAGGCGTCGTCCCCGGCTAGTGACGGCGCAATGACCAGCCTGCCATATTCGCGCCGGGCCTCGTATCCGCCGGGGAGGGACACCGGGCCTTGCCCGTGGAATGACCGCACCAGAGCATCCAAAGCGGACACGTGATACGCGGTGAGCGGCCCCGCCCCTTTGTTCTCCGCAAGCATTTTGAGCATGCGCGAGCGGATGGCGTCGGGCAGCGCGGCGAGCATGTCGCACCGCCACTCCTCCCCCCGCACTGCGGATTCGGAGAGCAACATCGCGGAGCGCGCCTGACGCTCCAGCTCGTCGGCATCGGCTTGCAAGAGAGCGGCGGAGCGTGCGAGCCCGGAGATGACGCCCTCACCCAGCACGGACACCAGTTCCGGCATCACGCGCATGCGCAGTGCGGACCGCCGGGGTCCATTTACCAGCTCGTTTGTGGGGTCGTTCCAAGGGGTGAGTTCCAGCACCTTGCACGCCGTGACGGTGTCTCGCCGCCGCAAGGACAGGAACGGCCGGATGATGCGGCCGCGCCGCACAGGGATCCCGGACAGCGCCCGCGCACCGGAGCCGCGCGCGAGCGCCAGCAGCACGGTCTCGGCCTGATCGTCCATGGTGTGGCCCGTGAGAATCTGCGGGTTGATGCCCCCCTCTGAGGAGACCCGGCGCTCAATCGCCGCGTACCGCGCGTTGCGAGCGGCGGCTTCCATTCCGCCGTCGCGCCCCACCACCACGCGCTCAATGTGCACGGTGGAGATTCCCGCCCGGCGCACCTGTGCAGCGGCATGCGAAGCCACGGCCGCGGAATCCTCCTGCAGCCCGTGGTCCACGATGATCGCCCCCGCAAAGAAGCCTTCCTTGCGCGCCACAAATGACGTTGCCGCCGCGAGCGCGAGCGAATCCGGACCGCCGGAACAGGCCACCCACACGCGGGTTCCCAGCTCCAGCCCGTCCAGCATTTCGCGCACCGCAACGCGCGTGGCGGCAACCGAAGGGTGCGGACCGCTCATCGCGCCAGCCTCAGGCACTTCCGGGGCAATGCCAGCATCAGGGTCCACACCCACATCCTGCCAGGGCATTGACAAAGTCGTCGATGGCCGCGATGGGCCCCGCCTGCCCGTAGGGCATTCCGTCCAGCAATGTGGCGAAGGCGAGCTGCCTGCCGTCGGCCGTTGTCACCACGCCCGCGAGCGCGGTAACTCCCGTCAGCGATCCCGTCTTGGCGCGCAAAAAGCCAGCGGCCGACGTTCCGCGAAAGCGCGCATTGACCGTCCCCTCGAGCCCGCCAAGGGGCAGGTACGTGAGCAGCCCGGCGGTGTTGGGATGCCCCGGCGCGCTCAGCAGCGCGCCCACGAGCGTTGCCGGCGCCACCCGGTTCTGATCCGAGAATCCCGCGCCGTCATGCAGCTCGACGCCCGCAACCGGCACACCCATGTCCCGCAGCGTGGTGATGGTCACCGCCGCCGCCACCTTGGGAATCGCCACCCCGCCAACCTGCAGCCCCAGCACGCGCGCGGTCTGCTCGGCCACCGTATTGTCTGAGTAACGCAAGAATTCGGTCACCACCGCGCTCAGTGGCGCCGAGGACACCCGCGCCACTTCCGCTGTGCCCGACGCTGCGGTTGCCTTCCCCTCAACGCTCACTTTGTAGCCGCGCGCCTTGAGATCCTTGGCGAGCATCCCCAGCGCTCGCAGTGCGGGTTCCTTGTCTCGCGCCCCGTACTTGCCAACGTCTACGCCGTCCTTCTTGCCAATGTTGATGGCGATGCCTTCAACCTTGCCTGCGTAGCCCATGCCAAAGGGGTATGAGGGCCATGACGCGGGGTAAGCCGGACCGGGAAAGTCGCTGGTGTCTACGGCAAGCGTGACGTGCCCAACGGGCACCGTGCCCGCAATCTGGTCCGCCAGATCCGCGATGCCTGCCCACCCGTTCGCCTCTACCTCGCCCTCCGCGTCGAACGCCGTGCCGCCATGACCGTGCCCGGACGCGAGCATGAGATCGCCGCCCGCCACCAACGTCAACGTTGAGGACGCAGCGTCAAGGACAACGCGCGTGTCAAAGGTGAAGTCCGGGCCCAGCGCCTGGAGCGCGGCAACGGCCGTCAACAGCTTGGTGGTGGAGGCCGGCACCTGTGGGTTGTCGCCGTCGAGCGAGGCGAGCACGTCACCGGTCAGATAGTCGGCAACGTACACATTGGTCGATTTCCCAGTCCTTTTGTCCGCACGCAAGGCCGCAGCCAAAGCCGCCACAGCGTGGGGCGATGGCATGGGCGCATCTGCCGTAAGCAAGCCAACCGGGCCCGAGGATGGCTCTGCGGCAACGAGAGGTGACGCGGTAAGAAGTGGCGGTTGCGGGGAGGGCAGGGGCTTGGAGGTGAGGGGCCCGGGGAGGCTCCCGGAAGCGTCGGCCCATGCGTAGCCGCCAAGGCCTGCGAGCACAACGACGGGCACCACTACGGCCGTGACCACTTTGCCGCGCACGCGGTGCCTCCATTCTTGCGTCAGACTAGTACCCAGTATCAAGCCCCCACCGCCAAGGACTGAACATGGAATTCGACGTCACCATTGAGATCCCTAAGGGCAGCCGCAACAAGTATGAGGTGGACCACGAGACGGGCCGAATCCGGCTCGATCGCATGCTCTTCACTTCCACGCGCTACCCGGACGATTACGGCTTCATCGACGGCACCCTTGGCCAAGACGGCGACCCCCTCGACGCACTGGTGCTACTCGAGGAGCCCACGTTCCCCGGTTGCCAAATCCGCTGCCGCGCGCTCGGCATGTTCCGCATGCGCGACGAGGCCGGCGGTGACGACAAGGTGCTGTGCGTGCCCGTTGGCGACCACCGTCAGACGTGGCGGCAGGAACTCACGGACGTCAGCGACTTCCACCGCCTAGAGGTGCAGCACTTCTTTGAGGTCTACAAAGACCTTGAGCCCGGGAAGTCCGTTGAGGGCGCGCACTGGGTCTCGCGCGATGAGGCCGAGGCGGAGATTCTTGAGTCCTTTGCGCGAGCCAAGGGCACCGTGTTCGAGCACATGAACCCGCTGGTCCCGCCGCCGGGCCACTGAGGCTATTGCCCACTGAGCTATTTGGGCCTACGGCCGCCCGGCCACCGGAATCAGGTCGTCGATTCGCCATGGCGCGTCGTATGCGCGCACCACGCTGAGAGACCCAGGCTTGGTCGCCTCGGCCACCAGGCCATTGCCCACGTAAATCGCCACGTGATAGATCTTCTTGGCGTTGCGGTCGGTGCCGTAGAAGAGCAGATCGCCCTTGCGCAGCTTGCTGAACGACACATGCGTGGTGGAGTTGTACTGCATCTGCGACGAGCGCTGAATCGACAGTCCCGCAGACTTCCACGACATCATCGTGAGCCCTGAGCAGTCGTAATACGTGGGCCCCGTGCCACCGAGCCGGTATGGCAGGCCCATGAGTGTGAGCGCCTTAGCAGCGGCCTTCTGGCCTTGGGTGGCGGTTGACTTCCAATCGCCCGACGGCGCTGGCGGCTTTGGCGGGTCAGTTGGCTTTGGCTCTTCCGTCTTGGTTGGTTCCGGGTCGTCGGACTTAGGCGGCTTGGGGTCGTCGGACTTGGTGGGTGCCGGGTTGTGCGAACCGCCACCAGCACTCGCGTCTGCGTCGTCCTGAGCCTTCTTAGCGTCGGCCCTGCGCTGCGCGTCGCGAACGTCAGCCAGCCCATCTTGCCGCGCCTGCTCAAGCGCCACGGTGGTGCCGCGGAGGTGGGCCAGGGCGGAGACGGCGTCGTTGCGCACGGTGTCTGCGTCGGTGAACGCCTGTTGGGCGGCGCGCGCGGCGGACTCGGCTTGGTCGTAGGCGTCGGAGGCGCTGGCCTTTGCGGCGGTAGCGCGGTCTGCGGCCTTGACGGCGGCATCACGCATGGTGGTGGCCACCAATTCGGCGGCCTGGACGCGCTGCACCACGGTGGCCATCTCGTCCGAAGCGCGGGAGATGACTTCCGACGAGGTGACGGCGTCTTCAAACCCGTCTGCCGTCACAACCGCCCCAAGCTGACCCATGCCGCCGCCTTCGCGGTAGGCGGCCTGGGCCACATACGCGAGCTGCGCGCGTGCGGTGGCGAGTGCCGCGTCCGCCTCGTCGGCGCGCTGGTTCGCGGTGACGAGTTGCGCTTGGGCGTTCTCAAGGTCGCCTTGCGCCTGGGCGTACTGATCCGCGGCAAGAAGCTGGGAGGCCTCGGCGTCGTGAAGTGCCTTCTCTAGCTCCGCCACTGCGGCATCAAGTTGCGCCACCGTTGAGGCCTGCGAACTGACGGCGGCGCGGGCCGCGTCAATCTGGTCTTGGCCCGGGTAGTCGTAGGCGTTTGCGCCGCCCGCAGTGGCCAGAGCCAGCCCGGACGCCACGAGGGCGCCCACGCATAGGGCAGCCACGCGGCTGGGCCGCAAGCCTGCCAAAGCGGTGAAGCGCATGTTCCTCCTGGTACGTCGAGGCTACGTCCGGTTTGCTCGGTGCGCGAGGCAGTGTGGCGAATGCCACGCGCCCTTTAGATTTCCTCGGCAGTTTTGCCGCGAGACTTGAGCCGCGCGGAGGCGGCGCGGGTAGCAGCGGCGTGCCCTAGGCTTCCGGTGTGGATGACGACGGCATCGAGACTGATGCGTGGGCTGCCGATGAGGGGCCGGGCGACGGCGGTCCTATCCCTGCTTCGGCCGCGTGGCGCGAAGGCGACCACCCGGGACGCCGCAAGTTCTTTGACCTTGGCGACCTTCCGCTCGAGGCGGACCCCATGGGCACTCTGCCAGGTGTGACGCTCGCGTACGAGACCTGGGGCACCCTGAATCAAGACCACTCCAACGCCATCTACGTGGCCCACGCCCTCACTGGCGACAGCCACGTGTGGGGACCCGCCGAGCCGGGCCACCACACGGGCGGCTGGTGGAACGCGATGGTTGGCCCGGGCAAGCCCATTGACCCCACGCGCCACTTCATCGTGTCCGCCAACGTGATTGGCGGCTGCCAAGGCACCACCGGCCCCGCGAGCGCCCACCCCCAAGACGGCAAGCCGTGGGGCTCACGTTTCCCCTACGTCACGATGCGGGACATGGTTGCTGCGGAGATCAGGCTCGCGGATCACCTGGGCATCGAGAAGTGGCGCCTCATGACCGGACCCTCCATGGGCGGCATGCGCGCCATCGAGTGGGCAGTCACCGTTCCTGAGCGCGTTGGCGCCATCGCGCCCGTGGGCTCCACGGGCGCCACCACGGCAGACCAGATCGCGTGGTCCACCTCGCAGCTGTCCGCCATCAAGGCAGATCCCAAGTTCCGTGACGGCGACTACTACGAGGCCGCGGATGGCGACGGGCCGCACGTTGGCATGGGCATTGCGCGCATGATCGCGCACACCACGTATCGCAGCGAAAGCGAACTCGCCGAGCGGTTTGGCCGCAACTACCAGGGCGGCGGCGACCCCTTAGGCAAGGGCGGCCAGTTTGCGGTGCAGTCCTACCTTGCGCACCACGCCCGCAAACTCGCGCGGCGCTTTGACGCCAACACGTATGTGCGGCTTGCGCAGGCTATCCAAAGCCACGACGTTGGCCGTGACCGCGGCGGCGTGGAGACCGCCCTGGCCCGCTACACCGGCCCCGCGCTCATCGTGGCGGTGGACAGCGATCGCCTCTACCCGCTCAAGAACTCCCAGCGGCTGGACGCGTCACTGTCCGGCTCCAACGGCGTCAAAGTGGTGCACTCCCCCGTTGGTCACGATGGCTTCCTGGTGGAATCCGGCCAGCTCAACGCCTTCATGGCGGAGTTTGAGCAAGCGCTCTAGCAGCCCGCCTACCGCGCTACCTAACTGCCCGCACGGTCCTTGCGCTGACTCGCACCACCGTGGTGTAGCCGGTCTTGCGCGCCGTGATGTGCACGGTGAGGTACTTGCCCACCTTGCCGGACGTCACCTTGTACTTGTAGCTGGTTGCGCCGCTGATCTTCTTGCCGCTGGCGTACCACTGGTAGGTGAACTTGGTGCCGGTGAGCCACGTGCCGTGGTGCGCGGTGAGCGTGTAGCCCACCTTCACTCGGCCCGTGATGTAGGCCTTGGACTCCACGGGCACACCCTTGGCCGCTGACGTCTTGGCCGCAGCGGTGTACCCGGTTTTGGTGCCCGTGACCTTGACGGTGATCTTCTTGCCCGCCTTGCCGGACGTCACCTTGTAGGACGAGCCAGTGGCTCCGCTGATGGCCACCCCGTTCGCATACCAGCGGTACTTGAACGACGTGCCGGAGGTCCACGTGCCGCGCGAAACCTTCAACGTGTAACCCACGCGCGCCGAGCCCGTGATGGTTGGCGTTGGCGCGGTGAGCACGCCGTATGCCACAGTGCTCGACGCCGAGGTCAGCGTGATGGTCCCGTATTCGCTTGACGTTCCCACAGCGCGCACACTCAGTTTGGCGCCGCGGTCCGACGCTGTTGGCACGTAGGAAGTGGCCGTCGCCCCAGAGATCGGCGAGCCGTTGCGCAGCCACTGGTATGCCACCGTGAATCCGGCGGGCCAAGCGCCCACGGCCTTGACGCGGTTGCCAACGCGCACCGTGCCGGACAGCATGGGCTGGCTTGGCGTCACCGCGCTGGAGACCACTGTCTGCGCGGGCGCAAATCCTGGCGAGGTGGCATCTACGCGAACTTGCAGCTGCCTGTTGACGTCGGCGAGAACTGGTGTGTAGGTAGCCGTGTTGGCGCCGGCGATGGGCACCCCGTTGCGGTACCACTGGATGCTCACGGACGCGTCAACGGGAGTGGTGCTGAAGCTCACCGTTGCCGGCACACCCAACGTGGGCGCAGCGTCGAACGCGAGCCCCGAGACCGCGGCAGCGGAGGCCGCACCCGTGGTCACGGTGATGGTTGCGGAGTCGCCAGCTGTCGAGTTGATCGCCACATGGACGTCACCGGCTGCGGAGTGGAACCAGTCGCCTTGGTCCAGCCCACCTTCAGCAAAGTTGGTGCGCTCCACGTGCGAGCGGATCGGCTCAACACGCGTCTCGCCATCCGGTTGCAGCAGCAGCACTCGCACCCCGGGGCCGTTGCCGTTGATGCCCGTGGCCGCCGTACAAGTGGGCGAGGGTTCCCACTCGCCCGCGCAGGCGCCGTTGCGCAAGTAATACGCATCCGCTTCACCCGTGACCGTGCGGTACTCCACGTAATAGGTGCCGGAAGGCGCCGTCACCTTTACACCTTTGAGGGTGCCCGGCGCTCCTAACGCCGTGAGGTCATACGTGGCCGTTGTGCCGGTGGCTTGGTTGGCGAGGTTCGCCGAGGAGGTCAGGCCCAGTTGTTCTTGCCGCGCAACATCGAGCAGCGGGGCGTACGACATGGGCATGGCGTAACCCATGAGACTCCACTCGTCCCCGTAACTTTCCGTGGGGCACACGGTGATCTGGGTGTACGCGGGCACCGAGGAAATGGCGCAGGCGCTCAAGTCTGGAGCGTTCGCGTGCTGCAGGCTGAAGTTGTGGCCAAGCTCGTGCACCAACAGGCCGTTGAGGTAGTCCACGGCGTCCACGAACGAGAACATATCTGCCTGGACCACTACCAAGCCGCCGGAGTTGAGGGAGTCGCCAATGGTGCCAACCGCAGCCTTGGCGTCCCAGCGGCACTCGCCAACAACCAAGAGGTGCTCACCAGAGTTGGCGTAGAGGTATTGATCAAGGTCTCGGCCAATCACAGCGGCACCGTCGGCGGCCCATGCGTCGTCTGTGGCGCGCCCGCATTGCAAGCCTGAGGAGTAGCGCACGATGTCCCGCACCACAAAGCCCGGGAACACTCCCCCGGTGTTTTGCACCCAGTACGCGCTAGCGTCCGCGATGGCCGCCCGGATCTGATTGTTGGTGGGCTGCGGGTAACCGTCGCCGTTCTCGTTGACCGCAACATCGATGATGTGAGGGCCGCCAAGTGGTGCGGCCGCCGTCTTGACCGGCTCGAGTGTCTCCACGCTGAACGCCGGGTCCGTGGAGCCGTAGACGGCCGCCACCACCGCCTCCCCCTGGGCCGAGTCCGCACCCACATCGCGCGTGACATTGAGCCTGCGCGCTGTCTCACGGGGAATGGTGAGAGTTGCCTCAACAGTGGTGCCGGGCTTATAGCCTTCCACCGCGCGCACATCCACCGGAACGAGGGTGTTACCAGAGACGATGTGTGCCGTGGTGCCATCCGCGCCATCAGCCACGAGGGTGACAACGCCCGTCACGGTGAGCTCTGGAGCTGCGTCCGCAAGCGCCGGCGCAGAGAGCCCAACCGCGGAAAGCGCTGTAGCCAGCGCAAGTGCAATCCCGCCGCTGGCAAGTGTCCTGGGCATCACGTTGTCCCCTCCCTCGTAAAGTCGCTGGAACGCACAGTAACAGCGTGCCGCGACGCGGGGCGAGCAAGTGTGGCGCAGTTGGCACGCACGCGCGGGTTTGCCAAGCGCGCCCTCCCGGGGTTACGCTCACCAACGTGCTGAACCGAATGTGCCGCTAACAAGCGCACGTTTGGCGTGCGCCCGTGACGGGCGCCCTTAGGCAATCACTCCCGCACGGGCCACATCCCACGTGTCACCTCGCAGACCTCTGGTCGCGAGCTGCTTGTGGCAGCTCACGGTGACGGTCTGCGTTCCCCCGCAACCAGACAATCACCAGGAGTAAGACATGTCCCAAGACTGGGCCTTTGAAACCAAGCAGATCCATGCTGGGCAGACCCCGGATAGCGAAACCGGAGCCCGCGCCCTTCCCATTTACCAGACGTCCTCGTTCGTGTTTGAGGACACCTCGCAAGCCGCAGCGCGATTCGCGCTGAGCGAGCTGGGTCCCATCTACACGCGCATCGGCAATCCCACGCAGCAAGCGGTCGAAGACCGCATCGCGGCGCTCGAGGGCGGCGTTGGCGGCCTGCTTCTGGCTTCCGGCTCCGCAGCCAACACGCTCGCCATCTTGAACCTGGCGGAGGCCGGAGACCACATCGTCTCCAGCCCGCGCCTCTACGGTGGCACGTACAACCTGTTCCACTACACGCTGCCCAAGTACGGCATCGAGGTCACGTTCGTGGAGAACCCTGACGACCCCGAGTCCTGGCGTGCGGCAAGCAAGCCCAACACCAAGGCCTTCTTTGGCGAGTCCATCTCCAACCCCAAGCAGGACCTTCTGGACATAGAGGCGGTGGCTGCAGTTGCCCACGAGGAGGGCGTGCCGCTCATCGTTGACAACACCGTGGCCAGCCCGTACTTGGTGCAGCCCCTCAAGTGGGGCGCGGACATCGTCACCCACTCGGCAACCAAGTACCTTGGCGGTCACGGCACGGCCATTGGCGGCGTGATCGTTGACGGCGGCTCGTTCGACTTTGCCCTGCAGCCGGAGAAGTTCCCGCAGTACAACACCCCTGACGCGAGCTACCACGGCCTGGTCTACGCCCGCGATCTTGGCGTTGGCGGCGCGTTTGGCGTGAACCTCGCGTTCATCCTCAAGGCGCGCGTGCAGTTGCTGCGCGACCTTGGCCCCGCCATTGCACCCTTCAACGCGTTCCTCATTGCGCAGGGCATCGAGACCCTGAGCCTGCGCGTGGAGCGTCACGTGGAGAACGCCGTCAAGGTGGCGGCTTGGCTCGAGTCCCGGCCCGAGGTGCTGTCCGTTGCCTACGCCGGTCTGGAGTCCAGCCCTTGGCACCAGTTGCAGCTCAAGTACGCACCCAAGGGCGCGGGTTCCGTTCTCGCGTTTGAAATTGCGGGAGGGGCCGACGCGGGGCGCACCTTTGTTGACGGCCTGCAGCTTCACTCCTTGGTTGCCAACGTTGGAGACGTGCGCTCGCTCGTGATCCACCCGGCAACGACCACTCACAGCCAGCTCACGCCCGAGGAGCAGGCGGCGTCTGGAGTCACGCCCGGCTTGGTGCGGCTCGCCGTTGGCATTGAGCACATCGATGACATCCTCGCGGACCTCGAGACGGGCTTCGCGGCCGTCAACGCGCTTTCGGGAGCTGACACGCAACTCGCTGGGGCAGACGCCTAGTGACCATTACCCAGGCTGCGCCGCCGCTGGAACTTATCCCAGCGTCGGCCGCCTGGCGCCCTGGCGACCCCGTTGCCAACCGGCGCTTTGTGACCATTGGCGACGTCCCGCTGGAAAGCGGCGGCGTGCTGCCAAACGTGACCCTCGCGTACGAGACGTGGGGCACCCTCAACGCGGCGCGCGACAACGCCATCTATGTGGCGCACGCGCTCACCGGCGACGCTCACGCGTACGGCGAGGCGGGCCCCGGCCAGCCCACCCCAGGCTGGTGGAACCCACTCATCGGTGCTGGTAAACCGCTGGATCCGGCAAAGCACTTCATTGTCTGCGCCAACGTCATTGGCGGTTGCCAGGGCTCCACGGGGCCAGCCTCGGACGCGCCGGACGGGCGCCCGTGGGGGTCGCGTTTCCCGTGGATCACCCTGCGCGACATGGTGACGGCGGAGGCGCTGTTCACGGACGCGCTGGGCATTGACCGCTGGCGGCTCATCATTGGACCGTCCATGGGCGGCATGCGCGCCGTGGAATGGGCGTCCACCTACCCCGAGCGGGTTGGCGCCATCGCGGTCATGGGCTCCACGGCCGCCACCACCGCCGAGCAGATCGCGTGGGGCACCCCGCAAGTGGCCGCCATCACGGCGGACCCCCACTTTGCCGGCGGCGACTACTACGGCGCCGCGGATGGCGAAGGGCCGCACGTGGGGTTGGGCATTGCCCGGCAGATCGCGCACATCACCTACCGCTCAGAGCCAGAATTGGCCCGACGCTTTGGCCGGGGAATTCAGCCCGACGGCCGTTTTGAGGTGGCCAGCTACCTCGAGTACCACGGGGAAAAGTTGGCGCGGCGGTTTGACGCAAACACGTACGTGCGCCTCGTGCACGCCATCAACTCGCACGATGTTGGCCGTGGCCGCGGTGGAATCGCGGCGGCCCTAGCGCGGTTCACAGGCCCAGCCCTGGTGGTGGCCGTGGACAGTGACCGCCTGTACCCGGAGCAGAATGCGCGCGTGCTCGATGCCGGCTTGAGTGGCTCTAGCCGGGTGAAGTTGGTGCACTCCGCCGTGGGTCACGACGGCTTCCTGGTGGAGTCGGGTCAGTTCAACGCGTTTGTGGCCGCGTTCCTCAAGGGTATGGCTACGGCGTGACGGCGAACGACTTGGAGAACGGCACGCCGCCCGCGGTACCCATGTAGGTAACGGCGGTCAACGTGCTGCTTCCCGTGCCCCGCGCCGCAAAATTCATCACGCCGATGGGCGTGCCGGGCGCTACGTTGGTGCGCACCAGCACAATCGACGTACCGGAAACTGGTCCCAGGGTCCAACCGTTGGGCACCTGGCCCGCCACCCAGCCCGAGTTGCCGTTGGTGGCGAACTCAGGAGGATCCGACTGGAGCGCGCTGTACGTCAGGATCGCATTGAGCGTGTCCAAGGTTGGCGCCGCCAGCAGCGTGCCGTAACTGATGTTCGCGGTGACCATCACTGCGTTGCTCCAGTTGCCGTTTGCACCTTGTGGCTTGCCAATGGAGGCCCGTTGCCACTGCACAGCGGAAGGCGTAAGTAGCGACTCCACTGCAACGCGTTCACCGGATGCCGCGGATGCCGGAGCCGCGGTAGCAACGATCACGGCAGGCGCCGCCCAAGCCATGCCTTGCAGCACGCGGCGACGGTCGATAGTCCCAGGAGTGGACATGGTGTACTTCCCTCAGTTATGCCCCTGCAGAGAAGTATGGCGGCAAAAGTGCCCGTTCATGTTCAACTACGTGACTTGGATCACACGCGCCGCATTTCACCTGCCCTTTGCCTACGGGGGGCCACCAGGAGGGTCGTCCGCGACCAAAGCCGTGACATCAGTTGCGAGATCCGTGCTGACGTCCCCATTGAGGTGAGTGGCGAGCACGCTCACGGTGGCGAGAGCCGCCACTTGGCTGCTCGCAGTCTGTACCCACACGGTGGGCTGCACGGTGGAGTACTGGGGGATTGGCGAGCCGGTGTAGTCAAAGATCAGGGTGGCAACATCCGCCGTGACCGTGACGGCGCCATTCAGCACCCACGGGGCGCCTACCTCGATGCCTTCGGTGTTCGTAGGTCCAAATTGGCCGAGCCCCCAGGCTGGGTCCACGATGGCACCCACCGGTATCCGGTACGTGATGCGCAACGTGATGATGGCGGTGGGGTCCGGCGCGGGAGCGGGCGCATTCTGGACGTTCGCTTGCGCCATGACGGCGGGCACCATCTGCCCGTCTGTGCCGTTCCAGTGCCCTTCCTGGAACGTAGCGGTGAGCGACGTGATGGTGACGCCCTGGTCAGCTGGCAATGAGGCGGCGCGCGCCGGCACGGACGTGGCAAGGAGAATCACCGGGGCAGTCCACACGGCACCTTGGAGGACTCTGCGGCGATTGATCCCGTCTTCTCGTTCGGCCCCCATGCGCGCCTCCCTACAATCGGGACAAATGGTGCCTTTAGCCTACAACTTCAGGCTTGCTGGCGCTCCGCGACAGCACAAACGGAAGCAGGGAAAGCGCCTCGTGGTACCGCAATTGCGACACGTGCACCGTGGCGAGCAGCGCGGCAAGCCGCTCCCGCCCATCGGGCATCGAGGTGAGGTACGAACACTGAGCCGCGACCAACTCAAGCGCTTCGCTCGCGTCCACGGCCACTTCGCTGGGCTCGGATTCGGCGTCAGGATCGCGCTCCAGGATAAAGAGGTGACTCAAGCGCAAGGTGGGCGGCGGGGGAATCAAACCCAACGCGTCGGGCCCCCACTGCTCCTTGTGTACCCACGCGTCCTGGGCGTCGATCGCCAAGGGTTTGGGGAAGGGCACCACGTCGCCTTGAGGGGTCACGGCGAGCGTCTCGTCGGTGACATATGAGATGTGGCGGCCAAGGACCCGCGCAACCGTGGTCCGGCCGGCTCCTGCGGGGGCCACAAAGCCAAGCACGTCACCGTTGTCGAGTGCCACGGCAGCCGCGTGCATCATGAACAGCTCACCGGCGCGCGCCTCGATGGCGCGCACGCTGATAGTGCTGGATAGGTAGTGAATGACGCTGCCCTGATCGGGGCTCGCGATGGCGTGGCGGGCAAATGCGGAGGCGAGCAGTTGGGGGTCGCTCTCCACGCACGCCTCGAGATCCACCACGGGCTCCGCGCCGTCATCGCGCGCGCACCATCGCCAAATGGTGCGCACCTCCTCCGCGAGCGCGGCCCGTGCGCTTCCTGTGCAACGCACCACGATGGGCACGCCCAACACTTGCAACGGCACCGCAACCTCCGGGGCGTCGCCCGGGCCGGGGCTGAGCGTGGGCGCCGCGGCGAGCGCCTCGGGCGCCATTGACGCCCACACGCCCGCGAGCCAAGCCGATGACCGGTCAATCTCCTCAACGAACTCGCTCAGCCCTTGGGCGGCGCCATCGTGAGTTGGGAGGTCGTAGTGGTCGCCAACGTCGGCGGCCATCCGCGCGCGATCCAGCAGAACGGTGTGCTCGCGCAACGGCGCGACTCCCACCACCATGTCATAGAGCTCCGCGATCTCCGTCATTCGGAACGCCTTGGGCACCGCCGCGGGGAAGGCGGCACACAGCGCATCGAGGGCCGCCTGCGTGCCCGTCATGATGAGGTTGGCCTTGAGCACGTGGCGCAAGAGCAACCGGTGCGCCCCCAGGCCCTCGTCGCTGATGCCGCGCTGCGCGAGCAAGTGACTCACGGCGGGCGGCAATGGGGTGCCCTCAACGGCGTGAAGGCCCGCACTGGCCACGTCAATGATCGATGCGGGAATGCCCCTCAGCTGCACGTGATGTCGCAGGCACAGCTCGGCCACGCGACCACCCACAACGTCGCCGTCGTCCACGACGAGCACCCTGAACACTGCTCCGCGCCGCCAGATCTGGGGCGCTGCGGAGTGATTGGAGGTCATCGTTGTCCACCTTTCCAGCGGGTATGCACCTTTTGTCTAGTTGTAACTTACGAGCCGCACGTACCGCAGATGGCACGACGCTGTGGCTGGGCGGTGCGTGCCGCTTACGTAAACGAGATTGCCCCGCCGCCGGTAATGATCCCGCCAGACGGAGTGGTCCCCGAGACCACTACTGCCGTGGCGGTGAAAGCGGGCGCCCCCGCCGCAGCCTTGACCCAGGTGCCACCGCCAAAGTTGGGTATGTAATTCTGGAATGAGACTGCAGGGTCCTTGGTATACGTCAGGCGATACACAGAGCCGGCATCGACAAGCTGAAGCGGCTCCAGCCAGCCGTAAGGCGTGTCCTGGCTGAACAGTGACGGCTGGAAGATATATGCCTTGGGGAACTCAATCCCAACCACCAGGGTCTGGGGATACTCCGCTCCGGAATAAACGAGGTTCTGGTTGTCAATCCGATAGGCAATGCCATTGATGGGCGGACCTTCCAAGTTCCGCCGCCCATCGCCTGTGATGGTCAGTTGACCAACCGGCTGTTCCGGTGACGCTGCCGCCGCCGGCGCCGCAGTAGCGATGAGCACTGCTGGCACGGACCAGGCAGCGCCTTGAATTACTCGCCGGCGGCTCAGGCCAGGCGTTACGAGATCGCGCGGACGCGCGTCATTATTCGTGTCGAAATACACGTGGTGCTCCTCAGCTCCCCACCGTTGACTACCCTACCCAAGCCCTCCGGGCCCTCTGCCCGGACGTGGTGCCGCTCGAGCGGCACGTCACACCGCGTCTGAGGCGCTGTGGAAGCTGGAGAAGTTGCCTTGGTAGGTGGCATTGATCGACGCCGTGGCGGTCTGTCCCGCCACGTTGCCACTGGTTTCCACCCACAGGTTTGATACCGAGACGCCACCCCAGGGCCCCAAGGGGGCGCCGGTGTACACGAGGGTGATGGTGGCAACGTGGTTGGTCACGGTTGGGCCGCTCGCCAAGGTCCAGGGCTCGCCGGGCGCGATGCCGTTTCCATTGCCGATGCCCCAGCGCGGGTTCTGCAATGTGCCAACAGGCACCATGACGATAAGGATCACGGAGGCCGAGTTGGGCGCCGAATTACCCTTGTTTTGTACGTACAACTGGGCGTTGACGGCCTTTAGCTTGCCGCCAACGGTCTCGTTCCAGCGGTTCGCCTGGTAGTCCGTGCCAAAACTCTCGACCGTCATGCCTGTGCCCGTGGGCAGGGGTGCTGGCGCATCGCTATGTGGGCCGGGCGCCTCAGACGCGGCAGCTGCAGGGGCAGCAGTCGCGATGATGACAGCGGGCGCAGCCCACGCCATGCCTTGCAGGATGCGGCGGCGCGACAGGCCGCCAGCAGTGGTCTTATTTTCGCTCTCAGGCGCGAGAAGTGACATGGAAAATCCTCAGTTTTTTGCATTCCGGCCCGCCAGCCGGCTCGTCCCTCAAAGTGGGTATCGGCAGCAATCCTCACAAGCATGAGAGCGATTCGACAGGTTTGTGTGACCAATCTCACACTGCCTCCGCCTCAGGCAGGGTCGGAGGGCGTGAGCGTCACTACGCCCGCTTCGGCAAGCCGCTCCACCATGATGCGCGTCTGCTCGGGAACCGAGTTACCTTCCGGCGGCGGGCCAAACTGAGCAAATAGGTGCTCTCCCAGCTCCCCAACGGACATGCCCCCTGCGCACACCCGCACAATCTCGGAACTGACGGGCGAGAGCAGCATTACTTCGGAACCCACCAACACCAGCACGTGGTCATAGCGCACCAGTGCGTCGTCCACGGTGGTCACCACAATGTCGGCATCGGCGATCACGCGGCATCACCCACGAACACCGGCATAAGTCGCACAAGATCCTCTGCGTCCGAGTACGTCACGCGCTGCAACCCGCCCGTGGCCTCGATCGCCCTCGCGAGCGAACGCAACGGCTCCGCCAAACGAGGCAGGTACGAGACCTGGGCGGACAGTTCCGCAATCCCTTCCAGCAGCGGCACCTCGGCAATGGTGGGCACCGTGCCTGGCTCGGCAACACGGTCAAGCAGCACAATGCGCGCAAGCCGCAACTCCGCTGGCGCCTCGATCAACTCCTCATCGTCCGGGGACAACTGCACTTTGTGGTGATGCTTTGGAGTGATGACGGACAGCGGTTTGGGATAGGGGGTAACCGTGCCGTCTAGCCCAATGACAACCGTTTCGTCGGAGACGTAACCAAACTGCCTGCCCAACGTGCGCGAGAGGGTGGTCTTGCCCGTACCGGAAGGCGCCACGAACGCAACTACACGGCCGTCGGACAATGCCATGCCTGCGGCGTGGAGCATGATGACTTCCCCAGCCCTGACGTCGATGGCGCGCACGGTGACGGCGCCTGCCAGAGCGTGCATGACGTCGGCAATGGTTTCGCCGCCAATGGCGCCGCGGGCGCGAGCCACGCGCACCTTGGTGCGGCCGTCGTGAACGATGGCTTCGATGGTGAGGCCCGCGGTCTGTTCCGGCTCCGGCTCGCGCGCACACCGTGACCAGGCCGCGCGTAGTGCCTTAGCGAGCGCCCGCCCGCCGTCGCCGGTGCATCGCACATCCACTGGGACGCCAAACGCGTTGAGCGTCACAATCTCGGCGTCCGCACCTTGATCTGTGAGGCGGGCGGCGTCCAGTGGATCGCGGCGCGGCGCACGAACGGGGGCCATCGCAATCCACGCCTCGGCGAGTTCGCGTACGCGTGTGGCGATCGCGGAAGAGGTGGACTCGTACGCGGCGTAGTCGAGGCCAACCGGGCTCACGATGTCGTCCGCGTCAGTCAGTTCCACCCCGGGGCGGGCCACGTTGAGCATGGGCGGGTGCTCGCGTAGCGGAGCGATGGGGCGCACCAGGCCCGTGAGCTTGGCGTATTCCACCAAGGTGAACGTGCGGCGGCGAGCGCGCGGAAACTGCTCAATGACCGCCTCGCTCTCCGCACGGGACATCGTGAGGATGAGGTCGGCATCGTCTACTACCTCGGGCTCGAGCAACCGCGAACGGAACCCGCCGGGATTGCCGCCAAGGGAGCGCAGCATGTCTTCCGCCTCGGGATCAATGCGGGCGCCGTGCTCGTCCACCAGCCCGGCGGACGTCACGCGAATGGCCCACGCCTCCACGCCGTAATCCGCGAGCGCGGGCCGCATGAGCCGCTCCGCGAAGGCCGCGCACGTTGCATTCCGCGTGGACACGATCACCACGCGGAACGCGAGTCCGCCACGCCACTGCACGGGTCAGTCGCCCTCGCGCGCCTGGGGCTTGCGCGGGTTGTGCTTGGTGTCGTAGCGGTACTCGTTGCCGTAGTACTGGCCCTCGGTCTTGCGGCTCACGCCGTCAAGGATCACGCCAAGCGCCCTACCGTTGACGCGTTCCAGGTTCTGCAGCGACTTGTCCAGCAGGTCAATGGTGGTCTTGCCAGCGCGCACCACCACGAGTGCGCCATCAGTGCGCGCCGTCAGGATGGCGGCGTCCGTCACCGGCACCAGCGGCGGGGTGTCTACCAGGATGATCGCGTGCTTGTCCATGCCTTGCAGCAGGTTGCGCATCGTGACCGAGCCCAGCAACTCGGACGGGTTGGGCGGCACGGAGCCGGCGCCCAGCACAAACAATTTGTCCGTAGTGCCGTAGGGCTGCAGTACTTCCTTCAGTTCCGCTTTGCCCACCAAGACGTCCGTGAGCCCGACGCCGGGGATGAGTCCCAGATATTCGGCCAGTGAGGGGCGGCGAAGGTCGGCATCCACCAGGATCACCTTTTGGCCGGACTCGGCGATTGCCTCCGCAAGCTTGATGGCCACCGTGGACTTGCCGTCGCCGGGCAACGCCGAGGTGACAACGATGATGCGCGGGGGGCTGTCCACGTCCATGAACTGGAGGTTGGTGCGCAGTTGCCGCACGCCCTCGGCGGTGTGGAAGTCCCGCCCTGCCGCGGCCACGCCGCTCTTGGCAATGTCCGGGTCAAAGGGAATAGTGCCCAGCACAGCGATGTCGAACTCCCGCTCCACCTGGGCGGCGCTGCGCAGGCGCCGGTCAAGGGTTGCGCGGATGAGCGCGTAGGCAATGCCAATGGCGAGACCAAGCAGCAGGCCAAGGGCCACGGCGAGCTTGGTGTTGGGCGAGCTGGGGCTGGAGGGCGCTACGGCGGTGTCCAGTGTCTGCAACTTGACGATGGATTCGCCCGCTCCCGGGCTCGAGTTCTCGAGGTCGCTCACCACCTTGGTCATGCCGGCAATCCACGCCTCGGCTAGCGCCTGCGCTTCTTGAGGCGTGGAACCGTTGGCGCTCACTCGCAAAACTGCCGTATCAAGAGGGTTGGAGACGCTCACCCGGCCCACCACAGAATCGGGCGAAGCCTTGATGCCCAACTGGTCTATTACGTACTCCGCAACCTGGCGAGACTTGGCGATGTCCAGGTATGACTTCACGCGCGAGACGGCGAAGTTGTTGCCCACCAGCGCATCGCCAATACTCGCCGAGCTGCCCGTGGTGATGATGGCGGAACCGTTGGCGGTGTAGACCTTGGGCTGTGTGAGGGTCCAACCAAACGCGAGGAGGCCTCCGGCAAGGGTTGCCACGATGATTGCAACCCAGCGCTGGCGGAAAATCCGCATGTAGTCCTGGAGCTCCATGCCCAGCCTTTCCTTGGCCCCCCGCGCCGCCAACGCCCGTGTTGGACGCGAGGCTCCAAGGGTACTCGCTGGTGCTAGGCGAATTTGGAAGGGTGGCCAGCAGTTTCGCTAGGCGTTGAGCTCCTCGATAAGGCCGAGACCACGGAGCGTCGCAAGGAAGTCACGAGTGTCCCGGGCAACAACTTCGCGCTCGGCTCCGGTGGTCTCAACTAACTGGTCAACGATTTGGGCCTCGGTTCTTGTTCCATCGATGAGTTGCCAGATCTGGAAGGCGGTGCCCTCGAAGATGTAGGGGGACTGCTGGGTCTCGATTTGGGGGAGGTTGAGGACCACGACGTAGGTGTCGTGGGTGATGTGGGCGAGGCCGTCTGCCACCGATGCAATCACAACTGCGAATCTAGTCGAAGGCACCGGCCCGATTCATGGGCGACAGAAGAGGTATCGGGCTACTTGGGCTGGTCTGCTATCGACGAGCGTGAAACACCCCGCCGGGCGGCCAGTCGGCCCCGTGCTGTCGCCGGGACCTGCCGTGCGACGTGGAGCAGCCGCCTGGTACGGGCCCAGTTGAGCGCAATCCTTCCCGAGGGGATTATGGGATTGTCCTGGCGGAGGTCCTGTTCGGGCGGCCACAGCACGCGCCAGATGGCGGCCGGGCGTTGCCTCAATGGGCGCCTCGCGACCACGATCCAGCGCTTCGCCGCCCGCGAGCCGTCCGCTGCTATGCGCGCCCTCCATTCGTCGAGCGCGGGGCTTACGCCATACGGCGTGGGCCCGGGCAACCGTATGCCGAGGCTGTCCAGAAAAGGTCGCGCGGTGTCGAGTGCGTTGACCTTCGCGGCGAGCTCAGCCAAGTCTTCGCGCTGCAGCGGCGTAAGGAACTCGCATCTCGCGGTGAGCTGGCGAAACTCGCTCGCGTGACGCGGCGACTGTGCGGGGGTGCGAATTGCGTGCAACGCAGCTATGAGGATTGCGCCAGCGAGCCCTGGCACTGCAATGTCAACGCACGCCTGTTGCAGGTACACACGGCCCGCCCACAGTTCTTCGAAAACTGTGACCGCAGGTGCTAGGAGGCCCGGGAACTCACGATGCACATCAATGTCACAGGGCCATTCGCCATGGATAAGCGTCACAGAATGCTCTGTAAGTTCACGACTGACTTCTGTTCCGACTCGACCATGCCAACCGCGGTCTTCAAGCGCTGCGATGAAGAGTTCGAATCCGCTGGGCTCAACCCAGATATCGGCATCCGCACTCAGCCGAGCCTCGCGCAATGCGTGGTGAGTCGCAGAGGGGCCCTTAATCGCCAGCGCGCGCGTGCCGAGACCCCTCGCCACGTGCTCGCTGAGGGCGTGCGCGAGCGGCACAGCATCTTGTGCCAGCAACTGCAGTTCACTTCGCACCACGCTCCGACCCTACGCCGCGAGCTCGACGCATGCGGGCGAGTTCGCCGCGTCATTGCGCCGCCGCGAGAAGCCCGTCCGTTAGGATTGCGCGCACGAAGAACTCGTGCGTGAACGTGCTTGATCGACTGAGCCGGCGGCCGCGAGGGCCGAAAGGGAGGCCAGAGCCATGAGAGTGTTCATCACCGGATCGGCCGGATTCGTGGGCTTCCACATCGCGCAGCGCTTCCTCGATGACGGCCATGAAGTAGTCGGCTATGACGGGTTCACGGACTACTACGACCCGGCACTGAAACGTCGGCGTACGCAGCAACTGAGTAGGGCCACAGGATTCGACGTGGTTGAAGGAATGCTCGAGGATGCGCCTTTGCTCGCTTCCACGATCAAACAGGTCAATCCCGACATCGTGATTCACCTAGCTGCGCAAGCGGGAGTGCGCTACAGCGTCGAAAACCCTGGGGCCTATATCGCCTCCAACGTCGTGGGCACTGCCAACCTGTTGGAGGCGCTGCGGCATGTAAAGCCCCTGCACCTCCTCTTTGCGTCAACGTCTTCCGTGTATGGGGCAAACAAAGAATTCCCCTTCGGTGAGACTTCCCGCACCGCATTCCCCTTGTCGACGTACGCCGCGACCAAAGTCTCTGGCGAGGCGCTCACGCACGCGTATGCCAGCCTTTTCGACATTCCGACTACGTGCTTCAGGTTCTTTACGGTCTACGGGCCATGGGGCCGGCCCGACATGGCGCTCTTCAAGTTCGTGGACCGCATTCGCCGCGGCGAAGCGATCGACGTCTATGGCAATGGACAGATGTCGCGCGATTTCACCTACATCGACGACCTCGTGGAGGCGGTCGTGCGACTATCCGCCCGCCCGCCGGAAGCGGGCGCCGCTGGTGCGCACCTGGGAGAACTTGACTCCGTCTCCCCCGTCGCCCCTTGGCGGGTCGTAAATATCGCCGGCGGGCAACCAGTGACGTTGCGCGAGTTCATCACAGCAATTGAGGAAGCCCTTGGAATGCGCGCGGAGGAGAACCTTCTACCCATGCAGATGGGGGACGTGACCGATACGCTCGCGAGCCCCAGGCTCTTGCGCGCGCTTACGGAGTATGCCCCGAATACGTCAATAAATACCGGTGTACAAGCGTTCGTCGAATGGTTCACCGCGTACCAACGCGAAGAGATCTGAGTACGTCTTGCGCAAGGTGATTGTTGGAGGGTTCCAGACAGTCTCCTGCACGCGACACGAACTTGCGCTGGCCATGCTCCGAGACTGCCTAGAGGCGCGCGAACGGGGTGATGCCTGGACCCCCAAGTTGGTCTACTCCTCGAACGGTCAGGGCATTGCCCTCGCGGGCAGGTCAAAAGAGTTCGGGGCCATTATGGCCCGAGCCGACTTGATCCACGCCGACGGTATGCCGGTAGTCGTTGCATCTCGATTCACCGACGCTCCGCTGCCTGAGCGCATCGCAACAACAGATTTTTTCCACGATGCTGTGGCCGTGGCCATTGCCAACGGGTTGCGGTTCTTCATGTTGGGGGCGAGTGAGGAACAGAATCGACGTGCAGTTGAAGCGCTGAGACTTGCCTACCCTGAGCTCATCGTGGCCGGAAGGCACCATGGCTATTTTGATAGCACGCAAGACGGCAACGTCTGTGCCCAGATCCGCGCTAGCGGCGCGGACGTAGTGTGGGCTGCGCTCGGTAAGCCGAGGCAGGAGTACTGGTGCGCGCGAAACCGCGAAAATCTGGGCGGCGTTGGGTGGCTCAAAACCTGTGGAGGTCTCTACTCGTTCCTCGCTGGCGACGCGCCACGAGCCCCCCAGTGGATGCAGGGCGCGGGCCTAGAGTGGGCATATCGACTTGCGAATGATCCGGTGCGCCTTTCGTGGCGGTACTTGTGGACGAACCCGTACGCGGTCTACCGACTCATTCGATACACACGCAGCCGAGGTGAGGAACTAAATTGAGTAGCAAGCCCCACAAGAAGTTCGCTAAGCGCATTGCGAGATTGCTCCCAGACCGTGCCTACATCCAGTTGCGCTATTTCTCGAGGTTCCACCGGTTCGCACGACTCCGCCATCCCCGTACATATAATGAAAAGATTCAGTGGCTGAAATTGAACTACCGCGTCCCGGGCGAATGGCGACTCGTAGACAAAGTGGAGGTGAAGGAAATCGTCGCTGCGCAGATCGGCGCAGAATACGTAATCCCCACACTTGCCGTGTATGACCATGCGCAAGAAATCGATTTTGACGCCCTACCTGCTGCGTTCGTTCTCAAGTGCACGCATGACTCTGGCGGCATGATGGTGGTCCGTGACAAGAGCACGATCGACCGTGACGCGATCCGTCTCAAGTTCGATGGATACCTCAACCGCAACTACTTCTACACCGGCCGCGAGCACCACTACAACGATATTACACCGCGGATCCTGATCGAACCGTTGATTGAGAATAGCTTGGCGGGGCAACTTCGTGACTACAAATTCTTTTGCTTCGACGGTGAGGTCAAATCCCTCTTCGTTGCATCCGACCGGCAAGCTGGGGCCGTGAAATTTGACTACTTCGACGCCGATTACTCGGTCATGGAACTTCGTCAGCCATATCCCAACTCCGCCGTACGTCCGACAAAGCCCAAACGTTACGACGAGATGCTATCCATCGCACGCGTGCTTTCGAAGGGTCATCCCCACGTCCGCGTCGACCTCTACGAGACCGACGACCGAGTGTATTTTGGTGAGCTAACGTTCTATCACTTTGGCGGTATGCAACCGTTCAGGCCTCCAGAGTGGGACAGGACGTGGGGCGATTGGCTGACCTTGCCACCGCGCATCAGGCGGGGTCGAAGTGCCGTCCCTAAAGATGGAAGTGTCGAGTCGTAGTGACGCCGAGCTACCGCAACCACGGGCGCCATCGCACCCCACCCACCCCCATGAGTTCCGTGCCGTTTCACCGTGAAATGGGACCGACGCCAGGGACCGTCAGGGGACGTGGGTCCGGGGCAGTGTCTACCGAACGTGGCGCCGGAGACGACGACGCACGACAGCGCGCTACGGGCGAACGACCTCGTGCTGCGTTCGGGAGCCAGCGCTACAGCGCTGGCCGCCGCAAACTTGAGATGATGCCGATGGCGCCGCGGTTGCGAGTTACAGGTCAAGGTTTATCTCGAACTGCCAGACTTCGGGACGTGCAATATGACCGAGCAAGGGCCGCGCTGTGACGCGTCGCGACCCTTACGGGGTGCAACTCAATCCGGGCTCCCAGCCCGCCGATTCCGTAAATCCTCTCGAAGGGTTCGCGGCTACGACAAGGCGCGCAACGGTCTGGTCGCTCGCCAGCGAATTGGGCGCCAAAATATTCGTCCCAGCGACACAACTGGTGCTAGCGCGGATTCTCGCACCCGACGCATTCGGCGTATTCGCGACGATCGTAATGGTCTCGAGCTTCGCGGAACTGCTCTCAGGTGCGGGCTTTCAGAAGTACATCGTTCAGCACGAGTTTGCCACCAAGCGCGATCTCTACCGAGCTGCCAACGTCGCGTTTTGGTCAAGCATGGTTATCGCACTCGCTCTGGTCCTGGTCGTTGCCCTGTGCCGCGACACCATTGCAACGCTGGTCGGAAGCCCCGGTTTGGGGATCCCCCTCGCCGTCGCCTCGCTTTCCCTCCCGTTGTCCGTGCTCGTATCGAGTCAACAGGCACTGTTTCGTCGGGCATTCGAGTACAAGAAGCTCTTCCCCGTGCGCATCACGGTGGCAGCGGTGCCTCTTGTGGTCGCAGTACCGCTCGCCATGCTGGGGTGGAGCTATTGGGCGCTGGTAATCGCGACACTCGCCGCGGCGCTTGTCAACGCCGTGTGCCTCACCGTCCTATCGCCTTGGAAGCCGCGTTGGTCCTTTTCACGTCGAGTACTACGGGACATGTGGGGTTACAGCGCGTGGTCGCTACTCGAGTCCATAGCGGTGTGGGCGACACTGTGGTCGGGCACATTTATAGTGGCGAACGTTTTGACGGCGCATGAACTTGGCCTCTATCGGCAACCGATTCTCGTAGTCAACTCGGCGTTCGCCATCGTCACTAGTGCCACAACCCCTGTCTTGTTTGCTGCGCTTGCGCGGCTGCAGACGGATCGTGATCGCTTCCGGGGGTTCTTCTTCCCGTTCCAACTTAGGGTAGCCGTAGTCCTATTTCCCATAGGCATTCTTGCCTTCTTCTATCGAGACGCCCTGACCGCCGTACTCTTCGGTCCCGATTGGTCTGCCGCCGCCCTGATGTTCGGTACTTGGGCGCTCTCAACCAGCTTCGTGATCGTTTTTGCCCACTACTCGAGCGAGATTTTCCGGGCGCTCGGCCGCCCGCGAGTGTCCTTCCTCGCCCAGTGCATTTACATGGCTGTCATGATCCCCGCGCTCTATTGGGGCGCTCGTGGTGGGTTCGACACCCTCGCTGTCGTGGCTGCGGTGGTTCGCATCGTGTACATCGCGATTAATCAGACATTGACGAAGGTTGTCGCAGGGTTCGGATTTCTGCGCGCGACTGAAAACCTCCATGCCCCACTTGTCGCCGCGATCGCAATGGGTGCGGTCGCCGCTTGGACCGCCGCGCTCGCAGAAGGAAGCCTTGTGGGGTCGGCGATGGGTATCCTGGCTTGCGCAGTCGTGTACTTTCTCGTTTGCCTGTGCTTCCCAACTACTCGTGGACTCTTGCTCCGCGCAGTGCGGGCGCTCACCACGACTCGTCGGGCGGGGTAAGGGATGGTGCCATTAGCGATGGACTTCACGGTCGCAACGCGTACGCCAGCGACGGACACCATCCTCGATGCCGACGCGAGGTGGCGAGTTGAGCAGTAGTCGTTTCCTTGTGCCGGTGAAGCAAGCCCTACGAGTGTTGCCAGATCGCGCTTACATCCAGTTGTACTACCTGGCGAAGTTTGGCCGCTTCTGCAACCTCCGCAGCCCCTCCACCTATAACGAGAAGCTGCAGTGGCTAAAGCTTCACTATCGAGTTGCCGCAGACGCAGTGCTCGTAGACAAACTCGCCGCGAAGCGGGTCGTCGGCGACAAGATCGGAAGCGAGCACATCATTCCCACGCTCCGGGTCTACGACTCGGCCGAAGACATCGACTTCACGGAATTGCCAGAAGCATTTGTGCTGAAGTGCACGCACGATTCCGAAGGCGTGGTGATTGTTGACGGCACGCAGACGTTCGACCCTGAGGCAATCCGCGCGAAGCTACGACGTGCACTGTCTCGCAACTTCTATCCAATCGGCCGCGAGCCGCACTACAGGAACTTGCGACCGCGGGTAATTGCAGAGCCGTACCTCGAAGACGACACAAGTAGGCAACTGTTTGACTACAAGTTCTTCTGCTTCGACAGTGAAGTAAAGGCGCTCTTCATAGCCTCTGACCGGACTTCCGGCGAAGTCAAGTTCGACTACTTTGATGCGGAGTTCACCCCGCTCGACCTCCGGCAGAACTACCCTCGATCGGCGGTGCCACCCTCGAAGCCTCGTCGATTCGAAGAAATGAAGCAGATCGCCGGTGTGCTGGCACAAGGACATCCCCACGTTCGTGTCGATCTCTACGAGGTGAATGGCCGCGTGTATTTTGGTGAACTGACGTTCTTTCACTTCAGCGGCTTTGCTCCTTTCAAGCCGCCAGAGTGGGATCGCATCTGGGGCGAGTGGCTCAAATTACCGATCGCGACAGACACGCGGAAACCTGGCCGGCTTCCGCGTGTGCACGGCGAGGGGTAGCTCCGCCATGACGGGCAAGATGCTCTTCTTCAACACCGGCATGACCACCGGCGGCGCCGAACGCGTGATAGCGACCATAGCCAATGAGTTCAGCGACCTCGGAACGGAGGTGGTGATTGCTGTCCTTAAGGGGGACGAAAGTGAATACCCTCTGCGGCATGCTGTCAGCTTTAGGTCAGCTGGCCTGCACCCTGGAATACGGCGCCTGGTGGGTGCCATGCGCTTTTACCGGTCACTGATCGCGGAACAGCGCCCCGCCGCTGTTGCGTCGTTCTCTGCAAAGTCGGACATCATCGCCATCCTGTGCAAGATTCTGTTCCGTTTGCCTACCCGCCTTGTCGTGTCCGATCGGGCGGACCCCCGTAACCGAGCGCGCAGCATGCAGCTCCTACTCAATTTTCTGTACCACTGGGCCGACCTGGTGGTGTGTCAGAGCAACGGAGTTGCTGAATACTACCGACGCCACGTTCAGCGAACCCCAGTCGCAATCATCCCCAACCCCCTAGACATCGCGGCAGTCGCGGACGTCCACATTGGCGCACGTAAGAAAGTCGTCGTGTGCGTGGGGCGACTCGCTGAGCAGAAGAACCAAACCCTCGCGATCCAGGCGTTCCAACGGGTCAGAGACGCGATACCAGACGTCCGGCTCAAGATCTATGGCGAGGGACCGGACCAATCTCGACTGCAGGATCTCATCAGCCAAGTGGGCCTTCAGTCAGAGGTGACGCTAGAGGGTGTGGTCCCCAATGCTTTGCGAGCAAATGCCGACGCCGCACTCCTGCTGTTCACCTCGAACTACGAGGGGTACCCAAACGTGCTGCTCGAGGCAGCCGCGAGTGGCATTCCTATAGTCACGACAGACTTCTCCCCCGGGACCGCACGTGAGATTGTCGAGGACGGTGTAAATGGATTCGTCGTCCCCGTCGGCGACCTTGACGCAGTCGCCGATGCTGCGACCCGTGTCGTCAACGGGAGTCTGGAACCCCATCGAATCCGCGAGTCGGCGCGGCGCGTACGCAACCAGCACCTCATCGGGCCTATTGCCCAAGCTTGGAACGGCGCGCTCGACATCGATGCCCGGCACCCGCACCTGTAGCGACACATAATTCCGCCAAAGCCACCTGGGAGACTCGGAAGAATATGCCTTCAAAACTGCTCTTCATAAATTCGAGCTTGACCGGCGGCGGCTCCGAGCGTGCGATGGGCCACGTCGCATCAGCACTCGCCGCGCGCGGCCACGACGTTACTATGTGCCTGGTGCGCGAAAAGCCTCAAACCTATGCTGTCGACTCAAGGGTCAAGGTCATTCAACATCGGCAGAACAGCGCGACCAAAGTGGGGAAGGCCGTGCGCCGACTTCGCCAACTGCGACGCGAGATCCACGAGGGTGATTTCGACTATGTCATTAGTTACATGTGGGACCTCAATGTCACGGCCCTCATCGCGGCGTGGCGTTTGAATGCGCGTGTTGTCGTCTCGGAGCGAGCCTACGTTCACGCTGCGACGCGGAGCCGATTGTCGCGTTACCTCGAGCGTCTCACGTACCGCTCCGCACACCGTGTCGTTTTTCAGACGTCCCAGGCACAAGCTCTGAGCGCCGGACGATGGGGCGACTCGAGTTGTGTCATTCCGAACATCGTCGAGGCCGCCGACAGACCTCCGCTGGCCTTCGGACAACGGGAGAGCCGAATCGTCTCGGCAGGGCGGTTGGTCCCACAGAAGAACTTCGCCCTGCTTATCAGGGCCTTCGCGCGCGTGCACACAGCGCGACCCGATTGGACCCTCGAGATCTACGGCTCCGGACCACAGAAGACCCACCTGGAGCGCCTCGTCTCCGAACTTGGCGTCACCCCGGCGGTGGAGTTGCCCGGCTTTGTCGACGACCTGTCATCCAAAGTCGCGCGCGCTGGCATGTTCGTACTGAGTTCGGACTTCGAGGGCATGCCAAATGTGCTCGCCGAAGCGATGGCGCTCGGCCTGCCAGTAGTGAGCACCGATTGTCCTGTCGGTGGCCCAGCGGCGCTCATAGAGCACAACGTAAACGGACTGTTGGTGCCCGTGGGCGACGAACTAGCCCTCGCCGACGCGATGCTCGCGATGGCAGACGCAGATGAATCCGTGGCATCGATGGCCCAGCGGGCCGTAGACGTCACCGTAAGGTATTCGCCCGACACCGTCGCCAAATTGTGGGAGCGCACAGTGCTCACACACGGTCAGTGAGAGGCGTCGCAGCGCAGTTCCAGGGCCCCGTAGTAGCGCACATTCGCATGCTACAGTCTTAATCCAAAACTCCGTATCCCGCACGTCGATGGCAAGGAGCGCCACGCAACGAATGGAGTTCCTGTCGCAATGAGAACCGCCGTGGCGCGAGGGGCCGGCCTTCGCAACCCTCCGCGCGGGCCGCTGAATACCGATATCACCAGGATCTTCGTCGCCATCGGCATATTTGCGACTATTGCATTACGGAACTGGGCAGTCGTGATGTACGCCGCACAGTACGCCATGGTAGTTGCGGTCGTAGTGCATCTCATAGCAAAAAGGATGAAGTTCCGGGCTGGAATGTATGCAGGATTCTTCGGCCTATTCGCCGTCTGGTGTCTCACCTCAGCGTTCTGGGCGCGAGACAGATCGAGCGCCCTCGAGGGAACTGCAGGTGTGCTTCACTTCGTGATCCTTGGGACCGCAATTGCCGCCTATGTAATCGCCGAACGCTGTCCTGAGTTTCTCCTGAGCTGCATCGCGTGGTCGGTGCTCGGTCTTATGTTCGTACTTGTCATTGTTACGCCGTTGGACACCTGGCAGCAGGCGCTTGCCCCCACACTCGATGCTTCGTCCGATGCGAATCGCATCGGATACACAGTTCGTTACCATCCCAACGCTCTTGGCAGGATCACCGCCATAGGCGCCTTCATCTGGTTCTATCGACTGAGGGCGGACAAATCATACGTCGTTCCCAAATTACTGGCAATTGCGCTACTCGTGGCGGTATTAGTCGGGACCAAATCCCGGCTCGCGATCTTGTTGTTCGTTGTGCTTGTATTCTTCTTCATTCTCCTCACGGCAAGGCATCTAGGACGATTCCTCGCGTCGACGGTCTTTGCTGCTGCATTTGTGGGTGTGACCGCCTGGGCACTGTTTGCTATCCCCGCCCTCTACAACACGGTGGGTTTCAGGTTTTCAGCCATGTTGGGCCTGAGCGGCGAGGTGGACGCGAGCACGTCGACCAGAGCCCAAATGACTAGCATCGCTCTCGAACTGTGGCGAGACAACCCGCTTACTGGCGTGGGCTTCGGCAATTTCTCCTATTACTATTTTTACACCTACGCAGGTTGGGCTGAGACGTACGCACACAACACCTATGCCGAGCTCCTCGCGGACCTTGGAATTGTGGGCGTCATCACCTACTTCGGTCTGCTCGTGTGGATTGTGATTGCGCTGTTCCGCATGCTCGGTCCAGCGCGTAGGCGCGGCGATTCACTACTCGTCGCCTTTCTGTTCTTGCTGGCCGCCTCGCAGTTGGTCGCGGACGTCGCAAGCATCTCGTACACCAATGATTTTGTTCAGTTGGTAACGGTGCTCGTATTCACGTGGACAGTGATTCTCCGACAGGACGAGTCAAGGTCGCCCGGAGATTTTGCATCGGAGTGTTCATCTCGGGCGGGCCGTCGCGAACCTAGCGGACGTGGGCGCGCGTCACAACGACGACGACGGCAACCTGCGGACCCTAATACGCGCCCCGTCGACGCAGCACCGCCAACACCGTCCGCAAGATGATGACGAAGTCGCCACCCAGACTCCAGTTCTCCGTGTAGTACAAGTCGAGCCGCACACTCTCGTCCCAATTTAGGTCCGAGCGCCCGCTCACCTGCCAGAGTCCTGTCATTCCAGGCTTTACCAACTGGCGGCGGAACACCCGTTCGTCCCACAGTGCGGCCTCTGCCGGAAGCGGGGGACGTGGGCCCACGAGGGACATGTCGCCCTTCAGCACGTTGAATAGCTGGGGCAACTCGTCCAGCGAGAAGCGCCTCAGGAACCGGCCCACGGGCGTCACCCGCGGATCGTCCTTCATCTTGAACAAGACGGCGTTGCCATCATTGTCCCCTGAAACCTCGTGAAGTCTGGATTCCGCGTCGGCGTACATCGAACGGAACTTGAGCATGTTGAATACTTCGCCACCACGTCCCAAGCGCTGTTGTCTGAAGAACACCTTTCCCGGGCTCGCAGCCTTGATCGCCAATGCAATGAGCACCATTGGTAGCCCCAGGATCGCGAGAATTACCGCGCTCGAGACACGATCTGCAACGGACTTCACCGCGTACTTGTTGCCGGTGAACTCCGCCGGATCAACATGCAGAAGTGGTAGACCCTCGACGGGGCTCATCATCACGCGTGGGCCAGCGATGTCCACCATGGCAGGCACAACAATTAGTCCAATGCCCGTGCCTTCCAGCGACCACCCCAAACGCCTCGCCTCGCTGAGCGAGATGGCGTCGTTGCCACTCAGCAGAATGTACTCGGCGCCGGCGGCGGCAGCGACAGCCACGGCGCCGTCGATGGTCCCGAGTACAGGGACGTCTGATAGATCTTCGCTCAACTCCCCACGGCTCGATGGAGGTAGACACACACCAATGACGTTGTAACCGGCGCGGCGGCTACTGCGCAATCGCCTAATCATCTGCTCGGAAGTCCGCAAGGGGCCCACCACCAGCACCTGGGCTTGAAGCTCGCCAGCGTCCCGCTGACTATGTATCCAGGCACGCCATGCGGAGCGATAGATGAGCAGCGCAAGCGTGCCCACTGGTAGCGCGAATAGTAGGTACCCTCTGCTTATTTGCCACTGCGTGAGGAAGCCGACGATTGCCACGATGGAGAAGGCGTACCAAGACGAGGTGAGCACTCGCTGGAACTCCTGCGGCCCGTGGCCCAGTATCCGTGGTTCCCGCGAGCGCGTCCACGACAGCATGATGAGCCAAAGGAGGCCTATTCCCGCGCCCACAAACCAATATGGCGGGGCCGACGGCCCCGCCACTGGCACGTGTGGATCCCAGCCAAAACGCAACGCCTGCGCGGCGACCATGATGAGCGCGATCACGAAGACGTCGCTCAAGAACAGTCTCAGTTGATACTTGCGCGACCACCCCTTCGCACCGTACATAGCTTGCGGCGACGCTGGGCCCGGCAACTGTGCGCTTTGGTTCTCCCCGTCCTTCACCTTGCAAGGCTATCCTGACCGCTTCCTCTTATACGTGCGTCCGCGCGGGCGCATGGCAGGATATGGGGAGCATCAGCAACCTATTGAGGGGAAACCCGTGGAACTGCAGGATTATTTGAGGGTCTTCCGCAAAAGCTGGATCCTCATAGTGGTGCTTACGGCTCTTGGCGGAGCCCTGGGACTCACCTACGCCCTCCTTGCGACACCCACATACACAGCCTCCGCTCGCGTGTTCGTCTCTACATCTGGGGCCACCACCGCATCCGATCTCCAGCAGGGGAATTCGTTCACGCAGCAACGCGTGAAGACCTATGCAGAATTAGTGACCACCGCTTCGGTTCTGCAACCCACTATTGACGCTCTCAATATTGATACCTCTGTCTCGAAACTTCGTGGCCAAGTGTCGGCGAACGCCCCCCTCAACACCACTGTGATTGACGTAACCGTCTCGAACGCGGATGCCGTGTTCGCCGCGACACTCGCAACAGAGGCCGCCAATCAACTGATCGACGTGGTGGAGCACATCGAGACGACCAACGTCTCACTCGGATCGCCTGTCCGTCTCACGGTGGTGCAAGAAGCCGAAGTGCCCAAAGCGCCCACGAGTCCAAAGAAATCTCTGGACCTTATCTTGGGATTGCTTCTGGGCCTGGCGGCAGGTATTGGCATTGCGCTGGTACGGGCCGCGCTCGATAACCGCATCCGCAATGAACGGGATCTCGAAGCGCTTACCGACGTTCCAGTACTCGGCGGCATCGTGTTTGACCCCAAGGCCCAAGACCGCCCGCTAATAGTCCATGAGGACTCGCACAGTCCGCGCGCAGAGAGCTTCCGCACGTTGCGGACTAACCTCCAGTTCCTTGACGCCGGAAGGCGAGAGCGCGCGTTCGTCGTGACCTCTGCCGTGCCGGGCGAAGGCAAATCCACAACCACCGCCAACTTGGCGATCGCGCTATCTCAAGCCGGCGCCAAGGTGCTTCTTGTGGGCGCTGACCTCCGAAAGCCTAAGATGGCGAACTACATGGCAATCGAAGGCGGGGTGGGTCTCACAGACGTCCTCATAGGGCGCGTTGAGCTTGCAGATGCGGTGCAGCAGTGGGGCCGCACCGAGCTCTACATGCTTCCAGCGGGAATGATCCCCCCCAACCCTTCCGAGCTGCTGGGTTCCGCCCTCATGGCGGACCTCATTGCCAAAATTCACAAGCAGTACGACGTGGTCCTCTATGACGCACCACCCCTATTGCCAGTGACTGATGCCGCTGTGCTTTCACGGCTCGTGGGTGGCGCACTCCTCGTTGTGGCCGCTGGCCGCACGCACGGCCCACAAGTAGAGAACGCCATAGCCACGCTCGAGAATGTAGGGGCGCCGCTCAGCGGTGTGATTCTCACGATGCTCCCCACCAAGGGCCCCGACGCCTACGGCTACGGCCGGTACGGCTACGCGTACAAAGAAACCGAATAGGAGCGAGACTTCCTCGTGACAAAGAAAGCGTTCATCACTGGCATCACTGGGCAGGACGGCTCATACCTGGCGGAATTGTTGCTGCTCAAGGGCTACGAAGTTCACGGGATGGTGAGAAGGGCCTCAACCTTCAACCGGGGCCGCATTGATCACCTCTACGTTGATTCTCACGATCCGGCAGCGCGCATGTTCCTGCACTACGGCGACCTCGCCGATGGCTCGCGCCTAGTTTCGCTGCTATCTGAGATCCAGCCTGACGAGGTGTACAACCTCGCTGCACAGTCGCATGTACGCGTGAGTTTTGACGAGCCCGAATACACCGGCGATGTGACGGCGATCGGCACCACCCGGATGCTTGAAGCCGTGCGTCGTTCGGGAATCGACACGCGCTTCTACCAAGCATCATCATCGGAGATGTTCGGAGCGCAGAACCCCCCACAAAACGAGGCGACACCGTTCTATCCGCGCAGCCCCTATGGCGCTGCCAAGGTGTACTCCTACTGGATTACCAAGAACTACCGCGAGGCCTATGGCATGTTCGCGGTCAACGGGATTCTCTTCAACCACGAGTCCCCACGCCGTGGCGAGAGCTTTGTGACACGCAAGATCACTCGCGCAGTTGCGGCTATCCAGGCTGGCCAGCAAGACGAGCTGTGGCTAGGCAACCTCGACGCCGTCCGCGACTGGGGATATGCCGCCGAGTACGTGGAAGGCATGTGGCGCATGCTGCAGGCGGACGAGCCCGACGACTTTGTGCTCGCCACCGGTTCCGGCATCTCAGTGCGGGATTTCCTGGAGGCCGCGTTCACTCACGGCGGTCTCAACTGGCAAGACCACGTGAAGTTTGACGAACGGTATCTCCGCCCCACAGAGGTGGACGCACTGATTGGTGACCCGAGCCACGCCAAGGACGTGCTTGGCTGGGAGGCAAAGGTGGATGGCGTTGGCCTAGCCAAGTTGATGGTGGATGCCGACATCGCTGAACTCAAGCATGCGGGATCCCCATGGATAGACGAGGTGCGCCTTGCCTCGTGGGGCACCGCCTGATACGAGCGCAAACAAACGAAGGGCCGCACCATCCGGTGCGGCCCTTCGTTGTAAGACTGGGTGTTAGGAGTTGGCAGCCGAGCGGCGGCGAGCGCCAACGAAGACAACCGCGGCGCCAGCAACGAGCAGCACGCCCGCGCCAACTGCAAGCGGCATGCCGTCAAAGCCGGTGCCGGAAAGCTCCTCGGCAACGTCAACGTCAGCCGTGGCGAACGCCACCTCGTTGATGATGCCGGAGATCCCGATGGTGCCCTCAATGCTGGGCGCCGTCACGGTGAAGTTAGCCTCGCCAGCGGTGATGGTCTTGGCAGCGGAGGTCACGGTGCCCGCGATGGTTGCGTCGGCGCCGGAGAAGGTGGTCTGCAACTGAGCGTTGTCGCCATCCTCACCCGTAATGGTGCACGTGAACGTGGTACCGGGCGCGGCCTGCGTGGTGGAGCAGGTAAGCCCAGGCGGCGGTGCGGGATAGTCAGTAGCCGCGAACGCGGCGACAGGCACTGCAAGCGCCAGCCCCGTCACGGCCAAGGTAGCCAGTGAACGCTTGATCATTGCATCTCCTAATCCTTGGGCGGGCGCCCGTCGACGCCCTAAAAGCCTCGTGTCATGCTAACAGCCCTCACCTAGATAATCGACCCCTAGGTCGTTGACTTGAGGCTTTGGGCCAGGCGTGAATTGGAACGATGGCGCCAGTATCCCGCGCTGGTTGGCGGTCAATTGGTATTCCAGAGTGACTGTTTCTCCTGGTACAAGAACAATTCTTGCCGTTGCGAGCCGCCGGCCGTCGTGGGTCTGCGGGGCCACCGAAATCGCCTCGCCATTGGCAGTTACTTTGGTCACTCCCTCGCCGTTTGGCGGATAGAGGAGCACGTTCGCGTGGAACTCACCCTCCGGCACATACTGGCCGCCGCCGGAGATGTACCACGGCAGTTCCGCCACGCTTCCGTCAAACGTGTGAGTGAGCGTCACCGTGAGCGTTTGCCCTCCAAGCGAGCCGTCAGCGCACATGTGATTGACCACGTTGGCGGCGGAGTCTATGTAGTAGCCAATCTTGGAGCCCGAGCCGTCATTCACAAACACCCCCAACGTGTCCGCACGCTCAAGAAAGCCGCCCGCGATGGTTGTGGTCTGCAGCAGTTGCTGCTCGTCCTCGTGACCTGACCACACCATAAAGCGGTGCTCGTCGATGGCCCGCTCGGTGCCGGCAATGGCGCTCGTCTGGCCTTGAGCCAGTACCCCAAACAGCACGCCCGACGCTTGGGTGAAGAACACGTCTTGGTCCGCCGGATCTGGGTAGGCAAGGTACGACTCGTTGAGCATGACTTGCGCCAACGTAGGCCCGGTGATGGTGAGTTTGCCAACCGTCAGCGGCTCCATCCCCTCGAGCATGTAGCCCAGCGCCACCGGGTCAACGGAGACCACGCCGTCCACGCTTTCGCCAAACTCGTTCTTCCAGAACCCCTCAATGAGCACAGCCGTGCGCGGGTACTCGGGAGTGAAGTTGGTGGCCTGTGGGAACTTGACCATGCGTCCACCAAAGATGTTCTCTTCATCCGGCGTGAGCGGAACGTCGATGCCCTCCCGGTCAATCATCTGGTTGGCAGACACGTACCTCTTGAGCTCGATGTGCCCATCATCAACACTCACCTCGAGCACCGCACCCGGGATGCCGCCCGTTGCCCGCGGTTCCGCATTGTTCTGAACCATGACTAGATAGGTGCGCGGGCCGTCGGCTCCCAACATGCCAGGAAGCACCTCAGCGGCCACGTGAGCGCCCTGCACGGTCTCCCCCATCTCGCCCAGCTCGGTGCGCAACTGGATGAAGGGCTCTCGCACCTGGGAGATGGTTCCCTCCAAGGACACGTCCGCGAGCGCCTGCTGCTGCGTGGCGAATACCGCCGCGGACGATGCCAGCGTGGCCTTATACGGCTCGAGCACGTTGGGGTCTATGCGCCCGTCCACGATCGCGGGGACCGTGAGAGCACTGAGATCATCCATCTCCGCGAGCGGACCCAAAGCGTCATCAGCGATGGCCTGCACGGAGTCCCCCGCTTGCTGCAGCGGCACGGTCTGGTTCTTGACCCACGGAATCCACGAGGCCACCCACCACTGCGGGCCGCTCGTGGCCTTGGCAAACGTGGCCGCCGATTCCTGAACCGCAGCCACCTCCCCAACCAGAGCGTCGGCGTCCCTATTGCTGACGGCAGCCTTGGCGGCCGCGGCGTGAGTACGCAGCTCCGCCGAGGCGCTCTTCAACTGCCAGCCATCCCACGCGAACGCGGCCAGCCCGGCAACCACCACAAGGCCCAGTGCGAGCGCCACCCAACGACCCCACCGCTTGCGCTTGGGTGCGGCACGGCGCGCACCGGCAGCGGACGCGCCTGGCAACGGCTGGGACATAAAACTCCTAGTACGGCGGGAACGGCACCCAGCCTACGTGGCCCAACGTGCATCCCACCCGGTCCGTTCCCGGCCTGATACTTTGTGCGCGTGACCCGCATCCTCACCGTCTGCACTGGCAACATTTGCCGCTCCCCCGCCGCCGAGTTGCTCCTAGCCAAGGCCTTGGGGCCTGACGCTGTGGTTGCGTCCGCTGGCACCCACGCCATGGTGGGGCACGGGATTCCAGCACCGATGCTGCTGTGCCTTGACGATGACGGCATGGACGGCCGGTCCCACACCGCGCGGCAATTCACTGCGGACCTTGCGCGCGATTCCGATCTCATCATCTGCATGACCGCCCGCCACCGCGCGTGGTGTGTGGGGGAGGCGCCCTTTGCGCTGAAGCGGACCTTCATGCTGTCCGAGTTGACCGCCGCGGCGGCTCAGGGTGCCCCGCTTGAGGGCGGGATCGCTGGGGTTGCCCAGGCGGTGCAGGATTTCCGGGTGGAACTGACGGGGCTCACGCTGGACGACGTGCCGGATCCTTACGGCCACTCGCAGCGCGACTATGACGAGTCTTACGCGATCATCCGCGCTGGCGTCGACGCCGTTGCTGAGTGGGTGCGGGCGTAGTCCTTTTTGGGCGCCTACTCGCCGCCCTCAAAGAGGAGCGAACAGGCAAAGCCTTGGGGAGCGTCGGGCATATTGACGCACCCAACCCCCGCCTCACTGAAACCGGGGCGCAGGATGTTGGCCTTGTGGCCCGCCGAGGCCATCCACTTGGCCACGATCTCGTTGGCGGTGAATTGGCCGCGCGAGAGGTTCTCGCCCGCGGCCACGTCCGGGTTGCAGGTGGCGACGAGGGTTTCGTGGCTGAGGTCCTCCTCGGTGAGCGTCTTCTGGGCCCTGGGGAGCGCCTTGTCCACGAGGCACTCGCTCCACGTGAGTTGGCTGAGGCCTGAGTGGGCGCGTTCGATGTTGACGCCTTCAAAGAGGGCGCGCGCGTATTGCGCTGGGGTGCTGGGTGCTGGGGTGCCGGGGGCCGGGGTGCTGGGTGCCGCGTTGGAGCAGCCGGCGAGAACGAGGATCGCGGCCAGCAGAAGAGCGGTGCGCTTCATCGCTCCAGGTCCGCGAGGTCTGACTGGACCATCATCGTGATGAGCTCTTCAAAGCCCACCGTTGGCTCCCAGCCCAGTTGCGCCTTCGCCTTGCTCGCGTCGCCCACGATCTGATCCACGTCCGCGGGCCGCATGAAGCGCGGATCCTGCTTGAGGTAGGGGGTCCAATCGTCGATACCCGCCGCCTGGAACGCGGTGTCCAGGAGCTCGCGGATGGAGTGGATGGTGCCGGTGGCGATGACGTAATCGTCAGGGGTGTCTTGCTGCAGCATGAGCCACATGGCACGCACGTAGTCTCCGGCAAACCCCCAGTCCCGCTTGGCCTCGATGTTGCCCATCACGAGCTCGCTCTGCTTGCCCTTGGATATGGCGGCGGCGGCTCGGGTAACTTTTCTGGTGACAAACTCGGGGCCGCGGCGGGGCGACTCGTGATTGAAGAGGATGCCGCTGGACGCGTGCATCCCGTACGACTCGCGATAGTTGATGGTCATGTGGTGGCCAAAGACCTTGGAGACGCCGTAGGGGCTGCGGGGGTGTAGCGGGGTGTCTTCGTTTTGGGGGACCTCCCTGACCTTGCCGAACATCTCCGAGCTGCTTGCCTGGCAAAAGCGTGTCTTGGCAATGTCGCTGCCCGCGTACTGGCGCGTGGCCTCGAGGAGATTGAGCACGCCCTTGGCGGTCACATCCGCGGTGAGGAGGGCGCTTTCCCAGCTGGCCGCCACAAAGCTCATGGCGGCGAGGTTGTAGACCTCGGTGGGCTGGGCTGTGTCCAGGGCGCGCGCCAGGGAGGCGAAGTCCGTGAGGTCTCCGTTGAGGAGTTTGGCGTCCGGGAGGATCTCTTGCGCGCGCTCGCGGGCCGACGTGTCATGGCCCTTTACCAGGCCGAACACCTCGTAGTCCTTGCTCGTGAGGAGTTCGCCGAGGTACAGGCCGTCCTGGCCCGTGATGCCCGTGATAAGTGCGCGCTTCATGGAGTGGATGCTACCTGGGTGGTGTGGGGGTGGGGGTGGGGGTGGGCTGCGCGCGCCAGTTGCGCGCGCGCGCCGCTGCCCGCGCCACGGCGCACCCCACCACCTCCCCGAATTGGTGCATCCCCTCAGGAATACGCCCCCAGACCTGACCTAGCGCACCAATTCAGCAAGAGGCGCACGCCCCCACCCACGCCCCCTCCCCGCCCCCTCCCCGAATTGGTGCATCCCGTCAGGAATTCGCCCCCAGACCTGACCTAGCGCACCAATTCAGCAAGAGGCGCACACCCCCACGCACCGCCACCCACCGCCACGCACCACCACACCCCCACGCACCCCACGCCCCCCCCGCCTCACCCCACAAAGACTTCCGCACAGACATGGCCGCCCACGTCGTCGGCCCGTGTCGCGACTTGGTGCGGATCCCTGCGCGAGTACGCGACGCACCCCACGCCAATCCCCGTGAACTCGGCGCGCAGAATGTTCTCCCGGTGCCCCGCGGACCCCATCCACGCCGCATGCATGTCCGCGGCGCTCCCGTAGTGCCGCGCCAGGTTCTCGCCCACCCAGCCGTTGCCGCAATTTGGAAGCGGCTCGTGCTCGAGGTGCGCCTTCGCGAGCGCCCGCTTAGCGCGCGCCAGCGCCGCCTGCCGCGCGCACGTGTCGACGCGCAGCTTGCCCACCCCCGCATCCGCCCTGGCACCGTTCGCAAGGCTCACCAGCTGGCTCGCATACGCGGCTGACGCGGCGATGACGGACCTTTCCACATGCCCGACGCCGCCCTCGCCTCCACTTCCATCACCGGTGTCCGGGGGTTGGGTGGTGATTTCCACGGAGACTTGCGGGGCAGGGTCACCGTTGCCGGACGTGCCACTGGTGGGGGCCGCGATGGGTGCGAGCGTGGCGGCGGGGGATCCGGTATCCACGGTCTGCCAGGCAGGACTCTCTGCTGGTGGCTCAATGGTGCTGTAGCTGCAGCCGGCGAGCGCCAGCACGGCGGCACAAGCCGCCGCCAATCGTGCGGCCCTCGTTGTGCCGCCTTCCCTCCCTCGCATGATGCCGAGGCTACGCGAGGTGACCCCCGCCCACACGGGACGACGGTGAACTGATGTCCCCAGCGTCGGGCCTGCGGCGTGTAATCCACAGCGCGCTGGGGCGGCCCGCGCGCCAAAGGTGAGGGCTCAATAGCGTCGGCGAATGGGTATCTATCGCGCGCGCAGCGGACTCGCCGACCACCTCCTTGATCAGCGCGCCGCCATCTCGCGGCGCGACGCGATCGAGACGTACGGCGTCCATGCGCTGCGCGCGTGCGTGGCTCGGAAGTCGGTGGTGCGGATTTTGCCGGAGACCTACGTGCACGCGAGCGTCGCTGCGGACCGGCTTGTGCGGATGCGCGCGGCGTCCGTGTGGGCTGCGCCGCGCGGCGCGCTTACCGGGATGGCGGCGGCGTGGGCGTGGGGGCTTCTCGAGGTGCCTCCGGGCAGAGTGACCGTGCAGTTTCCGCAGCCGCTCCATCTGCAGCGCCCCGCGTGGTTGCGCGTCATACGGCCGGACTTGGACACAACGGTGTTCGGTGTGCGGGGGCTCCGCGTGGTTCATCGCGACGACGCACTAATCCAGGTGTGGTGCGAGGCGGGGCCCAGCGATCGCATTGGCCGAATCGTGGATGCGGTGCGGCTGGGCAACCTGAGGGCCGACGATCTGCGCGCGGCCGCCCAGCGTCGAAAACGGGTGAAGGCACGCGGAGAGTTGGACTCGGTGCTAGGGCTGTTGGATGGGGGCGTGCAGTCGTATCTCGAGTTCCATGCGCGAAAGTACGTCTTCACGGATCGCGAGTTCCCCGAGTTGGTGCGCCAACACAGAGTGGTCGCAGCTGGGAAGACCCGTGCGCTCGACGCCTATGCACCTGACATTGCGCTGGTGCTGGAGTTCGACGGCCGCGCGACTCACTCGCGCGAATCGGACCGGCTCTCCGACATCGAGCGGGACGCCGAGCTCGCCACGCTGGGCATGGCGGTCATCCGCTTTACGTATGCAGACCTGATGGAGCGGCCCGAATGGTGCAAGCAGGTCTACCGCACGGCGCGCGCGGCGCGGATTGCGGCGATCACTGTCGCGGGAGGCGCACGCGTGGCGTGAAGCAGGTGGTGGGCCGCGTGAGTTAGTGCGAGTTGGTGCGCACCCTCGCGCGCACCCCGGGCCCAGCGAATTGGTGCGTGCGGACAGGAATTCGCGCCCAGACATGACCCCATGCACCAATTCAAGCAAGCGCGCGGCCGGGGCGCCGCAATGCACCCAGGCTCTACCCCCGCGCACCCTGGCGCGCACCCCGGGCCCACCGAATTGGTGCGTGCGGACAGGAATTCGCGCCCAGACATGACCCCATGCACCAATTCAGGTAGGCCACGTGGTGACGGAGCCCCATGCACCAATTCAGCGGGAGTGCGGGGCGTGGCCGGCGCGCGAGGCGCCAGGCGCGAGCCGCGACGCCAGGAGTTGCGCCAGGTGCATGCCCTGAACCCCTGCGAGGTCGTCGGCCTGCGTGCGGCAGCTGACACCGTCTGCCAAGTACACCGAGCCCTCGGGAGCCGCGGCGAGAGCCGGCAACAACGAGTTTTCAGCAACGGCAACGGAGACGTCGTAGTGGCCGCGCTCAGTGCCCCAGTTGCCAGCCAGTCCGCAGCAGCCCGACGCTTCCGTCACCGTTGCGCCCAGGCTCGCCATGAGCTCGCGGTCGGCGGCAAAGCCGAGCACCGAGTACTGATGGCAGTGGGGCTGGACCACGGCCACCACATCGTCCAGGCGAGGAGGCGCCCAGCCCTCCCGCAGCGCCACGGAAGCGCGCCCGGTCAGCACCTCCGCGAACGTGTACGTGGCGGCGGCAACTGCGTGCGCACGGGGATCCTCGGGCAGTAGCTCCACGAGGTCGCCGCGCAGCACCCCCATGCACGAGGGCTCCACGCCGATGATGGGAATGCCGTTGACGGCATAGGGCCCCGGCACCTCCAGCAGATTCAACAGCCGTTTGCGCGCACCGTCCAGTTGACCCGTGGAAATCCACGTCACGCCGCAGCATGCGTCGCCAGCCACGATGAGCACCTCAAGCCCAGCTGCCTCGAGCAGGCGCACCATCGCCTCCGGGATCTCCGGGTCCAAGCCGTTGGTGAACGAGTCCGCCCACAGCACCACCCGGTTGTCGGTGCGGACGCATTTGATCTGATCGGCGGCACGAGTGCGCGCCACCTCGCTGCGATGGAACGGCGTGCGCGCAAACTCCGGCAGGCGCCGCCGCGTGTCCATGCCGGCTGCGCCCACGACAAGGCGCCCAACCCATCGCGGCCGCAGCACCGCATTGACCACGCGAGGCGCAATGCCCACCACCCGCAGCCACCGCGGCAACCACCCAATTGAATAGTGAGTGAGTGGCCTCACTCGGTTCTTGTAGCGGCGGTACGTGACCTCGGCTTTGTAGGCGGCCATGTCCACCCCAGAGGGGCAGTCGCTCGAGCACGCCTTGCACGAGAGGCACAGGTCAAGGCTCTCGCGCACGGCCCTGTCGTTGAGCCCCCCAACGAGCGTGCCGTTGATCGCGTCCTGCAACACGCGCGCGCGCCCACGCGTGACGTCCTTCTCATCGCCCGTCGCTATGTACGAAGGGCACATGAATCCGCTGCCCGTGCCAATGGCATCGGCCCGGCACTTGCCCACGCCCGTGCAGCGGTGAACGGCCTCCGTGAGGTCACCGTGGTCATGCCCAAACGCGAAGCCACCACTTGTGGCGAGTAGCGACTTGGCGGCAGGCCGTCGCAGGTTCGCATCAACCGGCGCGGGATCCACCAGCACGCCTGGGTTGAGCAAATTAAAAGGATCAAAGAGCCGCTTGACCGCGCCGAACAACTCGATCGCCTCCGCGCTGTACATATGCGGCAACAACTCTGAGCGCGCGCGCCCGTCCCCATGCTCCCCGCTCAGCGAGCCACCGTGCGCCGCAACCAGCGCCGCCGCATCCTCCACGAATGCGCGCAGCGGCTTGCCGTCTTGCGCCAGCGGAATGTCCAGCCGCACGTGAATACACCCATCCCCAAAGTGCCCAAACGGCTGCCCGGTGACGCCGTGCCGCTCCATGAGGGAATCGAATTCGCGCAGGTACGCACCCAAATTCTGGGGCGGCACCGCCGCGTCTTCCCATCCGGGCCAGCACTCCACATTGTCTTCGCTGCGGCCCGCCAGCCCGGCACCATCCGCGCGAATGGACCACAGCCGCGCCGCCTCGGCGGCGTCCTCCACCACCCGATACTGCGACGTGCCAGCGTCCCCTATAAGAGAGGCGAGAGCTGCGCGCGCCTCCTCCTCCGAGTCCGCGCCCATCTCAACGAAAAGCCAACCGGCGCCGTCGGGCAAAAGCGGCAGACCGCCACCGTGCGCCCTCGCAACCCGCTCCACGAGCCGCGCATCCAAGCCCTCAATCGCGTGCGGCGAGTGGGCGAGCATGGGGACAACAGCGTCGGCCGCAGAGGGCATGTCTGAATAAGCGAAGACTGCGGTGAGGCGGTGCCGAGCGATGGGGACCAGCTTCACGGTGGCCTCGGTGACCGTGGCGAGCGTGCCCTCCGTGCCCACGAGGAAGCGCGCCAGGTCGCCGCCCAGTTCCGGCAGCAGATGCTCGAGGCTGTAGCCGGAGACCTGCCTGCTGAAACGGCCAAATTCGGTGCGGATGAGGGCCAGGTTGGCTTTGACCAGCTCGTCAAGGCCTTTGATTTGCCCGACGCTGGCGCGGCTTGCCGTGAAGCGTCGCCCAGTCCCGTCGATAGCTTGCAGCTGGACCACGTTGTCCGAGGTGCGGCCGTAGGCGACGGCGTGGGGGCCGCACGCGTTGTTGCCGATCATGCCGCCGAACGTGGCGCGCGTTGACGTGCTGGGGTCGGGGCCAAAGCGCAGGCCGTGTGGTTTGAGGGCGCGTTGGAGCGTGTCCATGACGACGCCGGGCTCCACGGTTGCGGTGCGTTGCTCCGGGTTGATGTCGATGATGCGGGTGAGGTGCCGGCTCGTGTCGATGACGAGCCCGGGGCCAATCGCGTTGCCGGCCACCGAGGTGCCGCCGCCGCGCATCGTCACGGGGAGCTGGAGTTCCCGGGCGGCGTCGAGGGTGGCCGCGAGGTCGGCCTGGTCGCGGGGGTGGGCCACGGCCTGCGGAACCACACGGTAATTGGAGGCATCGGTGCTGTACTCGGCACGGCGTCGGGCACTGGTGTCAACATCGCCGTCGATGGCGCTGCGCAAGGCAGCGGCGATGTCTTGCGCTGTCCTGGTTGCCGCGAGGGTCACGGCGCCATTGTTCCACGCGCGCGAGGGCGCTAACTCAGGTGTCAGGGGCTCAGCGTCACGTTCTAGCGGCGCGGCGGTGCTGAGCGGTGGGACCTTTGTCCCTTTTGTCACCTCACGAAGTAACGCCTGGTAAATACCGATAAATCGGACAGGCTGAGGGTGACACGCCGGAGTCAAACGACTTTCTTTCGTCACATCTGTCACACCCGTATACATACGTAACTTGCTGTATTACCCCTCTGTGCACCTCGTTGACGGGGCTCTCGCGCCGCAATTGGATTGCCTGAGCCGAGGGAAACGAGTGCGCAAGGACAACGCGCTTATGCCCCCAGCTTGGGAGGAAAACATGCTGAGAAAGTTTCTCGCTCGATCAAGCAGTACATCAGCCGAGGGGAAGGCAACGCGCACAGCTCGCGGCCCGATCCTCACAATTGGAGGATCAAAAATGCTGAGAAAATCTATGGCGGCGCTAAGCGCGCTGCTGCTGACCGTGGGGGTGACAACCGCCATCGCAACGACTGCGTCGGCACACACCCCCAAGGTCTCTGCAACCTGTACCGCACTGTCGGTGGACCTTAAGGACTACCAGACAAAGGATGGCGAAACGAACCACGTCAAGGTGACGCAAGCCGGCGCTGTTGTGGCCGACGACGACTTTGGTGGTTCCTACAAGCAGTCGTTCGACTTTGCTAACTCGAAGTTGAACAACTCTTGGGAAGTCAAGATCACTGCGTGGGACGACCCCACCGGCAGCAAGGGCTACACCAAGACGGTCAGTGGCACCACCTCTGGGTGTGCCCCCGTCGTTGAAATCCACAAGGTGAAGATCTGCCACGCCACCTCGTCTGGCAGCCACCCCTACGCGAACGACAACCACTGGGTCTCATGGTCCTCGGTTGACAACGAGTACAACGTTGACTGGAACGGTCACGGCGACCACGAAGGCGACATCATCCCGCCGTTCGCGAACTTCCCGGGCCAGAACTGGGACGAGGCTGGTCAAGCGATCTACGACAACGATTGCCAGGTTCCTTCCCCCAAGGTAGTTCCCGCCAACCCCACGATCGTTGACCTGTGTGGCACCGCGAACGACACGGTGGACTTCGCGAACACCGAAGGCGTCACCTACTCGATCAGTGGCGACAAGGTTGTTGCCACCCTTGCAGGCGACTACAAGTGGGGCACTACGCCCGACGGTTGGGTAGCCAAGGACGGCACGCTCACCTTCAAGTTCAACCTGAGTTCCGACCCCTGCTACGTCATCGTGGCTTGGGACATGCACGGCTGGAACGGCGGCGGCGCAGTGTGGCCGCAGTCCTACGTGACTAGCGAAAAGCAGGACACGCCCGATCTCAGCGCGCTTGACGATGACCTCAACGAAATCGGCTACGGCTGCTACCAGATCGACATCTACTACGACGACACCACCACCACCAACCTGATCGCCGGTGGTGTTCTCTACGGTCCCAACAACCCGGCCGAGCACCTCATCGGTGGCGGCCAGGGCACGGCATGGAAGTTCTTGCAGATTGGCAACGGGTGCAACCCGCCCAAGCCTCAGGCCGACAATGGCACCGAAACCAAGAACACTCAGGTGTGCGTGATTCCCCTGGACGGCACTGCAACGCAGACCGCTTGGGAGCGCACCTGGACGCGCGACTGGACCTGGAACTCGGACACGAGCACCTGGGTCAAGGGTGACAAGGTCTACTCGGACTGGTCAGCTACCGGCACCAGCACCGTAGAGGACGAAACCTGCATCCCGCCCGTGCCTGAGGTACTCAGTGGTGATGACACTGGTTCTGACCAGGAGTGCACCGTTCCAACGGATGGCACCAAGACGGTGACCACCTGGACGCAGCACTGGACCCAGACGTCCACCTGGATCCCCTCCGCACACCAGTACTCCCTCAACGACAGGGTCTACGCAGCCAAGGTGTACGGCGAGCCCACCACGGTGCTGGACTCCGAGTGTGGCGTTGACGTCTGCGTCAACATCGACAACTACCAGGGCGACGTTCCCGACGGTATGCAGTTGATCTTCAACAAGGAGTACGACACCAACATCTGCGCAACTCCTCCAACGCTCCAGGGCAGCTTGTTCGCCAGCGAGTGCGTGGACGACGTTCCGTGGGTCAACTACGATGTCAAGCTGGATGACCCCTATGGAGTCTCCACCGACGACGGCACAGCCACCTTCACCTTCACGGCTCCCGGTTCCGGCGAGACCTACGTGAAGACGGTTGGCATTGGCTCCGGCAAGTTCCTGTGGCCAGGTGCTACCGCTACCGACAACGGTGACGGCACCTTCACGGCCACCGGCTGGCCAGGCTGGTCGCTCGTCGATGACGAGTGGGTCAGCGTTGGTGACGCAAACTACGGCTGGACTAGGGATGGGGTGAACGTCCACATCGAGGTGAACCCCGAGATGGATGTCACGCTGTCTTACCCGCCGCCTACCGCGCTCTGCGTGGCCGGTCCCCCCACCGAGATCCACAATGAGCTCGACGCTCCGCCCGCCACGGCGGTCGAAGCGGAAGCGCAGTTCGCGGGATAGTCCACCCGCATAGCGCATGCAACCCTCCCCCGTCTCAGCCGGGGGAGGGTTGCTTCTTTGTACGCTGGCGTCCGGGTCCAAGACAATCACCGCGGTGATCGTGATGAGGCTCGTGGAGCGGGGCGTGCAACTCACACGCAAAAGGCCCGGTCTCTTGCGAGACCGGGCCAGTGGAGCCGCCTAAGAGAATCGAACTCTTGACCTATTCATTCAGGGGCAAGCGTGATGGTTGGTTTTCGATGGGTTGCAGTAGTAGCGCCTAACCGGTGCTGTACCAGGGCTGACGGCCCTGTCGAGTACTCAACGCTTTGCAATGGCGCGCATTGAATCCGCGGAATAAACGCGGAGTCAACCGTTCTCGCGGACTCCCAGGATCGACCGTGCTCGCTTGGTCGCGTCGAAGAAGTAGTCGCGGCCCGGGAGGTGGCACCAGGGGCAGCAAGGAGAGTCATACGGCGTCTCCCATCCCTCAACCTTGCGCACCTCTATTTTCATCAGCGGGGTCTCGCCGATGGGACTGATGCGGTCCATAACCGCTCGCGCCGACGTGCGCGTCTTTGGCGCGGGCGGCTCGCCTTTGACGGCCCACACGGTGAACGGCTTGTTGCACGCCTGTCTCCAGCACCTCTCGACCCAGACCTGCGTCGGCGAGCCCGCTTCCGGCACCCGCGTCGTCAAGGCAGCAGCCGGAGGAAGCCTGTGGACTACGTCGCCTGGGTCGGCGGCCCGTGGGACCGGTGCCGCCTGACTTTGGCGCGTCCGGTCGCCAGTGACGTCGCCTTCGGCCGGTCGGGGTCTCGCGGACTTGGGACCGAGAAGGGTTCGCCAAGGCGGTCGGTGGAGTTTTGCCTCCGTTAGTTCCGGGACCGCGCACCAAGGGCTAGTCGCTTGCCCTGGAAGGTAGACATATCGGATGTACTGGTAGCGGCGGACGTGGTCCCAGACATAATTATCGCCGATCACGGAATTGCAATGCGGGCAACAGAACGCGTCGTAGGTCTTGCCCGATCCCTGCGTCGTGCGCGATTCGATCTTCGCGAGGGTCGCCCCGCTCTGTGGACGAATGTGGCCTCGCGCCGCTCGTGCGAGCGTGCGGTGGGTGGGCCAGGCATGTTCCCCCTCGACAACCCACAACGTGAGTGGCTTCCCACAGCGATTGCTCCAGCAGTTCTCACGCCACACCGAGACCTCGGCCCCAATGGGCCGAATGCGTCTGTCGAGGACTGCATTGGCGAACTCGCGCACGGCAACGAGTTGATGGCCTCCTCCAGCCCAGGGGACTTCGACTTCAACCTCGCTGGCGGCAGTAGTCGCGCGCGCTGGCACGTCGAATACGTTGGGTCCGGTACGCGTGCCCCAGTTGTTAGGAGCCACTCTTCGTAACCACACGGAGTCGATGCCAGCTGCTCGATACCGGTCAGTGCGGTATGAGTAGTCACCGTCAGTCTGGTGTGACCATTGGACTTCGAAGGCGATCCTCCGTTCACCGCGCGACGCGAGAACATCGGCTACCCAACCTTCGCCTCGTGCCTCAACGTCTACTGTCCAGCCCGCTTCGGCGCAGGTCCGCGCGATCTCGGCCTTGAGCGTCAGGTGTTGCACACTCTCTGGCGCGGTCGCTGTCGTGCCCTGACCCGGGGCGTGCGCGAAGAACGGAAGCCCAAGTTTGGACACTTTGCCGATGCCTCGCGCGCCGTCCTCCATTTGAAGACGACCGGGCTCGCGACGCTGAGACGCGCGCAATTCTTCCCACGCCTCATTGGGGAGGAAAATGGATACGATTTCGTGCCCATCCCACAGCGCCTTGAGCGGCACGACGTCCCCCCACCTCTACTGTCCGTGATCCGAGTGCCGACTCTACGGATGGGCTCCGACATTGGCAGGTGCCCGCTCGCCGCTCATGCGCTAGTGGTGGCTCTTCTTGATGTTGTCGGGGTAGCAAAGCATCTGGCAGTTTTCGGGAACAGTCTTTCCGCCCTTGCTCCACGCCGTGATGTGGTCCCCCGCCATGTCAGCGTAGGAAAAGTGCTCCTTACACAGTGGGCACACTCCGAGACCAGTCTCGTCCTTTTGCTTCTCGTACTGCGCCAGCTTCGTTGGCTCGTCAAACTGGCGAAGGCTTAGTTGCTTCTCTTCTGCCGTTAGGAGGTAGAGATAGATGCCCTTTTTGTTCTCCACCTCGAAGTCGGCGAACAGATCCGACACGCGCGCCTCCAACTCGATTGGGTCTAACTCCTCGCCCTTGTACGAGTTGTAAAGCGATCCCCACGGCAACCCCTTCATGGGCTTGCGGTACGTGGGAAAGGTCGTCTTGACCCAATCGATCACGTCGGTGAAGTAGGCCCACAGCGGCTTGGCATCGGCGTCGTGTTGCCGCTTGCCCATGAACTCCTCTATCTTGCCGCCACTCGCCCAACTGATGACGGTCTCGAGGTATTCCTGACGGTTGACGGCCCCGTTCAGGTAGTCGCCCCCGAGTCCTGCCGCTGGACCGCCTTGCCGACTGAAGTAGCGCTTCGCATCGGAAACCCACGAGCCTGAGTAGACGGCGTTCCGGCGCTCTTGGTCGGTAAGAGTCCTGCCAGCGATATTGATGGTTCTGAACCAATCGAGCTTCTCGGAGGGCGTGCCGGAGCACAGATAAACGGTGAGCTTGTACTCGAGGAGAGCCTCCCTCTCATCTACCTGAAGGTTGTGGAAGTAGCGCACCTCGGGCTTGTCAAACAGGCTGAGGGCAAAGTCTCCCTCGACGTACTGGCAGATAGAAATGGTTCGCTGCTGCCCATCGATCACCTCGTACCCGCCCTCATCCCTCACCGCCCAATACATCACGTTGAGCGGAAATCCCTTACTCACTGTGCCTATGACTGCAGCCCGGTCTCTGTCGTCGTACACGAACTCGCGTTGGAAGGGCGGGCGGATATCAAGCTGATCTGAGTATCCAAAAACGCCGCCCTCTTGGTCGTCACGATAGCCTTCCGCCAGGTCTCGGACGCTGACTTCCCTAAGCTCTATGTCCATCGCTACTTCCTCCTCACCAAGACACGGTGGTAACGGAGAATGAAGAACTCGTCGCCGATCTTGTAGTAGGTCTTGCCCACGGGCGGAGTAGCCACCTTCATCGCCGGTGCATCGTTTAGCTTGCCGACCGTCTTCTCCTTCCCATCTGGGTTCACCTGGATCTGCTTCGGATACTCCTTGGTCTGCTGGCCGCCGAAGCTCGTCGTGATACCTACGATCTCGAACTGGTCAGGGTTGTAGCTTTCCAAGAACGTTACGGGGACGCCCATCAGCCCTTCATAGTCCTTCGGTATGTCCTTGACGGAGCTAACTTCTATCGCGTCAAAGTTGTCATAGGCAGGGTAATCATCGGGGTTATAGGTCTTGTAGAGCACCAGTTCTTCGTGGCGCTTGGAGATGTCAAGGTTGGTGAACCAGGTAACGTTCCTGAACTTCACCAGGCCGGTCTCCGGGTCGTAGACACCCTTCGCATAATCATTCGGGTTGGGCGTCCTAAAGTAGGCGTTTCCAGCTTGGAAGCCGTGGCCCAGCCACAAGCGGTTGTCCCGGATCAGCGGGAATATGTCCTTGTAAGTAATGGCGTTCGTGCTGCCAACGATCACGAACTTCTTGTCGTACTCCACTAGTTGCGCGACATACTGCCGGAACAGCGAGAAAGGCGGATTCGTCACTACCACGTCGGCCTGTTTTAGTAGCTCGATGCTCTCGAGGCTGCGGAAGTCACCATCCCCGTTCAGCGGCTTGATCCCGATCTCCTCAGGTTCCGGGACGCCGCTTCCGTTGAGGTCGCCGTTGTACTCAAGCCATACCGCCTTTTCGGCATCGCCCTGACTGAAGAGGTCAACCTCTTGGCTCTTGTAGCAAGTAGTTATGAGCCTTTTCAGGCCCAGCTTCTCGAAGTTGAATGAGAAGTAATGGAAGAAGTTGCTTACCCGCGGGTCGTCGCAATTGGCGTACACGACCTTGTCCCGAAAGTGCGACTTGTAGTGCCTTAGTTCTCGCTCGATGTCCGGGAGCTGGGTGTAGAACTCGTCTGCCCGAGCCTTCTTGGCTTCAGTGAAACTCGTCCCTTTTTGGCCCGATGCTGTGGTGCTCACGTTTTGATCCTCCCAGATAGCACCAGCCCGATGTGACTGACTCGCGGTGAAAATAATCCCACTCGCTCACTCGAGCGCGCCCCGGGACCGCGGGGCGGCGGTCCTTGGCAGTTCTGAGTGTGGCATTTCCACTGTCGAAGGGAGTTAGGCTCCGATCCTCACCGCTAGGGCCACCGAGGTCGGCGCGAAACACGTTCATCCGGCATGCTTGTGGCGTGATTCACGACTCCGTCACGGACCACCACCGTCGCCCGTCGCTCGCCACTGAGAGACCTGAGATTGCCGCACAGTGGCACCCCCGACTCAACGGCGAGCTGTCACCCGCTGCTGTGACACCTGGGTCGGGCAAACGAGTTTGGTGGCGTGACGCGCTAGGGCACGAGTGGGAGGCAACGGTCAACAATCGGGTGCAAGGTACAGGCTGTCCGTTCTGCGCCAACAACCGTGTTCTCCCTGGTTTCAATGATCTCGCGACGAGGCACCCGGCAATCGCTTCTGAGTGGCTTTTTGCCCGCAACGAGGGCCTCGCGCCCCGACAGGTAGCCCCGACTTCGTCAAAGAAGTACTGGTGGCTATGTTCTGAGGGGCACGAGTACACCATGACAGCGGGCAACCGCACATCCTTGGGTCAAGGATGTCCCGTGTGCTCCGGGCAGCGCGTTCTGCAGGGATTCAACGACCTTGGCACCACGGCCCCGGAGCTCGCCTCACAGTGGAACTGGCAGCGCAACGGCGATCTCACCCCAATGGCCGTGTTCCGCTCGACCGCACGGAAGATCTGGTGGGTCGATGATCTCGGCCACGAATGGCTAGCCGGCGCGAACGAACGCTCCAACGGGGCCGGGTGCCCGTTCTGCTCGGGCCAGCGGATCTTGGTCGGTTTCAATGACCTCGCAACGCGGCGGCCGGATGTTGCCGCCGAGTGGCATCAGGAGCGGAACGGAACGCGGACCCCCCAAACCGTAACCGCAATGAACGGCACCAAGGTGTGGTGGTTGTGCGGAGCGTGCGCGCATGAGTGGCAGACGACGGTGGCAAGCCGCTCGACGGGCACCGGATGCCCGGCGTGTGCTGGTCAAGTTGTCCGGCTGGGGGTCAACGACTTGGCGGGTCGGCGGCCCGATATCGCAGCAACATGGGCGACGGACCTCAATGGGGCCACCCGAGCCTGCGAGGTAGCGGTCTACTCCAACCGAAAGTTCTGGTGGCGCTGCGATGCTGGGCACCCTTGGTTGAGCACAGTAAACAACCGCTCGCACGGACAAGGGTGTCCAGAATGCGCTGAGCATGGCTTCAACCCTTCTAAGCCCAGCTCCGTGTATCTCATCTCCAACGACGCCCTCAAAGCACTGAAGATCGGCATCACCAACGACGGCACGGGACGGCTCTCGGCCTTCCAACGTGAAGGGTGGGTCACGATTCACCTCGAGCACTTCGACCGCGGGGAGTTCGCGGCGCGTCTTGAGCATGTGATGAAGCGCTGGTGGTTCAAAGAGCTAGGACTGATGCCCTATCTCGGCGCGGTAGAGATGCGCAAGACAGGCGGTTGGACTGAAACGGTGGAGTTGGGTTCAGTGTCCACTCTTGAGTGCGTGCGCCGCCTCGTCGACGAACGACGGGCGTTGGTTGGGGAAATGCCCCACTAGCTCGGCTGCCCTGATGAACCACCACGCCGTGATGAGATGACATGCGTTTCTTGACCACGCGGAGAAATGGTTTGCGCAATCCATGTCAGACCTCTGCGCTTGAATCGAGCTTAGAACGAAAGGACGCTTCCCATGAGCCCAAGTGCTCTCGCCCAGCCAGTGGTCCGGGCCACGTCGGCTCCCGCACCGAACGCATGCCGTTGGTGCGGTGTTGTGCGCGACCATCACGGCACGTCGTTCGCGCGCTCAGTGGGCTTTCACGTGTGGGCGCAGCCGACCGTGGAACAAGTTCGAGCGCGCTACCGTGCCCGGCGCACAGGTTCGTAAGGTAGCCGCATCACTCGCCGGCCCGTTTCTCGAGCTCTTCAAACGCTAACCGAATCGACTCTGGCAATGGAATCGACTTCTCAGCCATGAAGTGGGCGAGCTCGACAGCAAGTTGCGCCTTCTTGACCGGCGCACCCTCAAAGTGCTCGTGGAACATCTTGACGACGCCGTCACTGAACTTCCTCGCTGGCGGAGAGCGAAGCGCGGAGAAATCGGACGCATGCCAGGGGCGCGCGTCCATGCGCGGCCACTTCTCGGACGCGCAAGCGGCCCACACCTCATCGGGAAACGTGTCCTCGAATTCATTCGGCGCGCCGATGTAGATGGCATGTTTCTCTGCATCGAGACCGAACTTAGTGAGCGCGTGCGGCGTGAAATTCTTCGAATTCTCGCGCGAGTCGGAGTCGACCAAGAACGCAACATTCCGCCCATGGAGATTGAGGAACTGCGCGAAGGCAAGGGCTCCTTCGTTGTTCCCGCAGTTCCATATCGCGATGCCGGCTGACTCAAGATGGCGCTTGCGCCAGGAGAGATAGAGGGCAGGTAGCGCTGCTCTCTCAGTGTCGCCCTCGACGCCGACGAACAGCCGTTCATGCAAGAGCACCGTATTGCGAAGGCCGACGCTTGCAGCGATCGCACCGAGGTGAAGATCCGCGTCGCCTTCGAGCCGCTCGTACTCCGTAATCCCGTCGGTCGCCCGAACGTGGACAACGTCACGGATGTCCACCCCGTCGATCAGGTTCATCGAGTGGGTAGCGATCACCATGGACACGTTCGGAAGGCTCGCCTGCTCCCGAACAATTCGCATTAGGTCACGCTGACGCAAGTAGTCAAGGTGCGTGTCCGGCTCGTCGTAGACAACTACCGTGTCCGCGCCATCCTCGAGAAAACGCGTGTTGTACTCCCAAACCGCTAGCGCTACCCGGCGCTCGCTTCCGGCTCCGCCGTGACTCATTGGGGTCCGTCGACCATCCGCGCCTTGGCGCGTCAGGGTAACGGCGAGAGGTGTCTGCCTAAAGCTAAATTGCGGTGCGATGTGGGTTGTCGAGCCGTCTGCGAGGCGCGAGTCTATGTGCGCGCGCAACTGCTCAGATTCGGACTCGAGGTCGTCCGTAATTTGGCGTTCGATCGCCTTCAACTCACCCGAATACTTGTCGGCCGCTACGAGACCCTTATAGAAGCCATCGAGCGCCTCCCGCACGGCTTGCTCTGCTCCACTACTCGCCGTTGCGTCGAAGTACTGAACCGCCGGGAGCATGTCGACTACTTGTCGTGGGCATGTTGTCCACTCCCACTTCGTTGGCGACTCCTCGGCGCGAGTTTTCGCTCGCGTGAGCAGGTCCGGTTTGGCACCGGTGACCGGGAGCCCCACGGCACCCAAGAGCTCCTTCAGTTCGTCGACTTTCATGGAGTCAAGGTCACGAAAACGCTCGTCGACCGGCACCTCGGCCCGAATCTCGTAGCGCATCGTGCCGGTTTGTGGCTCGAAAACGCGCCGGACCTCCGTGCGGGGCATGAGGCCATGCGCGGCCTGCTCTTCCGCACTCGCGACGAACTCGCCGACAACCTCGATCTGGCTCCCTGGCGTCCACGTGCCGTCCACTTGGGTCTTCGTCGCGTCTTCAGGGATTGGCGTGTAGCCATTGAGCAGGAAGCGCACCGCATCTACGGTTGCCGATTTCCCCGCGTCATTATGGCCGGCAAGGATTGACGGCTTCCCCACTGTGAACCCGATTCGGGATCCAATAGATCGAAAGCCAAGAATCTCTACATGGGCGAGTTTCACGCGTCGAACCTACCGCAGGTTTTGGGTACGCCGCGGGACCACCGAAACGCCCCGTCCTTTCACGGCGGGGGTCGGAAATGCGCTTGTAAGCCAATTGACGCATCGCGTTCGGCCGAAAGCTGCGCTAGCCCAGGATGTTGGCTTTTGCGGACTCGCTAGGCCCGGTTGATCTGTCTCGGGTGTCACCCGCTCCTGCTCTACAGCGCTACGAGCCAGTCTGTGCCAGCAGAGCAGACAAGCTGACGCCGCAACCGTCGGCAAGGCCGGTGAGCGTGGTCATCCGGCGGTTCGAGGGCCGTGCGCGCTCAATGATGCGCGTACTTGGCGTACATGACTTTGGCGCGTTTGCTAGCGGTTCTCGCGCGCCGTTCGGCGTTACGTCGCGCTTCGTACGCCTTGACCTTCGGCGCTCGCTTCGCGGCTCGGATCTCTTCTTGGGCCATTCGTGTGAGTCGTGACAACGGGACGCCGATCTCGGGGCTTCCTGACCGTTTCAAGGTGAAGTCACTTGCGAGTACCCACTCCGCGTGGTCGGGGTTCTCGGCCGCGAGCCTCAGTTCGCTCGCGCGAGTGAGCACCTGCTCGTACCGCGCGGACCTCTTTGCGGACCGGCGGAATCGGTGCTCGATCTCTTCGAGCGGGACTCTGGGGTCAAGATGGCTCTCGCCGTTGATGAGGCTTTCGGCGAGCATGAGGAGACCATCGGCGAGTCGCGGACCCCACCGTCGTGGGTGGTCGGCAACGCGTGACCTGGCAAGGACTAGGGCGCTCGCAAGGGGTGCGATGGCTCGCGCGTGCCAATGCGGTGCCCTGAAGAACCACATAGGCCATTCGCCTTCCGACTCATACAGGACGCGGATTGCTCGTAACTCGCGCTGGCTCATCACGAGGCGAAGTCCGTCGGAAGGGTCCGCGGATACTTGAACCATGTAGCCGATCGGACCCTGATAGGCCTTTGCCAGGTCAAGCGTGGCATCGAACAGCACAGGCTCCCAGGACGGGTCCGAGGCGCTGGCACGTTTCGCGATGGACACGGCGATCTCACGCAAGGGCAGGGCCTCTGGCGGAGCGTCCTTGTCCATCAGGATGTCACCCGCCGCCTTGGCGCAGGTGAAGACGAGTTTCGCGGTTGCGCGCTCACGGTACGTCGCGGGATCGGCCGCGTCGACAACCTTCCTGAACCACGCCTCGGCGTCATCTGTCCTACCTGCGTCCATTGCTGCCAATGCCCGGCGGTAATAACGACGCATGACCCGCCGTGCGTCAAATTCTCGGGTCATCCTTGCTCCTCGGACGGTGTGCCAATGGGAACGCTTGTTTCTCTGAGCGTATCCACCTACACCAGGGCTACCCCTTGCCAAGGCCCCTACATTGGGAGTGCGGGCAAGACGTAGTGGCCACCGGATGATCGCTTGCATAGCGAAGAAAAAAGTCCAGCTGTGCAGGGTGGTCTCGAAGGGCAAAGTGATGATGTACCAGGTCAATGACCTAGCTATCTGATCTAAACTAGATCCATTTCTGCATGAAAGTGCGGTAGAATTGAAGGGTCCCCGGAGGTGTGCCCAAAGCGCACGCCGTCCCTCGTCTGAGGCGGTGGACAACCCAATCACGAGCCCGGTTCGCATCATGCGGCCGGGCTTTTTTGTCGTACCTGGAGGCAGTAGATGACCATCAGCTTGAATGACCTCGCGGGCGCTGTTCACCTGTGGGCGACCGCAACGCGCACCGAGATCTCACACCTTGCCTTCGAGGTGCGCGCACTGGGCAATGTATTCCGACACAAGTGGCGAACGGACCCAGCATTTCGAGGTTCCGTGCTCAAAGCCCTGGGCCACGCCCTGGGAGCGGCGGCGCTGCGAGGTCCACGAGCCACCGTGCTGTGGGCCGCATCTGCCGTCGGGCAGCTCCTGACCATCCTCGCCGGCCTGCTCGACGGCTCGGCCATCCCTTCACCTGCCCGCTAAACCCAAACCCCCAATACGCCCCGCGTCCTTCAAGGACAGCGGGGCTTTGTTGTTTCTAAGGAGAACCCGCATGACCAGAGAAGCGCTCACCGACCTCAACGTTCACACGTTGATCGGTCACACCGATTCCCGCGGCACGGCCTGGCACTACCGGGCCGAACTGCAGGGCGAGCAATCCAACCACTACCCCGCCGCCATCCCAGTTGGCGATGTCGCGCATCGGCTCTTCGACTGGGAAGCCCAATCACGGCCACTCGCCGTGGAGCGGCCCGCCGACTTGATGACAATGACCCACCTCGATGCGGATGGTCAACCTGTCCAGTGGGTCACCGTCGACGGCCGCCAGGCCATAGTCCGCTCTGATCGCACCGACGGCCACGTCATGGGCATATTCACTGATGCCTACGAACCCCACCCGTACCGCACGTGGCTTCTCGACACGGTCGCCAACTTGCTCGACGACGACCTCTCCATCAGCTCGGCAGGTCTGCTGAGGGATGGTGCGATCGCGTGGGTGGAAGTGTCCGTGCCGGAGTCCATCACCACGCCAGAAGGGGTCACGTTCCGGCCCAACCTGCTCGCCACCACGACCTTCGATGGGTCGCTGGCGACCACCTACAAGCGCACCGTGACCGACGTCGTCTGTGACAACACTCGTGCCGCAGCGTTGGCCGAAGACAGCCCGACATTCCGGGTCAAGCATTCGCGAAACTCGGCGCTGAAGCTGGCCGACGCTCGCGACGCTTTGGCGATCATTCACGACACCGCCGACGTCTTCGCGGCAGACGTTGCCCGGCTGTGTGCCACAGCGGTCAGCAACGCGACCTTCTCGACGTTCCTCGATCAGTGGATCCCCCGCGCTGATCTCAAGGGGCAACCGCTCAAAGGTCGTGCGTTGACGCTTGCCGAGAAGACCCGGTCGGAGCTGGCGTACCTGTGGACGTCCGACTCACGTGTGGCCCCATGGTCTGGAACCGCCCACGGCGTCATCCAGGCCGTGAATACCCACGGTCATCACTACCGGTCCGTCCGCGGGACCACCCGCACCGAACGCAACATGCTACGCACCGTGACCGGCGACTTCGACACCGTTGACCACGCCGCCTACGCGACTCTCACCCGAGTACTCGCTGCCGCCTAAACCCATCCCCGCGAATCGCCCCGTCGACTCCCCCGCTCTTGGGCTCGAGTCGGCGGGGCTTTCGCATCCCCAAGAAAGGAACAACCCATGTCCACGACCATTCACGACGACACCACGACCCGCTTCGAACAGTTCATCATCAGCGCCCTGGGATTCACCCCCGAGGAATCCCTCGTCGTGTTCCCGCTCACCACATCAGGAGTCATCGCACGCATCGACCTCGAGCCGGTGTTGGCCAACCGCAAATGCGGGTTATTCGGTCAAATAGCGGACCATCTCAGCGGTTGCCACTCGACTGAAGTTGTTGTGGCGTACTTCACCGAACAAGACGCCACGGTGTTGGCTGCGCCGGACGCCCGCCTGTCGGCGGCGCTTAACGCTGTGGGCATCGTCCGGCGCACCACGCTGATGTTCGACAGCGCCCCACGTGGCATTCGACGACACGACCTCGGTGTCATCCCCCCGGCAGCGCCAGCACGGCGCTCAACAGCCCAGCGAGCGCTCCGTGGGGCCACTCCAGAGCTCTCGCAGTACATAGAAGCCTTCCAATGCCTCATCAACGGGAGCCGGCCCCCAGCGTCGATGATCGGCAAGGCCGCAGCTACTCTCGAGTCGCTCCAGCACCGCGACGCGATCGTGGTGTGGATGACCGACCCTTCGCTGGCCATCAGCGGCCCTGCTGCTGAGCTGCCGTCCGAGGCCACCACGGTGCAGGCGATGGAGCAGTTGCTGTCCCCCACCGCCGGCCGCAAGCCCAGTCGGATCGTCGATGATCACACCGAACTGCTCGCGCTCATCGCAGCCCACATGGACGGCAAGGCCCAAGCCCCAGCTCGCACCCTCCTGGCGCTCGTCGCCTGGTGGTCCGGCAACGGTGCTCTCGCGGCACGCCACCTCGAGGAAGCGCTCAGCGCAGACCCCACCTATCGGTTCGCACAACTGCTCGCAGTGACCGTGGACCGCGCCATTCCACCGGGCTGGGCTGCATGACCCCGTCCGCCACTGCCAGCAAAAACGATCGCCGGCCTCTATGGCCATCGCAGAACAGGATTCCACTCATGAACCACTTTGCTCACCCACAAACCACCACCCCACCCGCGATTGTTACGTGGTCACGAAAAGCCACGCTTGCCGCGTACTTCGCCGATTACGGCGCGCGCCAAGTGTGGACACCGCAATCGGCTAGGGCCGTAGACCTTGCGGCCCGCACCTTCCCTTATGCCGACATGCCAATGCGCGACTTGCGCCGGGCTCATATTGAGACCTGGATACGGACCATGCACGACGCCGAACTCGCACCAGCGACGATCCGCACTCGAGTCGCCAACATTCGCGCCATCCTCTACGGCGCAATGCGCGACGGCATCATCACTGACAACCCCGCCGCAGGAGTCAGACTCCCCCGCGCGATAGGCCGGTCGACCACCATGACGCTGCCCACCGAGCACCAGGTGACGGAGCTCATCGCCGCCGCCGAGGATCCCTACAACCTGCTGTTCGCGCTCGCCGCGTATGCCGGATTGAGGCTCGGTGAAGCCCGAGCACTGACGTGGGCGGACGTTGACCTCAACGCCCGCGTGCTCCGCGTGCGCCACCAATTGCAGCAGTTGCCCGGTGGTGGGTGGTCACGCACTCCGCCCAAATACGGGTCGTACCGGTCAGTGCCCATCGCCGACCAACTCGTGCCGCTATTGCTGGACGCAGAACGCGAGGAGGGACGCTTCGTGATCGAAGGGGTGGGAGGTGGTCCTGTTCACCCCGGAAGCGTCCAACGCCGATGGGCAGAAGGATGCGAGCAGGTGGGTCTTGGATCGCGCCTCCACGTCCACGACCTCAGGCACCTCTACGCGTCGACACTGCTAGCCGATGGCAACAACGTCCTTACCGTCCAAAAAAGACTCGGCCACGCCAGAGCGTCCACCACGCTCGACGTCTACGCCCACGCCATGGGAAACAGCATCTGAAAACGGACACCAAGTCTCGACAACCTCACGTGTCCCCCAGATTTCCCCGCCCCCGGGCTCCCAGTAATGGGAGCCCGGGTTTCCGCCTTTCTTTTTGCCCATTTCCAGAACCACCTCGCACACGGACCTTCGAGGGTCACATGAACACGCGCATGGCACGCTCCGACCATGCTCGCGCCGCAGGTCCAGTTCAGCGCGGCCGCCCATGCTGGGCAAACGATCAAAGAAGTGCTCAAGGTGTCCAACGAGATGGCTCGCAGTTACCGGCTCGTGTAGAAACTTAGGGGATTCAATCAAGCGCTTGCGGCGTGGGCTAGCACACGACGTCCCGACACAGGCACGGCGGGGGAAATTCCGGCGCGCTCCGGGCAACCTGGTATCGGTCTACCGATCGTCCCGGCCAGGGAGCAATTCGTTACGTGCGCGGTACTCGTCGGCCTCTATCTCACCCCGGGCAAACCGCTCATCGAGGATCTCTCGGGCACGTTCGCGCGCCATCGGCGTGTGCGGTTTCGGGCGATCAGCGCCGCGAAAGAGTGCCACCATCCCGAACACCACGAGCGCCCAGAAGGCCACCGTGGTAAGGATCATGAAGAACCATCCACTCCAGGCCATGCTCACACCCCACATCATCTCGCTCACCCCTATCGCCGGTCGACGTTCCAACCCTGCTCCACTCCCCTTCGCCATGCGGTCGAGGTTCTGTGAAGGTTCGCTGAAGATGCGCACCAGCGGCACGGCTGGCCCTCAACCGCACGGCCAGACTGGGACTATGAAGTCATGGCACATTCGGATCGCACCCAAACCTCATCAGGCGGCGCTGATCTGCCGGCCCCCGCCGCCACCAGAGCACTCGTAGTCGAAGACGAGGTCGAGATGGCGACCGTGATCGGCGACTATCTAGAACGAGAGGGCTTCGAAGTCCACATCAGCCATGACGGCCTGGACGCTGTTGCCACGGCTCGCGAGTTCGATCCCGACATTGTCGTGCTCGATTTGGGGCTGCCTGGACAGGACGGCGTCGAGGTCTGCCGTCAGCTTCGCACCTTCTCAGACGCGTACGTCGTCATGCTCACCGCACGTACCGACGAGATCGACACCTTGATTGGCCTCTCCGTGGGTGCTGACGACTACTTGACCAAGCCGTTCAGTCCCCGGGAGCTCGTCGCTCGCTTGCGGGCTATGTTGCGACGCCCCAGGCCCATTGGAGCCCCGGTTCACGATGATGACGAGGGCCTGCGTGTCTTCGGACCACTGTCCATCGACCCCATCGGGCGCGACGTCTGGCTGAACTCCCAACCCATCGCACTGACGCGCACGGAGTTCGACCTCCTGGCCGTGTTGTCGGAGCGACCCCGCATGGCCTACAGCCGCCGCCAGCTCATTGAGGATGTCTGGGGGCAAACCTGGGTTGGGGACGAGCACCTGGTCGACGTCCATGTGGGCCACCTGCGACGCAAACTAGATGACGAAGCCAGCACGTCACGGTTCATTCGAACCGTTCGCGGCGTCGGCTACCGCATGGGTACTGGCGAATGAACCCAATGACGCGGGTTGCGAGGCAACTGCAGTCCGCAGGATTCTCCACACGTCTACTTGCCGCACAAGCGTTGGTTCTCATCGCCGCCGGGTTGACATCATGGATCGTCGCCTCAGCCGTCGCTCCCGGGATCTTCCACAAACACCTCGTTGCCGCCGGGTTCGGGCAGTCATCAGCCGAGGCTGCGCATGTGGAGGCCGCGTTCGCCGATGCACTTTTCATCTCGTTGACCGTCGCGCTCGTGACGTCAGTCTTGTTGGCGTTAATGGTGACCGGCTACTTCACGCGCCGCGTACGGCGATCCACAAACGAAGTCTCACAAGCCGCGTCGAGGATCGCCGAAGGGCAGTTCGGTGCCCGGGTGCCAAGCCCCGGCCTTGGCCCGGAGTTCGATCAGCTTGCCACCACCATCAACGAGTTAGCGGAGCGCCTGGGTGCCGTAGAAAGCACCCGAAGCCGAATGCTCGCCGACCTCGCGCACGAGATGCGGACGCCGTTGGCGACCATTGAGGCGTACTTGGAAGCGCTGGAAGACGGCGTACGGACGCTAGACCCACCTACCCTGGCCGCACTTCATGGCGGGTCCCAGCGCTTGCACCGACTTGCCGAAGACATCGGTGCCGTCTCACGCGCCGAGGAGGGCCAACTCGAATCGCGCCCAGTCCGAATTAGTGCAACTTTTCTCGTCGAGTCAGCCGTAGCTGCCGCTCAAGACACGTTCCGCTCACGTCAGGTCCGCCTCGAAGCCTCCGTCGCAGATGGGGTGCCAGACGTCTACGTCGATCCCGAGCGCATGGCACAAGTCCTGGCGAACCTGCTCGAAAACGCGCTACGGCACACGAGCGTCGGCGGGCATGTCGAACTCGCGGTCAATAGACCCGAGGCACGTTGGGTCGAGATCGAGGTAACCGACTCGGGCGAGGGGATCGCCCCTGAAGACCTCAGTCACGTTTTTGAGCGGTTTTATCGTGCCGACCCCGCGCGTCGCCGCGCGTCAGGGAGCAGCGGTAGCGGCATCGGTCTGACCATCAGCCGGGCACTTGTCGAAGCGCACGGCGGCGGGCTGTCGGCATATAGCGCTGGCCGAGGGCACGGCGCGACCTTCGTCATACGCCTGCCAGCCGCCGACCGCTAGATTCCGCCCACACACCAAATGGGCTCCGCTACGCGCTCTCCCACAAGTGGGAAGCATGGGAATGAGCCGACGCCCGGGAGCGTCCACCCGCGCCCCCACGACTGCTGTGGCCAGGCTCGGCCAAAACCTCGGCCCCCCACCTCACACGCGCCCGATTCCCCACGTTCGTGAGCAGTAGGGCGCTTGCGGCGCTCGCTCAAACCACCCCCCAAGCGCGCCAGACGCGGATCTTCAGCGAATCTTGACCGAACCTCAACCACGACCACCACATGGCGCATCCATGCTCGTTTCATAGACCAACCGCCGAGGAGACACCGATGCCCACGACTTCCTTACCGCCACGCCCGACTGTGAGCATCACCGTCGTCGAGTCACCTGCTTGCCACTTTTGCGTTGATGCACACCAGGCCCTACAAGAACTCGCCGCCGAGGGGAATCCCATTGAAGTGGAGACCCTCGATGTCCGCGGCACTGCCGGCCAGGAGCTGATGCGAATCCACGGAGCCGGGATGAGCCCGCTGGTCCTCGTGAACGGCGATTTCTTTAGCCAGGGACGCCTCCCTCGCCGCAAGCTGGCCAAGTACCTGCATCAGGTCCCCTCGAGTCCCCACGTTGCTGGGGTCTGACCATGGGAGATCTGCTCGCCACTGGCTCCGTCTTGGCCGCTTTTCTTGCGGGCGGAGTCGCGCTTTTCGCCCCGTGTTGCATCGTCTTCTTGGCCCCCAGTTATATGGCGGTCGCCGTGAAGAACCGGCGCTGGCGGCTCCTGCCGCTCACGTTCGTGTTCGCAGCTGGCCTAGCGCTCGTCTTGGTCCCAATCACGTTGGGTGTAAGCCTCCTATCGTCGGCCATCGCGAATTACCACGCCCCGCTGTACTTGGCGGGCGGGGCGCTCATGCTCGCCCTGGCGGCGTTCAGCCTCTCGGGACGGATGATGACCCTTCCACGCTTCCTGGCCCCTCCAGACACGACCCGCGGCGATGCTCTGAGCTTCTTCGGACTCGGCGTGTTCTCCGGCATCGCGAGTAGTTGCTGTGCGCCCGTACTCGCCGGGATCATGACCCTGTCGGCCCTCTCCGGCTCCGTAGCTGGTGGCCTGACGCTTGGACTTGCATACACCTTCGGCATGGTCTTTCCGCTCTTCGCAATGGCCCTTGCTTGGGATCGATTCCGCCTCGGCGAACGGCGTTTCATGCGGGCAAAGTCCGTGACACTCACCGTGCGTGGGCACTCCTTGCATACCAACACGATCAATATCGGAGTCGCAGCCGCCTTTGCCGTCATGGGAGGCTTCGTCCTCTACCTCGCCAGCACGGGAACGATGACAGGCGGCCCCGGATTCCAGGTAGGAATGGGCAAAGCCCTCGCTAGCCTCTTCACTCGCATAGAAACGTTCGTCGCACCGGTGCCCGAGCCACTCCTGGGCCTTGCGGTGTTGGCCATCGCCGCGATCTTCGTCACCGCAACCCTGCGGGATGGCCGCCGCAGGGCCGATAGCCCGACGAGCGGTGACCACGAACGTACTGCCCAGGGCGACGACCTGGATGACGCGCCCGCGTGCCACACGCCTAGTGACGCCGCGGCGCGGCCCCACTCGCACCCCGAACACCACTCATCGATTGAGGAGAATCATGTCTGAAAAGACTTCGCGAGACATCCGCCACGAGCTCGTCGCGGAAGCAGCGCGCGACGCGAAGCGCAGCCATCGCGGCCGCAGGATCGTTGGCTGGGCTGGCGTGCTCGCCGTCGGACTCGCCATTCTGGGCTTCATGCTTGTCACCTCGCGGCCCGAATCCTCCGACGCGGTCAAGGCCGCTCCCGATTTCACCCTGACCGATACGCAGGGTCGAAACGTCACCCTGACTGACTTTCGCGGCAGCAACGTGCTCCTCTACTTCAGCGAAGGCGCTGGCTGCCAAGCCTGCCTAACGCAGATGGCGGAGATCGAAAAGCAGACGGACGCTCTAAAAGCCCTCAACCTCACTGTCCTCCCCATCGTCATGAACACCCGCGAGCAGATCACCGCAGACATGACATTCAACGGGGTGAAGACACCCTTCCTTCTCGACGACGGAACCGTCTCTGCGGAATACGACACGTTGGGCAAGGGCATGCACGCTGGCTTGCCGGGGCACAGCTTCATCCTGATCGACAAGGAAGGAGTGCAGCGCTGGTACGGCGAGTATCCGTCCATGTGGCTAGCGCCCGAGCAGCTGTTCGACGAGGTGCGGACACGGCTTCAGGGTTGAGCGCCAACGCTACGTAAGCCTCCCGACTCGCTCGGCCACGACGGGGCCGGAGTTCGAGAATGGTGCCGCCAAACCGCGCGGGGCCGCGTCGGCTTCCGCATGACTCGGATGCCACCATGTCCCTGTCATCGCGGGCCTTCACTAAATCTGCATCGATCAGCTAGGGAAACCCGGGCCGTACGCTCATAACGTAGTGGATAGTCCGACCGGACTTCCAAGAGGCTCGAAACCTCTCGTCGAACGAGAAGGAATGAAATGATGGACACTCTCGGTACGCTTTTCGCGGCCTTAGTCCTGACGGCCTTGATCGGCTGGTACTTCTTCGGTCCCAGGACGTACCACCGCGCCGAGGTCGACGGCGATCTGCAGGTGGTGACCATCTCCGTCAAGGGCGGATACAGCCCGGACGTCATTGAGGTCGTCCAGGGTGTCCCAGTGCGGATGATGTTTGACCGTCAAGAGACTGGTGAATGCTCTTCCCGGGTGGTCTTCCCTGACTTCAAGGTCAACCAGGCTCTTCCCGCGTACGCGACCACGGCCGTCGAGTTCACCCCGCTGGACGTGGGCGAATACGACTTCGCGTGCGGGATGAACATGATCCACGGCAAGGTTCGGGTGGTGCCGGGCACCCCTCCGGCGGGCGATTCCGGCCCAGAAGCAATTCACCGGACGATGGCTCCGACGGGGACCACCGAAGATCCAGGCGACGCTGAGGCCGCGGAGCGTGCGGCCGAGATTGCCGACCTCAGACGACGGGTGATCGTCGGTGCCGCGCTGACCCTTCCCGTACTCGTAGCGGTAATGGCGCATGAACTTTTCGGGGCCACGTGGGTGCCAGATCTGTTGCTCGAGCCGTGGCTCCAGCTCCTGCTGATCGCCCCCGTGATGGCGTACACCGGCTGGCCCATCCACGTCACCGGGTGGCGGGCTCTCTCGCATCGAGCCGCAGAAATGAACTCGCTGATCACCCTGGGCACTAGCGCGGCGTTTGGGTTCAGCCTGGTGGTGACCGTCAAGCCGGACTTGCTCCCTGCCAATGCGCAAGGGGTCTACTACGAAGCGGTCGGAGTCATCTTGACGCTGATTCTGCTGGGTCGCCTGTTGGAGGCCAAGGCCAAGGCCGGCACCGGTGAGGCCATCCGCACCCTGATCGGCTTGCAGCCGCGCACCGCACGGGTAGTCCGCCGGGGTGAGGAACTCGAGATCGAGGTCGGCGACGTCCAGGTGGGAGACGTCGTCGCGATCCGCCCCGGAGAAAAGCTACCGGTCGACGGTGAAGTCAGCGAGGGCACTTCGGCCGTCGATGAGTCGATGGTCACCGGGGAGTCGATCCCCGTGGTCAAATCTGCCGGCGACACAGTCATCGGCGCAACCATCAACCAGGCAGGTGCGTTCCGCTACGTCGCCACCAAGGTCGGCGCGGACACCATGCTGGCGCAGATCATCCGCCTTGTACGTGAGGCGCAGGGTTCCAAGGCCCCGATCCAGCGCCTCGCCGACACCGTCTCAAGGTACTTCGTGCCGGTCGTTATCGTCATCGCGATATGGACCTTCGCGATCTGGTCCGTGGTCGGCCCGCCGCCCGCAGGAATCTTCGCCCTGGTCGCGGCGGTTTCCGTTCTGATCATCGCCTGCCCGTGCGCACTCGGTCTCGCCACCCCTCTGTCCATCACGGTCGCAACCGGAAAAGGAGCCTCGTACGGCATCCTCATCCGATCTGCCGAGGCATTGGAGACCGCCCACAAAATCACCACCGTCGTGCTCGACAAGACCGGCACGATTACCAAGGGCTCACCGTCGCTCACCGATGTCCTGCCCGCTGAGAAGTTCGAAGCGGCCGAATTGCTGGCCCTGGTCGCCAGCGCCGAACACGACTCCGAGCACCCGCTCGCGGCGGCAATCGTGGCGGGAGCCGCAACCGCTGGACTCGCCCGTGCCGAAGCGCAGGAGTTCAGCTCGATCACCGGACAAGGCGTTCGCGCCCTGGTCGGAGGTCGCCAGATTCTCGTCGGGAACCTGCGGCTACTCACCGCAGCGGGCATCGACCCCACGGCGCTCTCCGTCGACTTCGACCGACTCGCTAGGGACGGCAAGACACCCATGCTCGTGGCAATCGACGGGCGTCCAGCTGGAGTGATCGGTGTGGCCGACACGGTGAAGGACGGCTCACTTGAGGCGATCGCTGCCTTGCGCGCGCGCGGGCTGGACGTGGTCATGATGACGGGAGACAACCGCGACACCGCGGCCGCCATCGCCCGCCTCGTCGGCATTACTCGCGTTTTGGCCGAGGTCATGCCCGAGCACAAGGCCAACGAGGTCAAACGCCTGCAAGCCGAAGGCCGGATCGTAGGGATGGTCGGCGATGGCATCAACGATGCCCCCGCGCTCGCCCAGGCCGACGTCGGCTTGGCGATTGGCACCGGCACCGACGTCGCAATTGAGTCCTCGGACATCACCCTGATTTCGGGCAGCCTGGCCGGGCTCGTCACCGCAATAGACCTGTCCCGCGCCACAATGCGCAATATTCGGCAGAACCTGGGATTCGCCTTCGGCTACAACGTCGTGGGCATTCCGATCGCCGCGGGCGTCCTGTACCCCGCCTTTGGGCTGCTCCTCAGCCCGATGCTCGCCGGCCTAGCCATGGCCCTGTCGTCCCTGTCTGTAGTCGCCAACTCCAACCGGCTCCGCCGTTACAACCCCAAACGCTTGACCGAAGCGAACGTGATCCCACCGACGGCCACCGAACCGGTCGTCGAGTTGGGCCACGAAACCAGCCACAACCAAACCACGAAGGAAGGCACGGCCATGACCCACAACCACGAGCAAGCATCGGACGAACCCACCACCATGACCGACCCGGTGTGCGGGATGAGCGTCGACTTAGCCACCGCCGCGGCCACACGTGAACATGACGGGGTCACGTTCGCGTTCTGCTCAGAGCGTTGCGCGGCCACCTTCGACGCCGACCCCCACCGCTACGGCCACCCGCACCCAGCCCACTAGAGTCAGCGCCCATGTCGGGCCGAACCGACCCGCGGGAGTGACCGGGAGCGTGCCGTGGTCTCGCCTGCCGTTGCCCACCCCCCAAGCCCGAGCACTCAGGGGGCGGCGGCTGGCCTCGCGCGTCTCGCAGGGCGTCACCGTCGGGGAAGTCGGCCGCTCCCTGACGTCGAGGCGGTCGGGGCTCGGAGACAGGGCACACAGCCCCACCCTGACTCCCGCACGTGGCCCCAGGGGGCGGCCGAGCGGCCGTGTCGGCTACGTTCAGCTCGCCTTTCCGCAGCCGCACGTGCCCGCGGTCGTAGCTTCGTCGTCCCCGCGGCAACAGGTGACGATATTGCTTGGCGTGGCGGTCGCCAGATTCTGCGGGTCCTTGCAGCAGTTGCTCATGTTCCTCCCTCGTCCTGCGTGGGTTGTGTGGGTTCTCACGCTTGGGACGATGTGTCTTCGATCAGCAGTGCAACGACCAGGGTTGAATTGGCGGAGCCGATGAGCGCGCAATTGGGGTCAAGTGGCTGTGCTCATTCGGGTGGGAGGTCGCTGAGCAGTAGCTTCATCTCGGCGATCTCAGCTTCCTGCGCGTCGACGATGCTACGAGCGAGGTCAACGGCTCCCGAGTTTTGGCCGCCAGAAGCCTCTTCCTCTGCCATCTGGACCGCACCCAGGTGATGAAGGATCATCAACTCCAGGAATTTGCGGTCCACTTCGACGCCGGTGGCGCTGGCCAGAGCGTTCATTGCGTCCTCCTGCCCCATGCCTCCCATGTCCATTCCGTCGTGCTCCATCCCCATCATGTCGGCGTCCTGCGGGGCATCTTCACCCCACGTCGCGAGCCATGACGCCATCTGGTCAATCTCGGGACCCTGGGCTGCGCTGATCCGCGATGCAAGGTCACGAACGGCAGTAGTGCTGGCGCGATCCGCCACGTCATCGGCCATCTCGATGGCACCCTGGTGGTGGATGACCATCATCTGAGCGAACTGCGCGTCAGCCTCGTTGTGTTTGGCGGCCGCCGACGACCAGGCGCTAGGCGTCACTGGTGCCTCTGTCGCACTTGGAACACTGCACCCGGCGAGGGCCAGAGCAAGCCCCGTGACTACAGCGATAGCACCTAAGTGCCAACGACCACGGTGACGGCCAGCCACAACATGGTGCGATCGGGGGTCGGAGTATGACTTCGTGAGTGGTTGCATTCCAAGTCCTAACTGATGCGGTCGTGGTTGTCAGAGGTCACGAGAATCTCGTCCGCAGATGCGGGGGTGTCCGAGTCGCGGCGTCCACTTTGATGGTGATGGAGGCCGGCGTCGCCGGATTTGCGACTCATCATGAACATCATCGCGGCCATGCTCAGCGGGCACGCGAGAAGGAGCGCGTAGGGCAAGGCCCGACCAAAGTCGACGCCTGCGATGAGCAGCACCGCGAGTAGCACGACACCGCTGATCAACATGTGCTTGAGATGGCCTTTCATCGGACTTCACCAACTTCCTGTCGTTGCGCGCTACCGCACACCCGGACACTCCAAAGTGCCGCGTCAACCACATTGGTCGACTGCGGTGAAGGTCCGACGAGCGATTCATGAAGGTTTGCTCAAGATCTGCGCGTTCCGTCAGACGGCTCGCTCCCCGATGCAGGCACGATCCAACTCGCGGTGCCATTCCCGGTACAGGTTGGCCGTCAGGAACTTGACCTCGGGAGTCTAGTGGCGACTCTGCGCGATGCTACGGCACGGGAACTGGAACGCGACGACGATTGCACCTTGTACGACGTCACCACCCCCGACCGACGTATCACGTACCGCCACCTAACCCAATAGTTTTTGGGCTGCCGTGGCGCAACTGGCTCCGCTGCGACTCGCTGTTGTCTGCATGTCTGCATGTCTGCGGGGCTGGCACAGCTCGTCTGCCCGCAATGCAATGGTGCCTGAATGGAAATTTCTCTCTGGAGAACATACGCGCAGGTAGTTGCCCGCTCGACTCGATGGCTTAATGCTGCTGAGTGGCGCGCCAGTCTCAACTCCTTTTCGTGCCTGGGACTGCAGACATGCAGACCTGCAGACCACTAGGCGTCGTGGCCACCCTCGCCTCCATCCGAAGCCCGGCGTACATAACGTGCGCCTCTCGCGCCCGCGGTTCCAACCAAATCGAGCTCGCCGCCGGCCACCAAGGTAGCGAGCGTGGCGTCGCGCAGGGGCGCGAGGCCCCTGGTGAGCACCCGGATGCAGCGCTTTGTGCATCCCTTCAACGCGTCATGCGTCCCCTCCGACGCGTGTTGATCAACGATCCGCAGGATCTCCTTTGCACATCTGCGAGAAAGTTCCGGGAGGCTGTTGCGAGCAGCGTCACGCCCGGCTTGGAGAACACCATCTCGGGAAGCCTGTTCCGAAGCCGCGCGGTCGCGCACGTCCTCGATAAGCTCCACCACTTGGCCGCTAAGCGCCATGAGCATTCCCGCGCGTTTCCAGTCCTCGTCGCGAATCTCGAGGCGTTCCTCGAAGATCGCCAGTGCCGCAGCCCACCGAAGACGGTTGTACGCGGCATGTCCTATGTCGCCAACGGCGTCGAGTGCTTGCCCTCTACGCCGGGCGGCCTTGAGCTCCGCACGAATGTGCTCAGGAACGCAGACCACCACGCACTCTGTGGCGGGAATGGTCTCCCGGTCTGCGCCCAGGGGCTTGCGGGTAAGGTCTTCCAGCACGGGGATATTGGGCCACAGCGCATTCGCTGGGTTTTCCCAATCCTGCGGACTCATCGGCGTATGCCCATCGACGAACTCGTTTTCGTCCATCCAGACGGGCATGAGCATGAACCGCTGGAAGGTGCCGTCACCGCGCAGATCTACACCTAAAAGACGGGCCGCAAGAGATATCTGGGCTCCCGCGAGGAGTGAGATCCGGTAGCCCATGGCTGGAACGCTCAAGCGAGATTCAACGGACTTCGTGGTAGTGCCCACGGCGGAACCCGCCCACATCGCCCTGAGATCGGACATGAGGGTCTGTGAGTGCGAGGACGCCTTGTTGAAGAGAGTCGCGATCTCGTCGATTAAGCCCAGACCGTTGCGGTTGACCCATACCTCGACGGATTCCTTTGCGCCGCGCCCCGATGCGTCCCTACGTCCCTCGCCTAGTTCGATCCTTCGACGTTCGCGATAATGTGCGTGCAGCCCCTCACCCGTAGCGGGGTGGAACAGAGGCGCGTCCGCACCGGGGCCTAGCATCATGCCAGCAGCCTGGGTGGTGGTGGTTTTCCCGGCACCCGGCGAGCCGATCAGGGCGACAAACAGGTGAATCGGGGCGGGACCTTTGCCGGTGTCGGCGATCACCACTCGAGGGTCAAGACTGGCAGTCATTCGCGCGAGAACGGCGGCAAGGAGGCCTTCAGGGCGCATGTCGCGCGCCCATGCCTCCGTTTGGACCCTTTGAAGCCGAGGAGTAGCCCAGAACTCCGCCGGCACGGAGAACTCCCCTGGCGTAGCGATTAGCGGTTGCGCGTCGATCACGGGCGTCAGGTCAGGTTCGCCGTAGTGGTCATAGACCTGCCGCGCGAGGTTGTCGTCGTTGCCCGTGCCTTCAGACCCGGCCTGGGTCTCTGGGGCGGTCACGACGCACGCCGCCTTGCAGACGCAATCGTTGCCCTTACCGCTTCGACCTTGAGCCCAGCGCGCACCGCGGCGTCTCCCAACCTGTCGAGGTGCCACTCGACATCCATGCGGGGATTTGCAACTCCGGCCTCAACGACCTGGCAGGCGTACCGGAAAAGCCGCTCGTTACGGTTGCCTTCGACCTCGTTCTCCAGGCGTCGGAGCCAGGCAATGAACCGATGCGAGGTGAAGGCACCGCGTCCCGCCGATGATGGCCCCCCGCCCGCGGCTACGCGGCTGTCAGGAGCACTCTCAGGCCAGGAGAGCGCGGCGTGGCAATCCGTCGGCAGCTCGACGATGGTTCCGGCACCACCGTCGTTGGCGACCATGTACGGCTTGCCGGTCTCGGGATGGCGAGACGGCGGAACGATGACATAGCCGCTCTTCTTGACGTCGATACCAGCGACGCCCGAAAACTTGCCTCGGAGTTGCCCGGGCGGACGTTCGAAGTAGAGGTGGCATCCCCCGTCGCCTCTGCCCGAAACGACCGTCAATGTCGGTGGCAGGATTCCCACAACTGCCACGAGTGCGGCGAGCGATCCGCCGTTGCGGGGGTCGATGTCGATGACAACGATGTCGTCAGGGATGGCAAAGCCAATCAGAGCGTCGGGATGGCGCTTCCACCACCGCGTCACTTCAGCGATATCGGCACTCGCATCAAGGTGCCCATGGGGAAGGAGGGGCTCCTTGGCGTGCGGTCCCTCGTGCACGACGGGCAGAATGCAGATGCCGCGCGCCGCGTAGGCGACCGCCGCTTCAACCATGGATGCCGACCCCTCGGCGGCGCGCATCGCCGTCGGCAGCGTGCTCACTGCCGAAGGACGAGGAACACGAAATACGCGGCCACGGCCGAGCGGCACACGGAAGATGCGCCCACGGCTTCGAACCACTCGGCTACTCAACCCTTCGGGGCGGCTACTTGCCATGGCGAGCACCGCCGCGCGTTTGAGCGTCGATCCAAGCCTGGACATCTTGCGGGCGGTAGCGAAGGTGCCTCCCGAGCCGTATTCCCTCCGGTCCTTTCCCGTGGGTGCGCCAGCCATACAGCGTTGGCTCCGGGATACCTAATAGCCGGGACAGGTCGTGAACGTCGAGCAGCGCCGCGACAGACGTCACTTCGGGTTGTGAAATTGGCATTGTTCTCCTTGTGTCACGGCGGGCGCAATGGCCGCCATTTTGTGTCTCATCGGCAAAAGTACCCGTGATGCGCGCGAAACACAACAGATGGCGCTATGGTGTCCATATGACACAGACGAGTGAAGACCTCCGTGACACGTCATTCGCCGGTTGGGCTCATCGGATCGGAAGGCACCTCGCCAACATCCGCGACCAGAGGGGCATTTCGGCGCAGGAACTCGCCGGACTAACCGATGACCTGGAGTGCCCGGTCAGCCGATCTACCATTGCCAACCTCGAGTCAGGCCGCAAGACAAGCGTCTCAGTGGTCGAGGTCACGGTCTTGGCCGCTGCGCTGAACATCGCGCCGATTCGTCTTCTGTTTGACGTCGCCGGACCCGACATCGAGCTACTTCCAACCAAACGCTCAGGGGCAGTGCGAGCAGCGAACTGGTTTTCGGGGCTAGCACCTGCTCCCGGCCGGAGCGAAAACGAGCACCCCCGCGAAACATACGCGGGACCGCTCGCTGTAGCGCGTGCGTACGACAGCGCGATAAAGGCGCTGCTCGACTACGGCGCGGCACGTAGCGCCGAGCCGTCGCGGGCGGAGGAGATACTCGACCTTGAAGCACAGCTATTCGATGCCCTCATGGCTCGATTCAATGCCGCCCGTCTGGCGATGAAAGCGGCGGGTCTGACGGAGCCGGAGCTCGGACCGAAGGTTCACTTGTACCTGATGGCGCAGCAAGAGGATGCCTAGGCCGCCACTGCCGGTCGGCTCGTGGGGCGCGATCAACGTACGGCAGTTTGACGGGAGGGGCTGGCGAGCCAGAACTCGCTACCGCGGCGACGACGGAGTCCGTCGACAGGCCGAAGCGTGGGGGTCGAGTCGCGCCGGAGCCGAGCGCGCTCTGCGCGCGAACCTCACCTCGCGCACTGAGCGCACCGGTACCACCATCACTTCCGAAACGCGGCTCTCGGTGCTGGCCGAGTATTGGGTTCGCACAGCCGTCGAGGGCTCTGCTCTCGCAGCGAACACCCGAAAGCGATACAAGGATCTCGTGCAGACGAGGGTGGTGCCCGGGGTGGGTGGGTTGATGGTTCGAGAAGCCACCGTGGCACGCATGGCGGGCTTCATCGCTCATCTGGCCGTGGAGTCACCAACGACCGCCAACCTGTGCCGGTCGATTCTCGTTGGCATGTTCAACGTTGCGGTGCGCCATGACGCTCGCGCCTCGAACCCCATGCGAGAGGTGCCTTCGATCGCGTCTCCTCAGCACGACGTGCGCGCGCTCACGCAATTCGAGGTCACCCAGCTCCGTCGTACGCTCCTGAATGACAAACAGGCGGTGCGCGCAGACTTGCCCACTGTTGTCGACATGATGCTCGCGACGGGTTGCCGGATCGGAGAGGTGCTGGCGCTTCGCTGGCAAGACATCGACCTCGACGCCGGCACCGTGAAGATCACCGGGACCATCGTCCGCGACGACCGAATCGGCCTTATTCGCCAGGACACCACGAAGGGACGCAAGCCTCGCGCTATGCGGCTGCCCGCTGCCACGGTGACGATGCTCCTCGCACGGTCGGTCGACGGCCTTCCCGGGGGTCCACTCGACCTAGTCTTTCCAACGGCAAGGCTCACGCCGCGCGAGGTCTCGACGATCAACCGCCAATGGAGAGACTTCCGAGGCCGTCACCCGCAGTGGACCTGGGTCACCACACACGTGTTCCGCAAGTCCGTTGGCACAGCTATCGAGCTTGCCCAAGGCATCGAGGCCGCTGCCAAGGTGCTCGGCCACTCATCACCCCGCACCACCGCCAAGCACTACGTGGCGACGCCAGACGTTGGGCCAGACGTGTCCGGCGTCCTCGCCGGCTTCGTCGTCGCGCTCAACGAAAACGCGGAATAGGTGCGGGATCAGTAGCTCGTAACAGAAAAACCCTCACACGGACGTGGGGTCTACCCGGTCCGTATGAGCCGCCTGAGAGAGTCGGGCCGGTGCTCGTAGGCGCGGTCTCAGCGCTGCGGGGCATCACAGATGCGGCACGTGTTCGTGATCGCGATGCCCTGCGGGTTCGAACTGGAACGTCGAATGCTCAATGCTGACGTCGAAGTGCTCGGCGACACACTTCTGTAGTTGGTCGAGCAGGTCGGGGGCGCGGTCCTCCCGGAAGCACTCCCGGTCGACTGTCACGTGAGCAGTCAATACGGGCAGTCCGGTGGCAATCTGCGTGGCGTGGAGGTCGTGGACGTCCGTCACGTATGGCAGTTCCAAAAGGTGTTCTCGAACTGCGTCGAGGTCAAGGCCAACCGGTGTGGATTCAAGAAGGACCCTTACGGTGTCACGGAGGATTCTGAACGCGCGAGGGAGAATCAGCGCTCCGATGAGAATCGCGGCGAGCGCGTCTGCTCCCTGCCAGCCCGTCGTAGCGATAACGATGGCGGCAACGATCACCGCGACCGACCCGAGCGCGTCGTTGACGACCTCGAGGAACGCTGCTCGGAGGTTGAAGTTGGCGGACCGCCCGGCGTAAAGGACTGCAATCGAGATGAGGTTGCCGACGAGCCCAATAACACCGAAGATAAGCAATCCCTTGGCGGGTATGTCTGGCGGTTGAAACAGGCGACGGATGCCTTCGACGAGAACGAACAGTCCAACGCCGATGAGCACGGCCGCTTGCACTGTCGCAGCGAGGACTTCGGCACGGGCATAGCCCCAGGTGCGTCGCGAGCTCGTGGGCCGGAGTGCGAGCGTCGATGCGACGAGTGCGATGAGAAGCCCACCGGCGTCGGTCGCCATGTGCCCGGCATCCACTATCAAAGCCAAACTGCCGGTAAGTGCTGCGCCGATGATTTCGGCAAGGAGAATGGTCGCAGTTACTCCGAAGGCGATGGCAAGTCGGGTCCTGTTCTCTGAGTGTGCCGCGCCGTGCTGGTGATCGTCACTCATGGCCTGCCCCTTCATGATCATGCTCGACCTGGATTTCGCCGGTTAGAGCGGCAACCGGCACGGCGCACGTATCTCCGCTCCATGCCTCGATGCCCTCTTTGACCGCCCACCCGGCGATCACGAGCGCGGCAAGTGGGTCGGCCCACGACCAACCGAAGAGGCTGTTGAGGAGCAAGCCCAGGAGCAGGGCACCAGAGAGGTATGCGCAGAGCAGGGTCTGCTTCGAGTCGGCGATCGCGCTCCGCGAGCCCAACTCCCTGCCCGTACGCCGCTCGAACCAACTGAGACAGGGCATGACCAGGAGACTGGCCATCGCGAGTGCGATACCAACCGAGCTGTGTTCCGCCTCGGCACCGGCGAAAAGTGAAAGCAATACGTCAACGGTGACATAGGTCGCGAGTGCGAAGAACGCGAAAGCGATGACCCGAAGCGTGACCCTTTCCCGGGATTCCGGGTCCCGCGCAGAGAACTGCCAGGCTACTGCGACCGCTGAGAGCACCTCCACAATCGAGTCCAGACCGAAGGCAATAAGGGCTGTCGACGAAGCGACAGCGCCCGCTGTCAGGGCAATGATGGCTTCGACCGCGTTGTATCCAATGGTGATCCCCACAACCCAACGAATGCGGCGCTGCAGCACGCCCTTTCGCGCTGGGTTGAGTGCACGGGCCGAACCCTGAGCGGTAGTCATGCGCGAGTTCCGCAGCAGCCGGGAATCTCACAGGAGTCATCGAGGCATGGAACCCTTTCGTCGACCGCGAGCACGACGTTCATCAGGTCCGAGAGCGCGTGCGCGAGATGGGCGTCTGCAATCTCATAGCGAGTGCGCCGCCCCTCGGGAACCGCCACAATCAACCCGCATCCGCGCAGACACGCCAAGTGGTTCGAGACGTTGGGTCGCGTCAGTTCCAGGTCACGGGCAAGCTCGAATGGATACCCGGGCCTTTCCAGGAGGCTCATGAGAATGCGAGAGCGGCTGGGGTCGGCCATAGCGCGGCCCAACCTATTCATGACGTCAAGGCGAGGCGCAATAGTCAGCATGTACTGACCATAGCGCCAGACGCGCAAGGTTGACGCTCCCTAGTATGCAGTGGTGCTCATTGCAAACGCGGAATTGGCACGGAGTTGGCCAGCTCCCCCGGAGCGCGACGGAACCCGGCCGCTGGGTTTGAAGTAGTGCACGAGCCGTCCAAGATTCGGCGACCGGTGCGGATCGAGTTCCGGGGGGGTCGCTGCGCACTCCCAGGGACCGTGCGCGGACCGGGTACGTGGGAAGATCGGGTCATGCGAGCACTGCGGAATCCTGGAGTTCAGGCCGCGCTTATCGCTGCAGTCCTCTTCGGCGCGGGCACGCCCCTTGCGAAGCTTCTGCTCGACGCGGACGTCGGACCATGGATGCTCGCCGGACTCCTGTATATCGGTTCGGGGCTCGGCCTGGGGCTCTACCGCCTCGTGCGCCGCACGCAGCGCGTGCGCCTTCCTCGGCATGAAATCCCACCGCTCGCGCTTGCGATCCTCGCCGGTGGTGTCGTCGGCCCCGTACTACTCATGTTCGGGTTGTCGTCGATGCCGGCCTCCGGCGCTTCACTCCTGCTCAATGCGGAGGCCGTCGCCACCGCGCTCCTCGCGTGGATCGTATTCCGCGAGAACGTGGACAGGCGCGTGGCCTTAGGTATGGCTGCCATTGTCGCCGGTGCGGTCGCGCTGAGTTGGCCCGGCCAAGCAGACTTCGCGGGCATTCTGCCCACGCTCGCGGTGTTGGGTGCGTGCGTCGCTTGGGGCCTCGACAACAACCTCACGCGCAAGGTCGCGCTCAATGACGCCACGTGGCTCGCCATGGTCAAGGGCCTCGTTGCAGGAACGGTGAACTTGTCGCTCGCCTTTGTGCTCGGAGCCTCACTCCCACCGCTCGTGAACGTTGGAGCGGCGATGGTCATCGGGCTGCTCGCTTACGGCGTGAGCCTTGTTCTCTTCATCGTCGGCTTGCGCCACCTCGGGACAGCGCGCGCGGGCGCATACTTCTCCATCGCTCCGTTCTTTGGCGCGGCCCTCGCGGTGGCTCTTGGCGACCCGATCACCGTGCCCCTCGTCGTAGCGGCCGGTCTAATGGCGTTGGGCGTGGGGCTGCACCTGAGCGAGAAGCACGAGCATGAGCACACCCACGAGCCGATCACACATGACCACATGCACACGCATGACGACGGCCACCACGATCATGTACACGCCGAACCCGTGCCGGCGGGTACGCGCCACAGTCATCCCCACACTCACGAGGCGACAACCCACACCCACGCGCACTACCCCGACTCACATCACCGGCACAGCCACTAGCCCGCGAAGATTTCAGTTGAGCAACGCAGCGGCACCGACCGCCGACCGGGACGGCCCGGATGTGGGAACGGCCGCACGGGGCAGTTAACTGGACGAAAACGCGGAATAAGTGCGGGATCGGTAACTCGTAACAGAAAAACCCCCACACGCATGTGGGGGTCTACCTGGTACTTCGGAGCCGCCTAAGAGAATCGAACTCTTGACCTATTCATTACGAGTGAATCGCTCTGCCGACTGAGCTAAGGCGGCGTGGCGCACCCCTACCAGCAGGGCGTGCCAGTCAAGAAGTGTACCGGCTCAGCACACAGTTCCCGAATTCGGCATGGTGCCATCCACGAGCCAACCATCCACCGCGTCGATGATGCACTGGTTGGAGCGGCCGTAGGCCGTGTGACCCTCCCCGTCGTAGGTGAGGAGGGTGGCGTTGCCGAGTTGCCCGGTGAGGTTCTGCGCCCACTTGTAGGGCGTGGCGGGGTCGTTGGTGGTGCCAACTACGAGGATGGGCGAGACGCTCGCGGCCTTGTCCAGCGAGGTGATTCGCTGCGTCGCGTGGAAGGGCCAGTCACTGCATCCGGTGGAGGAGGCAAACCACCATCCAAACGTGGGCGATGCTGCCTCCATGGTCGCCTTGAACTGGTCAACGCGAGCCAGATCCCACGTTGGCTCGGGCTCGTCGTCAAGGCAAGAAATGGTGGTGAACACCACCGTGGAGTTGGTGTTGTACTCGCCGGTCTTGGTGTCCCGGTCAAGGTAGAAGTCTGCGAGCTGGGCCATTACCTCTGCCGTGTTGTGATCGATGACCTCGGTGAGTGCTTGGGTGAGAAACGGCCAGCTTCCCTCGTCGTAGAGCGTGACCACAATGCCGTAGACCATCAAGTTGCCATTGACCTCAAAGCTGCCGCCCGGCAGCGGGTTGGCAATGGCGTCCACGGCGATGTCGTGGATCTGCTTCTTGGCGGCGTCAACCCCGGAGTCCAGTGGGCACTCCTTTTGATCGTGGCACCAGTTCACATAGTTGGTGAGGGCGCTCTCAAAGCCCGTGGCCTGGCCAGCTGCCTGCTCGTCCGATGGCAACAGGAAGTCCACGGCGCCATCGAGCACCATCTGGCCCACGTGGTCTGGGTACAGCTCCGCGTACGTGGCGCCCAGCTGCGTGCCATAAGAGAAACCCAGGAAGTTGAGCTTGGGGTCCCCAACGAGCGCGCGGATCACGTCCATGTCTCGCGCAGCGGACACGGTGTCAACATTCTTGACGAGTGCACCCGTCGCCTTTTCGCAACCCGCTGCAAAGTCCGCGTTGCGCTGATTGGCGGCATCAACGTCGGCCTGTGTTTCCAGGGGCCAGTCCGTCACCAAGTAGGTGTTCACCACGTCAGCATCGCCGCAGTCCACGGGCGATGACGCGCCAACTCCGCGCGGGTCAAAGCCAATGACGTCATACGAGGCAAGCAAATCGTCGCCGGCAATGCTTCCAAAGTACGAGGTCAGCTCGAGGCCGGAACCGCCGGGGCCGCCCGGGTTGATGAGCAGCGAACCCTTAGGGTCTCCCGTGGCGGCAAGCTTGTTGAGCTTGAGCTCAATGGTCTGGCCACCGGGGTTGGTCCAATCGAGCGGCACCTGAATGCTCGCACATTCGAGATCACCGCACGTGTCCCAATTGAGAGCCTGCGCATAAACATCGTTGCCGCCCGTTGTGGGCGCAACCGTTGGCGCAGCCGTAGGCGTCACCTGCACTTTGTCCGGGGTGCACGCGGCCAGGGCAAGCAGGGCGGCGGCCGCGGCGGCCATGGTCGTGAGGCGACGATTCATGCGCTCAATTTACGTGACATTTGCTGCGCTGGGACGCAGTGCCAGCGTCATTGCCTCCATCGCGAGCAGCGGTGCCACGTTGCCGGCGAGCCGGGTGCGAGCGGTCCCCAGCGCATCGAGGCAACGCACCGTGTCCGCAAGCGACGTGCGTGCCCCCAGTTGCTCAATGTGCCCGCGATGGGACTCGTTTACCAGGTGCACGCTCGCGCCAACCTGTACCGCGGCAACGTCTCGATACAGGCTCATGAGGTCCAAAATGGCGCGGTCAAGGACGTCGCGCTTCATTCTGGTTGCCCTGCGCTTCTGATCGTCTTCCAGCTGCCGCACCTGGGCGCGGAGAGCGGGAGGCAGCCTGCCGGAGTCGTCAACGCCAAGCGTCACCATAAGTTGGGCGCGCTCCGCGCCATCCCGCTCCTCGGAGGAGGCCTTGGCATCGTCGTCGGCTACGGCAACCAGGTCCGCAGCCGCCAGCACAGCGTCCCCAACGCCGCGAATCTCCGTGGCCAGGGCGAGCACCTGGTTGCGCCGGGCTCTGGCATCGGAATCCCTCGCGAGCCTGCGCGCCACACCGATGTGACTTTGCGCTGCGCGCGCCGCCTCGAGGGCCAAGTCCTCGGCGACGCCGTCTCGCTCAACAAGCAACGCCGCCACGGAATCGGCCGTGGGCGTGACGAGGGACACGATGCGGCAACGGGAGCGGATGGTCACGGACACGTCTTGGCTCGAGGGCGCGCACAACAGCCACACCGTGCGCGGCGGCGGCTCCTCGATGGACTTCAAGAGCACGTTGGAAGTGCGCTCGGTCATGCGGTCGGCGTCTTCCACCATGATGACGCGCCACCGGCCCTGGCTGGGGGTCTGCTGCGCGATGCCGATGAGTTCGCGCACCTCTTCTATGGAGATGGTCACCTTCTCCGTGGCCACGCGTTTGAGGTCAGGGTGAGTGCCACCAAACACCGTGCGGCACGCATGACACTGTCCGCAGCCACCCTCAGCACATTGCAACGCGGCCGCAAAGGCCCGTGCCGCGTGGGAACGTCCGGAGCCTGGGGGGCCCGTGATGAGCCATGCGTGGGTCATTGCCGTGGGATCCGCCACGGCGGCCTTGAGAGGCGCTAACGCGCGGTCCTGGCCTACGACGTCATCCCAGACGCCATCTGCGCTCACAGCAGCCTCTGGAAGGCGGAGAGCACGTCCTCAAAGACCTCGTCCACTGACCTCGCGGCATCCACCACGGCGTAGCGCTCCGGCGCCCTCGCGGCGAGCTCGAGGAAGCCCTCGCGAATGAGCGCTGCGTGCTCCGCGGTCTCCCTCTCCAAGCGGTCCAGCTCAGCGCCCATACGGCTGGGATCGGGCACCATGTCCAGCACTATCGTGAGGTCAGGGAGCGCGTCCTCGGTAGCCCACATCGAGATGCGCTCAACCTCGTCCCCCAACCCCCGCGCTTGGCCCTGATACACGATGGACGAGTCCAGGTAGCGATCTTGCAGCACCACCCCGCCGCGTTCGAGCGTGGGGCGCACCAGAGTGTGAATGTGATGGGCGCGGTCCGCGGCGTACAGCAGCGCTTCAGCGCGCGGAGCCACATGCTCGCCGTGCATCACGGCCGCGCGTAAGTCCCGCCCAAGAGCGGTGCCGCCAGGCTCTCTGGTGACCACAACGTGCGTCTCGTGATCCCTTAGCCACACGGCAAGGCGCTCAACCTGCGTGGTCTTGCCCACGCCGTCGCCGCCTTCAAAAACCACCCAGGTGCCGGTCATGTCCCAAGGCTACCGGGAGCGTCGGACAACTATTCGTGGATGTACACAGGTGTGCCGAGCGGCAACTGCCATTTCTCCACGAGCTCGGTGATGTCCTTGTTGTGTAGGCGGATGCAACCGTGCGAAATGTCCTTGCCAATGGAGCTGGGGTCATCCGTGCCGTGGATGCCAATAACTGCATCGCCGCCATTGAAGTTGTCGAGCACCGGGCTGTACCCGCTAAGGCCATATGCGTACGGGCCATAGGGGCCTTTGGGGTTTGGCGGCGCGAGCAACTCACGAATGAAATAGGTGCCGCCGGGAGTTGGGAGATCGTCTGCGCCCGTAGCGATGGGATACGTCGCGATGACAACGCCGGCCTCCGAGAACGTCAGCGTGTGGTTCTCGTGATAGACGTCAAGCTGCATGTCCGTGGAGTAAAGATCAACGTCAGAAGGCTTCACCCAGCCCGTTGTGCCGTTTGGCCGGATGGGCAGGAACACCTCGATGCCGTCTTCCTGGATGGTCTTGACGAGCAATACCAGCGGCGTTTGATCGGGGACTGTCAGGACGTCCGACGCCTTGACGGTCAGGGACGTCTTGCCGCCCGGGGTCTCACTGACGTCGATGCTCTTGCCCTTTACATACGCAACGCTGGACGTGTACTGGCTCTGGTTTGGCTCGGCGCTTGCAGAAATGCTTGGCACGTCCGACGGCGAGGGCTGGGTGACGCTGGGAGTTGGGCTAGGCGTGGGCTCGCCGTTGGCAGTGCATGCCGACAATGCGGCAAGCGCCACAATGGCACCAACCGCAGCCCTCAGTCCGCGCATTCGCATGAACAAAATCTACAGGGCCGCAGAGACACATGATTGCGCTTCGCCAAATTCGCTTCCCTGAGGCCCATAACTACTGCTAATCTCCGCATAGCCGGGCACACTGCCTGGAACGATGAGGGGATTTTCATGAAGCGATTTTCAGTAGCCAGCGCCCTGGGCGTGGGTGCCCTTGTGGCGCTTGCGGTACCAGCGAGCGCGGGTGCCGCCGAGGCTCCTGCAGCCACCAGTCAGCACATTGCATTCTCTGGCCTGCACCTGGCGCCAGCGGATGCGGTGACAGCAGACATCGATTTTGCGTTTGACTACACCTCGACGTGGGACGGAGACCCTCTCTCGATCTCTGTTGAGGACGTTCCCGTCAATGGCGACATCGAGCTGCCAGCCGCGCACATGCCGTATGACGAGGATCCAGAGGCCTACTGCCCCGGCCCTGACATTGACATCGCAGCGGACCTCAGTTCCGTCACCATCACCGGACAGGACGGTATGGACGGATGTGGAATCCAGGTGGCACGCCTTGAAATCACGCTTCACGGCGGCGAATTCGACACGCTAACCGTTGGTAGCGACCACTTCTTCATCGAAGCACCTGAAGGCTCTGACGAGTCTGAAGGCGGCCAACTTTCCAGCGACCAGTTTGGGGGCGGCGGTGGCCTTGGAGGCTTCTCGCAGGGCTTCCACATGGCGATCGTTGACCGCCCCACCGTTCAGGACTCAGGCGCCAGCGGCGCCGAGTTCTACGCGGAATGGGAAGGCGACCGACATGGCTTCATGACCGGCGTGACCAAGTTCTATTTTGGTGAAGTGGCAGACGATCACGTCACGGCAGACATTCGCGTTGAACTGGACCTGCCCAGCGGTGGAACACACGCCCCTATGGTCTTCTCGGTCACCGGCGCGCCAGTGGACGATTCGATCGAACTCGAGAATGAAGCCCCCGTATCCAACCCCAGTGACTGGTGCGGAGATGCCACTGTCGACATCGCGGCGGACCTCAGCTCGGTGACGGTCACGGGCGGAGATGGGTACTGCTACTTCGAAGAGGCGCTGGTGCACATCACGCTTCACGGAGCTTCGTTTGGCGCCCTAACGCTTGGCGAGGACACGCTGTTCGAGCCCTTTGACGAGAGCCAAGATGGGTCGCTGCTTCGTGGCACCCTCCGGGGCGGCGGCGGCGGCGTGGGCAACCTGTCCAGCGGCCTGCGCATGGCACTCCTCCCGAACCCCACGCTGCAGTACGCGGAGATCAACGGACCGGAGTTCGAGGCGTACTGGCTCGGCACTTCCGGTGCCGACATGAGTGGCGGTGCGACGTTCAACTTCGCCGTAGCCGCTGGCGGCGCAGACCCTGTTGCAGGTGACCCCAGCTTCACGGGCTGACCGCACAGTCGTAAAAGGTAGAGGGGCCGCGCGATGCGCGGCCCCTCTACCCTTTTTTCACTCTCCTGGGTAGACCACACCAATCTGCGCGCGAACGTCGTCAAGGATGTGCATGATCTCGAGCGTCTGGTCCAAGGTGAGCTCCGGCGCCTCCGTGGCGCCGCTTCTCAGGCCTCGTGCCAGCGCCGCAGCCTCGTACTGGAAGCCGTTGGGCACACGGCCGTCAAATTCCCGCGTAGTGCCGTCGTTGCGCGTGAGGCGCCACGCTGACGGAGCGTAGAAGGTGTCCTCGATCTCGATGCGACCTTCCGTGCCAGCGATCATGGCCCGGCATGGCGTGCGTGCCCACATCGTGGTGGTGAGCGAGGCCTGCGCCTTGGGGTAGCCGAACACCATCGACACCTGCCCATCAACCCCGCCGTCGGTGAGCTGACCCACTGCCGTGACAGCGTGGGGCTTTCCCAAGATGTCATAGGCAAAGCTGATGGGGTAAATGCCAAGGTCAAGCAGCGCGCCGCCGGCGAGGTCCGCGCGCTTCATGCGCTCCACGTGCGCGAGGGGCTGGCCGTGGTCGGCCTGAACCGTGACGACGTCGCCGATCTCGCCCGCCTGGATGGCTTCGCGAAGGGCCACGATGTGGGGCAGCCAGCGCGTCCACATGGCCTCTTGGACGTAAACCTTGTTGGCGCGCGCAGCCTCGATGACGGTGCGGGCTTGCACCGCGTTCTGGGTGAACGCCTTCTCCACAAGCACCGCCTTGCCCGCCTCGATCGCGAGCAGTGCGGGGTTGTGGTGATCGTTGTGGGTGGTCGCAACGTAGACGGCGTCGATGTCGTCGCGGGCCACGAGTTCCTCGTAGGACTCCAGCGCGTGCTCAACGCCTTCCGCGTCCGCGAATGCCTGGGCTTTGCCGGGCGTGCGGCTCGCAACGGCCGCCACGGTGCTCGCGGTGTGGTTGGTCACGGCGTTCGCGAACTTGTGGGCAATTCCGCCCGCTCCGAGGATTCCCCAACGGATGGCGGGCGCGTCTTGTGGGAGGGGTGCTGTCATGTGGGCAAGCCTAGTGGGGGGCCGGGCCGACGCTCGCGTGGGTTCCGCTACTTGGTCACGTGCAGATACGGCACAGAGGGCAGGCCCGTGACAATCTGGAGGTACCCAAAATCGCGGATCACATTGCCGAACGGGACATCCGTGCGGTTCACCATGATGCGCGCGTTGTAGGTGCCCGGCGGGATGCGCGACTCCCCTGGATCGCGCGGGCCGCCGTGGCAAGCGGGATCCGGTGTGAGGCTCACGAAAATGCCCGCGGGGTCAAACGGCATGGCGGCGATTTCTTGGAAGTGTGCGGTGAACCCCCACCATTCGCCCGTGTCGCTAATGAGCGCCACGAGTATCTGCGCATCCGGCGGGTAGAGCTCCGGAATCTCCTGGCTCGCGCGGACGTACGTGGGGGATCCGTGGCGGCTGTAGAGCGGAATGGGGTAGCTGGGCGGGAACAGATCAGGCAGACCGTAGATGCGGTCCAGTTCAATCCACTTGGGCAACGGTGGGACCGACTCGGGATCTGCCACGCCCTCCTCCACCACGGGCGCGATGGGAACGATGTCGCACATCAAGGTCGCATCGGTCCGGTACTCGCCGGTGATCTTGGTGAGGTAGTTGAGGGAATCGAGCGCGGGGAGTTGGTTGCGGTTGGGCGCGTTCGTTGACAACGGCGAAGGCTCCACTCTGGTGGCCGCGTCGCGCGGCGCGGCCCACGCGGCCGCGCCTATCCCCAGTACCACCACCAAAGCTCCCGCAACCACCAGGTTGACGCGCCGCCTGCCACGCGCAATCCGTGACCTGAGAGCGGCCGTGGCGTGAGCGTCGGCCAGGCGTTTGGCGGCGCCTTCCGCACCCACCTCCGCATAGCCGTCTAGTTCTCGCGAGAGGTCGATCATCCCCGCCGCCTCGCGTCCACGATGGGGATCTGGTCCAACTCCGGCGCGATCTCGCCGAGCGTTCGCTCGAGCGTGGCGTGCGCCCTCGAGAGGAGGCCGTCCACAACGCCCTCCGGTACGCGCATCGCCGCTGCTATCTCCTGCCTCTGCAGGTGATCGTGGTGGCGCAGTGTGATTGCCGCGCGCTCCTGTGCGGGCAGCAGCGCGAGTGCGTGGCCAACCGGCGATTGGGCGGCGAGGTCGGGGGGCTGGGTGGGCTCGGCTTGGCGCGCGGCGGACTGCGGCTTGGCTCGCCATGACGCGGCCTTGCGCAACTGGGCGAGGTGAATGGTGCGCATTGCGGCACGGACCAGCCCCTCGGCCACGATCGTGTCGTCAAGGCGGCGGTGCCTCACGAAGACCTTGACAATCGCATCCTGAACCAACGCCCCGCTCGCGGGCTGCGATCCGGTGAGCAGGTATCCGTAGGCGGCCAGACGCCCGGCGGCTACATCAAGCAGCCTACCGATCGCGTCGTCATCCATCGCCACGCCTCTTCGCTTTGCAGGATAGGACTCAATCCTATTTGCGATGCTGCCCGGGCAGTGTTGGCCTACTTCTTCTTGGCCGCCGGCTTGCGCTTGGCTGGCGCGCGCCGCGCCGGCTTCTTGGCCGGACCCTTGGCGCGCTTGTCGGCGAGCATCTCCACGGCACGCTCGGGCGTGAGCGTCTCCACGGTGTCGCCGCGCGGAATCGTCACGTTCGTCACGCCGTCCGTGATGTAGTCGCCAAACCTGCCCGACTTCGCCACGATGGGCTTCTCCGAGACCGGGTCAATGCCAAACTCGGCGAGCGGCGGCGCCGCCGTGCGGCCGCGTCCACGCTTGGGCTCCGCGTAGATCGCGAGGGCCGCGCTGAGGTCAATGTCCAGCAGCAAGTCCTCGGACTCCAGGGTGCGGGAATCCGTGCCCTTCTTGAGGTACGGCCCATAGCGGCCGTTCTGCGCGGTGATCTCGGCGCCGTCCGCCGGGTCAACGCCAACCACGCGCGGCAGCGACAGCAGTTTCACCGCGTCCTCGAGCGTCACCGTCTCGAGCTGCATCGACTTGAAGAGCGACGCCGTGCGCGGCTTGTCTTTGGAGTCCTCCGGCAGCAGCTCCGTGACGTACGGTCCAAAGCGCCCCGCCTTGGCAACGATCTGCACTCCCGTCTCGGGGTGATCGCCAAGGGACCGCTCCTCGCCGCCTTGCGAGGCGAACAGCTCCTCTGCTCGGGCAACGGTCAGCTCGTCCGGCGCCACGTCCTCGGGCACCGATGCGCGCTGGGTCTCGCCATCAAGCTCGCGCTCCACGTATGGCCCGTAACGGCCCACGCGAAGCGAAATGCCCTCGCCAACGGGGAAGGTGTTGATGGCCCTCGCGTCGATCTCGCCCAGGTCATCTACCAGGTGCTTCAGGCCCTCATCGCGCCCTGCGGCGTCTGCCGCCCCCGACCCAAAGTAGAACTTCCCAAGCCACTCGCGCATATCCGCCTCGCCGCGCGCAATGCGGTCAAGGTCCTCTTCCATGTCCGCCGTGAAGTCGTAATCGATGAGCCACGCAAAGTGCTGCTCCATCAGCCCAACGATCGCGAAAGCGATCCACGTGGGGATCAGCTGTTGCCGGTCAAGCCGCACATACCCGCGCGCCACAATCAGATCCACCGTTGACGCATACGTGGAGGGCCGCCCAAACTTGCGGTCCTCGAGCTCCTTGATCATGGAGCCCTGCGTAAAGCGCGGTGGCGGGGTGGTGGCGTGGCTCACCGGTTCAATGCCCGACGCGGTGACCGCCTGCCCCTCCAAAAGTTGCGGCAGGCGCTCCTCGGCTTCCGTGAGATGGGTCTTCTTCTCGGCCTCGTAGCGGGATTCCTCGCGGGATTCCTCGTAGGCCGCCAAGAAACCGGGAGCGGTGATGATGGTGCCGCTTGCGGAGAACTCCACCGCGTGCCCAGCCGCCGAGCGCGCACCCAAGCGCACCGTGGAAGTGGTGCCAACAGCGTCGGCCATTTGCGAGGCAACTGTGCGTTTCCAGATCAGCTCATACAAACGGAACTCATCGCCGCGCAGCTCCGCGCGCACAGAATCCGGCGTGCGGAAGCGGTCCCCGGAGGGGCGGATCGCCTCGTGCGCCTCTTGCGCGTTGGTGTCCTTGGACGCGTAGACGCGCGCCGTTGGCGAGACCGAGTCAGAGCCATACAGCTCCGTGGCCTGTGCCCGAGCGGCGCGGATCGCCTCGCCGGACAGCGTGGGGCTGTCGGTACGCATATAGGTGATGTAGCCGCGCTCGTACAGGCCCTGAGCCACGCGCATGGCATCGCGAGCGCCAAGGCGCAACTTGCGGGACGCCTCCTGAATCAGCGTGGACGTAATAAAAGGTGCAGCGGGGCGGCGCTTGTACGGCTTGGACTCCACGCCAACAACGGAGAAGTCCGCGCTGACCAGGCCGGCCGCGAGGGCGCCAGCGGTGACGCCGGTGATGTGCTCAACCTTGTCGTTCTTCAGTACGCCGCGATCGTCAAAGTCCTTGCCCACGGCAACCCGGCGGCCGTCAACCACGGTGAGCTTTGCGGTGAAGCTGCGCCCAGCGTCGGGCCCATCAGTGGCGGCAAATACGGCGCTCAGGTCCCAATACTCAGCCGACTGGAACGCCATGCGCTCCCGCTCACGGTCAACTACCAGGCGCAACGCGATGGACTGCACCCGGCCGGCGCTGAGGCCCTGCTGGATCTTGCGCCACAGCACGGGCGAGACCTCATAGCCGTAGAGGCGGTCGAGGATGCGGCGCGCCTCTTGGGCCTGCACCAGCTCCATGTCGATCTCGCGGGGGTGCTCCATGGCGCGCGCAATGCCCTCACGGGTGATCTCGTGGAAGGCGAGGCGCTTGACGGGGACGGTGGGCTTAAGGACGTCAAGCAGGTGCCACGCGATGGCCTCTCCCTCGCGGTCCTCATCAGTTGCGAGGTAGACCTCGCTCGCATTCTTGAGGCGCGACTTGATGTCCGCGACCACCTTCTTCTTTTCCGGACTCACCACGTAATAAGGAGCGAAGCCGTTGTCCACGTCCACCGCGAACTTGCCGATGCCACCCTCGCGCTTTCCCGCCGGCAACTCGCTGGGCTGCGGGAGGTCACGGATGTGGCCAACGCTCGAGACCACGTCGTACTCGTCGCCAAGATAGCCGCCGATGGTTCGCGACTTAGTTGGGGACTCGACGATGACGAGCTTCTTGGACATGCTTCCTGCTTTCGCGTCCGCAACTCAGAGGGCGGGACGCACACAGAATACATACGGAGCAAAGTTCGGCAAGTCCACGGCGTGGAAAGTTTGTTGCGCGGCGGGTGGGAGCATGGAGGCATGCCCTCCCTTGTGACGCAGGAGCTTTCCAACGCAGTGCTCGCCGCCATGCGGGTGGCAACCGATGCGGAAGTCATGCCGCGATGGCGTTCCCTGACGGCCGACGACGTGCGCACCAAGGCCGGACCGTGGGACTTGGTGACGGACGCGGATGTGCTCGCCGAGGTCCGGCTGACCGCCTCTCTTACTGCGCTCCTGGATGTCCCCGTGGTTGGGGAGGAGGCTACGGCGTCCACGCCGGGTCTGCTGGACTTGGTTGCGTCGTCGGAGGCGTGTTGGCTCGTGGATCCCGTTGACGGCACGCGCAACTTTGTGCACGGGCGTGAGGACTTTGCGTGCATGGTCGCGCTCGTTGTTGAGGGGCGGACGGAGGGGGCGTGGATCACGTACCCGGCCGTTGAGCGAGAAATGCATGGGGCGGCCGGCGTGGGGACTTTTGTTGACGGCGCGCGGGTGGAGGCGCCCGTGCCGCCAGACGCGTCCGCGTTGCGTGGGGCGCTCGGAGCGCGCGCGTTTGTGCGCGATGTTGAAGCCGTGTACGCGGCCGCCGCGACCGTTGGTCCGGTGCGCGACATTCGGTTCTGCGCGGGCTGGGACTACCTCGACATGGTTGAGGGCCTCAAGGACTATGTGCTGTTCACGCGGACGTTGCCGTGGGACCACGCGCCCGGTTCGCTGCTGGTGCGCGAAGCCGGGCTGGTGTCGATGCGGCCCAACGGGACCGAGTACATCCCGGGGGACGGCGGGGCCGGGCTGCTGACGGCGCATCCGTCTGTGTGGGAGCGAGTGGCGGGGGCGCTCGCGCCGGCGCTTTAGGGGTTGATGGGGGTTGCGGTGCTGGGGCGCGCCTCTCGCTACTCCAGCATTCCCGTCTCAACGAGCTCGCGCACCGCGGGTAACAACTCGCGCGCGTGCTCAACCCCCAGCGCCTCAAGCGCACCGAGGATCTGACCCACCGTCAACTCGCCGTCGCACGCACCTACGAACCCTGCGAGCCCGGTGTCGGCTCGCACCGCGCGCCCAAACCCGCCTCCCTGGCGGATCAAGATGTGTTCGGGATCCGCGAGCAGGGGCCGCCCGTAGACCTCGCGCGTAACGTCGCCGGCAACCGTCAAGCACGTGGCGAGCAGCGCATCATCGTCCAACCGTGAAAGCCGGTCGTGCGCCGCGAGCCCCGCGACCAGCGTGGGCCCAAGGGGAGCCGCTACTGGCCCCTCCAAGAACTCAAGCCGCCGCAGCGTCGGGCCACCGGAAACTGGCCGCCGCAGCAGCACCATCCCAAACCCCACCTCCCGAACCCCGCGCCGGTCAAAGTCCGCAAGGTACGCCTCGTACGCGTCATCAAACGCGGCGCGCCCGCGCTCCGGCACCACGCCCGCATCGCGCAGCCACAGCTCCGCATATTCCGCGGCGTCTAGGACGTCCCGCTGCACTACCCAAGCGTCGAGCGGCACGGGCGAGAGGTCTAGCCACTGCTCAATCTGCGCGTCCCAGCCATCCGCGTGAATCTCCCAATTGCCTAGCATCTGCGCCACACCGCCGGGAGCCAATACGGTCCCTACCTGGGCAAACAGGGTGCGGACAATCCCGTCGCCTGCCATGCCGCCGTCCCGATATTCGAACGACGGCGCGCCAACCGGCGTGATCACAAACGGCGGATTGGAGACCACCAGGTCAAACGCCTCGCCCGCAACGGGCTCCAGCAGCGAGCCCGCACGGAGATCGAGGTGCACCCCCGCGAGCGCCGCGTTGAACGCCGCGAACTCCAGCGCCCGCAACGATGTATCTGTGGCCACCACCGAGTCCGCGTGGAGCGACGCCTGGAGCGCCTGAATGCCGCAGCCGGTGCCAAGGTCCAGTGCCCGCCCAACGTGCGTTCGCATCGCGATGGACGCAAGCGTCAGCGACGCTCCCCCAACGCCAAGCACGTGGTCGCCCTCCAGCTGCCTCCCCGTCACCGCCTCCCCCCGGTCCGAGGCCACCCACCACGTGCCGCCCGCGTCCACATCGAACGGTCGCAGATCAACGAGCGCCTGGACGGGATCGTCGTCGCTGTTCCCAGAAACCGCAATAAGGCCCGACGCTGCCGCACCCTCCACCCCAAACCTGGGCAGGGCGCGGCTCACCTGGGCACGCGTTACGACATCGCCCAATGCGAACAGGCGGGTGAGGACTGCGATGGGCTCATCGCCGGCTTCGCGCGCGGCGAGACGGGCGGGGACCAGTTGCTCGCGATCGAGTGCACGCACGGCGCGATCGCCAACCAATTGTGAGACGGCGTCCACGGTCCAGGGGGCCAGGTCTGCGCGAAGGGAGTCAGCGCTGGCCCCGTCAAGGGTGGGCGCGGCGCTCATTGAACTCACCGTGGAACGCTATCGCAGGGAGGCGACCATGACGGCGTCGGTGCCGCACGCGGACTCGATGACGTCTCCCGTTGCCACAAAGCCAGCACGTTCGTAGGCGGCGCGCGCTCGGTGGTTGGTGCGGTGCACCTCCAGGCGGAGCTCGTCGAACCCTTCACTCACGGCGTACTCCTTGGCTGCCGCCATGAGCTGGTCGATGAGTCCCGCGCCGCGCGCCTCCGGCTTCACGAACACGCCAACGACGTTGGCGCGCCGTCCGGGCACGGGGTGCCCCCAGTAATCCTCGGTGCCTGCCTCGAACACGAGCACCACCACGGTGCCCAGCCACTCCCCGGAGGGCGCTTCAGCTACGAACTGCGCGGTTGGCCCCGTTGCCGCGCCTGCGGCACGCGACTCCCAGAATTCGGCGGGACGCTCCAGCGCTTCCTCGAGCGTCTCGAGGAACGCGATGGGGGCCGCGGGATCGGCCAGAGCTGCTAGCCGCAGCATCCGCACCTTCTCCCACTCGTCTGCGCGGATGCGGCGGATGGTGGTCATGGATGAAGAAACTAGCAGTGGCGGTCACCAATGCCCTTTAGGAGCGGCTCACGTCCAAGAACTGGCCATGAGCGCCCTTTGGGACGTCGCGGGGGGGGCGGAGGGGGCGGGGCGGGGCGCAGCCGCGCCCCACCCCTCGCTACTGCGCGCCTACTCCTTGTCCGCCTCGGCGAACTCCGCGTTCACTGCGTCACCTGGTGAATCGTCGCCAAGCTCCGTGACCGCCGAGTCCACCTCGGATGCGACACCGCCCTGGTGGGCGCGTCGCGCCGCCGCGTAGACGGCGCCAACGGCAATCGCGAGCGCCAGGAACGCAATGGTGAAGCGCAGCGCAGGGTTGGCATCCGTGCCGTAGCTCAGCATCACCACGGCGGGCGCTATGAGCAGCGCCACCAGGTTCATGACCTTGATAAGCGGGTTGATCGCCGGCCCGGCGGTGTCCTTGAACGGGTCACCGATGGTGTCGCCGATGACAACGGCCTCGTGAGCGGGCGAGTTCTTGCCGCCAAAGTGGCCGTCCTCAACGATCTTCTTTGCGTTGTCCCATGAGCCACCGGAGTTGGCGAGGAACACTGCCATGAGAACACCCGTTCCAATGGCTCCCGCGAGGAAGCCAGCGAGTGCGCCCGGGCCAAGCGCCATGCCAACGACGATTGGCGCGGTGGCGGCGAGCAGACCCGGAGTGGCGAGCTCACGCAGGGAGTCGCGCGTGCAGATGTCAACCACGCGGCCGTACTCGGGGCGCTGCGTGCCGTCCATGATGCCTGGCATCTCGCGGAACTGGCGGCGCACCTCGAACACGATGGCGCCAGCGGCGCGAGTCACTGCGTCGATCGCAAGGCCGGAGAACAGGAACACCACGGCACCGCCAAGGATCACACCAACGAGCGTGAGCGGGTGGATGATCTCGTAGCTGAAGCTGCCAGCGCTCGCTGCGGCGTTGCTGAGCGCGCTCGTCACGGCGTCGGAGTACGAGCCAAAAAGCGCGGTGGCCGCGAGCACCGCAGTGGCGATCGCGATGCCCTTGGTGATGGCCTTGGTGGTGTTGCCAACGGCGTCGAGGTCGGTCAGCGTCTTGGCTGCCTCCTCGTCAACTTCGCCGGACATCTCTGCGATGCCCTGTGCGTTGTCGCTCACCGGACCAAAGGTGTCCATGGCCACGATCACGCCAACGGTGGTGAGCAGGCCACAACCGGCCAGCGCCACCAGGAACAGCGCGAGTGGGATGGACGAGCCGGCAACGAAGAACAGCGCAACAATCGCGCCGCCAATGACCACTGCGGTGTACACGGCGGACTCGAGTCCAAGCCCAATGCCGGACAGCACCACGGTGGCGGCGCCCGTCAGGGACGTGCGGGCCACGCGGCGCGTGGGGCGCTTTGCGGTGTCCGTGAAGTAACCCGTGAGCCACAGGATGACGCCCGCGAGGGCGATGCCGATGAGCACCGCAACGGTGGCGACAATGCGAGGGTCGCGGTCAAGACCGGCGAGCGAGGAGCCGTTGAACGCGTCAAACGTGGACGGCAAGTAGATGAACGCCGCGCCAACTGCGAGCACCGCGCCAATGACGGCGGAGATGTAGAAGCCGCGGTTGATGGCCTTGAGGCCGGACTCGTTGCGGCGCACCTTGGTGATGAACACGCCGATGGCGGCGGTGAATGCACCAATGGCCGTGACGATGAGCGGGAACACGAGTCCCTCTTCGCCAAAGGCAACCTTGCCTAGAATCAGGGCTGCGACCAGCGTCACCGCGTAAGACTCGAAAAGGTCGGCCGCCATGCCGGCGCAGTCGCCAACGTTGTCGCCAACGTTGTCCGCGATGGTGGCTGCGTTCCTGGGGTCGTCCTCAGGAATGTGGTTCTCAACCTTGCCAACCAAGTCAGCCCCAACGTCGGCCGCCTTGGTGAAAATGCCGCCGCCAACGCGCATGAACATGGCGAGCAAAGCGGCACCAAAGCCAAAGCCCTCAAGTACGGCAGGAGCGTCGGCCCGGTAGATGAAAACTACGAGGGCCGCTGCACCCAAGCCCTGGCCAACAACGCCCATGCCCACCGCGCCACCCGTGCGGAACGCGATGCGGGCGCCGTTCGCGCGGCCGTTCTCTTCAGTGGCCGCGTTGGCCACGCGCACGTTGGCGCGCACCGCGAGCCACATGCCCATGTAGCCGATGGTGGCCGAGCAGGCCGCGCCGAGCAGGAAGAAGCCCGAGCGGCCAATGCGCACGTCCATGTCGCCCGGAAGGAGGAATAGCAGGGCGAATACGATCACCGCAAACACGGACAGCGTCCGCAACTGGCGCTTGAGGTACGCGGAGGCGCCCTCTTGGATGGCGCCTGCGATCTCCTGCATCTTGGCGCTGCCGTCGCGGAAGCGCAGCACCTCTTGACGCAAGTACCACGAGAGGCCAAGCGACAGCGCGGCGATAACCCCAATGATGATGACCGTGGTGACGTTTCCGGAGCTGACCGAGATGGCCTGGACCGACGTGGAATGCATGCGTCCTCCTTGACGAGCCGCGACTTCTTTGTCACGGCGGCTTACGTACGGATGGAGTCTAAGCGAACATGGGTTCACGGGCGACACCCCAACGATTCGCGTGAGCTGCGCGTCGACACTGTGGTGAAGCAATTCCCAGGCTGGGAGGGCCAATGAGCGACTGGCAAGACATCATGGAGCGCCTGGTGCGCGACCGTGAACGCGCCCTGCTTGGGTATGCGTACCTGCTGTGCGGCGACTCGAACCGCGCGCAGGACTTGGTTCAGGACGCGCTGGTGCGCACGTTCTCTCGCGAGCGCCATGGCCTCACCACGCGCACGGCTGAGGCTTATGTCCGACGCGCGGTCACCTCAGTTTTCATTGATCAGTACCGCCGTTCCCAGCGTTGGGATCGCGTCCAGCACCTTTTCCGCGAAGAGGAGCCCGCACGTGACCCTGTTTACGCAATAGAAGCAGGGTCCGACGTTCACGCGGCTTTGGCGACGCTCTCGCCTCGCGAGCGGGCGTGCGTGGTGCTGCGGTATTTCGACGATCTGACGGTGCCGCAGATTGCGCGGCACTTGGGGCTCGCTGAGGGAACAGTCAAGCGGTATTTGGCCGATGCCGTTGGCCGCCTGCAATTGGCGCTCGGCACCTTTGACGACGAAGACGAAACAACGGAAGTGACGCCCACTCAGGGCAATAAAGGAGACCGCCATGAAGATGTCTGATGCCTTGAGGGGTGCGGCCGAGACTGCTGCCGTGGAGACGGCGCACGTGTCCGTGAGTGCGGCGCGTTCCCGGGCGCGGCGAGCGCGGATGCTGCGCGGGAGCGCCAACGGAATCGTTGGTGTGGGGGCGGCAGCACTGGTGGTCGCTGGCGTGATGGGCGTGGTCGCCAACCAGGGCGGCCTCGTGGCGGCCGATCCCGAGATTGGCGCGGGCAACGGGGACTTCTCTGCGCCCAACGTCTCTGCGCCCAACGCGGGTGCCGCTGGCGATATGCCGTTGGCTCCCGCGGTCGATGCCGCCGTCAATGCGTGCGGTGGCGCCTTTGATGCGTCGGCGTTTGTGGTTGACCCGGCGACTGCAACGATCTCAGTGGACGGCATCGACAGCGCCGATCTCGACATCACTCTCTCAACCACCGCGGCGAGCGAAGGCGAGTTCACTACGGGCCAGCCAACGCTCTACGTGTTGTGGGACGGGATCATCGTGGGCACTCCCGCCCACACCGACGAGGCCTGGGTGTGGGAGTCGGTGCCAGGGGAAGTGACCGAGCTGCCGCAGACCGTTCCGCTCATGAACTGCTGGGACGGCGCGCCGCTGCCTGCCGGCGACTACACCGTGGTGTCCGCGCAAGATCTCGCCACGGCGATTGATGTGCCGCCGGTCAGCGAGGACCTGCAGCCCACCGTGTCCCCCGATGCCTCGGACGCCAATGTCGCTCCGGCTAGGACGACGATCGTCTCCGAGCCGAGCGCATTCACCGTTCCGGGCGAGCCCGCGAAGGACCCCTTCGCGCAATACCTCAGGGTGGACGATCCGGACCCGGTCTTGCCAGCTCCTGCTGGACCGTCGGACGTCCTGACGGTGGACCAAGCCCGTGCCGCGTACAAGGCGGGCCTCACGGACGCCCGTTGGGACATGGCGGCGGGAACGCAGCGCGTAGTCATGACTTCGGCCTCGAACGACCTCAAGGGGACGTTGTGGCAGAAGAGCTACTTTGGCTGCCCCATGGACGGGGCGAACTCCGCGTTCCCCGCGCAGTCAGCCGAGGTGGACTGGTTGCACGTGGAGGGCCAACTCCCCAGCGCGGTGCACCTCAGCTATGGCTGGGTGGTTGACGGCAACCCTGTGGTCTCGTACTCGGTGACGAACACCACGGACTCGTCGCTCCCCGGCTTCTACGGCGGCTACGCCCCCAGGCTCGTGCTCGTCAAGGACGGCAAGGTGGTCGCTGAGGCATACACGGTGGATCCCCAGCAGAACGTGGGCGGTATCGCCTACGCGGCAGCGGGTGCGGCTGCGAGTTCCCCCAAGGTGGCACCGAGCGACAGCATGGTGTGGGCGCCCGACGCGAGCGGCTACCTCAGCCCCGGAGCGTCCAAGGGTGGCGACTTCCTGTGGCGAGACGTCAACGGCTGCTGGACCGCGAATGGCCAGGTGAACGTTGCTCCCGGCTCGTACACGGTGCTGAGCGCGCAGGATCTCTACGTAGGCGGGCAGTACCCCGTGTACATGGAGGGCGCTGATGATGGAGCCACTGCTGACGCCATCGAAGGCTCTGGCGGGGGGACCGATTCTGCCGTGGCGCCAATCGACCCACCGGCACCGGACCAAGCCCCTGACTTTGCCTCCTTCCAGGTATGGACGTCGCTCGGAACGGTCACTATCAGCAATTAGCACCGGTATAACCGACATGTGAAATACGTCACATTGGGCTCCAGAATGTGGGCACAGAAGCGCCAGTAGGGGTTCACTAAGGAAATGACGCGCATCGCCGCGTCTGCCTGGCCCAGGGGGTTCCCTCAGTCCCCCTGATGCGCCGGGCTCGCCCGGTGGTGGTTCGGATCCCTCAGCCCGAATCGCCGCCGGGCCCTTTCGCTTCCGGCCCCGCTCGCGCACTCGCCTCCGCCCTGCCTGACGCCACAGTCACCTGCACACTCCCGTCGCCGTACTCGTGACATTGCCGCACCGTGGCGCCGTTGGCGGCGGCGGTGCGCCGCGCAGCGGCGCACGGTCCAGCCCGGGTGGATTCGTCGTCAACGGTGCTCGCGAGTTCCCTGCGTACTTGATAGGCGCCCGCCAGCGCAGCTAGGTCCGCTGCAGCCCTCGCTTGGGCACGGTCACCAGCGAGGCCCGCAACCCCTGCCACGGCTGCTCCCATCACGATCGCCACGGCAAGCACTGCCACGGCCACAACGCTCGCCGATCCTCTGTCTTGCATCACGGCTGGTACGCCCTAGCAACCGCAACGGCGTCTGGCAGCGGACCCGGAACGTGCACCGTTGCGCGTGCCACCCACCAGGCACCGTCCCTGCCCAAGTTCACCGTGACCTTTCCCTGCCCCACGCGAGCGCCCGCGTGCTCACCTGCGGCCTCTCCGTCAACCAAGGCAACCCGTGCGGCGGTGGCGGCGGCATCCCTGGCAACCGCGGCGTCGGCCGCGTGCCGTGCTCCCGCAAGCACGGCCGCCAGCACCAACACCACGGCCGGAAGGGTGAGCGCAAACTCCACTGTTGCGGCGCCGCGTTCACGGGCTAGTGCCCCGCACCGTAGCTGCGCCCGCAGCCCCGTTCGCCGCCGTGTCTGCAAGGCACTCACCCACCCAACGCCGACTTCACGATGCCCATCAGCAGGTTCTTGACCGCCGTTGACTTCAACAGCGCGATGAGCACGCCCGCGAATGCCGCCGCTGCCACCGTGACGAGCGCGTACTCAACCGTGGCCATGCCTTGGTCGTCGCGAATTTTCCATTTCTTCATGTGTCCTCCTTTCCACCCCGTCACCCTCCCGGAGCGGCACACATGCGGCCACCGCCGCCGGGGAGAACGGTGGAAAGGCGCCGGCGGCAAGCGGACTGGGGACGCGAGTTGGCGCGGCTCTCGCTACCGCGGCTAATCACCGCAACCCTCCGATGAGCGCCACCAGCAGCGGCACAATCCCCATCACCACGAACGCGGGCAGCAAGCACACCGCGAGAGGAATCGTGAGGCGCACGGCGAGCTCCCCCGCCGCAACCTGCGCCGAGCGGCGACGCAGCAGCGACTCGCCCTCCGCCACCGCGGTCAGCAGCGGGCCCGCATGGGCGCCACGCTCCCACGGCAGACGCAACGCGCGCTCGAGCGGGCGCAGGCCGCCATCCGCCGCCTGTCCGTCCGCCTTTCCGTCTGCCTCGCCCCACGCCTCGCCCCACGCCTCCCCCCACGCCGCCTCCCACGTCTCCCCGCGCGCGAGCGCGAGCGCCACCGCGCTCATGCGCTCGCCAACTTCCTCAAGCCCCGGTTGCGGCACGAGCGCAAGACTTACCGCGGCGAGCGCGCTGGCAACATCGGCCCCAGCGGCCATCGCTGCGCGCACCGCGTGGAGGGTCAGGACGGCGGAGTCCGGCGGCTCGTATGCCTTGGCGACCAACCGCCGCATCCACCACCGGCCAGCCAGGGTGAGGAACGCTCCCGCCACGAGCAGCGCAACACCCAGCGGCGTCGCAAAGACCTTGACCACACTCGCGTCCACGAGCACCGCAAACCCCAGCCCCACCAGAGGCAACCATGCGAGCACGCGTGCGCTGAGGCGCGGACCCGCCAGTGCGGTGTCGCGAGCGAGTTCCGCCTCTGCCTCCGCGCGCGCGGCTACGGCGCATGCCTCGATCACCGGGGCCAGCGCCGCACCAGTGCCGTGCGCCAGCCGGGCGGCCACGGCAAACTGTGCGGCAATCCCAGCGGGCGCGCCGTCGTCTCCGGGCTCGCCCCAGCCAACGGCAACGAACGCATCGCGCGGAGATAGACCCGCGCGCAGCATCCCCGCCACCGCGGCTGCATCAACAAGTTCTGCGAGCGAGTCAGCCATGACCAAGCAGCTCTGAGATCCGCCCCCATCCGGGGCCGCGCACCAGGCCGGAGCCGTCAGGCGCCCCGCCTCCCGCACCGCCTCCCGCACCGCCCACCCCATCCGCCAGCGCGGACCGCACAACGAGCCCACGCGCACCCAACGCGAGCACCGCCACCTCAACCACCCGCCGCGCGCCCGAGGCCCCGCGCTCAACGTGCACCACAGCGTCGAACCCTGCCGCGGCAAGGCGATGTGTGGCGAGGTCCGTAAGTCCGGCGAGCGCACCCAAAGCGGCGAGCCGCGCGGGCACGTCCGCCGCGGAATTCGCGTGCAACGTGGTGAGCCCGCCGCGATGCCCCGTGTTGTACGCGGTGAGCACCTCGCGCAGCTCAGCGCCACGGCACTCACCCAGCACAATCCTGTCCGGACGCATCCGCAGCGACTCCCGCACCAGCCGCTCCAGCCCCACCGCACCGGCGCCCTCAACATTGACGCGCCGCTCAACGAGCCGCACCACGTGCGGGTGCGCGGGATTGAGCTCGCCAACTTCCTCCACGATCACAATGCGCTCGCGCGCATCAACCAGGCCCAGCAGAGTCGACGCGAGAGTTGTCTTGCCCGCACCCGTGCCGCCCGTCACCAGCACACTCGCGCGCGAGCGCACCAAAGCCGCCAGCACCTCCGCCACAGCCGGCGCGAGCATTCCCGCAGCTACCAAGTCGTCGAGCGCGAACGGCTCGCCGCGCACGCGCCGGATCGAAATGACCGTGCAGCCGTCCGCCACAGGAGGCAGCACGGCATGCAGCCGTGAACCGTCGGGCAGCCGAGCGTCACACGTGGGAGCGGCATCGTCCAGCCGCCGCCCAGCCGCCGCCGCCAGCCGCACCGCCAAAGCCCGCACCGCGTCGGGCCCCGGGAAGGTGATAGGCGTGCGCTCGCAACCCAGCCCGCGATCAACCCACACCTCCCCGGGTCCGTTGACAAGAACGTCGGTCACTCCTGGCATGGCAAGTAGCCCCTCGAGAGGCCCGGCGTCGGCAGTCACGCGCCAAGGGTGCGGGGCGCGCGGTGGTGACACAAGCGTCGGGCAGCCCGACGGTGGATAACCCTCCGTACCAACCCAACCTGGGACGCGAGTTGGGTGGGCAGAAAAGCTCGCCTTGTTTGAATGTCTCCGCGCGCCGATACCCTTGACAGGAGGAGGGCATATGACAGACGGCCCGCGGCCAGCCGCGTTCTTTGATCTGGACAAGACGATCATTGCGATGAGTTCGTCCATGGCGCTGTCACGCCCGCTGCTTGACGGCGGTCTCCTCACGCGCTCGGGCGCGTTGCGGACTGCGTATGCGTCGCTGCTGTTCCACATGGGCGGCGCGGACGAGCGCAAGACCAACCGACTGCGCGATGCGCTGAGCGAACTCATCAGCGGATGGGACGTTGCGCAGCTCAAGGAGATCCTCGACGAGACGTTGCACGAGTACATCGACCCTGTTGTCTATGAGGAGGCGCTGGAACTCATTCGCGCGCACCACAACTTGGGCAGGGACGTCATTATCGTGAGCGCTTCCGCCCGTGAAGTGGTGGAACCCATTGCTGAACTCCTTGGTGCGGAGGGGGTCATCGCCACCACCATGACCGTTGAGGACGGGCGCTTCACGGGCGGCATTGCCTTCTACGCGTTTGGCGAGAACAAGGCCACCGCCATGCGCGAACTTGCGGCCGAGCGCGGCTATGACCTCACCCGCAGCTACGCCTATTCAGACTCCATCACCGATATCCCCATGCTGCTCGCCGTGGGCAACGGCTACGCGGTGAATCCGGACCGCGCCATGCGCCGAGCAGCCAATGAGAACGGGTGGGGAATCCTGCGTTTCCGGAAGCCGGTTGCGCTGCGCTCCACGGCCTCGCCAACGTCGGTTGCGGTGGTAGCTGTGCTCGTTGCATCCGTGGTGGTTGGCGGGGTGCTGATCGCGCGCGCCCTGCGGCGCAGGCGATTCGAGTAGCGCCTTCCCGGCACGGCCCAGATCGTGACCCATTTGTGATGGTTCGCACCCCACCAAACTCGCTCCGAGCGCGTTTTATTAGGTAACGGACACCGGCTCAGAAAGTGGGGGACGATGCGCGCAAGTGGAGCGAGCGTCGCCGCCGCTTTTGCGCGGGTTTGTTATCCTTGGTTCGCGCCCGTGGAAGGGCGCGTCACCCCCACCCTCCTCGAGGAGAGTTCGCCGTGCCCAAGGCGTTGAAGATCGTTGCCGCCTTGATGGTCGCGCTCGCCTCAGCAGCCATCGGGTGGTTTGGCGTCAAGTGGTATCAAGACTCCCGGCCCCCCGCCGCGCCTAACTTCACGGCGTCGCCTACGCCCACTCCCACCACGTCGGCGATCGCCTATGTGCACCTCACATTCAACGTCACCAAGATCTCTGCTGACGCGGGCGGTCTTCTCCCCCATCCACAGTGCGGCGACTCGTTTACCCCTGAAGCGGCCGCCGCAAACGGCGTGAAGATTGTTACCGATGCTGCCGTGGAGACACTTGGCGGTGAGGACCACCTCAGCATCAGCTCCGGCTACATGCCCGTTGGCAAAGACCCCATCGCCTTCCTCGGCACGGAGGGGGATTACATCGTCACGCGAGACGGCAAGGTGGTCTCACCCGACTGGGGCGCCGAGTACGTGCCGCAATACTTTGTGGCCACGCCGGGCTCGGTGACCACGGCCGGCGACGGCGTCTCCCTCACAGGTCCCACGCTGTGCGACGTAGCAGACCAGTTGGCGCAGATATGGGCTGACGTTGACTTCGCCACCGCAACCGCTGAGGACATCGCGGCCGCGCAGGCTGCTACCGACGCGTTCAACGCCGAGCATGCTTCCCTGCCCGCGGGCGAGTACAAGATCTACGCGGTGGCGCCCATCGTGCTTGGCGAGCCCGCCGCAATCGCCCGCGCGCTGAGCGACGAGGGCGTAAACGACATTGGGACGCTCGCCTACTCGATTGGCGATTCACCGCTGGGCGACGACCCCCGGCTCGATGACTACTGCTCCAACGAAATGAACGAAGACGGCGACGTGGTTGCGCGCAATTGCGACGTTCCACAGGACGTGCTCGCCGAGGTGCTCGCGCGCGACGTGCCGCGCGCATATGTGGTGGACGGCCCGCCCGCGCTCGCGGTGTCCGAGCCCGTAGTCATCACGGTTCCGTAGGGCTGCGCGCCCACCTCGAGCTCAGCACCTTCTTCTCCATCCAGAACCAGCTCGCCGAAGCAATCGCGTAGCTCATCACCAGCACCGTCAAGCACATGAGCGCAAAGCGCCCAAGGTCATGCACGTTGCCGTAGGTGAACTCGCCATTGGTCAGTAGCTCCACGAGCCCCACCACCAGGTAGTGCCACACGTAGATGCCAAATGACACCGTGGCGGTGTACCTCGCAAACCGGTTGTCCATCACGCGCCCAAGCACTCGCGAATGGGACGCGCCGATCAGCGCAACGGCCGCGCATCCCGCGAGCCACGGCCACAGGTAAGGCTGGTTCTGGAAATTGCCTGCGATCTCGGGCTCGAGCGGAAAGCGAGTTGCCCACACAAGCCACACGAGCCCCAGCAGCCCAGCCACGCCCAGCACATCAAACCCCCAGTGCTTGCGGATTCCACGCACACGAATCCACGCGATGAATCCCGCCGCCGCTATACCCAGCGCAAAGTGCGCAAAGAAGCCCACCGGGTTGTAATACGGCAGCCATTCCTTCGCCCCACCCACATCGCCAAACTGCCAGCCCTTGCCCTCGTCCGAGGGGATGAACGTGGTGATGATCCACTGATTGATCAGCACCACCACAGCGAGCACCCCCACCCAATACAACGCTCCCCACCGCCCGCGCCCACCCGTGAGCCGCCGCCCCAAAACGAACAGGCCAAGCATCGCGAGCGGCATGAAGATGTAGCTCATCACCTCGAGCGAGATGGACCACAACGGCCCATTCGACTCCGCAGGGAAGAACGTCAGCCAGTGCCATCCCGAGAGGAACGACAACCCCGCCACATACCTGACCAGCGGATGGAGCGTGGTGGGATACCAGGCGAGGACCACCAGAAAACTCACCGTCAGTGCCACATAGAAGCCAGGAATGATTCTGGCTGCCCGACGCTTGGCATAGTGCCGTAGCGATGGCATCTTGGCGCCGTTCAAGTAGGCGGTCCAGAACGGGTAGCTCAGCAGGGTTCCAGAGAGCACAAAGAAGATCGAGACGCCATACGCGCCCTTCATGGCCATGCCTTGGATGGCCAAGATGGCGCCGCCGTGATCGCCCATGGACAGCCGCTGAAAGAGGTGCGAAAAGACCACGGCGAGGGCCGCGGCGGCGCGCAACCCGTCCGCTCCCGCGATGCGGTGATCGGCCCGCTGGCTGCCTTCAGGGGCTCCAGAATTCACGGCCGAATCTGCGGCCGGTTCCTCGGTTGTCGTCGATGACACGTCCGCACCCTATCGGTTCATGCGTATCGGTATGGTGGAACACCGAAGGAGGCAAGCTGTGGGGACTTGGCATGCCACGTATACGGATCTTTTGCGCACGCGCTTCAGCGCTCTTGTGGCCTATGGCGAAGCGCTCACCAACGACCGCGCGGAGGCCCAAGCGCTAGCTCAGGAAGCTAGCGCTGCCGTGTTCTCGCGGCGCAGGGCGCCGCGAGACACCCAGTCCGCGGAGCTCGCTGCTCGCGAATGGATGGCCTCCAAAGCGGTCGCGGGTGGCGTCGCTGCGGACCACGTCGCCACGGTGCTGATGGCCCTCGACGGTCGCGACGAGACGGGCGTCAAGGCGATTCTTAAGAAGGCCACACCAGACCCCCTGCCGCGCCCCACCCACGAGACCAAAGACGCCATCCGCATCCGATTCTCGGAAGCCGCCGCAGTGTACTCCACGCCCAGCGGTGGAATTAACACCGTGATGGAGCCGGCCCGGCGGCAGCACCAATCTGCCCTCTTTCGAGCGGCCGGAGGCACCGTGGCAGCCGTGGCAGCCGTAGCCCTTGCCGGATGGTTTGGGCTCAGCCACCTTCCCAAACCAAACACCGAAGTCCAGGGCCCAACAGCGTCGGCCAGTCCCACGGCACCGGGCGTGGCCGTTCGGTGGGATCCCGAGCCGGCATTCCGGGAAGCCCTGACGAATTTCCATTACCCGCTGTGTGGCGAGGAGTTTGCGCCCGTCGCAAAAGCCGTTGGTGGCGTCACGCCCGTGCCCGCTGTCCACACTACAAACCTGCCCCAAACGGGTGAGATCCTCGAGCTTTCGAACGCCTTCACCTCTGGCGACGGCGAGGCGACCGCGTTGCTCGCAGCGGCCCGCAGTTACGTCATCACCAAGGACGACGTAGTGGTCTTCAGCGGGGGCACCGAGTTCTACGGCATGAACTTCTACACCGCCAACGCCCCCAGCGACGGGAGCGGCATCAGCCTCTCGCCAATCATGATGTGCGACGGGCAGGAGGCAACCTCGGAGCTCTACGACGCGACCCAGGACCTGAGCGACGCCGAGCAGACGGCCGCGCAAGACGAGTTGTTCAAGAAGTGGAGCACCTTTAAGGCGGGCACCTACAAGATCTACTTCGTGACGCCCATGGTGTTCGGCGAGCAAGCCGCTCTCGCAGGGTCGTTCGCGCGGGACGGCGTCACCGACACTGCGATGATCAGCTTGGACATCTCATACTCGTCGCTCACCGACGACCCTCGCTTGGCGACGTACTGCTTTGGAGAGAAGGTAAGTGGCGACATCCACTGCAGCCCTCCCGCTGATGTCCTCGCCGACGTGCTGACGCGCCGTGTGGACCCGGCGTCCGTGAACAACACCCAGCCAGGCGTTGGCGTCAGTGAGCCGCTCGAATACGTCGTTCCAGGTAGGGACGCGGTGGAGTAGCCCCAACGATTGTGGTTCGCCGTCCGTTCTAGCGTCAGGAGCGGATTGGGGCGGCAGGATGAGCGCGTGGATTGACCGCTTCGCCGCGGTAGCGCGCACTGCTACGGCGACGGCGCCGTAGCCGCCACTTTCGCCGCGACAGCGAGATACCGGTGGTTGATCCGGCCCTGCACCCAGCGCGCGCCGGGTATTCGAGTGACCACAGCCGCCGGCCGCGAGTGCTCGGTCACCGTGAAAATGGTTCGCGCGTTCACCACCTCAACGAGGAAATTCTCTTCGCCCTCAAGTGGGTGGCCGGGCAACGTACGGTAGGTGAAACCGCGCCGTGTGGGCTCGTTGAGCACGGCCGTCACCTCGCAGCGGCTCGTCACCGGGAAATACGGCGCGCGGGCGATGAACAGCCCGCCAACGGTGGCGACTTCTGTCGCTTCAATCAGACGGAACCCCGCGCCGCGGTGCACGTCCCAGTTCAGTAAAGCGCTGGCAACGCGCGCGAAAACCGTGGCATCTCCAACGTCGCGAGAGCGAGCGCTGGAGCGATAGCCAGCCTCAGCGTCGGGCATAGCGCCCGCCCAACAACTACGCGCCGGACTTGCGCCGGAACTCCTTGTGGCCATGTGCCGCGCCATCGCCGCGCACCGCCTTGCCGGACGCGCCGGTACCGGAGGTTGGGCGCGCGGCTTGGCCGTCGTTGCCAACCGCTTGTGCCATCACGGCCTGCTCGTCGTCGGCATCCTTGATCGCCTTGAGGAACGCTTGGGCCTCTGCGTCGCGCATCATCTTGGCCATCTTGCCGTGATGAAAAATGGTGACCTCACCGTTGGTGCGAGTGCCGTATCGAAATCCTTCTGGTGTCATCGCACCATCACACCACGGACGCGGGGGGCGCGCCACTCCGCGCGCTGGGTGCGGCGTGGGCGCGCCACTCCGCGCGCTGGGAGGACACCAGGCCGGATCAGCCCGCCAATTCCGGCCCCACGTCCTCACAGGGCGCGCTGGGCGCCGCGGGGCCGCCGGGTGCGGCGTGGGCGCACCACTCCGCGCGCTGGGCGCCGCCAGGCGCCACCGGGCCGCCGGGCGCGCGTGCGCGGCCGGCGAGCCGCGCCAGCCGCCCAACTCGCCACCCCCTGTTTTACCAGGGCCCCTAACAAACCCCCTGGTCCGAGTTGGTAAACGGGCATCAAACCTGTCTAGTCTGGCCGCATGGCCAACGATGCCCACGGGTCCCCAACCCTCGAAAACCTGTTCACCGAGACGCGCACTTTCCCGCCGCTGGCGAGCTTCGCGGCCCACGCGAACGCCAACGCGAGCGAGTACACGCGCGCCAAGGCAGACCGCCTGAGCTACTGGCGGGACGAGGCACAGCGCCTCGCCTGGCACACGCCCTTCACCGAAGTCCTCGACTGGTCCGACGCGCCGGTTGCCAAGTGGTTCGCAGACGGCACCCTCAACGCGTGCGACAACGCCGTTGACCGCCACGTGCGCGAGGGCCGCGGCGATCGCGTCGCCTTCCACTTTGAGGGCGAGCCCGGCGACACCGAGACCCTCACCTACGCGGACATGCTCGAGCGCGTCCAGAAGGCCGCCAACGGCCTGCTCTCACTGGGCGTTGGCAAGGGCGACCGCGTGGCGATCTACCTCCCGCAAATCCCCGAAGCCGTGGTCGCAATGCTCGCCTGCGCGCGCATCGGCGCCATCCATTCGGTGGTCTTTGGCGGCTTCAGCGCGGAAAGCCTGCGCCAGCGCATCGACGACGCTGAGGCAAAGCTCGTCATTACGGCCGACGGTGGCAACAGGCGGGGTTCCCATCTCGCCTTGAAGCCGTTGGTTGACGAGGCACTGGCCGCGCAGAGCGCGTCCAAGCAGAGCACGGTCACCAACGTCCTCGTGGTCAAGCGGACGGGCCAAGACACGGCGTGGAACAGCGACACGGACCTCTGGTGGCATGACGTTGTTGACCCCCAGCCCGCGCAGCACGAGCCCGAATGGGTGGACGCCGAGCACCCGCTATTCATCCTCTACACCTCGGGCACCACGGGAAAGCCAAAGGGCCTCTTCCACACCACGGGCGGCTACCTCACGGGCACGGCCACCACGCATCGCCTGGTCTTTGACCTCAAGCCGGAGACTGACGTGTACTGGTGCACCGCGGACGTTGGCTGGATCACGGGCCACTCGTACATCGTCTACGGCCCCATGATCAACGGCGCCACCCAGCTGCTCTACGAAGGCACCCCCAATACCCCGCACGAGGGCCGCTGGTGGGAGCTCATCCAGAAATACGGCGTGACGATCCTCTACACCGCCCCCACGGCCATCCGCACCTTCATGAAGTGGGGCGAGGCCACCCCAGACAAGTTCAATCTCAGCTCCCTGCGCCTCCTGGGCTCCGTTGGCGAACCCATCAACCCCGAGGCCTGGATGTGGTACCGCCGAGTCATCGGCGGCAACCGCTGCCCCATCGTGGACACGTGGTGGCAGACCGAGACCGGCGCCATCATGATCAGCCCCCTACCAGGCGTGACGGCCACCAAGCCGGGTTCCGCTCAAACGCCACTTCCAGGCATAGTGGCCGACGTTGTGGACGACTCGGGCCGGTCCGTCGCCAATGGCGAGGGCGGGTATCTGGTCATTCGCGAGCCGTGGCCGTCGATGCTGCGCGGCATCTGGGGTGACCGCAAGCGCTACTCCAAGACGTACTGGAACCAGTTTGACGGGCTCTACTTTGCAGGCGATGGCGCAAAGAAGGACGCGGACGGCGACATCTGGCTTTTGGGCCGAGTTGACGACGTCATGAACGTCTCCGGCCACCGCCTCTCCACCACCGAGATTGAGCACGCGCTCGTCTCCCACCCGTGGGTTGCCGAAGCCGCCGTGGTGGGTGCGGCCGACGAAACCACGGGCCAAGCAGTGGTGGCCTTTGTTGTGGTGAGGGAAGACGCGGAGGGTGCAACAGCGTCGGGCCATGACATTGCTGAAGTGCTGCGCGAGCAGGTGCGGCGCGAAATTGGCGCGCTCGCCAAGCCGCGCACCATCCTCGTGGTGAGTGAGGTGCCCAAGACGCGTTCGGGCAAGATCATGCGGCGCCTGCTGCGTGACGTTGCCGAACACCGACCGATCGGCGACGTCACGACCCTTGCAGACAATTCCGTCATGGACGCCATCAAGACGGGGCTTGACAGCGGCAAGGGAGAGTAGGCGCCTACTTGCTGAGCAGGTGCCAGTTGCCGCAGTGGGTGGACTCGAACTGTTGACCAGGCTCGAGCACCACCTTGCCGGTGCCAGAGAAGATCACGTCACGCACCACCACAGTGGTGAAGTTGTTGTCGAGCTTCTCGGTGACCGTCCACTTGCAGAGCTTGGCCGGGTCATCGGTGGCGCCTAGGTCGCCGGTGGACCAAGTGCCATCCTTGATGTCCTCACCAGCAAGCCACACGCCGGGCGCTGCTTCAACCTTGGCCTTGGCATTCTTGAAGAGGCCAGCGGCGTCAACGGCGTTCCACGTGCCGCAGCGCGCCGAAGTGAAGGTGTCGCCGTCTGCGAGCGTCACGGTGGGGATGCCGCCAATGACTACGTCCTCCACGAGGTTGCGCACGGGATCGGTCACGTGCGCACCCTTCAAGACCCACGCGCACGCGGCCGTGACAGGAGCGCTCACGCGGTACGTGCCGGCCGCGGCATCCTTGCCTACAACGATCTTGCCCTCGCCAAACGTGCTGGGAGGCGTGGGCACGTCGGTTGGCGACGGCATAGGAGTTGGCTTGTCAGATTCCGTTGGCTCCGGCGACGGTTCAGGCGTTGGGGTCACGGACGGCGACGGGGTGACAGACGGCGATGGCGTCACCGAAGGCGACACGGAGGGGCTGGGCGACGGCGTTGCGGACGCGCTCACCGTGGGTGCCGGGATGGGAGCCTTCTCCTCTTCCGTGGAGTTCGCCACGGCGTACCAGACGAGCAGGATCAGCACCACGAGCGCGCCGCCAAAAAGCCACCAAAGCCACATCGGCATTTTGGTGCGTTCGCTTTCATCAAGCAAAGGCACCATTTCCTCAGAGGTTGGCTCCATAGGTTCCTGAGAATCAGTCATCGCGCTTACTGCCCCGTTCTTTTAGGCATACCAGGCAAATCAGGCACAAACCCCTTGAATGGAGGGTGCCACAACCGGGCCAATCTCGCTAGGCGAGGCGCCCGGAATCGTGCGTGCGCACCACGCCAACCGCAATGCCAAAAACGGTGAGCGCGGCAAAGAAGCCAGCCAGAACGTCGGTCAAGAAGTGGTATCCGAGGTAAAGCCGCGAGAGGGCAACCAAGCCGGTGACGGCGATCGCCGCGACGCACCACCACGCGAGCACCTTCACGGAGCGCTCGGTGCGCCACACGAGGTAGCCGGTGACGAGTACAAACGTGGCCGCGCACAGCGTGTGCCCCGAGGGGAACGATGCGGTGTGCACCCCGCCCGGCTCCTGCCAGTACTCCTCCGGCGGGCGCGGGCGGTCCACGGAGACTTTGAGCACGAGCGCCAGTAGCGCGGCCCCCGCCATAGACCCAACGAGCACCGCCACGTTGAACCATTGGCGAGTGCGCCAGCCCCAGATAGCCGCACCTCCGGCCACGAGAATGGGGAACAGCACGGGGCCAAAGATCCACGAGATGGCCACCATGAGATCCGTCATGCCCGGTGTGCGATGCGCGGCGAACCACTCAAGCACGGGGGTGTCGAGGCGCCACAGGTCGTCCTGCTCGCGCAAGGCGTCGAGCAGCGACAAGTAGCCGATGACGCCAATCGTAACGAGCGCGATCCCTGGCCACCAGGCCGTGGCCAGTCTCCTCAGCGTGGGCGTCATGAAGGCAACCCTATGTGCGGGGATGGTTGCGGGGCGGGCGCACGCGGGCCCGCGCTAGCCCCGCAGGTCTCGCCTCCCGTAGCCAACTAGCCCGGCAACCGCCAATACGGCCGACGCTCCCGTGAGCACCGCGAGCGCCGTCCAGTCCATCCCGTTGTCGAGCGGGTGAAGATGCAGCGCCCAGTAGAACGGCGAGATCTTGGCGAGCCAGTCGAGCTCGGGGTTGACCGTGACGAACGTGTTGATGGCCCAGCCCGCGAGCGCAACCCCGGTGGCGGTCCACACCGCCGCGTTGGAGCGCCCGCTGCAACCGGCCACCGCAAACGCCACCGTGCCAAATACCAGGCCAAGCGCCGCCTGCAGGGTGGCCGCGGCCACGATGTTGCCCACATCCATATTCAGGCCACCGATGAGATCGCCCAGCCAAATCCCGGCGAACAGCAACACCCCGCACAGCACGGTGAGCATCACGAGCGCCGTTAGCTTGGATGCGGCTATGCGCAGCCTCGAGACAGGAGCGCCCAGGATCACGGAGATGGTGCGCTTGCGCTCCTCGGTCGCGAGCGCCACACCCGTGCCTATCGTGACGATCGCGAACACGGCGGGCCCCGTGATGGACAGCACCTCCCCGTGATACCAACCCGTCGGCGTGCTGTAGTCGGCAAAACCGACCATGGCGAGAACCGCGTCGGGCATGGAGGCGACAACATCACCAAGCGAGCCGGCGAGAGCATTGAACATGGGACCCATCAGCAGCGTGAGCAGCAGCAAGCCGTACGCCGCGAGCAGCGCCACTCCTTGCTTGTCGCTGATGGCTTTGCTCACTAGCCCGCGCGTGCTGCCGCTGCCGCGAACGCGATCCATGACCTCGGCGATGCGCGGGTTGGCGCGGAGGCGATCGGCGAACGAGGAGGCGGCGGCGCCAGCCTGCAGATCGCGGCGACGGAACGCGATGCCGCCCACCACCAGCAGGGCCACACACACCGCGGCGAGAATGCCGATTTGCGCCCAGTTGGTGCCGTTTATCAGCGGCGACGGGCCGTCGATGTAGTACCAGGGGAAGATTTTGGCCACATTCTCCCACCCGCTGACAAGCGGCAGCAGCCCCGCGCCCAGGAAGCTGACAATCAGCAGCCCGGTTGCTATGCCCGACGCTGTGGCGCGGTTCCCCGTAGCGGCACCTATGGCGAAGGCCAGGATTCCGTACACGAGCATCACGACAGTGAGGTGGACGGTGGCCGCCGTGAGGTTGAGCGTGCCAACGTCCGCGCCAACAAGTTGCGCGGCGACCCAGTAACTCGCGGAGGCGGCCGCGGAGCCAACGATCACGAGCGTCAGATAGGCGGCCGCCTTGGACGCATGCAGGCGTGCGCGCGAGCGGGGTGCGGTGGCGAGCACGTTCATGGTGCCGTCTCGCTCCTCGCCCGCGATTGCCGAGGCGCCTATCGATACCGCGAGGCCGCCCAATACAAAGGCACCCATGAAACTGAACATCATCGACATCATGAGCCCGGCGGTGCCGGACTCGCGCGTGATGCCCAGGAGATCAACGAAGGCGTCGGGCATGGACGCGAGGTAAGTGTCTGCTCCGTCCACACCGGAGTAGGCCCACAGTCCCATCCACGCCGTCAGGAAGAGCGCCACCACCCCCACGGACACGCCGAGCAGGCGGTCTCGGAGGGACTTGAGATAGACGGTGCGGAGCATCAGGCGGCGTTGCCCTCGGCGGAGTCTTGGGCGGGGTCTTCCTTGTAGAACTCCAGGAAGATCTCATCCAGATCCACGCTCGCGGTGCTGAGCGAAAGCACGCCGTGGGCGGTGGCCACGGCGAGTAGCGGACCCATGGCGCCCTCGTAGCGCGCGGTCACCGTGGCGCCCTCTGCGGTGGCGTCGTGGACGCCCTCCAGTCCGTCGAACGCGCTTGCTGGCACAGGCTGCGGGAACTCGAGCGTGATGCGCCGCAAGGACTTCTCGCGAAGCTCGGACATCCGCTCCACGGCAATGAGATGCCCGCGCCGAATGAAGCCCACGCGGTCCGCAACGCGTTCCACCTCGCTCAGCGTGTGGGAGCTGAGGAACACCGTGTTGCCGGCGTTGACGTGCTCGCGCATGAGAGTGTGGAACTCAAGCTGCACTAAGGGGTCAAGGCCCGTGATGGGCTCGTCGAGAATGACCACCCGCGGGTTGTGCATGAAGGCCAGGATGAGGCCCACCTTCTGCCGATTGCCGGAGGAGTACTCGCCCACCTTGCGATCCAAATCCGCGTCAAAGCGTTGGGCCAACTGGTCCACACGGGCCATATCCACGCCCCCGCGAAGATTCGCCAAGTACTGAATCGTGCGCCGCCCCGTGAGGTTGGGATAGAGCGCGAGGTCGGCCGGCAAGAAGCCAAGCTGGCGCCGTATCTCAACGGCGTCCGTGCGCGAATCGAGCCCCAATACGCGACACGCGCCCAGCGTGGGGCGAATCAAATCCAAGATAGATCGAATAGTGGTGGATTTACCAGCGCCGTTAGGCCCTAGGAAGCCAAAAATTTCGCCGTGCTCAATGCTCAGCGAGACGTCATCGACGGCGGTGAAGTTGCCGTATTTCTTGGTGAGGTGATCCACCTCAATGGCGGGTGACTGTGTCATCCAGTGCCTCCTCCGAGTGCCCCTCCCTTAGTTCTACACTTCACATCGCCGTTGCGGGAAGAACCCGCCCGCAATCACGGGTCGCCAGAGGGTGCCAGGGCATGTCACCATGGGCGCATGGCCGAGAGCATCGACGTTTCAGACGTCGCGCCCGCCCCCAAGCCGGCAAGCGACGAATTACCGCCGTACGAGTCCGAGGAGACCTACGCTCTGCCTGTTGTGCCAACCGCCCAAGACAGCGCTCCAGAGGAGCTGCCAGACAACCGTTTCCTGGACCGCGAGCTGTCCTGGCTCGCCTTCAACGAGCGCGTGCTGGAGCTCGCGGAAGACCCATCTGTGCCGCTCCTGGAACGTGCGCGGTACCTCTCGATTTTTGCCTCCAACCTCGACGAGTTCTTCATGGTGCGAGTGGCGGGCCTCAAGCGCCGCATCGCCGCGGGATTTGCTGTGCCGTCAGCCACCGGCATGAGCCCCACGCGGCTCGTGGAATCGCTGACCGACCGCGCCCATGTGCTCATGGACGAGCACGCCGAGGTGTTCATGTCGCAAGTGCGGCCCGCGCTCGCGGAAGAGGGCATCCGGATTGTGCGTTACGACGAGCTGGGAGACGACGAGCAGGAGCGCTTGCGCAAGCTCTACCGCTCGGACATCTTCCCCGTGCTGACGCCCCTTGCGGTGGACCCCGCGCACCCCTTCCCCTATATCTCGGGGCTGTCTCTCAACCTCGCGGTGAGCATCGAGGACCCAGACACAGGCAAGCAGTTCTTTGCGCGCGTCAAGGTGCCGGAGACGCTGCCGCGGTTCTTGGCCGTAGATGAGGCGGGCCGGGCTTCCCAGGTGACCGATGCGTCGGCCCTATCCGATGAGCCGCGCAGCTTTGTGCCTGTTGAAGAGGTCATTGCCGCGCACCTGGACTACCTCTTCCCGGGCATGGACGTGGTCAACCACTACACGTTCCGCGTGACGCGCAACGAAGACGTGGAGGTGGAGGAGGACGACGCCGAGAACCTCCTCAAGGCCATGGAGCGCGAACTGCTGCGCCGGCGCTTTGGACCGGCCGTGCGTCTGGAAGTGGCCGAGGGCATGAGCGCAACGGCACGCGAACTGCTGGCGCGCGAACTGGGCATCACAGAGCTGGACGTGTTCACGCTGCCCGCGCCGCTTGACCTCACGGGGCTGGATCTGATCGCGGACCTTGACCGGCCGTCGCTGCATTTCCCCGCCTTCCGGCCAACCACGCATCACGCGCTCGCGCCCGTGGAGACCGCGCAGGAGCTGTCCATTTTTGAGGCCGTTGCGCGGGGGGACGTGCTGCTGCACCACCCGTACGACTCGTTCTCCACGTCCGTCCAGGCCTTTGTCTCGCAAGCCGCGATCGATCCTCACGTGCTCGCCATCAAGCAGACGCTTTACCGGACCTCGGGAGATTCGCCCATCGTGGACGCGCTCATTGAGGCGGCGCGCAACGGCAAGCAGGTGCTGGTGCTGGTTGAGATCAAGGCGCGCTTTGACGAGCAGCGGAACATCTCCTGGGCACGCAAGCTGGAAGAGGCAGGCGTGCACGTTGTCTATGGCCTCGTTGGCCTCAAGACTCACTGCAAGCTCTCCATGGTGGTGCGCCAAGAGGACGAGGGGCTGGTGCGCTATTGCCACATCGGCACGGGCAACTACCACTCGCGCACCGCGCGGCTCTATGAGGACTACGGCCTGCTGACGCGCGATGCCGAGGTGGGCTCGGACATCGCAAAGCTCTTCAATCAGCTCTCCGGCTACGCGCCAAAGGCCAAGTTCCGCCGCCTCTTGGTTGCGCCTACGGGTTTGCGCGAGGGCCTCGTGCAAAGGATCGACGCTGAGGCGGCGAGGGCGCGCGCTGGCAAGCCCGCGTGGGTCAAGTTCAAGGTCAACTCCGTGGTGGACGAGCGCATCATCGACGCTTTGTATCGCGCCTCGCAGGCCGGGGTAGACGTGCAGCTGGTGGTGCGCGGCACGTGCGCGCTGCGACCCGGCGTTCCCGGATTGTCAGACAACATTCGCGTGCGCTCCATCCTTGGACGCTTCCTTGAGCACTCCCGCATTTACGGGTTTGGCAATGGCGACTCCCCTGAGGTGTTCATCGGCTCCGCCGATCTCATGCACCGCAACCTTGACCGCCGCATCGAGGTGCTCGTCTCGATCTCAGACGCGGCGCAAGTCGCTTACCTCGTGGAGAACATGGACCTCGCGATGTCGGAGAAGGTCGCCGCATGGGAGTTGGATGCCGACGGCGAGTGGGACCGCCTGGCATGGGCGGAAGACGGCTCCCACCTTGCGGACCTGCAGACCATGTACATAACCCGCCAAACCAAGCGCAGGGCCAGCCGCAGGTGACCACGGTGACTGTGCCGGGCACACAGGTCGCTGCCGGCGCGCTCGTGTGGCGCATCCGCGACGGCGAATTGCAGGTGCTTGCCGTGCATCGACCGCGCTACAACGACTGGTCGTGGCCCAAGGGCAAACTCATCAATGGCGAGACGCTGCCCCAGTGCGCCATTCGCGAGGTGGCGGAAGAGACCGGCAAGGAGATTGTGCTGGGCCAGCCGCTGCCTACCCTGCGCTACCCCATTGGGGCAGGCAAGCAGAAGGTGGTGCGCTACTGGGCGGCGCAAGTGGCGAACAAGGAGTCTCGCGCTGTACGCGCGCGGCCGCGCGTGAAGTCCGCCCCCAAGCATGAGGTTGATCGCGCGCGCTGGCTCACCGTGGAGCAGGCGATGACCAAGATCACGTTCCCCGATGACCTCCGCCCACTAGAGGTGCTTGTGGAGGCCCATACCCACGAGCGGCTCGATACCAGGGCTTTTGTGCTGGTCCGGCACGCTCGCGCGCGCCGCCGCAAGGCCTGGACGGGCACGGATGAGACGAGGCCGCTTACCAAGGCGGGGATGCGCAGGGCCCTACAGCTGGTGCCGCTCATAGCCGCCTTTGGCGTGACCCATGCCTCGTCCTCGCCTGCCGCGCGCTGCTTGGAAACCATTGCCCCGTATGCGGAGGCGGCGGACCTGGAGATCAAGAAGTACGGCGCGCTGTCCGAGCCCGGGCATGCCGAGGCGCCGCTGCGCACCGCCGAGGTGCTCGTCAACCTGCTCGGCAAGCACAGCAACCGCGTGGTGGCAGTGCACCGGCCAACGCTGCCCACGATCGTGGAGATGGTGCGCGCGGCGACGCGGCCCTATACGCGTGGCGCGCTGCCGCGCAAGAACCCGTACTTGCCTGCAGGCGGGGTGTTGATTGCGCATCTCGTGGACACGGAATCCGGGCCGCGCGCGGTGGCGGTGGAGACGCATCTGCTCCATGTGCACCCGTAGTTAGGCGGCATGTGCACCCGTAGTTAGGCGGCGTGCGGCGGGCATTGCCGGAACATGGAAGCGACGCCGGACCGGGAGCGCCTGACGGCGCTTAGGCCGCTCGAGGCGGCTGAAATTGGAGCCCGGGGCTCTCCAGCCCGACGTCAATGACAACCCTACGCCCACCCAGCCCGTGCAGACTTCCAAGGGGCCGACGTTGGGGCTGGGAGCCCTTGTCAGTCCAGTTTGTCTTCGCGCCAGAGGGTGGCGCAGCGCTCCAGGTCTTCTCCGGTGCGCAACAGTTGTGAGGCACGGAGGGTGGTGCGATGTGCGCGGGCGTCCGCGTGACCCTCATCAGATTCAGCCTCGAACGCGGAGCCCGTTGCGACCACGCGACAGAACGCGCCCGCGCGTTCAAGGGCTACGGCCAGGTCCCCGGCGAAGACGCCGCGAAGAATGGTGTCTGCCAAGCGCCGTACCTCGTCAGGGCCAGGGGGGTCCTCCACGCCGGCGATCGCGTGCCGCACATGCGCCGCGTGAACGCCCTCATGATAGGAACGCGCCACGGCGTCGGCGTCATGCGCCACCCACTCGCGCAACATGTAAAGCCGCCACAGCGCACCTGGGAGGGTGAGAGCGTCGGCCTTGGACCACATCATCGCGACGGTGTCCACGCCCTCCTCATCCACGAGCCGCACGAGCCGCGCGATGAGCTCCGGATCGTCGGACTCACGAGCCTGGCCAACAATCGCCCCAGCGGTCTCGTGCGCAATGAGCGCGCGGTCCGCGGGGTCGATGTCGCCCACCAACTGATCGGCGAGCTCCATGTCCAGCATCGCTGGCCGGCGGAAGCGGTGCTCCACCACTATTCCGCCACCTCGGCAAACGTGAGGGACGCTGAGTTGATGCAATAGCGATCGCCGGTAGGCGTCTGGGGTGCGTCGGGGAAGACGTGGCCCAGGTGGGAATCGCATGCCGCGCAGCGGACCTCGGTGCGAGTCATACCAAGGGACGTGTCTTCGATGAGCGTCACCGCGTCGTTGTCCATCGCCTCGTAGAAGGATGGCCAGCCGCAGTGCGAATCAAACTTGGTGCCGGATCCGAACAGTTCCGCGCCGCACGCGCCGCACTTGAAGACGCCGGGCCGCTTCTCGTCAAGGAGGGCTCCAGTCCACGGCCGTTCGGTGGCGGCTTCGCGCAACACCTTGAACTCAAACTCACCCAGTTGTGCGCGCCATTCGGCGTCCGTCTTGATGATCTTGTTGGGGGACATATCGACTCCTTCCAACCCCAGCCTATGCGGGGCGCGAGCCGCCCGGCCTCCCTAAAGGGGGGTTGGGGGCCAGGCGGCTCGTTTCATTCACCCGAGTGCCTGCGAGGCATACGCCTCGCGGTCACACCCATAGGACGTTGAGCGAGTTCACTTTGTTCCCGGGCTGGCACGTGTCGAATCTCGCGCGCCGCGTTCGTAGTCATGTCACAGTGGGTATGGAGCCCACGAGAGAGGAAATCATGAGCCACTACCTTTTTAGCGTGATGCACGACTACGTCAACAATCCGCCCATCGCTGACCCCACCAAGGACGCCGAGATGTACGCCCGCGTTGGAGCCTTCAACGAGTCCATCGCGGACAAGATCGTCTTTGCGGGTGGCCTCGAGGCTCCCAGCACCTCAACCGTGGTGCAGGAGCGCGACGGCCAGCTGCTGATCTCCGACGGCCCCTACGCGGAGACCAAGGACATGGTTGGCGGCTTCTGGGTCATTGAGGCTGCCGATCTTGACGAGGCCATCGCACTTGCTCAGCGAGCAACCGTCGCATGCGGCGTTCCCGTTGAGGTGCGCCCCTTCCAGGCGGATTCCTGACGTGGCCCGGTACCTGTTCAGCGTGGTTCACGACTACGCCAACAATCCGCCCATGGCCGATCCCGTCGCGGACGCAGAGATGTTCGATCGCGTGGGTGCCTTCAACGAATCCATCAAGGACCAAATCCTGCTTATGGGCGGCCTCTACGCTCCGGATTCGGCCACCACGTGTAGCGTCATCAACGGCGAGGCCATCGCTACGGACGGCCCCTACACGGAGTCAAAGGAGCTCATCGGTGGCCTGTGGATCATCGATGCGGCGTCCCACGACGAGGCCGTTGAACTGGGCAAGCGCGCCACTCAGGCGTGCGGCGTGCCTGTAGAAGTACGTCCCTTCCACGAGCTCTGATGGCCCTCTACCTTGTCGCCGCGCAGCACCGCGCGGACTCGCCCTTCAATCTCCTCGAGGACCACACACAAGTGTGGCGAGACCTCACGGATTTTGACGACGAGCTCCGCGCGGCCGGCGCGTTGGTCTTCTCCCGCGGGCTTGAGGAGCCCGACGCTGCGGTCGCCTTTCGCACGCACGCTGACGGTTCGGTGGCCCGGCAGGAGGGGCCGTACGCACCCACAACGCTCGCGGGCATGTGGATCATTGACTGCCCGGAGCAGGACGCGGAGCGCTGGGCCCAGCGATGCGCAGCCGCCCATCGCTGCGACGTGGAACTGCGCCCGTTCCAGCCGCACGTGTCTGACCAACTGAAGGAATTGCCGTGACCAGTTCCGCCGATGTCGCCGCTGACGTAGCCGCCGAGGCCTTCCGCCTGGAACGCGGCAAGGCCGTGGCCACCTTGGTGCGCATGCTCGGCAACATCGACGCGGCGGAGGAGGCCGTGCAGGACGCGTTTGTGAGGGCGCTCGAGGTGTGGCCGCGAGACGGCATCCCGCCCGCGCCCGCGGCGTGGATTGTCACCACGGCCAAGAATCGAGGAATTGACGTGATTCGCCGCGAGGGTTCGCGCCAGTCGCGCTACGAGGGCGCTGCCCGCTTGGCCGGAGATGGCACGGAGCCGGACCCGGCACAGGCCGTAGCCGAGCACCTCGACGACCCCGTCAACGACGATCAGTTGCGCCTCATGTTCACGTGCTGCCACCCCGCCCTTGGGCTCGAGTCGCAAGTGGCGCTCACCCTGCGTCTCATCGCGGGCCTCGAGACTCGCGACATCGCGCGGGCCTTCCTCACACCGGAACCCACCATGGCGCAGCGGCTCACGCGCGCCAAGCGCAAGATCGCCGCCGCGAATATCCCCTATCGCGTGCCGGGCGCCAAAGAACTGCCCGAGCGCGTGAGCGCCGTGCTCGCGGTGCTCTACCTGGTCTTCAACAACGGCTACGGCGAGGCGCAGACGGACAGCCCGCCCCTCAGCCGCGAGGCGATCCGCCTTACGAGATCCCTTGTTGAACTGCTTCCCCATGAGCTCGAGGCACGCGGGCTGCTTGCGCTCATGCTCCTCACAGAGGCCCGACGCCCCGCTCGCTTTGATTCACATGGCGACTTGGTGCTCCTCGCCGGTCAAGACCGGTCCCTGTGGGATGCCTCGCTCACCGCCGAGGGCCGCGGCATCATCGCGGAGTGCATGGTGCAGCGCCAGGCGGGGCCGTATCAATTGCAGGCCGCGATCTCCGCTGTGCACTCAATGGCTCCGTCCACGGAGCGCACTGCTTGGGATCAAATCCTGTCTCTCTACGACGCACTGTTTGCGCAGCAGCCCACCGCGGTGGTGGAACTCAACCGTGCGGTGGTAGTTGCGGAGGTCAACGGGCCCGAACGTGCGCTGTCAATCGTCAACGGTTTGCCGCTGGAGCGCTATTACCTTTGGCACGCGACGCGCGCGAATTTCCTGTCGCGGCTGGGCCGCACGGACGAGGCTCGCGAGGCCTACCTCGCTGGCGCCGCCCTCGCGCCTACCGAAGCCGAGCGTGCCTTCCTGGCGGGCCGAGCGCAAGGCGGGTAGCGTCGGGCCATGAGACGTGTGGTCATGGTGGCGCGATACCTGGTAGCCGCCGCAATGCTGCTGGCCGTTGCGTGGTCGCTGGCGCGCAGCATCAATGGGGGGTCGTTCAACTTCTTCAACTTCTTTGGCTACTTCACCATCCAGAACAACCTCATTGGCGCCGCCGCGTTGCTGTTCGCCGTGCCGTACACGGGGCGCGAGCGGCCCCCGTGGATCGAGTATCTGCGCGCGTGCGCGGCCACCTATCTGTTCATTGTGGTGACGGTGTACTGGACGTTGCTCGCGCCCACCACCACGGATCCCATCGTGGAGTGGACCAACTTGGTGCTGCATGGCCTCTCCGGGCTGGCGCTCGTGACGGACTGGCTTATCGAGGGGCCGCGGCGCACGCTGCCGCTGCGCAACGTGTGGCTGGTGCTGTTGTATCCGTGCGTGTGGGCGGTGGTGGTGCTGATTCGCGGCGCAACAGACGGCTGGTTCCCGTACCCGTTCCTTGACCCTGCAAAGGGGTATGACGGCATCGCGGTGGTGATCGCGGCCATCTTTGTGGCGGGCCTGGTGGTGGGCTCGATGTTCTTCAAGACCACGCGGTGGCGGGTTGTGACCCCCGCGTGAGTTTCGATACTGTCCCACCTCCTCGCCACGCCTCCATTTCGCCCGACGTTGCACGGGCTCTCGTTGCCGCGCAGGCTCCGCAGTTTGCTGGCTTGGAGATCGGCAGCCACTCCGAGGGCTGGGATTGCGCGATGTATCGGCTTGGCACGGATTTGGCGGTGCGGCTGCCGCGGACGGCTTCCGCGGTGCGGTTCTTGCTTGCGGAAACGCGCTGGGTCCCCCAGTTGGGAGCTCAGTGGGACTTCCCGTTTCCGGAGTTCCCCGTGGTTGGCGAGCCGGGTGAGGGCTATCCGTGGCAGTGGGCCATAGTCACGTGGTTACCAGGGGATATGGCGGTGGACGTGCCGTTGCTCGCGTCTGAAGGGCCAGCGCTGGGGAGAGCGTTGGCCCAGGTGCATGTGGTGGCGCCCGATGACGCGCCGCTGAACGTGGAGCAGTCCGTGCCGCTGGCGTCTCGTGAGGAAAAGACGTTGCAGCGCCTGGACGTGCTGGCTCGAGAGGGCGGTCCCGAGGGTGAGCAGCTGGATGCTGACGCGGCGCGCGCTGTCTGGGCCACGGCGCGGTCCCTTCCGGAGGTGCCGCGCGAGGACTGGGTGTGGTCGCATGCCGACCTCCACGGCGGCAACGTGTTGTCGCATTCCGGGCTGTTTGGCGGAATCGCCGACTGGGGGTCCATGGCGGCATGCGATCCGGCAGTGGATTTGGGGTTCGCGTACACGCTCATGCCGGCGGAGGGGGTGGCGGCGATGGTTGCCGAATATGGCGCGCTGACCGGGCGCGTGGACGACGCTCTGGTGGCGCGGGCCCGGGCCATTGGGCTCGCCAAGTGTGTGGGAGTTGCGATGGTGGAACGGCCCGTGACGCGTGCGATGGGTTGGCGCGGGCTCGAGGCGCTGGGGTTGGTGCGCTGACGCGTGCGGGCACGCGCGGCCAGGGCTGTACGTTGAGTGGCCGTGATCCACGTTCCTGACTACGCGCCGCTTGGAGCGGGCGTCCTCGGTGCTGCGCTGGTGGTGGGCGCCGCGGCCCAGAGCCGGGTGCGGTGGTTGCTGTGGTGCGCGCTGCTTGCAAGCGTGGGGGTCATTCTGTGGCTGACCTTGGTGCTCGTATTTGGCGACGGCGGCGGCACCGGGCTCAACCTGGAGCTCTTCCGCGAGATCCGCCGCGCCATGACAAACGGGGGTGCGGGCCACCTGAACCTTGCTGGCAACGTGCTTATGTTTGTGCCTGTGGGCGCGCTTGTTGCGTGGCTCGCAAGGCGAGCGCGGTTGCTCGCTGCCACCACCGTGGGGCTATTGCTATCTGTTGGCATTGAACTGACCCAACTGGGCCTGGGGCGCGTTGGCGACATCGACGACGTGGTCCTCAATACGGCCGGCGCGTTCCTGGGTGGCGCGCTCGCGGTGACGTGGACGTGGGCCACGAAGCCCCAAAAGGCTGACTACGATGAATCCGCGGGCCTCTAGCTCAGTTGGTAGAGCAGCGGACTTTTAATCCGCGGGTCGTGGGTTCGAGCCCCACGGGGCCCACCTGGTAGATCACTGAATTGTGGTCGTCACACCCGCGCGGTTTGACGGAAATCCCGTCCAAAACCCCTCCGACACTTCAGATACCGTCCAGGGGGTCGCTACCCTCGTAAGCACAACAACACCCATGTCACGAGGTGAGCAATGCGGCCATTTAAGGTAGACGCCGAGTCGGTAGCGCCGCTATTGCGCGCCGCGCTCGACGGCAACGACGCCAATTCGTGGAATGTGGCTGATGCACTGTTGGCGGATGCCCCGGCGATTGCCGTTGTCCTCCACCTTGCGAACACCGCAGTCCGACCACGTGGGCTCCATGACTTTGATGGCCCTCAGGAGGGCGACGCCGTACTTGCCTTGAGGATCGCTCACCTACTGCCAGGCGCAGACCCGAAGGCGCTGCTCGGCATCGCCGCCGCCCTTGACGCGATCGGCGAGGAAGCAAGCGCCCGCGGCTTCACGTTGGCCGCCGGTGGCACGTTGGGATGGGCGCCAGACACACCAACAATCCATCCGTAAGCCGCATCTGGGCGGTGCGCGGAGGCTAAACGAATTTGGGCTCGCTACGGTTGTCTCGGGCGCACCTCGGCGGTTGAGCGCCGCCGAGCGGGCACGCGAGATGCGTCGAGCCGGGCTTGCCGAGGCATTTGGAGAGCGACCGCTCAACCCGCAGCCACGTACTTAGGCCGCGAGCCGGGGTAGTGAGGCATGGAACCCCGCGCTGCCTCGGCTCGCGGAGGGGCCAAGCCAGGCGAGCGGATAGCATCTCCATGTGCCCGACGACGAAGATCACGATGTGCTCCGAGCCACGACAGAATCGCGGATATGGGACTTCGTCGCGGCAACCGTTGGAAGCCGAGCTTCAATCGCCGAGAGTACCGTCGCTGACGGGATCGGACTTATCGAGGTCACCCCGTACACGCCGGGCGCACGGGCGATATGGATCGTCTTCGACTACTGGCTCACCGTCAGCGTCGGAGAGAACGGCGGGACATGGGAGCTCAAATACACCGAGGAGGATGTCAACTTCCTCATCTCGCTTCTCGCGGCGGTGTTCGACGGACGTATCGATGAAGTGTTCGCTCCAGGGCGCTCCATTGTCACCGTCACGCTGGCCGACGGCGACGTCGTCCAGGAACGCGGATACAACGGATGCCTGCCGTTTCTGGTGCCCATGCCGTACTGGCCGCGTTGGGGTCGCAGAGTCGGCTACCTGGCATACAGCGACACGGCCCCGAGTGAGCCGCCGCGAGGAGCAACCCAAGGCCCGCCACCTTCTCAGATGCTTGCCGTGCGGGGCGCACTAGCCGAGACGTATGACGTCACCGAGATCACGGACCACCAGTCTGGCGAAGCATGGTTCTTTGAGTGTCGAAGCGAAAGCGGTAGGGCCGTCATTGTCTCAGCGGGTGACGAGGATGACATCGTGGTCGAGCACGCAGGCGCCTTCTGGCGTGACTGGGCTGTAGACCACGCCGACCTGCCTGACCTCATCGGTCGTGCCGCCGCGCATGTGAGGACCATCCTGGATCAGCAATAGGACGGGCAGCGCCGCGTTCATATCCCCTCCGAATACCCCTCCGACCGCGCCTGACGCCTGAGTGACCACGCTCGCCCGCTTTGCTCGCCCTCGCGCCCCAACTCCGGAGACTCCAGCAGCTAAAGCGGGCGAATGAGGGTCAGAGTGGTTGCCGCGGAACTCGCCTCCGCAAACCCTTTTAGTCCGCGGGTCGTGGGTTCGAGCCCCACGGGGCCCACCTGGTATATCGGTGTCTTGGGGGCGTTGCGCCGGTATCGTTCGGGCGAAATCCCGTCCAAGACCCTGCGGAGTCCCGCCGCGCGCGGTGAAGCCGTGCAAAATAGCCGACATGTCCAGAGACCGGTCGAAGCGTCGTGACGACGAGTATGTTCTGGCCGACCCGCAACTTCGCGCGTACGACCATGGCGTCGGGACGCTCAAGGTCGACGGCGTGTTGCAGGGCCATCTCGCCAGTGTCGTCGGCGAGATCAAGTTCCCGTCGAAGTCGCCATGGCCGTGGTTCGTCATCGTCTGGACCGACGGCACCAAGGAGCCCGCCTTCGAGGACTACGGGCCAGGCTGGCACACGGTGCGAGAGTTAGAGGCCGGGGTGCTCGACCACTACGGACCGAGCATCAGGCGGGATCACCGATGCCTCTTCGGCAGAACGATCCACTCCTCCCAGGCCGGTCCAGCGCGCGTGTTCGAGTTTGCCTGGCTTTCTAGCGACGACGCGGCAACCAAATGGCGCGAGCTCGGCCTCGAAGACTCCGACTTCTGACCTTGAGCGCTCGGCAAATCCCGCCTGCGACCCCTCGGGACGGGCATCGGTCCAACTTGACGACGTGTCGCTCGGCACGCTCACTATCACTGAGTCACGGATCCTGTGAGTCAAAGCGCTAGCGCTGAGCAGCCAACCTTCGCGAGGTCTCGTCGCGCTCCTCGGGATAGTCGGTGACGTACAAGTGCGCATAGATGGTGCTCGTCGTCACAAGGCCCGCGTGCCGGTCGCTGTCCACCGCTCGATCCTCGCACCGCCACGCGTGGGAAGAAAAACTAGGTGGGACGCGCCCGGGGCGCACCTGGTAGGTCGGTCCGGTGGCCTCAGCGGAGACCGCTCGCGATCCACCGCTCAGCAGCCGACGCTGTGGTCGCCGCGCGCTCGCCTCCGGGCACGGCCGCGAGACGACTGAGGTCGGCCTCCAGGTCCGCGTTCCATACAGCACCCGCGAGTGCACCCACATAGGTATGGCCGCGCGTCCATCCGCCGACCGTCTCGGCGAGTACAACCTCTCGAAGCCGTTGCGCCTGTACATCGCTTAGTCTCGCTCGCGACACCGCTCGCATCATCGCCTCTGCGACATACCCGGAGCGGTAGCACCGCGGACGGGCTTCGAGGTAGACCACAGCAGCATCCAACGCATCCGAGTCGCCCTCCCTAACTCTCGCGACAACCGCGTCCCAACGTTCATGGAATGCCTCCAACGCAGCATCGCACTGGCGCGCGGCGTCATCGTGAGCGTCGCTGTGGTGCCCGATGCCGGGCCACAACGACTTAACGAGTGCGTGCAACCGCCGTACTTCGCTGGCTTGCGCGAGGACGTCGTCGCGGTTTGTCACATGGCGAGGCTACTCGTGCTCCGGCAGCCGCGGGGCCGATACACCCGCGTCACGACCGATGAGCGCCGCGCGCGTGACCGCGGCAGAGCCAAACCGGTCGCGCACTTCGTCGAGCGCGGTGTCGAGGCGCGCGCCGTCGTTCCAGATGGGGAGTTCAGGCTGGACCGCGTCTGCGCGAGCAAGTTGCGCGAGTGAGACGCCGATGAGGGTAACGCCGCGCGCAGAGATCTCCCTCGCCGCGCCAGCGAGCAAGTCGTGGGCAACGCCCAGCAGCAGCTCCGTGCGATCCGTTGGCGCCGCAAGCGTGCGCGACCTGGTTGCCTTTGTGTAGTCGCCGTACCGCAGCCTAAGTACCACCGTGCTGCACGCGGATCCGCGATCACGCAGACGCTTCGCCAGTCCGTCCACGATCTGAGTGAGGATCAAACCCAACTCCTCCACTGTGCGCGAACGGTTGCCGAGCGCGCGCTGGGAGCCGATGGAGCCATGCCGCTTGGTGGTGTCTACCGGCCGCGGGTCTCGCAGCCGTGACAGCGCGTGCAGGTGCGCGCCAGCCGCCTTGCCGAGCATCTGCTCGGCGATCGCACCCTCGAGCTCGGCCAACTGACCAACGGTGTGGATGCCGCGCGCGTGGAGCTTTTCCGCCGTGACGGCGCCAACACCCCAGAGCCGTTCAACCGGAAGTGGGTGTAAAAACGCCTCCTCGCGGTCCGGTTCCACAACGAGGAGCCCGTCAGGCTTGCTTACGGCACTCGCGACCTTCGCAAGAAACTTGGTTCTGGCTACGCCTACCGAAATAGCGAGCCCGGCCTCGGCGCGCACGCGTTCCCGGAGTCGCACCGCGATCTGCTCGGGAGTCCCCGCGATGTGCCGCAGACCGCCAACCTCAAGAAAGGCCTCGTCGATGGACAGTCCCTCCACGTGAGGCGTGGTGTCATGGAAGATCGCGAAAACGGCACGGCTGGCCGCGGAGTAGGCCTCCATTCGAGGCCGCACCACCACGGCGTCGGGACACAAGACGAGAGCCCGCTGCACCCCCATCGCAGTACGCACCCCCCGCATCTTCGCTTCGTAACTCGCGGCGGCCACTACCCCACCGCCCACGATCACCGGCCGTCCGCGCAACGCTGGTTGGTCGCGCTGCTCTACGGACGCGTAGAACGCGTCGAGGTCCGCGTGGAGCACCGTCGCTTCGCCGCGCACTTCACACCTCCTGCCCTCACACGCCCCTGCAGGAATCGTCTCACCAGCGTGAGACACCGCGGGTGCGCCGCTATCTAGTCGTGGCAGCCTACGGAAAGTGTCGTTGCTGGCTGGGAGTTGCGGGGGTCCACGGCGACCTGGTGTGTGCGGCCTGCTCCGTCCTTCGCCTCGATGAGCGTCGACGACACCCATTCGATTGACGCCAACCCGTTGTCCATGTCGTCGTCGTTGAAGCACCCGACGACCCACGTCCTTGCGAGCAGGGGTGATGACTGCTGAACCGTCACCTCCCACTGCGTGTCAATCATGTCGATGCCCTCGCTGACCACGAGAATCGACCGGCCGTCCGGGGACGGGTACCGGCTCTCACCTTCAAAAGCAGATAGCGCGCCAAGCAGAGCGGCAGCACTTAGAAGGAAGCAAAATCCTAGGACTACGAGAACGCGGACTACCCCGCGCCACCCAGGTGCTAGCCGCACCAAAGTGGAGGCGACCAGAAGCAGGGCGAGGCTTGCGATCAGCAACACGTAAAACTGCCGGGTCAGTGGGTCCAGGATCAGAAGGCCATTATTTCGGCCGACCACACCCACCATGAGGGCGGCTCCTGCCACCAGTCCCCCAATGAGAAAGACCCGGAACCAAAGGTCCCGAACGTGAGTCGCGGATGAGTCGGCGGCGACCGCAGCGTCGTCTGGCGCCAGAATCTGTTCCGTAACGACGTCATCACCCATGAGCGCACCTTACCCGCATGATGCCTCGCGTCGGGCGCCGCTCCTGGTGCACTCAGGAGCAGCGGTGGCCGCTTAGCAGCAGCCTGGGGGGCAACAACCGGTGTCGTTACACATGACGCTCCTCCTTCCATCGATAGATGTCGATGCAACAGTCTGGCCGGATATATCGATGGTTGTCAATGTATGTGAGACTATTGGGCATGGCCACTCGCGAACTGCTCCCCGTCATCGACCTTGGGAGTTGCTGCCCCGTTGCCACGGGAGAACCCATCAGCGCGGCAGATGCCGACGTAGTTGCGCGCTCGCTCAAGGCGCTCGCGGACCCCGCACGCCTGCGCTTGATCTCCATGGTGGCCGCCCACGAGGGCGCTGAGGCGTGTGTCTGCGACCTCACTGAACCGCTGGGCCTTACTCAACCAACCGTCTCGCACCACCTAAAGGTGCTCACGGATGCAGGTTTCCTGACGCGTTCAAAGCGCGGAACCTGGGCCTTTTACCGGCTGGTGCCGGGCTCGCTGGACCGGGTGTCTTCGCTGCTCACGAGTTAATCGCGAAGCGCGCCCCCGCGCGGTCGTAACGGCGGGCTGGAGGTACCCGCGCCGTCGGCCATTCCTTGGAGAACCTCGGCAATGGCGTCGTAAGCCGAGTGCTGAGCCGACCACCCCAGCTCCGCTTTGGCCTTGGCGGTGGACATCACCGGCACGTTGGCGGCCATGTCGATCCAACCAGGGCTGATGGGCACGCCGCGCGTGTTCCACCCGGCGGAAACTGCCGCGCGCACGGCCCCAGTGGGCGCTTGGGCAGTCCGCCCGCCCGCCATCAAACTGGCAATCTCCGCACCCCCGAGCACATCGTCGGCCGCAATGTTGAATGCTCCGCCCGGCTTCAACCGGATTGCCGCGAGGTAGGCCTGGGCAACGTCGCTGGCGTGCACGGCCTGCAGCCTCATGCCACGCGGCCAAGGCAGCATCGGCAGTTTGCCATTGAGGAGAACTGGCGGAATTAGGGGACCCACGAAGTACCGCACGATCTCGGATCCGGCGTCCCGCTGAAATATGAGCGCCGGCCGCAAACGCGTGATCGTCACCTCTGGATGCGCGTTCTCGTGCTCGTCATAAAGCTGCTCAACCTCCGCCTTGTAGACGCTGTACTCGCACGTGGGCACGCCGTCCGTTGGCCAGGTTTCGCCATGAGGGACGTCGTCGTGGCACGGCGAGTACGTCCCGGAAGACGAGGCCACCACCACATTCGTGACCCCCGCAACCCTCACCGCGGCCAGCACCCGGGAAGTGCCGAGCACGTTGGTGCGGCGCAGGCGGTCGCGGTTGTGAGTGGGCTGAATCGCCCACGCGAGGTGAATGACCGCGTCCGCACCCTCCATCGCGGCCGCGAGCTTGCCAACCACGGATCGCCCCTTCCGCGCGCCAACGTCGATGCTTACCCAACTCGCCACGTCATAAGGTGCGGACGGGGCGGCCTTGGGCACGCGTCGGGCAATACCAACTACCTGGGTGACGTCATCAGCGGCAGCCAGCGCCCGCAACACTGCCGTGCCCACGTTGCCGCTCGCGCCCGTGACTACAACCTTCATGTGCTCGCGCCCGCCGGATCCAGCACTACCTTGATGCAGCCGTCTTCCTTGTGCTGGAACATGTCATAGGCGCGCGGGGCGTCCTCCAGCGGCAAGCGATGCGTGCGCAGGTCCAGCACGCCGAGCGGGTCCTCCGCATCAATGACAAACGGCGTCAGGTCCGGAATCCAGCGCAGCACGTTGGCCTGCCCAAACCGCAGGGTGAGCTGGCGGTCAAAGATCTCCATCATCGGCAGCGGATCCACCGCGCCCCCGTAGACGCCCACCACGGAGACCACGCCCCCGCGCCGCACTACCGAGATCGCTGTTCGCAAGGCGTCCAGGCGGTCCAGCGCCGCGTGCTCAATGAGCGGCTCCGCGATGACGTTAGGCAGCCGGCTCACCACCTGATGCGCCACATGCGCCACTGGCGAGCCGTGCGCCTCCATGCCCACCGCATCGATGGCGGCGTCCGCTCCGCGTCCCTCGGTGAGGTCGCGAATGGCGTCCTCAAGGTCGCGGTGATCTGCCTCGTCCAATACCGTCACGCCGTGCCGCCGCGCCATCTCGAGCCGCTCGGGAACGGAGTCGATGCCAATGACCAACCGCGCGCCCCGCTGCAAGGCAATCCGCGCCGCCATCTGACCGATGGGGCCAAGGCCAACCACCACCACCGAGCCTGCTGCCGGCACGTTCGCGTACTCCACGGCCTGCCAGGCGGTGGGAAGGACGTCGGAGAGGTAGAGGTAGCGCTCGTCCGGCGAGCCGTCGTCAGGAACCACAACAGGCCCGACGTTGGCGTGGGGAACGCGCAGATACTCGGCTTGGCCGCCGGGTACAGATCCGTACAGCCTGGTGTAACCAAAGAGCGCGGCGCCCTTGTCCTCGCTGCGCACCTGGGTGGTCTCGCACTGCGACTGCAGGCCCATGCGGCACATGAAGCACGTGCCACAGGCGATGCCAAAGGGGACCACAACGCGATCGCCAACACTCAGCCTGGTCGCGCCAGAACCGACCTCTTCCACGATGCCCATTGCCTCGTGCCCAAGGATGTCGCCCGGACTGAGGTATGCGCCGAGCACCGAATACAGATGGAGATCCGATCCGCAGATGGCGGTGGAGGTGACGCGGATGATCGCGTCAGTGGGTTCAATCAACTGTGGGTCCGGGACGGTTTCGACGCGAAGTTCCTCCCGCCCTTGCCATGTGAGAGCGCGCATGGTGTTCTCCCTTTCTTTTGCGGCAACTGGCGAGCGTTTTCGACGCTCATATAGGTAGGTACCCAAGTCGCCGCCGTTCGCACGTTGCTACCGTGGTACTACCTTGGTAGCATCACGGTATGACCACAAAGATCAGCGTGAGCCTCCCTCACGAGGACATCGCGGTTCTCGATGCCCTGGTCGCTGGCGGCGTCGCTAGCGGACGGTCCGCCGCGATTCGAGTGGCGATAGACAGGGTCCGGGACTCGGTGCTCGAGATCCAACTCGCGGAGCAGCTCCTCGCCGCCTTTGATGACCAGACGAATCGCCAAACCGTAGAAGAGTGGGACGGCACCGCCAAGGACGGACTGTGAGCAGAGGCGAACTCTGGTGGGTCAACCTCGATCCCGCGATCAGGTCCAAAGCCGCCACGCTGAGACCCGCCCTCATCGTTGGCCGGGAGACGCTCGCGAGGGCAGCCATGGGACACGAAGGTGGCACCGTGACCGTGGTGCCGGTGACGTCGGCTACCGCCAAGGTCTACGCATTTCAGGTGCTCATTCCCTCCGGATTGGGAGGACTAGACAAGGCGTCCAAGGCTCAGGCTGAACAGATCCGCACGGTCTCTGTTAGCCGGCTCGTGGAGCGCATCGGCGTGGTTCCCGAGGCGACCTCGCGCCGGGTGGACGACGCCATCCGGATGTACCTGGGGCTTTAGACGCCGCGCAGAATCTCGAGGTACTCGGGGTCCACAACCTCACCCGACGCATTGACCACCCCAAAGTCCATGGCCTTGTACGACCACAGCGCAAAGCCGATGCCGTGCTCCCGCAACAGCCCAAGGAAGTCGGCGAGCCACGCGCGCCGGCTGTCCGGATCCACCCAATCCGCAACGCCAAACTCCCCGCAGTACAAGTGATGCCCCGTGCGCTCGGCAAACGCCAGCGCGGGCGCAAGGATCTCCGCAAGCATCTCGCGATCCATGTGCCAATCGACGTAGCGGCGGTACTCGGCGTTGTGGTCCGGGTGAGCGTCGAGGAACTCGCCAAGACCCTCCAGGTAGCCCGGGTATTTTGGCGAGCCACCCCATTCACGTGGAGCGGCAGCCCAGTACGCGTTCTGATGGGTGAAGAGCAACGGGTCATATGTGTGGAAGGTGTAGACCACGTTGGGATCATCGATCTCGATGAGCCCCTCCAACCCGCTCACCGCATTGTTGTGCGTGCCGCCAATCATGACCACAGCGTCGGACGAAATCTCGCGAATGGCGGCCACGGTGCGTTCAATCAACCCGTTCCACAGCCCGTTCTCCGGGAGGGTCACCTCGTTGAGGAGTTCAAAGATGATGGGCATGGGCGCGCGGTGATAGCGGCGCACGATTTCCCGCCACAGCTCAACGAATCGCGCCTGTGTGGCGGCGTCGTGGAACAGCACGTTGCGCGCGGCGGTCTCCACCTCTAGGTCGTTGCGGAACGTGAAGCCCGGCGCCTCGTGGACGTCGAGCACCAAGGCGAGCCCAGCGTTGGCGCACCACTCGATGCACGCGTCGATGTAGGCATAACCGCGCTCGTTGGGAACGCCGGGCGCATCGTCGGATTCCAGCAGCGGGTAGTCCACGGGAAGCCGCACATGATCCAGACCCCACGAAGCGATGCGGCGAATGTCCGCCTCGGTGATGAAAGTCTGGAAGTGCTCGTGGTCAAACTCTGCGAACTGCGAGAGCCATCCGCCAAGGTTGACGCCGCTGACGAAGTTCTTCACGATGGGCTCCGGCTTTCCTAGGGTGTGGGTGTGTGAATTGTGGCGCATTGAGCCTAACCTCCGGGGCCGATGCGCTTCACGCTCGGCGGGTGCAAAGGGGTTCGGCGCGGGGTGTGGGTCGAGGTGCCGGGCGAGGTCGCGGGTGCCGGGCCGGCGCGGGCTGCGGGTGCGGGTGCGGGTGCGGGTGCGGGTGCGGGTGCGGGTGCGATTTACCGTCAGCGCGCCCT